>Ga0209343_10000006_pt1 | contig 343332 bp, 297 predicted proteins | sample RifCSPlowO2_02_FD_184026 | JGI IMG/M metagenome (GOLD analysis project Ga0209343, IMG submission 184026) | Groundwater microbial communities from Rifle, Colorado - Rifle CSP2_plank lowO2_0.2 (SPAdes) (version 2) | ecosystem: Environmental > Aquatic > Deep subsurface > Groundwater | place... | reverse complement strand
GCTGCTACTCAAATGGCAGAGACTACTGGAGATGAAGATTCAGGCTCTAGTGTAATGAGAGAGATTGTTGTGGATGAGGGTTCAGGTTCTAATCTGACGAGAGATGATAGTGGAATTGGGGATTCAGATTCTCCTCTGATGACAGAAGATACACGCAGGGAAGCTATGGGTCGGGGAATGAATCCCAATAGTTGGATTGCTCAACTCTTCTTTGCTCCACATTATGAATTCTTAGATACATTTAATCCTGTACAGTTCTTTAAGAGCCATAAGGAACAGACTTTAGGTCAGGCCATAGGGATTGTGCTGATCTGGGGCGCTATGGTAGCAGCCATGATTGGAGCTCCATTTGGGATAGATTACCTCATCTCAGGGAGTGCTGCCAACCATTTAGGTATTACTCTCCTTAGTTCATTCATTGGTTCTATCTCCATTGTTGCAGGGATTAGATTAAACCAACTGAAAGAGAATGAAAGAAGACTCAACCAACTTATTCAGACAGGTTACATCTCAAATCGCACAGAAAAATTTATTCTTTCAATCGCATATCTTAGTTATCCGATTAATGTATTAACTCACCATCTTTATAATCTGATCTCTCAATTTACTCGTCCTCTGGGTAAATGGAGTTTAGCTCCATTTACTAAAGGTACTAGTATCTATAAATGGGAAAGAGAGGAAGATGGGATTGAGAGTGTGAGAGATGGGATTAGAAAGAATCGTCCTGACCTGTTAGAGAGATATGAAAATTTAGGTCAGCTTGATCCCCAAGAAAGAAAACTGGAAGCAGAATCATTGAGAAACGAAATTTATGGGATCACATTTGGACATTTTCAGGTATGGGGATTGAGAGCAACAATGAATAGGCGATCTTGTCCTTACTTTTATGGAAGTCATATTAATGCTCTTAAAGCTGTATTTCCAAATTTGAATCTAAATAGTTTAGGATTTGAACTGGATTGGTCTTCAAAAGAGAAGGGGATAGAGTCTATAAGATATGAGCTTTCTCAGGAAGTTCCTCAACTTATGCAACAGTATAAAAGAATCGTTGAATTAAGTGATAGAGAGATTGATGATTTAAGGAACGAAGTTTATAGGATTACGCAGGCACATTTTAAACTGTGGGGCTTAGGCAGAGCAATAGATTATAAAGCAGCTCCTTATTTTCATGGGAGCTATATTAACGCTTTGATGTTGGTCTTTCCTAAGTTAGATCTAAACCCATTAGGATTTCAATTAGATTGGTCTAGCCAGCAAAAAGCGATTGCATCAGTTAAATATGTTTTATCTCAAGTAATCCCTCATGTTATTGTTCGTTATGATAAGTTAAGAGAACTTCATAGCGTACTAAGAGAAGAAGAATCAGAGTTATTAAGAAATAGAATCTATAGAATTACAAAAGGACATTTTCAACTTTGGGGATTGAGTTCAGGATTGAAATATTTTAAAAGTTACACGAAAGCTCTTACAGCAGTTTTCCCTGATTTAAATTTAAATCCATTCGGCTTTCAACTGGATTGGTCGTCTCGGGAAAAGGCGATTGAGTCAATTAGATATGTGTTTAATCGAGAAATCCCACATATTATCCGCCACTATAATAGGATCGCCCGTCTAAATGAATCAGAAATTGAAAAGTTAAGAGATGAAATCTATAGCATTAATAAAGGATATTTTAGATCCTGGGGATTTGGCGCTGCGCAGTACTCTATTTATTTTCCAAGCCATATAGATATATTAATAGAATTTTTTCCTAAACTACAACTCAATCCATTGAGCTTTCAACTGGATTGGTCGTCTCGGGAAAAAGCGATTGAGTCAATTCAATATGTTTTGTCGCGTGAAGTTCCATATATTCAAGAGCAATACGGCAAAATTGATAAACTTACTCCTTCAGAGATTCAGGATTTGAGAAACAGGATATATGGAATCAGCCAGGCACACTTTAAAGTTTGGGGCTTAAGCGGGGCCATGGATACTAGAATTGTCCCTGAATTTGAGGGAAACTATAGAGATGTTCTTTTAGCTATCTTTAGTAATCCTAAGTTAGGTTTGACTTTACAAGGATTTAAAGATTATAGAAAAGCCACTTTTGAACAAAGGTATAGTTGGAAAACTCGTGAGTCTGGAATTTGGAGTGTAAGAGAAGGTATTAGGAATAATCGTCCAAACATATTGGAGCGTTATGAGAATTTAGGACAACTTAATAAGGATGAGATTGAAAGATTAAAGAGAGATATTTATGGAATTTCCTCTGGTCATTTTCAGGTATGGAGTTTGGGCGCAGCGATGAATCGAGAAAAAGTTCCTTATTTTCAAGGGAGTTATATTGTTGCATTAATGATGGTATTTCCTGATTTAAATTTGAACCGTTTAGGATTTAGGCTGGATTGGTCTTCAAAAGAGAAAGGCATTGAATCTGTTCGGTATGTTTTAACCCAAGTTAAACCAGATTTAATTCAGAGATATGATAATCGCACTCATTTGAATGAAGTTCATTTAAATAATCTGGAAAATGAAATAGTTAAGATTACTTCAAATCATTTTGAAGCATGGGGATTATTCTCAGTCATGGATAAGGAAAAAACAGAATATTTTAATGGCAGTTTTATTAAAGCCTTAACCTTGGTATTTCCTGATTTAAATCTGAATCCCTTGGGATTTCAGTTAGATTGGTCCAGTGAAGAGAAGGGGATTGAGTCAGTCAAGTATGTACTTTCTCAAGAAATTCCACATCTCATGCAACAATATGAAAAGTTAGATCAGTTAAGTGATAAAGATATTCATCACTTAAAAAATGCAATCTATGGTATTAATTACGGCCATTTTATGGAATGGGGATTGAGTGGAGCAATGGATCATAGAAAAGCCTCTTACTTTCAGGGGAGTCATATTGCCGCATTGATGGCAGTGTTTCCTAATTTAAATTTAAATCCCCTAGGATTCCAACTGGATTGGTCTAGTAAAAAGAAAGGATTCGAATCAGTGAGATATGTACTTTCTCAAGAAGTTCCTCATATCATGCAAGAATATGAAAAATTAGATCGTCTAAACACAAGAAATATCCATGTTTTAAGAAACAAAATTTATGGAATAACCTCAGGGCATTTTTATATATGGGGATTGGGCGCGGCAATGAACCAAAAGTTGGCTCCCTACTTTCATGGCAGTCATATGGATGCCTTGATGGCAGTTTTTCCTGATTTAAATTTGGATCCATTAGGATTCAAGTTAGATTGGTCGAGTGAGGAAAAGGGGATTGAATCAGTAAAATACGTTTTATCTATAGAAGCGCCGCACATCATGCGACAGTATGAAAGGATCGCTCAGTTAAATGATAAAGATGTGCATGAATTAAGAAAAGAAATCTATGGGATTACACAAGGACATTTTAATATATGGGGATTGGGCGTTGCGATGAATCAAAGATTAGCTCCCTACTTTCATGGAAGTCATATCGCCGCATTGATTGCAGCCTTCTCTCACCCTAAACTTGCTCTTACTCGTGAAGGGTTTGTAGAGAGAAGTGAAAATGGAAGTTCAGGTGATATCCTCATGACAGAAGATACACGAAGAGAAGCTCTAAAGCGAGAGATGAATCCTAATGGTTGGATTACTCAACTCTTCTTTGCTCCACATTATGAATTCTTAGATACATTTAATCCTGTACAGTTCTTTAAGAGCCATAAGGAACAGACTTTAGGTCAAGCCATAGGGATTGTGCTGATCTGGGGTGCGATGGTAGCAACTATGATTGGGGCTCCATTTGGGATTGATTACCTCATCTCAGGGAATCCTACTAACCATTTAGGTATTACTCTCGTTAGTTCATTCATTGGTTCTCTCTCTATAGTTGCTGGGATAAGACTAAACCAAGTGAAAGAGAATGAAAGAAGACTCAACCAACTTATTCAGACTAGTTACAAATCAAATCGCACAGAAAAATTTATTCTTTCAATCGCATATCTTAGTTATCCTATTAATGTTTTAACTCATCATCTATATAATCTGATCTCTCAATTTACTCGTCCTCTGGGTAAATGGAGATTAGATCCATTGACAAAAGCTAGAGTAGGGGAGGATCCATATAACTGGGTTACAAGAGAGCAGGGGATAGAGAGTGTTAGAGATGCTATTAGAAAGAATCGTCCTGATCTGCTTGAGAGATATGAGAATTTAGATCAGCTTGATCCCCGAAAGAGACAACTAGAAGAGGAATCTTTGAGGAAGAATATCTATAGGATTACATCAGGACATTTTAAGGTATGGGGATTGGGTGGGGCTATAAGTCAACAACTAGCTCCTTACTTTCATGGAAGTTATATCACCGCCTTAATAACAGTATTTCCTGAACTAAATTTAAATCCATTAGGATTTCGGTTAGATTGGTCAAATGAAGAGAGAGGGATTGAGTCAGTCAAATATGTGCTTTCCAAAGAAGTACCACACATCATGCAACAGTATGAAAGAATTTCCCAGTTAAACGAAAGAGATATGCACGATTTAAAGAACAAAATTTATGGGATTACATATGGTCATTTTAAAATATGGGGATTGAGTGCAGCAATGACCCAGGAATCAGCTCCTTACTTTCATGGGAGTCATATCCAAGCCTTGATATTAGTGTTTCCTGATCTAAATTTGAATTCATTAGGATTCCAGCTAGATTGGTCAGATGAAAAGAGAGCGATTGAGTCAGTTAGATACATTCTTTCTAAAGAAGTACCTCATCTTATGCGACAGCATGAAAGGATCACCCAATTAAATGATAGAGAAGTGCATGACTTGATAAATGAAATCTATGGGATCACACAAGCACATTTCCAAGTATGGGGATTGAGTAGAGCAATAAATCGTCAAGCAACTCCCTACTTTCATGGAAGTTATATTGATGCTTTGATGGCGGTGTTTTCTGATCTTAATTTGAATCCACTAGGATTTAAGTTAGATTGGTCAAGTAAGGAGAGAGGGATTGAGTCAATGAGATATGTTCTTTCTAAAGAAGCACCTCATATTATGCGACAGTATGAAAGGATCACCCAATTAAATGATAAAGAAGTGCATGACTTAAGGAACGCAATTTATGGAATCAAACAGGGCCATTTTAAGGTATGGGGATTGAGTGGGGCGATGAATCGTGAGAAGGCTCCTTATTTTCATGGGAGTTATATCAATGTCCTTATTTTTGTATTCAGTAATCCAAGATTAGAATTGACTCTACAAGGTTTTAGAGATTATAGAAGAGCTACTTTTGAAAGAAAGTATAGTTGGGGGACTCTTGAGTTAGGGATATGGAGCGTAAGAGAAGGTATTAGGAGTAATCGTCCAGATATAATCGCCCGTTATGAGAATTTAGGACAACTTAAAGAGGATGAGATTGAAAGATTAAAAAGGGATATTTATAGGCTTATACAGGGTCATTTTAATCTATGGGGATTGGGCGGGGCGATGGATGGTCGAAAGTTTCCCTACTTTAATGGGACTTATATAAATGGCTTGATGGCAGTGTTCCCTGATCTAAATTTGAATCCATTAGGATTCCAATTAGATTGGTCAAATGAGGAGAAGGGTATAAAATCGATAAGATATGTACTCTCTAAAGAAGTACCACATCTCATGCAACAGTATGAAAGAATCTCCCAGTTAAACGAAAGAGATATGCACGATTTAAGGAATGAAATCTATAAGATTAACGTTGGTCATTTTAATGTATGGGGATTGGGTGCGGCAATGAATCATCGGCAAGTTCCTTACTTTTATGGGAGTTATATTGATGCGTTGATGGCGCTGTTTCCTGAACTAAATTTGAATCCATTGGGATTCCAGCTAGATTGGTCAAATGAAGGGAGAGGAATTGAATCAGTGAAATATGTACTTTCCAGAGAAATTTCACACCTCATGCAACAGTATGAAAGAATAGCCGAATTAAGTGATAGAGAAATTCATGACTTAAGAAATGAAATCTATGGGATCACATCTGGACATTTTGAGGTATGGGGATTGAGAGAGGCAAGAGATCAAAAAGTAACTCCATACTTTCATGGAAGTTATATAAATGCGCTGATATCAGTATTCTCTACACTTAATCTTAATCCATTAGGATTTAAATTAGATTGGTCAAATGAAGAGAGAGGGATTGAGTCAGTGAGATATGTTTTGTCCAGAGAAACACCGCACATCATGCAACAGTATAAAAGGTTAGATCAGTTAGGAGATAGAGATGTTCATGATTTGAGAAATGAAATTTATAGGATCACACAAGCCCATTTTAATATATGGGGATTGGATGCGGCAATGATTCATCGGCAAGTTCCTTACTTTCATGGGAGTTATATGAATGCGTTGATGGCAGTCTTCCCTCACTCTAAACTAGGACTCACTCGCGAAGGGTTTGTAGAGAGAACTGGGAATGGCGCTACAGATATTCTTGAACCTCTGGTTCAGCCTCAAAGCAGGTTTAAAACATGGAAAGCCAAAGCTGCTTATTATCTATTTGTAGGGAGTTGGGAAGAGGTGATATATAGGTGGGGAGGATTAGTTGGTCTGCCGCTTCTCTTATCTCTATATGGGTTTGACTCTGTTCTCATCTCCTACTTTGGATTGGATATTAATATGGGTCAGATATTAGGAGTTGTTTGGAGTAGCGCTGGATTCCTATTCTCTCATACCATTGTGCGTTGGCTGGCAAAAAGGAAGAGTGTAGATTGGGATGGATGGAAGATGGAATTAAAGAAAGATTTCCTTTCTCTTAAGTCTTTTCACACCTTACTTTATAATCTCTTATTTATCTCTATTATCTCGTTTCAGCCTAGTTTAGTCTCCTTTGCTCTTTTGTCAGTTAGTTCTCTTCACTTTACCATAGACATGTTAGATGCTTACAAGAAGAAAAGATTAACTTCTCAAGAACTCTTATCCCAAGAAATGCAGCTAATAGCGGATAAGTTAGGAACATCCCAGCCAGAACTACAACATTTAAGTCTTGACTCTAATCTAAACTTCTCAAGTTTAGTTCAAACTCTTTTTGCTGTATGGTCAAAGGATACAAAAGGTTCAGAACTATATTTAGTTGATTTAACTGGATCAAGAGATAAAGCCAGTCAAATAGCGATGTTAAGGACGATCCATGAGATCTATGGTTTGAATCAGAACGCTCGATTTATTTTAGTGATGGATGAACCCAAGCCAATAGAAGAGTTAGAAGCTATTTTAGGTATTCAGGGAATCCTATTTGCAGTCTCTAATGCAGAAGATGCGATCAAACAAACAAAAGCTCTATTAAAGCAAGGTTCTTATGCAGTAAGGCTGATAGCAGCCTCTAATAAGATAGGGATTTGGTCAAACCTTATGGATGAGTTAGGTAAAACAGTAAGAGGCATACATATATTAGTTCTACAGATATTGGATGTTGGGGTAACTATCAAAATCGTATTGCCCAGAGATAAGTTCTTTAATGCAGGGATTGAGGAGTGGGTGAGGGATTTAGAGGGTAGAGGAAGGATTGAGAGAAACGGGAGAGAACTGACCATTCAAGGTGTTGAGTTAGAACCTCCTTCCTTTAAAGAAGATCACCAACTCCATACACTCTTTAGCTCGCAAGCTTAAAATTTATTTTTATTTTGCGCTTTAGTGTTACTCAGATTCTTTTTTAACTTTAAAGTATCATTCTTAGACATATATGGTTTCTTTTAGAATTTGATTTTTGGCGTATGGTTTTAAATATTTTTCTCTGGCTAGATCAATGGGGCGGTGAAAATGATCGTAGAAATAACTACGCATTTCATTTTTTAATTCGTAAATATGAGGGGTGTTAGGTTCTAATTCAATGAGAAGATCAATATCGCTGTCAGAATGATTAGCTCCTCTAGCGAAGGAGCCAAAAAGCCCAATCTTACTAAGATGGAAGCGTTCTTTTAAATAATTCTGATGATCTCTAATAAATTTGAGGATGTCATTCTTATCAATCATAATAATAACCCTCGAAAAATAGAATTTTTATAGCTTAATTAAATTAACAAATTTTAGCCTAACTGGTCAAAAAAATGTTACAAAAAATTGAAGACGATATAATATAAATTTTTACTTTCTTGGTCGGGATGCCGAGATTCGAACTCGGACTACATGCTCCCAAAGCACGCGTGCTACCGTTACACCACATCCCGAAAAAATTTTAACCCCAAATGTGCCCGAATAATCACTTGCTTCTCACTGCCAAATGATTATTTGGGTTAACTGTTTGGGGTTAAAAAATAACAAACTCTTTTAAAACTTATTTTACTTCTACTGTAGCTCCAGCGTCAGTTAATTTCTTTTTAATCTCTTCAGCTTGAGCTTTCGGAATAGCTTCTTTCACATTTTTGGGCGCGCCTTCTACCAAATCTTTGGCTTCTTTTAAACCAAGACCAGTGATTTCTCTCACCACTTTAATGATAGGTATTTTTTTATCCGCAGGGGCGCTTGCTAGAACTACGGTGAAATCAGTTTTTTCTTCACCAGCTGGAGCAGCTCCAGCTTGAGCTCCGCCGCCTTGAGGAGCAGCTGCCACTGCCACGGCTGCGCTAACTCCGAACTTCTCTTCAATTCCTTTTACTAACTCTGCTAATTCCAGAACCGACATTTTTGAGATCGCTTCTAGGATTTCATCTTTTGTTGCCATTGGACTTTCCTCCTTAATTATTGATTAAAAAATATTTAAGCTTTTGCTTGTTTTTGTTCCAAAGATTTTAACACCATTGCCAGTTTCTGTAAGGGAGCATTCAACACTGTGGCTAAATTTTGCAAAGGAGCATTTAAGCTGATCGCTACTTTTGTTATCAACACTTCTCTAGACGGCAGTGTTGCTAAAACTTTAATTTCTTTGTCGCTTAAAATTTTCCCGGCCAAAAATCCTGCGATAATTTTTAATTTTTCATTGCTTTTTGAAAACTCAACTACAATTTTTGCAAGAGAAGCAGCATCCCCTTTTTGAAAAGCCACTGCGGTTGGGCCAGTAAAATACTTTGTAAAATCTTCTAAGCCGGCATTTTTTAAAGAAATGCGGGTTAAAGTGTTTTTAACAATGTTGTATTCACATCCCACAGGTTTTAGTTTTGACCTTAACTCATTTAATTCAGGAGTTGTCAAACCCTGATAATTAGTTACAACTAAGTTGGGATTCTCTTTAATTTTTTCTTCTAATTTCTTAACTGATTCCTGATTTTTCTGATTTGGCATTCTTCATCCTCCTAAAAAAATAACACCTTTTTCAAGATCAAAAAGGTGTTATCTAAAAACAAATTAAACCCTTCTTGTCTCGGTAGGAAAATTTAAGCCGCTTTACAATTTCTTACAATAACTAAAAAAAGCGACACCTACTGTCTCTGACTAAAAGTTTTCTACTACTTAACCTAACTTTTAATTAAATCTTTAACCCTGGCACCGACCTACTCTTGCGGTCACTTACGCGACAACTACCATCGGCCCTGGAGGGCTTAACTGCCGTGTTCGGAATGGGAACGGGTGTTGCCCCTCCGGAATAAGCGCCAGGGAAAAATATCCAAATTCTTTATCTGGACTATAGAAAACTCTATACAGAATTTTCTATAGCCAGCTATAAGAATTTATATGTTAAAAAGCCACTCTAAAAAAATCGAGTGATGCGGTTAAGACACACGGCTGATTAGTAGTGATTAGCTCCACGTATTACTACGCTTCCACATTCACCCTATCAACGGAGTTATCTTCTCCGAGCCTTTAGGGGTCTTGCGACCACGGGAATCCTTATCTTAGGGTGCGTTTCACACTTAGATGCTTTCAGCGTTTATCGCTGCCGAACATGATTACCCAGCGATGCCCTTGGCAGGACAACTGGTACAACAGAGGTTCGTCCATCCAGGTCCTCTCGTACTATGGATAGCTCCCTTCAAGATTCCTACGACCACGGTAGATAGAGACCGTCAATTCTGTTACTTCATCCAATCTTAAAAAATTGGATTACTAACCCTTCCGGGCGCCTTAGTATTTCTACTAAGATCTGCATGTTACCATGCAGTTCGGACTATATCTTATCTCCAATTTTCTGGAAATCTTAGCGTATAGTCTCTGAGGTTCCCTGCCAAAAAGGCAGGTTACCTGCGGATTGTCCTCTAAGTTATCTAAGCTTAAAGGAGTTTCCCGCATATAGCTAAGTTTATAGACAGCAGGTTTTGTTTACTGTCTCACGACGTACTGAACCCAGCTCACGTACCACTTTAATTGGCGAACAGCCAAACCCTTCCCACCTACTTCAGCGGGAGGATGTGATGAGCCGACATCGTACAATAATCCATAATTTCTTATGGTGCAGACTATATCTTCATCCCATACTCTAGATTTAGGTCGAAACCATATCCACGAGATCTCCTTCAATTACTTTGAAGGTATGGGAGTCGGCGTGTTAGCTTATCTAAAATAATAAGCTCTTTCCTTTCGGATCAGTCGTTACAGGGTCATCCATCAGTTTATATTTAAAACACCCTAGCACATGAGGAAGTATAATCTGCTTCATTTTTATTGTGCTTTGAGTATTTACGCGTAATCTATAGTAAGATTTGTCTCGATTCAAACGACACTCTATTTGAAATGTCTTATAGAGCAAACTTATCAAGAACTCTTGTTCTTTCAAACTAAATTGCTGTGTATTTAAGTAGATAGAATTTCTGCTCCTTGCTCCATCATCCATAAACCAAACCGCTAGCGCGATTGGATTTATTTCAAGATTTGAAGGAATTGATTTTTTTCCATCCTTATAAAACCAACAATAGTAGTTCGTAAAGATTGGGAGACTTCTCGTTGTGAACCGATAGGCTATTCGATTACCTTTGCCTTTGCGAGATTTAGGTGGAGTGATTACATATTCATGAAAGTGCTTCCACTTCCAATCTACATAATCTTGCGATCTAAAGGAATGATTCACTTCAAACAAAGCATTTGTTCTTGTACCTTGTTTTCGAAGGGTTCCATCCCCTAGCAGACTTCCCACTAAAACTGCATGTTGTACTGATGTTAGACTTCCCACGGTATTGCCCTCCTGTTATATTCAATTATAAAAAACAACAAGATCGGGTTCCACCGTTATAAGCCGAATTTTTAGTACAGAATCACTTCTGCAGCACCCCAATATGTTAAGGTGCCAAACTTGGTCGTCGATATGAACTCTTGGACCAAATAAGCCTGTTATCCCCGGGGTAGCTTTTATCCGTTGAGTGCTGGCAATGCCACATTCTACCAGCAGATCACTAGTTCCTGCTTTCGCACCTGCTCGGGATGTCTCCCTTGCAGTTAAGCCGGCTTCTGAACTTGCTCTCGCTAGTCCGATTTCTATTCGGATTGAGCCGACCTTTGAACGCCTCCGTTACCATTTAGGCATTTTTGTTTCCTTTCAACTGGAATTTTGTAACGCATTGATAAAAGAATATAGGGATCAACAATCTCACGAAATCTTTCATAGGACTTTCCTGAAATGTAGATTTGCCATCCATCCTTTTGTTTTCGTTCCTTTGCTAAAAGAGCAAATTGTAAACGCAAAACATTAATCAATCGCTTTACATCACTCCTTAAAAAACAATGAGTATTAAATAATATCCCTTTAGAATCTCGAGATTTAATAGAACCATCATCCATAAACCAATATGCGATGCTGCGCGCAGTTAATAATTTATGAATTATTTTAGGCACACATTTTTTTCGCTCAGTGTAAAACTGCTGAGCATAAAACCGAAACGCTGGATGACTCACCGTCTGAAACCAAATATTGTTATGAGAAATATCTTGCTTCAGTTGAGGTTGAGTTAACACCCAATCTTTAAAAAGTTCATACAAATGTTTTGCATATTCATATTGTTCAGAAGAATATTCAAATTTCAATCTGTATGTTCTTCCATAATTTTGCGTTTCAAGATGCGCATCTCCTAACAACAATCCGATCAGTGTTTCGCACTGGGTGTCAGATAATTTTAAGGATGCCTTCATTGTTTCTATTTTTCGGGAGTTCATTGTTTTTAGTTGACTTGGATCCCAAATTTCTTTTGGGACTTCGCATTGCTGCGAAGATCAGACTATATCATATCCCAACTAAAGTTGGGATTCCGGCGTATAGTCGTTGAGGGGTCAATCCCAACCTAAGTTGGAACGACTTCCCTGCTGATTGTCCGCACTAGAAGATTTTTTACTACCCTAACTTTTAGATTAGGATGAGTCTCTCTAGATTCTGCATTGTCTATGATTTCTGAACGGAGATCCAAAAATACATTAACAAACGGATGTTCCAGCATACAGCCAGATGTGGATTCGCGTGTTACCACGCGAAAGCCCCTTAATTTATAATTGGCGGTCGAGGCGACCGCCCCAGTCAAACTGCCCACTTAACAATGTCCAAGGTCTTGATATAAAGAACCTTGTTAGAACGGCAGAATTAAAAGGGTGGTATTTCACTGTTCCCTCTGCCCCAGCCAAAACCAGGACTTCAAAGGGTCCCACCTATTCTACGCATCCGATTCCATCATTCAATGTTAAGATACAGTAAAGCTCCACGGGGTCTTTTCGTCTAACCGTGGTTAAAAAGCGTCTTCACTTCTACCTCAATTTCGCCGAGCCTCTCGTTGAGACAGCGCTCTCTTCGTTACTCCATTCGTGCAGGTCGGAACTTACCCGACAAGGAATTTCGCTACCTTAGGACCGTTATAGTTACGGCCGCCGTTTACTGGGGCTTAAGTTCAAAGCTTCGCAAGGCTTGCGCCCCACTAACCTCTCCCCTTGACCTTCCAGCACCGGGCAGGAGTCAGTCCCTATACATCATCTTGTGATTTCAGCAGAGACCTGTGTTTTTGTTAAACAGTCGCGAGAGCCCTTTCACTGCGGCCCCTGATAAATCAGGGGTATCCCTTCTTCCGAAGTTACGGGACAATTTTGCCTAGTTCCTTAACGAGAGTTCGCTCGCGCGCCTTAGGATTTTCACCCCACCTACCTGTGTCGGTTTGCGGTACGGTTTGAATAATCACTCCCTACGAGGATTTTCTTGGCGCAAAGGTCTGGTCACTTCCCTCTGATTTCTCAAAGGTCGCTTTTGTTTCTCGAGATAACTCCCGGGTGGATTTACCTGCCCAAGACCCAAAAAACAATCAACCTACACATCCAATCGTAGGCTGACCTTACTCTACGCGTCCCCCCTTAGGTGCAAACGCAATTATCCAAGTACAGGAATATTAACCTGTTGTCCTTCATCTACGCCTTTCGGCCTCGACTTAGGGCCGACTAACCCTGAGCTGACGAACATTGCTCAAGGAAACCTTAGGTTTACGGCGCACCGGATTCTCACCGGTGTTATCGCTACTTATTCCGACATCCTCACTTCAAAGCGCTCCAGCACTCCTTACGGTATGCCTTTATGGCACTTTGAACGCTCCCCTACCCCTTAACAATAGACGAATCTATTATTAAAGCCGTGATTGCGGTATCATGCTTGAGCCCCGAGTTGTTTTCGGCGCAAGAACACTTAGCCAGTGAGCTGTTACGCACTCTTTAAAGGGTGGCTGCTTCTAAGCCAACCTCCTAGATGTCTTAGTATTCTCACATCCTTTACCACTTAGCATGAATTTTGGGACCTAGATCGACGGTCTGGGCTGTTTCCCTCTTGCACACCGGGCTTATCCTCGATGTACTGACTCCTGTGACAATGGGCAAAGAATTCGGAGTTTGGTTAAATTCGGAACCTGGGTTGCAGGTCCTACATTATCCAGTGCTCTACCTCTTTGCTTAGACTCACAAGGCTAGTCCTAAAACTATTTCGGGGAGAACCAGCTATCTCCAAGTTAGATTGGCCTTTCGCCCCTAACCCCACCTCATGTAGGAATTTTTCAACATTCAACACTCCGAGCCTCCATCTCGTATTACCGAGACTTCACTCTGGACAGGGTTAGATCACTTGGTTTCGGGTCTGATAAATCGAACTGTATCGCCCTTTCGGACTTGCTTTCGCTTCGGCTCCCAGGATGCTTGCACATCAAGGTTAACCTTGCTCGACTCATCAACTCGCCGGATCATTCTTCAACAGGCACGCAGTTGACCATTGTCTCCGATAAATCGGAAACCATAGGTCTTCCACAGCTTGTAAACGCACAGTTTCAGGTTCTATTTCACTCCCGTTTCCGGGTTCTTTTCGCCTTTCCCTCACGGTACTAGTACACTATCGGTCGAAAGCTCGTATTTAGCCTTGGGGGGTGGGCCCCCCGGATTCCCGCCGGATACCACGTGTCCGACGGTACTTAGGTGTCCATCATAAGCCAAATTCTTTTCACCTACAGGACTGTCACCTTCTATGGTGAGCCTTTCCAGGCTCTTCGATTAAGAATTTGGTTGATCACTCATCCCAATTAAATGGAGATGGATCCTGCAACCCCTTTTCTGATTACTCAAAAAAGGTTTAGGCTGTTGCGCGTTCGCTCGCCACTACTAACGCAATCTCAATTGATTTCTATTCCTCCAGGTACTAAGATGTTTCAATTCCCTGGGTTATATCAATACGACTATGAATTCATCGTACTGTATCCTGATTCTCATCAGGATGGGTTTCCCCATTCGGAGTCCCACGGATCAAAGGTTCTTTGCACCTCCCCGTGGATTATCGCAGCTTAGCACGTCCTTCTTCTTGCGGCTTTCGCCAAGGCATCCACTATGCGCTCTTACTTTACTTAACCGCATCACACGATCTTCTTTAGAAAATGGCCAATCCGTCGGCAAACATTTTCTTTAAAAAATGAGTGATGCTATATTTTTTTATCACATTTCCTAAATTGAGCGAACTGTGAACTCTAGCTTTTTAACATTTTGTTCAATACAAACCCCGGTTCTGAGCCGAAGAAATTGCACCAAACGATTGAATTTTCTTAAAAATCAAGAAAATCCTATGAGTCAAAGACCATCGCAAAGATGAACTATTAAAAAATCTGCGCTTAAAAAAAGTGGAGATAGGGGGATTTGAACCCCCGACCTTCCCGTTGCAAACGGGACGCTCTCCCAGCTGAGCTATATCCCCAATGAAAACTCTTAAACCTATAATCCTTGCAGAATTAAATGGTTTGGGATGCTCAAAAATTTTTCCATATTTTTTATAAATTCTTTAAAGTCCATGTGGACGCACGTGGACTCGAACCACGGACCTTTCGCTTATCAAGCGAATGCTCTAACCAACTGAGCTATGCGTCCGAAAATAGCTCAAAAATACTTTATAAAAAGAGGAGATCAATCAACGCCCCATTTAGAATCGAGAGATCGACCTAAAATCCCGGATTAAAGACAAGCTCTAATCTTAAAGATTTATCTCCTTTGAAAGGAGGTGATCCAGCCGCACCTTCCGATACGGCTACCTTGTTACGACTTCACCCCAATCACCAACCACAACTTTGGTCCCGATAAATCGGGAACTTCTGTTGCAGCGGGCTTTCGTGGTGTGACGGGCGGTGTGTACAAGACCCGGGAACGTATTCACCGCGACCTTCTGATTCGCGATTACTAGCGATTCCTCCTTCATGTGGACGAATTTCAGCCCACAATCTGAACTGGGGCCAGTTTTTGGGATTGGCTCCACCTTACGGTATTGCGACCCTCTGTACTGGCCATTGTAGTACGTGTGTAGCCCTGGACATAAAGGCCATGGGGATTTGACGTCGTCCTCACCTTCCTCCCACTCATCGTGGGCAGTTTCTCCATAGTGCACCCTGATTGCTCAAGGTTAGCAAAAGGAGATGAGGGTTGCGCTCGTTGCGGGACTTAACCCAACATCTCACGACACGAGCTGACGACAACCATGCAGCACCTCGGCTAGTTCCTGACTTTACAGGTCATCTCTAGTTTCCTAGATTTTACTTCTAGTCGTTCGAGCCCAGGTAAGGTTTTTCGCGTTGCGTCGAATTAAACCACATACTCCACCGCTTGTGCGGGTCCCCGTCAATTCCTTTGAGTTTCAACCTTGCGGCCGTACTCCCCAGGCGGTAGACTTAATGCGTTAGCGTCGACACGGAGGGGGTCGATACCCCCCACATCTAGTCTACATCGTTTACAGCTAGGACTACCAGGGTATCTAATCCTGTTTGCTCCCCTAGCTTTCGCAGCTCAGTGTCAGTATTGGGCCAGTAACCTGCTTTCGCCATTGGTGTTCCTCCCGATATCTACGCATTTCACCGCTACACCGGGAATTCCAGTTACCTCTCCCACACTCGTAGTTAAACAGTATCTATAAGCCCCTCCCAGTTAAGCCGGGAGATTTCATTACAGACTTATTCAACCACCTACCTGCGCTTTACGCCTAGTAATTCCGAGTAACGCTTGCCACCTACGTATTACCGCGGCTGCTGGCACGTAGTTAGCCGTGGCTTATTCATAGAGTACTGTCAGTTCCATCTCTTCAATGGCTGTTTCGTCCCCTATAAAAGAAGTTTACAATCCGAAAACCTTCATCCTTCACGCGGCGTTGCTGGATCAGGGTTGCCCCCATTGTCCAAAATTCCCCACTGCTGCCTCCCGTAGGAGTCTGGACCGTGTCTCAGTTCCAGTGTGGCCGTTCACCCTTTCAGGTCGGCTACCCGTCTTTGCCTTGGTGGGCTATTATCTCACCAACTAGCTGATAGGCCACGGGCTCATCTTTAAGTGTTCCTTACGAAACTTTTACCCCTTTCTTTTATTGAAAAGATTGTGGTCTTATGGAACATTAGTCCCGCTTTCGCGGGATTATTTTCCTCTTAAAGGCAGATCACCCATGTATTACTCACCCGTTTGCCACTAGTGTTTGACTGTATTACTACAGCCAAACACCCGTTCGACTTGCATGTGTTAGGCACGCCGCCAGCGTTCACTCTGAGCCAGGATCAAACCCTCCACATAAAATGAACTGATTAAAAATTCTTTAAAGAAATTCGAAAATTCGAACCCTATAAATATTTTTATCAGTTATTATAATAGAGGTTTTAAATGACTCTAATTACATTTGATTAATTGTGAATTGACTTATTGTCTCTCGATTCTAATGGATCTTTTTGAAAGATCCTTATTAGGGCGTTGATTGATCTCCCTATCAACTGTTCCGTTATTTTCAGTTGACAGGAATTTTCTTTCTCATTAAAACAGCCCCGAGATTTTGAACAAATTTCGCGCTCAAAACCACGAAGCCAATTTCCATGAAACAAAGAAATTTTATTGCGATGTCAAAGAACAAATTCTTTTCGGTAACTTCAAATAATAGCAAACAAAAAAAAATGTGTCAATAGTTTTTTAAAATTTTTAAATATTTTTTAAAGAAAATTCTTTAGGATACCTCTGGAAGGAAATTAAAAAAAGAAAACTTTAAAAACTTACACAGCTTCTACAGCTCTAATTCCTGGAACTTGCTCTAAAATAATTCTTTCAATTCCTGCCTTTAGGGTCATGGTGCTGGAAGGGCAAGAGCCGCAAGCGCCGCGCATCTCTACATAAACAACCCCATCCACAATATCATTCACTTCCACAAAACCCCCATCCATTTCAATTGCAGGACGAATTTGGTCTAAGGCTTGCTCCACCTTTTGGCGCAGCGCATCGTTTTGAGAAGGCTCTAAGGGAAGTTTACTATTTTCAATTTTATTTTCACTCATGGTTATTTCCTATAACACCAAAGTACAACCATTCCTTCCTAAAGGACGAGAGTGTGACTTCGTCACCTCCAGTCGCTGAAGCTCAGTCATTTGATTTTAGTATAGCAGACAAGCCTAGAAAATACAAGGCAATTTTTATAGAATAGACCCCTATGCTTGACCTAAAAAAGTTAAGAGAAAACCCGCAAGAGTTAAAAGAGCTGCTTGCAAAAAGAGGAATTGAAAATCCTTGGGGAAAAGATTCTAACGGGCTTTCTCTTGAAAAATTTTTTGAACTAGATCAAACTCATAAAACTTTGCTGCAAGAACTGGAAAAATTAAGAGCGCGTAAAAAGAAGCTAGCGGAAGAATTTCAGTCTCTTAAAAAAAATGGCAAAGAAACTGCCCAATGTGTTCAAGAAACAGAAATCCTAAAAAAAGAGCTGGGGAGTATAGAAGAGCAATTCGAACAAAAAGATCATCTTATTTCAGATGCGCTTTTAAGGATTCCTAATTTTGTAGATGCATCCGTGCCTTTTGGAAAAAGCAGTGAAGAAAATGTTTTAGTCCGTCAAACCAGTAAAACAACAGAGTTTTCTTTTCCCCCAAAGGCTCATTGGGAGATTGGAGAAAAATTAAACATCCTAGATTTTGAAACCGCTGGAAAAATTTCCGGTTCAAGATTCGCGCTTTTAAAAGGAGCTGGGGCTGCTTTAGAACGCGCCCTCATCTCCTTTATGTTAGACCTGCATGTAAAAAAACATGGCTATACTGAAATTTTAGCGCCATACCTGGTGCTGCCAAAAGCGATGCAGGGCACAGGGCAGCTTCCAAAATTTGAAGAAGAGATGTTCAAAATAGAGCGGGACAATCTTTATTTAATTCCTACCGCGGAAGTCTCTATCACCAATATCCATCGGGATGAGTTGTTAAATGAGATGGAGCTTCCTAAAAAATATGTTTCTTATTCAGCCTGTTTTAGGAGAGAAGCTGGTTCTTACGGCAAAGATACCAAAGGGCTGATCCGCAATCATCAATTTAACAAAGTGGAGCTGGTTTGGTTTACTAAACCAGAAACCTCTTTCCAAGATTTAGAAAGATTAACTCAAGACGCGGAAGATGTGTTAAAAGAAATTGGCATTCCTTATAGAGTCATGGCTTTATGCAGCGGAGATGTTGGTTTTGCTTCCGCAAAAACTTATGATTTGGAAGTTTGGATGCCCGGAGAAAAAAGATGGAGAGAGATCTCTTCTTGCTCTTCATTTACAGATTTTCAAGCAAGACGAATGAACATTAAAATTAAAACGTCCTTAGGAAAAAAAGAGGTTGCCCATACTTTAAATGGCTCTGGGGTTGCTGTAGGAAGATTGTTTGCCGCGATTTTGGAAAACTTTCAACAGGCAGATGGAACGATACTGGTTCCTCCAGTTTTAAAACCCTACTTAGGAATGGAGTGTATTACAAAATGAAAGCGCCAACAAAACATAAAAAATTAATTGCCTGGGTCAATGAAATGGCTAAAATATGCCAGCCAGAAAAAATAGTTTGGATCAATGGCTCTGAGGAAGAAAAGAAAAAATTGGAAGAAGAAGCTATTTCCACGGGGGAACTCATCCGATTAAATCAAAAAAAACTTCCAGGCTGTTTCTTGCACCGCTCAGACCCTAGCGATGTGGCTCGTTCTGAAAAACTCACCTATATCTGCACAAAAAGAAAAAATGATGCGGGTCCAAACAATAATTGGATGGAGCCAAAAGAGGCTTATAAACGCGCAAGAGAAATTTTTTCCGGCTCTATGAAGGGAAGAACCCTCTATGTCATCCCATTTTCCATGGGACCTATTGGCTCAGAATTTAGCAAAATTGGAGTTGAACTGACGGACAGCATCTATGTGGTTCTCAACATGCGGATTATGTCGCGCATAGGTCAAGAAGTTTTAGACCAACTTGGGACGAATGGAAGCTTTACCAAATGCATGCATGGAAAAGCAGACCTTAACCCAGACAAAAGACTAATTTTACATTTTCCTGAAGATAACACGATCTGGAGCGTTGGCTCTGGATACGGCGGCAACGCGCTTCTTGGAAAAAAATGTTTAGCTCTACGCATCGCCAGCTACTTAGGGAAAAAAGAGGGCTGGATGGCGGAGCATATGCTTATCCTTGGCATAGAAAAACCGAGCGGACAAATTCAATATATTGCCGCAGCTTTCCCAAGCGCTTGCGGTAAAACAAACCTGGCCATGCTTGTGCCTCCAGAAGGGCTAAAAAGAAAAGGTTATAGAATTTGGACTGTGGGAGACGATATTGCCTGGATGAGAATTGATTCAGATAGAGGACTTTGGGCAGTGAATCCAGAAGCAGGATTTTTTGGAGTTGTGCCTGGAACGAACTCAAAATCAAATCCAAACGCAGTTAAAGCGATCCAAAAAAATACCATTTATACCAATGTAGCCTTAAAACCAGACATGACAGTTTGGTGGGAAGGAGCAGATGGAGAAATTCCAGAAGAAGCTCTGGATTGGAGAGGAAGGCCATGGAAACCAGGCATGGTGGATGAAACCGGCAGTCCTGTAAGAGCAGCTCATCCCAATAGCCGCTTTACCGCTCCTATTAGCCAGTGCCCTTCAATTTCTTTCCGCTTGGACCAACATCATGGAGTTCCAATTTCCGCCATTCTATTTGGCGGTAGAAGAGCCCGTCTCGCGCCCTTGGTTTATGAAGCGTTTGAATGGAATCATGGGGTTTATATGGGATCTACTGTAGCTTCTGAAAAAACAGCAGCAGCTGAGGGAACTTTAGGAGAGGTTCGGCGCGACCCTATGGCCATGCTTCCTTTTTGCGGTTACAATATGGCGGATTATTTTCAACACTGGGTGGACATGGGAAACCGGCTTGAAAAAAAACCAAGGATCTTTCATGTAAACTGGTTTAGAACAGATAAAAATGGGAACTTTTTGTGGCCTGGTTACGGAGAAAATTTACGCATTTTGGAATGGATTTTATATCGCTGCGAAGAAAAAGTAGAGGCTGTAAAAACCCCGATTGGGTATGTTCCTTATCCAAAAGATATTGATATAACTGGGTTAAGCTTACCTAAAGGCACTTTACAGGAACTGCTTTCAGTAAATATTCATGAGTGGAGACAAGAGCAGGAAGATCATGAAAAATATTTTAAGCAGTTCGACAGCGCTTTTCCTCACGAGCTCTTAAAAGAATGTAATTCTTTAAAACGGCGGTTAGGATAGACCACTGATTAAGACAAAAAAAGCGGTAGTCATAAGTGACTACCGCTTTTTACTTATCTTACTTAATATTCTTATTTAAAACTTTCAACTAAGGCTTTTGCGTCTTCCGCATTTAAACCTAATTTCTGTTTTGCAGGAGCTCCAAACTTAAAAGCTGGATCTTGCTCTTCATAAGTTAGCGCATCAGTCTGGTAAAAAATACCAGTTGGAATGCGGGTATTCCATTCTTGAGATCTTTTCATGGCGCTGTTCCAATCTGACGTATCGTGCTGATCTTCTTGCAAATTATAAACTCTTTCTCTAAACCAAGGATAGGTATTCTTTTTATTGTAAGTAACGCAGGGACTAAAAACATCTACAATAGAAAACCCTTTGTGTTTAATCGCTTTCATCATTAAGTCTGAAAGCAAGTCCTGAGAGCCAGAAAAACCTCTGGCTACAAAAGTTGCTCCAGAAACAAGCGCAAGCTGAATAGGATTAATAGGGACTTCAATAGAACCTTCTGGGGTAGATTTAGTTTGAGTATGTAATTCTGTGGTGGGAGAACACTGACCTGTGGTTAAACCATATATTTGGTTATTCATCACAATGTAGGTCATATTAATATTGCGCCTCATGGCATGGATAAAATGACCAATGCCAATGCCATATCCATCTCCATCCCCGCCTGTTACAACTACAGTAAGGTCTGGATTCCCTAACTTGGCACCTTCTGCAACAGCCACTGCTCTGCCATGCAAAGTATGCATTCCATAAGAGCCAAAAAAACCAGGCAAATTAGAAGAACAGCCAATCCCAGAAACTACTAAAACATCCTTGGTCTCAACATTTAAGTTGGCGCATGCTTTTTGCAAAGCAGAAAGCACGCCAAAATCTCCGCAACCCGGACACCAGTCTGGAGCAATTTTAGATTTAAATTTTGAAATCTCTAAAGTTTCAGCCATTTTTTACTACCTCTCTTATATTATTGCGAATCATTTTAAACTCGCGCGAAAATATTTTCTAACCAGAAACTTGCATAAAAAAATAAGAGTCCTCTTAACTGCGCTTAACACACCCCTAGTGAGACACTAACTCAGCAACTTTTTTCTCACTTAAAACTTCTTTTATTTTTTTACATACCTGAATTGGGCCTAATGGTTCGCCGTCATACTTTCTTAAGTTGTGCTGAATAGAAAGCCCTGTTTCCTGGCGAATTAACCGTTCCATTTGGCCGGTAAAATTATTCTCAATGATTAAAGTTTTTTTACAGGATTTTAAAATTTTGCTAATCGCTTTAGATTGGAAAGGCCAAACATATTTTATATGAAGATGGTTCACATGCATGCCTTCTTTCTCTAACATTCTCACCGCGTCCCGAATCACATAATAGGTGGATCCCCAGCCAATCAAAGTAAGATCAGCGTTTTCTGGCCCAATGATTTGAGGCTCTGGTAAATTTTTTAATGCTGTGGTCATTTTCCTCATTCTTTTTTCCATCATCAGTACCCTTTTTTCAGGGTCTGTGAACACATCGGAAATTAAAGTGCCGTCTTCATCATGCTCATCTGATCCAGCCACATAAACAGTGTTAGCAGTGCCGGGAACAGCGCGAGGAGAAATCCCGGAAGGCGTAGAGAGATACCGTTTATATTCTCCATTGCCGGAATAGTTAGCGACCATCTCTCCTCTTTCAATCTTCACTTTAGAAAAATCAAAATCATCCACGGTTTCAAAATGTTCCGCAAGCAAAAGATCGGATAAAATAATCACAGGGCACTGATAAATTTCAGCTAAGTTAAATGCTTCTGTGGTCATGTAAAACGCATCTTCAATGTTGGCTGGAGCTAAAACAAATTTAGGGTAATCTCCTTGAGAAGCTCCTATGGCTTGGAAAAGATCTGCTTGTTCGGTTTTGGTGGGTAATCCTGTGGAAGGGCCGCCTCTTTGACAATTAACTACCACTACAGGAGCTTCAATCATGGCTGCTAAGCCTACTGCTTCAGTCATTAAAGCAAAACCACCGCCCGAAGTTCCTGTCATGGCGCGCGTGCCTACATGGCCAGCGCCTACAGCCATATTCATTGCTGCAATCTCATCCTCACACTGCTTTACAACCATGCCATACTTTGGACCTTTAGGAGCTAGCCAATGCAAAATTCCAGTAGCAGGCGTCATGGGATAGGCTGAATAAAATTTGCATCCAGCTGCAACTGCGCCCAAAGCAACTGCCTGATTGCCAGTTAAAAACATTCTTTTTTTATGTGTAAGCTGCCAAGTAAGAGGAACTGCTTTAAAATTTTCTTTTGCATAGTCATACCCTGCTTTAGCCGCGCCTACATTGGCATTAACCACAGCGTCCCCTTTTCTTTTAAAAGTGCTGGTTAATACCTCTTGAATAGGTTCAAAAGGGAAATTCATAAGATAAGAAAGAGCTCCCAAGGCTACGGTATTTTGCATGATAGGGCTTTTTCCAAACTTGTTTGCAATAGTAGAAGAAGGGATGCCGCAATCCATTACCCCTGGTTTAATCAGTCCTGGTTCTAGTTTAATCTTTTCCTTATTATAGATCACAGCCCCGCCAGGGGAAACATCTTTAGCGTGCCTTTGAAGGGTATCTATATTTAAAGCAATGAGAAAATCTGAAAAATCTCCTTGGCTCCATACTTTTTTGCTGCCAATACGAATCTGCATATAGACGTGGCCGCCTCGAATCAGTGACTGATAAGAATTATAGGCAAATGCATACAGACCAGTGCGGGCGCAGGCTTTAGCTAAAGTTTCCGCTACTGAAGCGATACCATCCCCTGCAGCTCCTCCAATCCATACTGTAACTTTCCGTGGTGAAACTGATCCAGATTGACTTTCCATAATCTCCTCCTTGCTAAACTGTGATCCTAAAAACGATTAAAATTTCTTTTATAATAGTTCTAAAAATTAAGGGTTTTCAAAGATTTCCCAAGAGAACTAAAAATGCAGATTAAAATGGGGTGAAAACATTAAAAATAAATATACCAACTTTTTATTCCCATGTCAATCAAGATTCTAAAGGCTCTAAAGAGCGTCTGCCATTAAATGCGCGCATTAAAGTGATTTCATCCATATATTCCAGCTCTCCCCCGGCAGGAAGTCCTTGGGCTAACCGAGTCATTTTAATTTCCAAAGACTTTTCAGGATTTTCAGCCTTTAATTTCTCATAAAGAGCCTGAATCTGTTTAATTAAATAATGAACTGTGGTTTCCCCTTCAGTATCTGGATTCAAAGCTAAAACAATCTCCTTAAATTCTCCTGTTTCAAGTCGCTTCATTAAAGGAATAATTCTTAAATCCTGCGGCCCAATCCCATCTAAAGGAGACAGGGCGCCTCCTAATACATGATAATAACCTTCAAAATTTCTAATGCGGCTCATGGCAACCAAGTCCTGCGGGGTCTCTACCACGCAAAGCAAAGTTTTATCCCGGCTAGAATCCTGACAAATCCTGCAAGGGGAACGGTCATCCCAATAGCCGCAAATAGAGCAGGGGCGCACATTCTCATAAGCTTTTTGAACAGTCCCTAAAAAATCTTTAATTTGTTCTTCAGAAGAATTTAAAAGATAAAAAGCGATCCTTTCAGACATTTTAGGACCTACGGAAGGCAAAGAGCGCAACACCTGAAAAAGTTTATCTAAAATTTCCGGACGGCTAATCATGGGTGTTTTTCTATTTTTCCTATTTTCCCCGGAAAATGACGCATGAACCGCTTTACTCCCTCATCTTCCACGCTCACTTTTTTTTCATCTTCCGTTAAATTAAACAGTTCCGAATCAGCAGGCTCTTCAAAAGCTTCCATTTCCTGATCTGTCTCTAATGGAGCAGCTTCCTCGGCACCGGGTAAATTTGCATCCAGAGGATCGCTCTCTTTCTTTTCTATTTTCACTTCACTTACTTTTAAAACAATGGGGATTTTCTTTTTTAGAACCTTCTCAATGCACTCTTCCAGAAAATTATTATTTCTCTTTACCATGGTAAGCCGAAAAGAATTAGAAACTAAAATTTCTAAATGATTATTCTTTAACTGAGCCAACGCATCCTCCAGCCCTTGTAATAGAATCGGTTTGGTTTGCTGTAAGGTCTCTAATATCTTTTTCCAATCCTGCTCAAAATTGTTTTCAGGTTTCTCTAAAACAGTTGTAACAGCTCCTTCAGTTTTTACAGTCTGCGACAAAAAGGGTGGATCAGAACTCACAATAGTGAATTTACTATTTGAAGGCTCTCTAAAAGAACCCGATGCAAGAGAAGGAGTAGATAAAGGGGGAATTTTAGTTTTCCCAGAAGGAGAACCAATTTTCTTTTCTAAATTTTCCAGACGGGACATCACTTGCTCTACATCTAACCCTTTTTGACAAATACGAACCATCCAGCATTCAAACACAATATGAGGCAAATCATTCCATCGCATCTGTTCTGCGCATTTAGTTAAATGTTGAATAGCGCGCAAAAGTTCCTCTAGGCTAAATTCATTTACAGGCAAAACGATTTTTTTAATGCTATTTTCATCCTGGAAACCGCATTTTTCAATCAGCATCTGCCTAAACGATTCTCTTAATTCTTTTAAAAAATAGGTGAGATCATAACCCTCTTTTAAGAGTTGAGCGGTTAACTCTAAAACGCTCTTAGAATTTTTATGCGCAAGCTCTCCTATAAACTGTATTAAAAAACCCTCCCTCACCGTGCCAAGAACTTCTTCCACTTTAGCGCGTTCAATCCGCATGGAGGGTTGGCTGGCTAAATCAGGGTCTTTAGCTGCGGCGCTTGGGATATGGGACACAATCTGATCAAACAAAGAAAGACTGTCCCGCATAGAGCCTTGAGCAGCTCTGGCAATAAGCGGCAGAGATTCTTCATCCACTAAAATTTTTTCTAAATTCGCTATTTTTTGCAGAGTTAAAAAAATCTCTTTCTGAGTTAAAGGCAAGAAACGGAATCTCTGGCAGCGGGAAGTGATGGTGAGCGGAATCTTATGAAAATCCGTAGTGGCTAAGATAAAAACCACATGCGCTGGAGGCTCCTCTAAAGTTTTTAAGAGAGCATTAAAACTATGATGGGAAAGCATGTGCACTTCATCAATAATAAAAATTTTGTAAGGCCCTTTTACAGGAGAAAAAGCCACGGAATCAATAATAACTTCCCGAATTTTTTCTACCTGAGTATGGCTGGCGGCATCCAACTCCAAAATATCCATGGAACTGCCATTAGAAATTTCTAAACAAGAGTCGCAACTATCACAAGGCTCAATTTTTAAGGAGGAAACTCTTTTTTGGCAGTTCAAGGCTTTAGCAAAAATTCTAGCTGTCGTGGTTTTGCCTGTGCCTCTGGGTCCAGAAAAAAGATAAGCTGAGGCTACCCTCTGATGCAAAAGCGCAGACTGCAAAATTTTTGCTGTGATTTCCTGACCAGTTAAATCCCCAAATTTTTGAGGACGATACTTTCTGGCTAAAACAAGATAGGACATAATTTATAACTCTTTCCTTTTAAACCCTTATAGTACATTAAAAAATGGAATCCACCGATAAATAGTAAAGTGGCATTTGACTGGCGCACTGCCTATTTCTTTTTAAGATTTTTTCATAATAAACAAATACTTAAAACCTCTCAAATAAAAATTAAACTGCCTTGCTCTATTATGCCAAACTCCTGTATTTGATGTTTGATTATGACGAGTTATACAAACAATATCCATTGGCTCAAAATATTTTTCTAACCTCTGCCACATTAAAAATCCCACGGCAGTAAATTTCTTTTTAATCCACTGGTCAGCGATAACCCAGCCCATTACTTTATCAGGTTTCAAAATTCTCGCGATTTCTGAAGCTGTTTTTTCTAATTCATCATAAAATTCTATTTTCTCGCAAGAAATCTTTCCAATACATCTTTCATCATTAGAATACTTAATATTATCTGAATATGGGGGATCAATAAAAACAAAATCAACAGAATTTTCTTCAAGCGGAATTGCCCGAGAATCATTTTTAATAACATCTGGCCGAACAATGTTTAAATCATAACCGATTACTTTTCGTTTTATTTCTTTCGCCACATCAATTGTTGTTCCACTCCCACACATTGGATCAACGATTAAATCCCCCTCATTGGTATATTTTTCCACCAAACGAGAAACTATTTGTGGAATAAATTTTGCAGGGTAGCGGTGGTATCCGTGAGTAATATAAGCAGTGTCTTTTCTTGTTTTATCAGAAAAAGACCACGAATAGTCAATTTTAGTTTTTGAAAATAATGTTGCTACTTGGCTCATATTATTTTTTGATTAAAGCATCAACACCCCTGTAAGTTTTAGAGTATTGATATTCCGTTTGACCTGCTTGCAAAACGCCGAACTGTTCTCTTCTATGTGACTTCAAAAAATTCTAAAAAGTATCTTATGGTGGAGCTGAGGGGGGTCGAACCCCTGACCTCGTCGTTGCGAACGACGCGCTCTCCCAGCTGAGCTACAGCCCCATCAAAAAATTTTGGACGGGAGAGGATTCGAACCTCTGTAGGGCGTCAGCCCGCAGGTTTTACAGACCTGTGCCATTAACCGCTCGGCCACCCGTCCATTATATTGATTTATCAACTTGTTACTTGATTATCTTCGATCAAAAAATCAACCCAATCTCTAATTCTTTCCTTTTAACATTCAAGGGGTTTCTTCTACAACATCTAAGGTAAAACCATTTCCTCGATGATGCTCAGTCATGGCTGTTTATCATACTACTTTACATCCGACATTTTCAACTTGGATAATTTTCCTTGGCTGGCCGCATCTCCTCTCAAAATTACTCTAAAATCACGGCAAAAATCTCATTTTTTCTAAACAGATTTTTGCCCCCAAAATCAATTTTATTTTGCTTTTGTCAGAACGTGCTGAACAAATGTGATAGTGTTCTTCAATTTTTCACCACCATCTCTATTTTCAACATATTTGCTGAATTGTTTTCTTAAGTATTCGTTAAGATCGCCCTTATCTTTCATTGAAGCATCTCGCGCCCAGTTAACAACCTTTAATGTTTTATTTTTACTATTTTTCATTGGCAGTTTGTAGCTTATCAGCAACTTACTTGAGTCTTTATATGCGAGCATTTTCTTAGAGCAACCGGGCGTAAGAGCAATTCCAGCCCATTCATGCTGCAAGGATGTTTTATAAGCATTAACTAATGCTTTCCCAACATAAATATTCTGATTTGTTTGAGCAAAAAATTCTCCATATTCTATTACTCCTCTGATTGGAAATCCGTGATACATAAAACGAAGGAATAATATCTTTGCACTCTGAAAAAAATTGGTTACAATCTGTTCTGCTATAAACCAATCATTTTCAGTGTTAAGTCTAAAATCATTGCTATATAAAATAAATGTATCTGAGAACCAAATATGATTTACTCTTGGCAGCTTGTATTCGGGTGGATTTTTCGTAAAATCGGTGTAGCCATGGCATGCACTCTTTACAGACTCAACTATCACATTGTATACATTTTTCAATTTAGAAAGTGAGAGGCGGGATACCATGTTTGAAAAACCCAGAATGTCAGCGCAACAGACAAATTTTTTATAATGTCGATTATTGTTTTGCATCTGTACTCATTTTTTCTTCAAAATTGCGATGAGTGGACGAAACACCGTTTCAATTTCCTTATAACTTTGCTCATAGCCCATCCCTAGCATCTGGCCAAGCTTTGGATAACCCGGGCAGGAAACATCTCCCATATAAGTCAAAATGTTATCGCGGAACACAGGAAAGTACTCGTGTTTTTTTAATTTGAGAATTTCTTCCAAGAATTCACCTTTTTTCGGACACGATCTTAAGATGAAATAAATATATTGCATATCCTTATTCCTTTTTTCTTCTCCTGATCTTGATGGGAAGGTAATCCCCTTGTGAAAGAAGTAGATTTCCGGAGAAAGTGTTTTGAATTCCAGCTTTCTATTTTTGTATGGAACAGCCAGGGTTATTGGCGAGGAACGAAGCAGTATGTCAAAACCTTCAATTCTGTGGCAAGCGATTTCCGATCCCAAAAAACGCTGCAGAGTGTCATCGGAAACTTCAAATGAGGTAATAAATTCTATCTTTACCTCTATTCGTCCCTCTTTGCGCACAAACTCGATCGGCAATGGCTCATCGTCATAAATCCGTTCAGCGGCATATCCAGCTTTCAAAAATCGTTCGTAAACCGTAGGAGAAAATCTCTTAGAGCCAGTTTCGTGAACTCCTAAATCAATATCGGTTGTTCTGGGAAGATACTGTAGGATTATTTTCCAAAGATATTTGGCATAAAGATAGGGACACCACCCGCCCACTACTACCATTTTTTGAGCGCTCTCTTCAAGAGATGCCAGGACATCTAAAAGAATAGACTCATTAATCTCTTTAGACAAAAGTTTTACCCCTTTTTTTTAAGAATTGCTGTAAGTGTTTTATCTCTTCAACCCCTGCGGGAAGTTCCATGAGATCTAGAAAAATTTGTAAGTTGCTTGCGGCGGGGTACCTCCCTAAGGTTTGTGCATCCCTAAAAATAGAGCTTTGGTAATAAGGGAGCGCAATCCATACATTTCCTCCTTGAGCTAGTTTTAAAAGCCCCAACCGATTCTGGAGCAATTCTATTAGTTCTTGAAACTTTTCAAATGGAATATCTAGGTAAGCAAAATGTCTTTCATCCAAAACATAGGGGGAGATCAGCCGGGATGCGCTAAAACCAGTAAGCACATACCGTATCTTTTCCTCTTTCATGAATGAGGCAAACCGAGGGAGAAAATCTTTTCCCGGGTAATGGAGTAACTCCCCATGGTTCATGTCCAAGGAATAGGCTTCGACCCAATCATTCAAAAGCATCTCTTTCTGGACCAACTTTGAAGAGCTATTTCTACCGCAGCGTTTTCTTAAAATATAGCCGCGGTGTTCCATGCGGTTTAAGGTTTGATTGGCCAAACCAATCGACACGCCAATTTTAAGAAAATCGCGTACGGACCATGTTTTTTCTGGGTTCTGAAGCATGGCTCTAAGAACCAGAGAGGAACGGTCGGAAAATATATTTTTGTGAGTTCGAGTAAACATAGTTCTATAAATTATAAATGTACATTAAATATTGTACGAATATATTATAACGTACAAATAATTAAAGGTCAACCCCCGGAGAGAGGACGGGTTACGAAGACGGAGAGAAGTTCTGCGGACGATTAAATAATTTTTATTTTACTTAAAGAAGATCTTTGCGAATTTTAGCCAGTCTTGAGGCACTACTTTTAGTTCTTTTGTGGCTTCTTCTAAAGAAACCCCAACCACCTCATTGCCTTTTAATGCCACCATTTGACCAAAAGATTTTTGAGCGACTAAATCCGCTGCTTTTACTCCCACCCTAAGCCCAAGGATCCGATCAAAAAGAGTTGGGGCTCCTCCTCGTTGAATATGGCCGATCACAGCAGCGCGCGTTTCTATTTTAGTCTCTTTTTCAATCAGTTCAGAAAGCCTTTCTCCCACGCCCCGCTTCTTTAAAAGCATATGGCCAAAATCATCGAGTTCTTCTTTCCCAGCATCTTCTCCGGGGATCGTGACCGCTTCCGAAGCAATCACTAAAGCCACTTTTCTTTTAGCATGAATTTTTTTTAAGTGGCTGCACATCGCTTCTAGTTCTACAGGTTCTTCTGGCAGACAAACCCAGTCTGCTCCAGAAGCTACAGCTGTAAAAAGCGCTACCCATCCAGCATGGCGTCCCATCACTTCTAACACCATAATTCGTCGGTGGGATCTGCCTGTATCTCTTAATCTTTCAGCCGCATCCACAGCCACTGTGGTGGCTGTATCAAAACCAAAGGTATAATCTGTAACGGAAAGATCGTTATCCATGGTTTTAGGAACTCCTACAACAGGAACCTGGTGTTCTTTGTAAAATTTTCCTGCGACCCCTAAAGTATCTTCTCCGCCCATGGCAACCAGAGCATCTAACCCCAATTTTTTAAAATTGTCTAAACAATTTTTTACACCATTTTCTTTTTTAAAAGGATTGGTTCTAGATGTGCCAAGAATGGTTCCGCCTTTATTAACAATTTCTGTCACATCTTCTAAACCTAATGGCATGGATTTCCCTTCTACCAACCCTTTCCATCCTTCTAATAATCCAATGCACTCAAACCCATGATCTTGAGCGCGCAAGACACAGCCGCGTATGGCTGGATTAAGGCCTGGGCAATCTCCTCCCCCAGTTAAGATTCCAATCTTCTTTGCCATAAATCAATATTCGCCTTTTACATCCGCTCCGGAAGCAATGGCTCCTTTAGAATACCAATCCGGAACCACGCGGTTTAAATGTTCCGATGAGGTAATGTGATAACGATTCTGCCAAGAAACAGCATGTTTATCCACAAGCTCTGCTAATTTCTTCATGCGCGCAATGCCTGTGGTCTGCAAAAATTTCTTCTGATCTCCTCTGTCCGTATATTCAAAATATTCCTGAAAAATAGCCCGTCCTGCCATAATGCCGCTTGCGCCTGCTTTCATGGCTAGTTCCACCTGTTTTTCAAAAAGATCAAACTTTTCGCCTGCGGAAAGTAAAACCCAGGGACGAATCGCTTTTTTATTTAAAGTTTCCAAATTAACTTTTTGAGTTTTCTCATCATCTTTTTTAATGTTCGCAGGATATTCCAATTTTAAAATGTCAGTAAAAGGACCGATCATTTCCGCAGAACTAAAAATATTGGATGGTTTTCTGGCAATATAAGCCGGAGAACTTTTATCTTCCCCGGACTTAGGATAAGAAAGCTCTTCAGTCATCAACAAAATATCGTTTTCTTTACACTCTTTAGAAACCAGCCTCACAAAATTCATCTGGCCGTCCGTAGCTTTTCTATCTTCCACATCCATATAGACCAATAACTTTACCGCTGCTCCACCCATCTTTTTAATTTTAGCTACAGACCAACCCGGTTCAAATTCACTGGCAATACCCGGATCTTTAGAAGCTTCTAAACGAACTATGAGGCCCACTCCATGGGCTAACGCGTTTGAGTTTAAGGATTGTCTAGCTCCATAATTCACATCCAAAAGAACTGCGAAAGAATAAGGAGAAAGAATTTCCGTTATTTCTAATTTTGCGTTCATAATATCTTCGTAAGTAGGCTCTCTTTTTTTTCCTTGTTTTTCATACAAGGCTCTTAAAAATTTTTTAAAAGAGTTGGATTGATCCAAAGCTAAAACTTTAAATTTTCCATCCTTGTCTGTAACATTTTTTAAACCTGTTAATTTTCCCGCGGACAAATTTAAAAAATAATCTTTTGGGGACACTTCTTCTTTTACTTCTTCAAGCACAACCATGATACAGCCTCCTTTAATTTACTTTACTTTTTTCTTCAATTTTTTTAGAGCGGCTTCTAGGAGCAGATTTTTTTACTTCTTTTTGGGATTTTTCCACCCAGGAACCTATGACTCTATATTTTTGATAACGTTTCTCCAGCAAACTCGAAGCTTCTAAACTTTGAAGCCCGGCTAAATGACGAATTAAGCTTTTTTTTAAATTGCTAAGAACTTGATCAAAATCTCTTTGCGCGCCGCCTAGAGGTTCTGGAATAATTTCATCTATTACTTTTAAAGACAACAAATCCTGAGCCGTCAGCTTTAAAGCTTTAGCGGCATCTTGCGCGCGAGAAGCATCGCGGAACAAAATTGCAGCGCATCCTTCAGGAGAAATAACAGAATACCATGCATTTTCCAACATCAGTATTCTGTCCGAAACGCCAATCCCTAAAGCCCCGCCTGAACCGCCTTCTCCGATCACTACGCTCACAAAAGGCACTTTTAGTTTAGCCATTTCTCTTAAGTTCCTGGCAATAGCTTCAGCTTGGCCGCGCTCCTCTGCTTCTACACCGGGATAAGCGCCCGGAGTATCTATAAATGAAATAATCGGCTTGCCAAATTTTTCCGCCAGTTTCATTAAACGCAATGCTTTTCTATAGCCTTCTGGATGCATCATGCCAAAGTTGCGCATCATGGAATCCTCAATATTGCGTCCCTTTTGCTGGCCAAAGAGAATCACAGGCACCCCATCTAAAAAAGCGCAGCCGCCCACAATGGCCGGATCATCCGCAAAATTTCTATCCCCATGCAGCTCTATAAAATCCGTAAAAAGTCCTTGAATATAATCTTGCGTGTGCGGCCGTTTAGGATGCCTGGCTAACTGCACTCTCTGCCAAGGGGTGAGATTAGAAAATATTTCCCGCATCAACTGCTCTTTTTTTTCTTCCAGGGATTTAATTTCCTGATCTAAATCCACAGATTGCAGGGAGTTTAAACTTCTAATTTCTGAGATTTTAGATTCTAAATCTAAGATAGGTTTTTCAAACTCTAATCCGCGAAATTCTTCTGCCATAACCGCTCTTTACCCTAAATATTTAGGTTTAAAAACTGCCAACATAATTAATGCGCACGACCCGTTCGCGATTCTCCTTATCCGCTAAATTGCGAACAGCAAAATCAATGCCTAAAGAAGAAAGTGGAAAAATACGGATTCCCAGATTTATTCTATTCTCTGGAGCAGAGCGCAAATTATCATATTCGCTCATGAAATAAAATTTTTCTTCCACGTTATAGCTCAAGCCTGTAAAACCAAAAACTTTTTCTTCTTTAAACTGAGAGATATTCGCTCCAGCAAAAAATTCTAAATTGGGCAAGAAAAGCTCCCTCCCCAATACAGCAAAAAGTCCTTTTTCTCTTTCTTTATATTGATCTTTAGCTCGATCATAAAAACGTCCCTGACCGTCATAGCCAATAGCTAAAGACGGAAGAAATTGGCCGCCATCATAAGCTCTTAACTTTATATTTAAAGTCGGCACATTAGTGTCTGGATCGTCCGCTCCTATAAATTTTTCTATGTCCCAGGAAGCTCCTAAATTTAAGCGCCTAAAAACTCCAAAAGACAAGTGACTTAACACTCCCCCTTTTGAATAAAAACGAAAATTAATTCTAAAGCCTCCATAATCAATGACATTGGTGGTAGGGACATCTATCAAATCTACCATGCCCTCCGGAGCGCTTTCTTCTTCAGAATCATAATCGTCCCTGCTGCTTTTTTGTTTTTTGTAAGAACTGCGGGGAGTAAAGTAACTTTTCCATCTGCTTTTTTTAGGGCGTTCAGAAAAATCATCCGCTTTTGCCTTTAAAGGAAGAGAACAAGTTATTAAAAAAAGAGATAAAAAGTAAATCAATAATTTTTTCATTGATAAATTTTCTTATAAAAAAGTATTCCCCACCATGCTTTGTGGGGAAGATTCTAAATCATACATCATCTCAAAAGATCAGTCAAACCCTAAAAGGTTAAAGAAAATCGAAAAAAATATGGAAACCTTAAGGTGATTCTTTAAACCCAAATATTCGGGTTCAATAGCTGTCTAATTTAAAAGCAAGATTTTCTTGGGTTAAAAAAGGACGGCTTTGAGAGAGCCAAAGGCAAAATTCACAGCTGCGGCTGGATTCTGGGATCTCTTTTTTTAAACAGCTGACCGCGTTTCTAAACAGTTGTTTTGCGCGTTTAGGATCTGTAAGGATCTTAATGGTTTGAACATTAAAGAAAACTTTTCCCTCATCCTCCGCTTTCTTAGGCGAAAAATAAAGTAAATAACCATAACCCGCTGTAGGCAAATGATTTTCTTCTAAAAGTAAAGCATAGCAATCCAGCTGTTTTTGATAATATCTAACCGCGTCTTCTTCTGTGGTAAGAGAACCTTTGGTCTTATAATCAAATGGAATGTAAAGACCCTCTTTTACCATCAGTTCATCTAAAGCGCCAATTAAACTAGAGCCGTCTTCGTCGCTAAACTCTAACCCGGTTCTCCAATTCCGCCACTTATCTAATTGCGCAAGATCAGCATAAAGAGCTGTTCCTTGAAACTCTTTTTGCAGCTCTAGTTCTGGAGGCAGCATCTGTTTTAAACGATAGGTGTCAAAATAGGTTTTAATAATTCTATCCATGCCGCTGGGCAAAGAAGGGAAAATTCCTCTGGGACGCTTGATTTTTTTAACTTTTTCCAGCCAAAAACAATGCGGACATTCTTGAAAAAGAGTTAATGCGGATGCGGATAATTTGATGTCCATCTATTTTTGCTCTTTTTTTTCTACGAATTTTAAAATCACGGAATTAATGCAATAACGCAAATGGGTAGGAGCTGGACCATCCTCAAACAGATGCCCAAGGTGAGCATCACAGCGATTACAAAGGACTTCTGTTCTTTTCATAAAAAAGCTGTTATCCTTTTCTTCTCTCACCTTATCTTCAGAGACACTTGCCCAAAAACTTGGCCAGCCCGTTCCGGAATCGAATTTAGTTTTTGAACTAAAAAGCTCATTGCCGCAAGCCGCGCATTGATAAATCCCTTGGCCCTTATGATCGTGATATTCTCCGCTAAAAGCCCGTTCCGTGCCTTTCTCCCTAGCAACATGATATTGTTTTGGCGTAAGAATTTTTTTCCATTCCGCGTTAGATTTAATCACTTTTTCTAACAAAAGTTTTTCTCCATTGCAAAAAGAATCCCCATTCAACAAAAGTGTCATTCCTAAAACCAAACAAATTTTCCTTAGAGTTAAATCCCGCATGAAGTAAGGGTTCAACCCGAATATTGCATGCTAAAGACCCGCGTGCTTAAAAATAGTTTTGGTGTGACGCAAAAAATATTCCGGATCAAAACAATCTTCAATTTGAGATGGATCTAAATAGGAAAGGATCGTTAAATCTTTAAGAACCAGTTGTTTAAAATCTTCTTGGCTAGTCCAAGCGCGCTGCGCCAACATCTGAACCATTTTATAAGCCTGATCCCTGGAGACTTTCTTCTTGCCGGATTTCAATATTTTAAGCATCAATCTTTGGGAAGCTAAAACATAAAAAGTTTTTTGAAGGTTTTCCCGCATCTTTTCCGGATAAACTCTTAAATCTTTTAAAACAGAATGCATGCGGTCAATCATAAAATCTAAAACGATTGTTGCGTCCGGCAAAATAACCCGTTCCACGGAAGAGTGGGAAATATCTCTTTCATGCCACAAAGCTACATTTTCCAAAGAGGCTTGGGCGTAAGAACGCAAAAGCCTTGCAAGTCCGCAAATATTTTCACAAAGAATAGGATTTCTCTTATGCGGCATGGCTGAAGATCCTCTTTGGCCTTCGCTAAAAGGTTCTTCTACTTCCAGAACTTCTGTTTTTTGCAAATGACGAATTTCAAGAGCAAACCTTTCTAAAGAACTGCCAACAAGAGCTAAAATGGATACATATTCCGCATGTCTGTCTCTAGGAATAACTTGAGTGGCAACTGGCTCTGGTTTAAGCCCAAGTTTTTTACAAACCAAGCTTTCTATGGAAGGATCTAAATGCGCGTAAGTGCCAACTGCGCCTGAAACTTTTCCATAACTAATCATCTTTTGCGCTCTCAAAAGCCGTTCTAAATCTCTTTTAAGTTCTGAGTACCAGCCCGCGCATTTAATGCCAAAGCTAATGGGCTCTGCGTGCACTCCATGGGTTCTCCCTGCCATTAAACTGTTTTTATGCTGTTTGGCAAGACGTGCCACAACTTCCATTAAAACAAAAAGATCGTGCTGTAAAAGCTTTGTGGCTTCCTTTAACTGCAGGGCTAAAGCAGTATCTAAAACATCAGAGGAGGTCATGCCCAAATGCAGGTGCCGAGCAGCCGTGCCCACGGATCGTTCCACTTGGGTTAAAAAAGCAATCACATCATGTTTAACAATCTTTTCAATCTCTAAAATCTCTTTAACATTAATCTTTGCTTTTTTCTTTATCTGTTTTAGATCAGCTAAAGGAACCTTGCCTTCTAAAACCATAGCTTCGCAAGCTGCAATTTCTACCTGCAGCATGGTTTGAAAACGAACTTCATCAGTCCAAATCCTTGCCATCTGCTCTCTGGAATAGCGAGGAATCATGTAAAACGCACCTCTTCTTTCCCTTTTTTAACTTCTCCTAAAAGAACCGCATTCCCTAAAAAATCCATTACTTTTGAGGCTTGCTCTTTAGACACAACTAAAATAAGGCCTATTCCCATATTAAAAGTTCTAAACATTTCCTGATCTGATATGTTCCCCTGACTTTGAATTCTTTCAAAAATTTCCTGAATTTTCCAGCTCCCTTTTTTAATTTGAATTCCAAAACCCTTGGGAAAAACTCTCAAGATATTTTCATACCAGCCGCCGCCTGTAACATGAGCTATTCCTTTAACGCTCTTGCCAAAAGATTTGTTTAAAAGCGATAAAATTTTTTTGACATAGATTTTGGTTGGGGCGATCAACTCTTCTCCATATTTCTTTAATTCATCTTCAGAAAAAACTTTTCGCACTAAAGAATAGCCATTGGAGTGAAGCCCGCTGGAAGGAATTCCAAGCAGACAATCCCCCTGTTTTATTCTTTCTTTTTTTAAAAGAGATTTTTTATTGAGGAGCCCTAGAGCAAATCCAGCCAGATCATACTCTCCTTCTTTATAAAATCCCGGCATCTCAGCTGTTTCCCCGCCTAAAAGCGCGCAGTTAGATTCAGCGCACCCTTTTTGAATTCCTAAAATCACTTTTTCCGCCAAATCCACATCCAGCTTGCCGCAGGCAAAATAATCTAAAAAGAAAAGCGGTTTTGCTCCTGTACAAATTAAATCATTCACATTCATGGCTACTAAATCTATGCCAACCGTATCATGGCGGTCTAAAAGAAAAGCAATTTTAAGTTTAGTTCCAACCCCGTCACAACAGCCAGAAAGATAATAAGAATTTAAAGGTTTAGGCAAGGGGAACAATCCGGAAAATCCTCCAATCGCTTTAGAGGAAAGAGGGGAAGAAGAAACGATTTTTTTTATTCTTTGGACAAGTTCGTTTCCTGCATCAATGGAAACTCCAGACTCTTGATAAGTGGTCATTTAGTTATGAATTAAATTTTTATTAGGGTCTTATGCGCCATCGCAGTAGAAATGACTTTCTAAGCATAAACTACTTATCGGGACGGCTTCCGGGTTTAACTACAGGGATCCCTTTCTGGCATAATGGGCAATCATCTGGCAGATAATCTTTTAAAGGAAGCTTTAAAAGAATGGTTTTTGCCGCGCCAAAACTAATAGGGGATGCGCTTCTTTCTGCCACTGCAGCTACTCCAATTAACCTTGCGCCTTTTGTATGCACCAACTGCACAATTTCTTTTAAAGAACCGCCTGTGGTAATGACATCTTCTACAGCTAAAATTGATTCTCCGGGCTTAATCTCAAAACCCCTGCGCAAATTAAGCAGACCACTCCGAGCATCCCTTTCTGCAAAAATAGCTCTGGCTTTTAAAGCGCGCGCCACTACATGCCCCATCACAATCCCGCCTAAAGCAGGAGAACAGACCGCATCCAGCCTCACTGGAATTCCAGCATGTTCCTCTTTTAATCGCGCGACCAACTGCTCTCCTAATTTTTCCGCAATATCTGGATATTGCAAAATCTGCGCGCACTGAATATAAAGATCAGAGTGGCGGCCAGAAGTAAGCTGAAAATGGCCTTCTAAAATCGCTCCTTTATCTTGAAACAATTTTTTAACTTCAGATTCATTCATGATTTTACCGCCTAAATTTTAAACTTCAAAATCTAATTTGTTCCAACAATTTTTGAGCAGCTTTAATCCGATCTTTGGCTTCTAAGATTGGCCGTCCAACTACTAAAAAATTAGCGCCCAATTTAATCGCATTCTGAGGAGTCATCACTCTTTTTTGGTCCTCAATTTTTAATTCTTCCCCTGAACGGATTCCAGGGACTATAATTAAAAAATTGTTTTCACCGCTCTTTCTTGCAATTTCAATTTCAAGGCCAGAGGAGACGATCCCATCTAATTCCGCTTTCTTAGCTAAAAGAACTAGCCTCTCAACCTGAGCAGCTGGGCTAAAATTTACTCCCACTTCTTTTAGCTCCAGCTCTGAAAGACTGGTTAAAACAGTTACGCCAAAAATAAAAGGTTTAATTTTTTTTTGTATTACTGATTCTTCTTGAACGCTTTGAACAACTGCTTTCATCATAGCAAATCCGCCTGAAGTATGTATAGTAAAGCCCCAGACTCCCAGACGAGCGCTATGCCTAGAAGATTCAGCCGCAGTTAAAGGAATATCATGAAATTTTAAATCCAAAAAAACCTTTTTACCTTGAGCATGAACCCAATCTATGGCTTCGGGCCCTGCTTCAGTAAATAAACGGCTTCCGATTTTAAAAATATCAATGGTATCTTTTAATTCTTCAATTAAGGATTTAGCGACTTTTGCTTCTACGTCCAATGCTAAGATTAAAGGATTAAGCTTCAATTCCTACCGCCTCCTGTATGTTTTTAAAACCATCTTTTTCTAATAAAGAAACAAGTCCTTGATTAATTTGTTGAACCAAACAAGGTCCTTGATAGACCCAGCCTGTATAAATCTGCACTAAAGAAGCGCCAGCTTTAATTTTTTTGTACGCATCTTCTGCGGAAAAAATTCCGCCAACTCCAATAATCACAAGCTCTTTGCCAACCATCTTATAAAGATGGCGCACGATCTGGGTTGACTTTGTTTCCAAAAGTTTTCCGCTTACCCCCCCCTCTAGCGTTGGAATATTTTCAATTCCTTCTCTAGAAACAGTGGTATTGGCGGCAATGATTCCTGTGATCTTTGCTTTTATACAAATTCTGGAGATCTGTTCCAAATCAGCAATAGAAAGATCCGGAGCGATCTTAACAAAAAGAGGTTTTAAATTTTGTTTCATTAAATTGGATAGTTCCTGATTTTTTTCCTGTAGTTTAGATAAAAGAGGCAAAAGATCATTTTGCAGTTCTCTTAAACGCGGGGTGTTAGGGGAGCTGACATTGATTGTAAAATAATTTGCAAAGGGATAGAGTTTTTCAAAAGAAAAAAGATAGTCTTTGGCTGCATCCTCTAAAGCAGCGCTTTTACTTTTTCCAATGTTGATCCCAATAGGAATTTTAGGATTTGCTCTCTTTTTTAAATGATCTCCCACTTTTTCAGCGCCCAGATTATTAAACCCTAAACAATTAATTAAAGCCTCTTCTTTTTTTAAACGAAAAATTCTTGGTTTTGGATTACCTTCTTGACCCAAAGCGGTCACTGTGCCCCCTTCTATAAAACCAAAACCAAAACAAGCCAAAGAATTTAATAACTCACAATTTTTATCAAACCCAGCGGCCAGTCCCACAGGGCTCCTAAATTGCATCCCTAATAATTTAAATTCTAGCGCTGGATGAGAAAATGAATATTGAAAAGATAAAATTTTCTTAAAAAATGGAAAATGGTCAGCTGCTCTTAAAAAAGAAAGGGCTATGCCATGAGCAGTTTCAGGATCAAAGCTGAATAGGATAGGTTTTAAAACTTTTTTATAGAACATGAAATATCAGAGCTGGGTCAAAATTGTTTTTCTCGGGGACGCTTGCCTAGAGGCTCGCTCGACAAAAAATTTTTAAAAGAAAGAAAGTGAAAATTCTTTGAACGCCCCGAGAAAAACAATTTTGACCCAGCTCTGATATTCTTCATGCCTGGAAAACGATTTTTCCATTCACTAAAGTCATTTTCACTTTGCCTTGAAAAGTTCTGCCTAAAAATGGTGAGTTAACACTTTTTGATTGCACATTTTCTTGTTTATAAGTCCACTTTGCTTTTGGATCAAAGATAAAAATATCAGCGGGAGATCCCTGGGATAGATTTCCAGAAGGCAATCCAAAGATGCGGGCTGGGATTTCTGTTAAAAGTTTTACCGCTTTTAAAGGAGAAAGGATTTTCTTTAAAATAAGTTCTTCATAGACTAAAACAAAAAGGGTTTCTAAACCAATAATCCCAAAAGGAGCTTGCTCAAAACTTTTCTTTTTAGATTCTAAAGAATGGGGAGCATGATCCGTGGCAATAATATCAATGGTTCCATCTCTTAAAGCTTTCTTAATTGCTTTCATATCTTCTTCAGTTCTTAAAGGAGGTTTCATTTTGGCAAAAGTTCCATGCCTTTTAACCTCTGCTTCTGTAAGAGTGAAATAATGAGGACAGGTTTCCGCGCTGATTGGAATTCCCTTTTTTTTAGCAGCTCGAATCAGTTCCACGGATTCTTTGCATGAGACATGAGCGCAATGAAGATGAGATCGGGTGAGTTGCGCTAAAAAAATATCCCTAGCCACCATCACTGCCTCTGATTGAGAAGGGATTCCACAAATCCCTAGTTTTTGCGAAACAGAGCCTTGATTCATAAAACCATTTTTAGATAGCTGATGATCTTCGCAATGCTCTATAACTACCTTGCCTAACTTTTTTGCTTTTTCAAGGGCTTCTCGCAAAATTCCAGAATCCATCACACACCGCCCATCATCAGAAAAAGCAGCGCACCCTGCCTTTACCATTTGAGAAAAGTTAGTTAATTTTTTGCCTTTTAACCCTTGAGTAACAGCGCCCACTGGATAGACTTTAGCCAAAGATTTTTGAGCGCGTTTTAAAACAAATTTAATTTTTTTTGAAGTATCAATGGGAGGCATAGTATTCGCCATGGCAAGAAGCGAAGTGACCCCGCCGCTCACAGCTGCTTTTGTGCCAGAAAATATGGTTTCAGAATTTTCTCCGCCCGGCTCTCTTAAATGCACATGCGCATCCACTAAGCCTGGCATGACCCACTGATCTTGGGTAGGAATCAGCTTAAAATTTTTTTGAGGAATAATTTTTTTAGCGATTTTAGAAATCTTGCCATTTGTAATAAGGAGATCAAAAAAACCATCTCTATTATTTTTAGGGTCAATCACCCGACCGCCAAAAATAAGCAAGTTTTCCATAAATTTTTAACCCTTTAGATTTTAAGAATTTTCTAACGCAGCCTGCGGGTTTAAAGTTGAACCGGCCAAGAGGTAAAGAACTGCCATACGAATCGCAATGCCATTGGTCACCTGTTCCAAAATAACAGAACGCTCTCCATCCGCCACAGAAGAGTCAATTTCAATGCCTCGATTCATAGGGCCTGGATGCAGCACAATACAATCTTTTTTTAGCCAGCTGATTTTGTTTTGATGGAGCCCGTAACGCTCAATATATTCTGTTAAGGAAGGAATAAAACCTTGAGATTGCCTTTCTTTTTGAATGCGCAGCACATTAATGGCGTCCGCGTCTTCTACCGCTTTTTTAAGGTCATATTCTATGCGCACGGATTTGCCAAACACCCTTTTTATTTCTTCCGGCAATAAAGATTTAGGGCCGCAAAGCGTTACTCGCGCTCCCATTTTAGTCAGTCCCCAAAGATTAGAGCGCGCTACTCGTGAATGAAGAATATCTCCTAAAATAACAACTCGCAGCCCTTTTATTTTTTTCTTTTTTTCCCGCAAGGTAAATAAATCTAGTAGCCCTTGAGTAGGGTGTTCATGCGTTCCGTCACCGGCATTGACCACATGCACTTTAAGATTTTTTGAAAGAAGTTCCGGCGCCCCATTTTCTGAATGACGAATCACAATAAAATCCACCTTCATCGCTTCCAAAGTTTTGCCTGTATCCAGCAAACTTTCCCCTTTCTGCACGGAACTTAAAGGCACCGCTAAATCCAAAGTGTCTGCGGCTAAACGTTTAGCTGCAAGCTCAAATGAAGTGCGCGTGCGCGTAGAAGGCTCGTAAAAAAGAAACGCGACTGTTTTGCCGCGTAAAGTAGGAACTTTTTTTATGGAGTGGGTGAAAAGTCTTTTAAAAGGAACTGCGGTATTTAATATAAGCTCAATCTCTTCTGAAGAGAGGGATTCTAAATTTAATAAATCCTTACGATTGAGTTTCATCCCTAATAAAGTTTACTAGATTTCAAGAAAAAAACAAAACAAATTTATCGGTTCATCCGACATTTGTTTAGTCCGAATAATTCAATTAGACTGTTCAGGATAAGTTCTATTTTTTAAGTATCCAAATTCCGTCTTCACCGTCAATTTCTTTTACTTTAATTTGGACCTCTTCATTTTTTGCAACACTGATCTCTGTTCCGCAATAATCCGCTTGAATAGGCAGTTCCCTGCCAGCCCTATCCGCCATTACAGTTAAACGAATTAGTTTAGGTCTGCCTAGTTCTAAGAGAGCATCTAACGCGGAACGGATAGTTCTGCCGGTATAAAGCACATCATCCACCAATAAGATCGTCCTACCTTCTATGGAAAAAGGAATATCTGTTTCTTTGACTAAAGGCTGGTTGCCAATTTCTCCCACATCGTCCCGGTAAAGAGTGATGTCCAAAGAACCGACAGCCGCTTGGCTCTTATATTTCTTTTGCAAAATAAGAGCGATCCTTTTAGCTAAAATCACTCCGCGGGTATGTATGCCTACCAACCCAATAGAACCCTCTTTTAAAGAATCTTTATTTTCTTCTACAAATTTAGAAACAATCTCTTCTAAAATCTTCTTAAAATCTTTTTCTCCTATTTTTTTCTTCATGATTACTCTTTTAACAAAGCAGCCTTCTGGTCAATCCTAGTGGGATAATTCCCAGAGAAACAACCTGTGCAAAAATTTGACTCTGTCCCTTTTGCCGCTTTTAGCATCCCCTCCACGCTCAAATAACTTAAACTGTTTACTCCTAAAAATTTACGAATCTCTTCCACGGAATGGCTGGAAGCGATCAACTCCTCTTTTGTGGGAGTATCAATTCCATAATGGCATGGCCCTGTAATTGGCGCAGAGGTAATCCTCATATGAATTTCCTCTACCCGGGTGGTTTTAAGCAATTGTATCAATTTTTTGGATGTGGTCCCTCTGACAATGCTGTCATCCACTAAAATAATTTTTTTTCCAACAAGATTTTCTTTAATAGGATTATATTTTACCCTGGTCCTAAAATCACGCATGGGGATGGAAGGCTCTATAAAAGTTCTGCCCACATAGTGGCTGCGTATAAAACCCACTTCAAAAGGAAGTCCAGCTTCCTCTGCATAACCGCTAGCCGCAACCACGGAAGAATCCGGCACAGCCACAACGCAGTCTATATTGGGCGGGGGAGGCGCTTCTTTAGCTAATTGCCGTCCAAGCTCTTTGCGCACCTCATAAACGCTCTTATTAAAAATTCTTGAATCTGGCCGAGCAAAATAGATAAATTCAAAAATACAAAAAGCGGTTTTGGACAATGGTTTATCTAATAATGCAACGCTCTTTAATTCCTTTTTATCTTGAATCACCACCATTTCCCCCGGCTCTATTTCTCGCACCACTTTTGCTCCAATTAAATCAAGGGCGCAAGTTTCAGAAGCCACGACCCAGGTTAAGCCAATCCTACCTAAAATAAGAGGTCTAAATCCAAATGGATCCCGTACCGCAATCATGGTTCCATGCCCATTGCCATTAGAGTTTTGATCGCTGGCAAATAAAAATGAATAAGCCCCTTCTACTTTTTTTAAAGAAGAACGAATCGCTTCTACAAGATTTTTCTCTTTAGAACGCGCAATCAAATGCAGGATAACTTCACTATCTGTTGTGGTTTGAAAAATAGCGCCGCTTGCTTCCAACTTTTTTCTTAAAAATTCAGCATTTGTTAAATTTCCGTTATGACCTACTGCAAGCTGACCGTAAGGAGTGGTCACTAAAAGGGGCTGGGCATTTTTAAGAACAGAGCTGCCAGTCGTAGAATAGCGCACATGGCCAATAGCAGACCGTCCTTTTAAAATAGCAAAATGTTCTTTTTTAAAAACATCAAAAACTAAACCCATGCCAATGTGCCGATTCATTTTTCCATTAAAGGAAACAATCCCCGCAGATTCCTGTCCGCGGTGCTGGAGAGCGGTTAACCCTAAATAAACTAAGTGAGCCGCGTCTCTATGAGAATAAACCCCGCAAACTCCGCACTCTTCTTTTAAATCCGGATGTTCTATGTTTCTGTAAAATTTATTTTCCATTTCTACCTTTTAACAAAATCTACCGCTCCTTTCCAAAATAAAAATCCAGGGGTCTTAACTTTTAGTTTAAGTTTAGTCCAGGCTGGATGCTGGAATTGAGTAATATATCTTTCTGGATGAGGCATCAATCCTAAAACATTCCCTTTTTGGTTACAGATCCCAGCTATCGCGTTCATTGAACCATTTGGGTTTTTCCCCTCATAACGAAAAACTACCTGTTTATTTTTCTCAATCTCTTGCAAAATTTTTAAATCTTTTGTTACAAAATTCCCTTCTCCATGCGCGATCGGCAGTTCAAAATGCAGTGGAATTCCTTTTAAATATTGCGCGCAAGAATTTTCTCTTTTTAATGCAACCCATTCGCACTGAAATCGTCCAGACAGATTTTGAGTTAAGGTTGAATTTTGTTGAAAAGAAAAATCCTCATAACCAGGGAGCAAACCTGTTTTAACTAAAACCTGAAATCCATTACAGATGCCAATAATAAGATGTCCTAAACGCGCCATTTGCTGTAACTGCGCTCCAATTTTAAATTTAAGTTCATTGGCCAGAATTTTACCAGCGGCAATGTCGTCCCCGTAAGAAAAACCGCCTGGGATCACTAATATGGAAAAGGCCAGCAACTGCTCTGGTTTTTGTAAAATCTGATTTAAGTGCAAGACGTCAACTTTTGCTCCCGCGCTCTTAAGAGCCTGTCTTGTTTCCAGATCACAATTAGTGCCCACGCTGCGTAAAACCAAAGCTTTAACGCTCATTGTTTTTCTGAAAAAGAGTTCCAAATTTTTTCCATCTCTAAAACTCCTAAATTTACTATTCTTTTTTTATGAGAAAAAATTTTTAACGTCAGCTCATTTTTCACTTTGCCTAATAAAGTAAAAGGGGCAGAAGAAAAAATCTTTTTTAAACGATTCAGGTATTTAGGTTCTACTTCAATTAACCAACGGCTAGAAGACTCTGAATAAAGAAAAGCAACATCTGAAAAATTTAAATCTGAGGGCAACTGAATTTCCGCTCCTAAAGAGCCGCCAATGCACATTTCTGAAAGAGCAACTCCCAAACCCCCCTCGCTTAAATCATGGCAGCTTTGAACTAAACCTGCTTGAATCGCTTTTTGCAAGGATTGCATCATGGCATAAGCTCCTTTGCCATTCACTTTAGGAACTTCTCCTCCCTTTAACCTTAAGAGATCATAAAGCATGGATCCTCCCAACTCTTCTTTTGTTTCACCTAAAAGAAAAATCAAATTCCCGCTTTTTTTAAAATCCATGGTTACGCATTTGCGAACATCCTCTACAATGGCTATGGCTGAAATTAAAAGTGTGCCGGGAATAGAGAGAACCTCTCCTTTTTGATCGCGCCAGGTATTGTTTAAACTGTCTTTGCCTGAAATAAAAGGAACATTGAAAATTTTAGAAAAATCATAACAAGCTTGGGCTGCTCGCACAAGACCTCCTAAAATCTCTTCATGGCTTACGTCTCCCCAGCAAAAATTATCTAAAATCGCGCATTTTTTTAGATCTCCTCCCACGCTCACTAAATTGCGCAGAGCTTCATCCATGGCATTGGCTGCCATCCAATAAGGATCCAATTCTCCAAACCTTGGATTAATGCCGTTGGAAACTACAACCCCTTTCCAAGAGCTTAAGTCTGGACGGGAAACACTGGCATCGCTGGGGCCGTTCTGCCTTAATCCTACAAAAGGTTTAATTACGCTGCCTCCCTGCACTTCATGGTCGTACTGTTTTATGATCCATTTTTTGGACGCGATATTCGGCTCTTTTAACAAAGATTTTAAAAGAAAAGAAGGATTTTTATAAAAATTAATTTTAGGAACTTCGCAAATTTTTTGTTGGGGAAAAATCTTCCAGACCGCTTTTTTCCTAACCTTAGGAATCCCTTTATGCAAAAAATTTAGTTCCAAATCGCATGTTTTTTCACACTTGTAAAAAACTTCCAGTCTGCCGCTATCTGTAAACTCCCCAATCACAGAACATCCCACATCTTCTAAAAGACAGATCTCTTCTAATTTTTTTAAATTTTCTTTAGGCACGGACAAGACCATGCGTTCTTGAGACTCAGAAAGCCAAATTTCCCAGGGTTTTAATCCCTGGTATTTTAAAGGCACATTTTCCAAATAAACTTTTGCCCCGCAACCAGAGGCGAGTTCGCCCACGCTGGAAGAATACCCTCCTGCCCCGCAATCTGTGAGAGCGGAAAAAAGATTTTGATCCCTGGCTCTTAAAATAGCTTCCATGGCTTTTTTTTCCATAATCGCATGGCCGATCTGCACCACGCTTGCGGAAATATCTTTTTCTAGGGCTAGGGAGGAAAATGTGGCTCCATGAATTCCGTCCCTGCCGGTTTTCCCTCCAATAGATACAATCAGTTCTCCTGCTGAAACTTTCTTTTTAACCTTATCCTTAGGCAAAAAACCAACCGTGCCACAAAAAACAAGAGGGTTTGCAAAAAACCCTTTATGAAAAAGCACCGCGCCATTGGTTGTAGGAATGCCCATTCTATTCCCATAATCTCTTACGCCCGCAATCACTCCGGAAAGAATTCTTTCCGGAGGCAAAATATTTTCTTCTAAGCCTCGACTAAAAGAAGCGCCAAATTCACCCACACAAAAAATATCAGTATTTAAAATTGGTTTTGCTCCTAACCCCACGCCTAAAATATCCCGAATCACTCCGCCAATGCCTGTGCCTGCTCCTCCATAAGGTTCCAGAGCTGAAGGGTGGTTGTGCGTTTCTACTTTAAAAGCAACCGCCTGTTTTTTGTCAAAACTAATCACGCCCGCATTATCTTCAAACACTGAAAGACAAAACTTCTTTTTTAGTTCCAGAGTTGCGCGCACAATGGTTTGCTCTAGAAGATCATCATAAACTTTTTCTTTTTTTCCTTCAGAACTTTCTTCAGTATAAAGGATCTCCCCTTTAAAAGTTTTATGTTTGCAATGTTCAGACCAAGTTTGAGCAATAGTTTCTAGCTCTATGTCCTTGGGCTCTCTGGCTTCAGAACGAAAATAGTTTTGAATGCTAAGCATTTCTTGCAAAGAAAGGGAAAGCAATTTTTCTTTGGAAAGACGCGACAATGCCTCATGGTTTAGAGAAATAAAAGAAATCGTCTCGGTCGCTGAATTTTCCAGTTGGTTCATGAATATTTGATAAGCTGGCATTGCTGCACTAAAGGATTTAACAAATGTTGGTTTGCAAAAAAGATTAATTTTTCATCTACACTTTTCTCTCTTGCTTGAGCGATTTCTTCAAATTCATACCGCATGCCAAAAAAAGCATTTTCAATCGTCATGATATTTAAATCTCGAATCGCTTTTAATACGCTTTCAGCCACTGGATCTGTGACGCCGGATTTAAACCAAACATCCAAAAAAATAGTTTTAAAATCTTTTGGCTCTGCGTCAATTATAAATTTTTCCGCAATTGGATCGCACAAAAGCTCTTGAGCTATCCTCTGAATCTCCTCTAAAGAAAAATTTCCTTCCAAACCATATAATGGTTCTATTGTATTACACTCAACATCCCCTAAACCTGAGGCGCGTAATAAATTTTTTATTTTTTTACAGTTCTGTAAAGAATTTTTTTTAAGAATTGAAGAAACCTCAACTAATACTTTTTTAATCATCTAACTTCCTCGTCCCTGTAATGCGCAAATAAGCTTCCAGATACTTGGCTCTGGTTTTTTCCACAATCTCCTGAGTGAGTTCAGGGATTGGCGGTTCGCGATTCCACTGAATAGAATCTAGATAGTCTCTGACAAACTGTTTGTCAAAGGAAACCGGGGAAATCCCTGTCTTATAATCTTTTTTCTCCCAAAACCTGGAAGAGTCTGGGGTCAAGCACTCATCAATTAAATAAATTTCATTCTCCCCTTTTATCCCTTTTTTAATGCCAAATTCAAATTTCGTGTCCGCTAGAATTAACTGCTCGGACAAAAGTTTTAAAGAAGCGAGGCGATAAATAGAAATAGAAATTCTTTTTAGCTCCTCACTTAGAGTTTCCCCTAAAATTTTTTTCATCTCTTCAAAAGAGATATTTTGATCGTGTTTCCCTCCTTCTTCTTTGGTGGCTGGGGTAAAAATAGGTTCTGGAAGTTGTTCCGATTCCTTTAAACCAGAAGGAAGCGGAACCCCGCACACTTTTCCAGTGGCTCTATATTCTTTCCAGCCTGAACCAGAAAGATATCCTCGCGCCACGCATTCAATAGGAATTTTGTCTGTTTTCCAAACCAACATGGAGCGTCCTTTAAGAAGCTCCTCATATTTCTTAAGTTGAGCAGGATATTCTTTAACATCTGCAGTAATAAAATGGTTCTTGACATGAGTTTCCGTTTGCTTAAACCAATAAATAGAGAGCTGATTTAAAATTTTTCCCTTATCCGGGACTAAAGTTGGGAGCACATAATCATAGGCAGAGATCCTGTCTGAAGAAACAATTAAGAGCTGCTCTCCTAAATCATAGACATCCCGCACTTTCCCGCGAATAAAAAGCGGAAGATCAAGCGCGGGTTGAGAGATTAGATTCATACAAAAGAAGCCTTCATTTACCGTTTAAAGTTTCCTTAAACCAAGTGAATGATTTGGGTTAATGTAAATTATTCCCATTCTATAGTTGCCGGCGGTTTGGAAGATATGTCATAAACCACGCGATTGACTCCTCTAACCTCATTGATGATGCGGTTAGAAATTTTGACCAGTACTTCTCGCGGCAAATCAGCCCAGTCTGCGGTCATGGCATCTTGAGAAGTAACAGCTCTCACTGCAATCGCTTGTTCATAAGTGCGCGCATCCCCCATCACCCCAACTGAGCGCACAGGAAGCAACACTGCAAAAGCCTGCCAGAGTTTTTCATACAAACCGCTGGCGCGAATCTCTTCTTCTATAATTTTATCCGCTAAACGAACTGTCTCTAATTTTTGTTCTGTAAGTTCTCCTAAGACTCTCACTGCAAGACCTGGCCCTGGGAAAGGATGGCGTCTCAAAATTTCTTCTGGAAGCCCCAGCTCTTTACCCAAAAGCCTCACTTCATCTTTAAATAAAAACTTTAATGGCTCAAGCAAAGAAAATTTCATTTTTTTGGGAAGCCCTCCCACATTGTGGTGCGTCTTAATCACTGCGGAGGGCCCTCTCACGGATTGGCTTTCAATCAGATCCGGATAAAGAGTGCCTTGCACTAAAAAATTGAATTCCCCTAATTTTTTAGATTCGGATTCAAAGACCCGGATGAATTCCCTGCCAATAATCTTTCTCTTTTTTTCTGGATGAGTCACGCCTTTTAATTTTTTTAAAAATCTCTTTCTGGCATCTACAGTTTGAAGCGCTTCCTTAAATTTCTTGCCAAAAATATTTTTTACTCTTTCTTCTTCTCCATGCCGCAAAAGCCCGTTATCTACAAAGATACAGTTTAATTGTTTCCCTATCGCTTGATAAACTAAGCTGGAAGCTACTGCAGAGTCCACCCCTCCGGAAAGAGCGCACAAAACCTTTTTAGTTCCAACCTTTTCTTTAATATGTTGAATTTCTCTTTGCACAAAAGAAGAAATTTCCCAATCCCCTTTTTCCGCGCAGATCCTAAATAAAAAATTAGAAAGAATCTCCTTGCCTTGAGGGGTATGCATCACCTCTGGATGAAACTGAACTCCATAAAGCTTTTGTTCCACATTTGCCATTGCAGCTTGCAGAGAGCTTGCGCTTTTAGCCAGCCTGACAAAACCTTTTGGCAAAACCTTGACTTCATCCCCATGGCTCATCCAGACAGACAGCTCTTTTGGCAGCCCTTGAAAAAGCAAAGATTCAGTTTCCACAAAAATTTCTGCATGGCCAAATTCCCGAACCTGAGCTCTCTCTACTTTTCCACCAGAGGCATGAGCTAAAAGCTGCATCCCATAACAGATTCCTAAAACAGGAACATCCAGACTAAAAAAATCCTTATAACAACTGGGGGAACCATTTCCATGCACGCTGGCAGGCCCTCCAGAAAGAATAATTCCTTTAGGATTTTTCGCTTTTATTTCAGCTGGAGAAACTGTATAAGGAAAAATTTCACAATAAACTTTTAATTCTCGCACTCTGCGAGCGATTAACTGCGTGGTTTGAGAACCAAAATCAAGGATAACAATCACTGGAGACGGGAAAGAGCTTTGCGAAAGCCTTCGAGTTCTAATTTTTTTGCTTTAGACTCAACTTGAGATTTCATTTTTGATTTGTATTGAACCACCTTGTTTTCAATTCTTTTATCAGAAAGAGCTAAAATTTTGCAAGCTAAAAGAGCTGCGTTTTTAGCCCCATTGATAGCCACTGTAGCCACAGGCACCCCTTCAGGCATCTGCACGATAGAGAGCAATGAATCTAATCCATTCAATTTAGAAGTTTTAATTGGCACCCCAATCACTGGCAAAGATGTTAAAGCAGCCACCATGCCGGGCAAATGAGCAGATCCGCCTGCTCCAGCCAATATTACTTTAATCCCTCTTTTTTTAGCTTGGCTTGCGTAACGCGCCATGCGTTTAGGAGTTCTGTGCGCAGAAACAATTGTAAGTTCATATGGAACTTTAAATGAATCAAAAAGTTCAGCCGCAGATTTCATGATTGGAAGATCAGAATCGCTTCCCATAATAATAGCTGCTAACGCTTTCTGATTATTTTGCATCAGGCACCAGCGGTAAAACTTTAATGAGCTGCTGCACTTTTCCTGCTTTTTCTAAAGCTTCTTCTACTGTAGGCGCTAAAATAGTTAGATGGCCAAGTTTTCTTCTTTTCTTTAAATATTTTTTTCCATAAAGGTGCAGTTTCACTCCTGGAATCGCAAGAACATCTTTGATGCCTTCAATTGTGTAGGGATGCTCTTCTTCTCCTTCTCCAATAATATTTAGCATCACGCACGGGCTTAAAAGCAAAGGAGGCACTAAAGGAAGATTTAAAACAGACCTTAAATGAAGTTCAAATTGGGAATGGTCGCATGCTTCAATTGTGTAATGACCAGAATTGTGTGGCCTGGGAGCGATCTCATTAATTAAGAGTTCCCCATTTGCGCAAAGGAAGAGTTCCACGCCAAAAACTCCCACCCCATTTAAAGATTCAATCGCGCGTTTTGCGATTCTTTGCGCCTGCTCAATGATGGCTTTTGAAATTTGCGCAGGCACAATCGTCATTTTTAGCATATGTTCCTCATGAATATTTTCTACCACAGGATAAGCTTGGATTTCGCCTTCAAAATTACGAGCCACCATTACGGAAAGCTCTTTAATGAATGGAACAAACTTTTCCAACATATATTTTCTTTGAGAAAGGTTTCCATTCAAAGAATGGGTAAACAATAAACTAGAGAGGTCGTCAATCTGTTTTAAAGTAAAGTTCCCTCTGCCATCATAAGAATCTTTTCTTAATTTTAAAATCGCGGGAAAATGAATTTGAGAAATACATTCAGCCAAATGTTCTCTGGAAAGGATTTCAAAAAATTCAGGAACAGGGATATCATAAGTTTTAAGATATTGTTTCTGTAAAAATTTATCTTGAATGATCCGTAAAGTTTCAGGAGCAGGAAAAATTTTAAACCCCTCTATCTCTAAAGTTTTTAAAATTTCAGTATCTCCTAACTCAATTTCATAAGTAAGAATATCGCAGCTTTCCGCAAGCTCACGAAGCGCGTTTTGATTTTTAAAATCAGCCACAATTTGTTTAGTGGCAACAGCGGCTGCCGGACAATGAGGCGTAGGATCTAAGACCACAATCTCTATCGCCATCCGCCTTGCTTCTTGGGCAATCATTTTACCGATTTGCCCTCCTCCGATAATACCAACAATAGTATTCATTGTTTATTTGCGAACCAAAAATCCAAAAACCAAAATTTCAAATTCAAATAATCTTCTCATCATAAATTTTATTTACCCATGCCTAACTTCTGCGCTTTTTGATAAACTTTTCCTTCGCTCTTTATATCCGGAGCAATAATAATTTCAACCAATTGCATCTCCTTGATGTTGCGCGCTCCTAAAGAACCCATGGCCACTTTTAAAGCTCCAACTAAATTTTGCGTTCCATCATCCACATTTGCAGGGCCTAAAAGAATTTCTCTTAACAACGCGGTGGTTCCCACCCAAACGCGCGTTCCTCTGGGAAGATAACGATCCGGCATGGCCATGCCCCAATGATACCCCTTCCCAGGAGACTCTGTTGCTTTTGCAAGGCCTGAACCAATCATCACAGCGTCTGCGCCGGAAGCGATCGCTTTACAAATATCCCCGCTTGTGACCATGCCGCCATCCGTTATAATAGAAATATATTTTCCGGTTTTTTTAAAATAAAAATCTCGGGCTTGAGCGCAATCCACCGTAGAAGTCACTTGCGGAACTCCCATGCCTAAAACACCTCTTGTGGTGCAGGCAGCTCCTGGACCAATCCCTACCAAAATCCCAGAGGCTCCGGTTTCCATTAAAGCCAAAGCCTGATCGTAGGTAACGCAATTGCCGATTACAACAGCCATTTTCTTTTTTAAATTTTTACAAATTCTTGCAAAATCCACAGAAGCGTATTTGGAAGATTCATGGCGCACGCTGGTAACTGTGGATTGGATAAAAAATAGATCCGCTCCAGCCTCCAAAGCAATTTCCGCAAAGCGTTCCGCTCGTTTTGGTATTGCGGATAGTGCGACTGGAACCCCTGCTTTTTTAATTTGCTGAATTCGAAGTTTAAGCAGCTCTTCTTTGATAGGCTCTCTATAAATCTGCTGCAAAAGGTTCGTGACTTCATCTGGTTTTGCAGTTACAATTTTCTTTAAGATTTCCTGAGGTTTTTCATATCTGGTTTGAATCCCTTCAGAATTTAAAACCGCTAACCCGCCGCAATGCCCCATCTCAATAGCGAAATTAACATCTACCACTCCATCCATGGCGCTGGCAATAATTGGAATCTTAAGATTAACATCTCCAATTTTACTGACCACATCCACTTCTTCCGGATCAATGGTAACTAACCCAGGCACAAGCGCCACCTCATCAAAACCATAAGCTCTTCTTGCTTCCCGATCTTTTCCTATAAAAAATGCCATAGTTTCTCCTCTAAATGTGTGGCGCAAACCCTTCTAATTCGTTGTTTGCGCCAGCCTGATTTTTCTTAAAATCTATTTAACCAATTTTGGAAGAGTAATCTCTTTTTGCTTTTGATACTTGCCTTTTTTGTCAGCGTAAGAAACTTCACAAATCTCATCGCTTTCTAAAAAAAGAACCTGAGCAATTCCCTCATTGGCATAAATTTTTGCTGGCAGCGGTGTAGTATTAGAAATTTCTAAAGTGACAAAACCTTCCCATTCCGGCTCAAAAGGGGTTACATTCACAATGATTCCACAACGCGCATACGTGGATTTTCCCAAACAAATTGTAATCACGTTGCGTGGAATTCTAAAATATTCTACTGTTCTCGCCAAGGCAAAAGAATTAGGTGGAATCGTAATATAAGTGTCTGTGGCAATATCTATAAAAGCTTTAGGATCAAATGCTTTTGGATCCACAGTTGCGCCATACGCGTTGGTAAATACTTTAAAGTCCCTGCCCACTCGAATGTCATATCCATAAGAAGAAACACCGTATGAAATCACTCCTTGATTGACCTGACCTTCTTGAAAAGGTTCGATCATGCCAAACTCTTTTGCCATTTTTTTAATCCACCCATCTGATTTAACAGACATAATTTTTCTCCTTTGATTTAACCGCAGCGGGAATAACCGCAATCTTTGCAAACTGCGCAGCCATTTTCAAAAATTAAATTGACTCCGCAATCCGGACATACTCCAACAAAATCTCTTGTAGGACCATACTCTCTTTTAGGAGGATCTTGAACCATAGGCGCAGGATTTTTAATTTCCGGAGCTGCCTGAGCTTTGTCCGCAAGAGAGGTTTTGGCAAAATCTAATTTTAGCTGCTTAACAAATTTTATAGGTTCTGGCAATGTGGAAGCCCGCGGATAAGCTTTTTGCGGATTAAATGAATCTCCATACAAATAGCGTCCTAAAGCAAGAGCGATTCCTTGAGCCACAGTAGTCACGCAAACCACAGTATCATCTACAGAACGGTCAAACGCCACTTCTCTGGTTCTTACCCTCCACATCTGTTCAATCACTTCTCTGGGATCTATGGCTGCTCTTAAAAGCAGGCTGGCCAGCCTGCCAGTGACCTCTGCTTCCGCATCCAAAGATTTTACAAAAACTTCGCAAAGCCCCAGCTCGTCTTCATTGATGGTCACATAAATTGGACCGCGCGGGGTCTCAATTCTTTCTGTACGGCCTTCAGTGACTTTAGGCCGTTTTCTAGAGGGCAAAGGATGAGCGGAACCTGCTCCTCCTGCCTTGGCAAGATTTTCTTTTTCCTTTCTTTTTACTTCCTCATCCGTAATCAAAACCCCTTCTCTGGAACCTTCCCGATAAACTGTAATGCCTTTGCATCCCATTTTCCAAGCAAGGAAATAGATTTTTTCCACATCCTCTTCAGTAGAATCCCGGTGAATGTTCACTGTGGATGAAATGGAATGGTCAATATGCTTTTGAATGGTTGCCTGCATATAGACTCTTTTTTCTGGAGCGATATGGTGAGCTGTAACAAAAAATTCCGGCAGTTGAGAATCGTCTTTTAAATTAAATCTTTTCATGTAGCGGTCCACCAAAGGATGATAGACTTTAAAAAATTCCTGACTTAAAGACTCTGAACGCCTCACATAAGAAAGATCAAAGATAGGTTCAACCCCGCTGGTCGTGCCTGCCAAAGCTGCTCCAGAACCCACTGGGGGCACTGTAAGCACAGCCACATTTCTTAATCCATGAGCCTCCACTCTTTTTAACACATTTGAATCAAGCCTTTGAATAAATGGGGACTTTAAATGCTGCTCTGAATCATAAAGTTTAAAAACCCCTTTTTCTAGTCCAATGTTCACGCTCTCATCATAGGCGAAATTTTTGATCCGCTCAAAAAGATGATCCACAAAACTAATCGCTTGATCCGTATCGTACTTTAACCGCATTTGGCAAAGCATGTCGCCTAAGCCAGTAAAACCAAGACCAATTCTGCGAGAAGAAACTGAAGCTTCAGTTTGAGCTTTTAAAGGATGTTTATCTGCGTTGTAATCTAAAACATTGTCTAAAAATCTTACGCCATATCGAGCTGCTTTTTCTAAAGCGGTCCAATTCACTCTGGAATTTTCCGTAAATTCTTCTTCCACAAACTTAGAAAGATTAATATTGCCTAAGCAGCAATCCCCATACCCCTCCAATGGAATTTCTCCGCAATTGCCAGTGACAATCCCATTAAAAATTAAGGAATGGTTATAAAACTGAGTTGCATCATAAACCGCTTCCTCGCCCGCATAAGTAATAGAGCTCACTTTTGCTAAAAATTTCTCTTTTTTTCTGGAGAAACTAAACTTCCTTTCCTTAAACCATTGTTGAAACTTCTCACTTTTTTCTTTTTGCAAGAATCCAATCTTTTGCATAAAATAAACTACATTCTCGCCATGCAGCCTTAAACTATAGCACTGACTAGAAGTGTATTCCCGTTTTTCTCCTGCTCGGGTAGTGTAGAAAAATTTTGACGGCATATTTCTCTTTTCTTGATAAATCCGACAAAAAATTCCAAAATTAGAAAGTAAAACCTGAATCTCTTTTAAAAAACTCAGATTAATGGAAGTAAGCGAAAGTGCGATCTCATCTTTTTTCCTCTTGCGAGTCCAGACACTGCCATCCGCGCTAAAGAGGCCCTGCAAATAGCCGCGCACGCAATCTTTAGTTCCTTGCCATACTAACTCAGGCACTTTTAATTTGGATTCCTTAGAAAAAGAATAGAGTTCTTTAAAAATTCTGGCTAATCTAACCGACCCAATTCTTATTTTTTTAAGTTCTGGCATTTCTTGAATTGCAAGGGAACTATTTCTTGAAATCCATTCCGGATCCCTATCTAAACGAGCATAATCTGCGCTGATCACACTTTCAGCCGCCCTATGCACTTCCTCAATAACTTCCTGGTTCTCATTCCACAATTCAATCAGAGCTTTTTTATCGCCAAAAGTGCCGTCTCCAGCGATCAGTCCGGAAACCAAACCAAGCTCGTAATAGCCAGTTTGCCCAAACTGTCCTTCGCCAGATTGAATTAAAAGAATTTCTCCTTCCTTAATCTCTTTTAATTTTTTCTTTTCTATATTAAACTTTGTAATGTTTCTTTTTTTCCCATCTTCATAAGAAACATGATAAGGTTTAGCCACATAAAACTCATGCCAATCTGTTGCTTTAATTTCATAACCAGCATCTGTTTCCAGTTTATACACTTTTGCTTTATCCGAAGTTTTAAAGATAGGGGTGCTGGTTGTTGTAGCTGCGCCATAAAGGTCAGATTTACCATCTGTCCTTTTATCTATAGTTACTGTCAATGGTTTCGCTTCCGCGTAAAGCTCTTTGACTTGAACCAATCCATGTTCAGTATGAATTCTTGTATCGCCAGTTACACAAGGATTAGTGGAAATCACCTCCATGCCATTATATTCTGAGGTAGATTCTTTTTTAATGGAATCCCAAAAAAGCACTCCAGGCTCTGCCCAGTCTCTTGCGCCTTTAACCAGCTCTTTCCACACTTCCCGAGCCCGCACTTTGCGAGTCACCCTGACTTTTTCATTTTCAAAATAAAGCTCAAAATCTTCATCTTTTTCAACCGCTTTCATTAAAGCATCTGATACCCTTACGGAAATATTGGCAAAACGCACGGTTCTTAAATCTCTTTTCACCCGCACAAAGTCCAGAATGTCTGGATGAGAATCGCGCGTGGTAATCATCAAAGCGCCTCTTCTGCCAGATTGGCCAATGGTGCCTGTAGTCAAAGAAAATAGATCCATAAAAGAAACTGAACCCGTGCTGGTCAATGCCGCGTTATTGACCCGAGCGCCTTTTGGACGCAAAATAGAAATGTCAGTGCCCACTCCACCGCCATAGGAATAGGTTCTAGCCGCTTCTTTCATCCAATCAAAAATAGCTTCCAACCGATCCTCTTTTACAGGGATCACATAACAATTTAATAAGGTAACGTTTCTTGGGTTGCCAGCTCCAAAAAGAATCCTTCCTCCTGGAATAAATCTAAAATCTGATAAAAGCCAATAAAATTTTTCTTGCCATTCATTTCTTAACGCTTCATTCTCTTCTACGCTGGCCAGCTCCCTAGCCACTCTTTGCCACATCTCCACCGGTGTTTTTTCTACGACCCGGCCGCTTCTATCGCGGAGAGCATATTTGTCTAAAAAGACTCTGCATCTTAAAATATCGTCATTAAAAAATTCTTTTGTTTCTTGAGTTAACGGAGCTGGAGTTAAAGCCACTTCTTCTTCTAATGGGAGATTGGGAACTGATGGGCTCACTTCCTCTGAACTGTTACTAGAATTTACCCTGCCTTCTAAGGGTGGATTCATAAGCGTTTTTTCCTCCTTGAAATTAATTGGCAATCTTTAATTTTGAAATTTTTGATGGCACAGCTTTGGAAAGAGCGTTTTTCTCCTTTCTATTTTTTAATTTATCAATCTCTTCTAAAAAAGAATTGACGTCGGAAAAATTTCTATAAACAGAAGCAAATCTTACATAAGCGACCTGATCAATCGCATGCAATTTTTCCATCACCTTTTCTCCAATCACTTTTGAAGAAATTTCCATCACATAATCCTTTAACTCATACTCCACTTCCGCCACAATCAGGTCTATCGTGTCCATAGAGATCGGCCTTTTTTCACAAGCGCGCAAAATCCCTTGGCGCAATTTAGCTCTGTCATAAGGTTCTCGGCGCTGATCTGATTTTACAACCATTAAAGGCATCTCTTCTAGCCGCTCGTAAGTGGTAAAACGTTTGTGACAATTCTTGCAGATCCTTCTGCGCCGAATTACGCTTGCGGATTCAAGAGGTCTTGAATCTAAAACTGAATCGTTAGAATGGCGACAAAAAGGGCATCTCATATTAATATATTGAACTCTCTAATAGCATGACATCATCTATAGGCGCTGCCTCTTTGCTTTTGGCGCTTTAGCAGCTATAAGATCAAACTTTTTTAAGACAACAATTTGCAACTTTAATAAACATGAAGAATGTTAGACTGGAATGAAAAAGAACTTTTTCACTACCACAGATTGTGTTAATTGGATTCTAACATCTATATGTAGAGTTGTCAAGGTTTGATTTTCCCTCTTAAAAATAGAAAAAATGATCTTTGTTTTCCTGCAAAGAAATAGGTATAATAAACTCTCGCCTGAAAAATAAAATAAATTTCCAATGAAAATAAATCTAGAAAATTTAAGTGAATGTGGAAAACTTTCTAACCAATTTTTTCCTGAACCCAGGGTTCTTTTGATCAATGCTTTTCAAGTTCCTTATGATAATTCGGTGGCTACTGCCAGAACCTGCTACTCCTCTAAGGTTATTTACGCGGAAGATGTATCAAAAGATGAAAGCGCAAAAGCCCAACGCGATACCATTGCAAAAAGCACCTACCTCGCTGGCCATCACACCACTTTACAGCACGCCACATTTCAATTTGTACTTGAACGGGTAAGCCGTCAGATGATATGGAGTTTTCTCCACAGCCATCCATTTTATAACAGCGAACAGGTGAGCCAGCGCTATGTGGCTGTAGCTCCTGTAAATTTTGCTAAACCTCCCATGGATGAAGCTGAAAAAGAAGAATATTTAAAGACCATCCAAATCAGCATGGCCGCGTATGAAAAACTGCAAGTTCTGCTTAAACCCACAGTAGAAAAAGAATATCTAAAAATATTTTCAAATAGGAACTTACTAGAAAAAAAATGGCAGTCTGCGATTAAAAAAAGATGCCAGGAAATTGCGCGTTATGTTTTGCCATTAGCCACGCACGCGCATCTTTATCACACCATTTCTGCTTTGACTCTTCTGCGCTATTTAAGACTCTGCCAAATTTTTGACGCGCCTTTAGAACAAAAAATAGTTGTTTTTAAAATGTGTGAAGAGGTGAAAAAATGGGATCCTGAATTTTTTAAAAACGCGGAAGATCCCATGCCTTTAGAAAAAACTCCGGAATACCAATATTTTCTTGACCAAAATGAACAAATCAATCCTCATGTGGAAAATTTTAAAAAAGAATTTGATGAGTCTTTAGAGTCTTATTCCTCTAAACTCACAGATTACAAAGTGAATGCTGAAAAAAGCATGGCTAATGCGGTCAGGGCGATCCTTGGTCAAACATCCAAAAATTTAGAAGATTCTAAAGCGATAGATTTGGCGCTTAACCCAGAGAAAAACCATTATCTCGCGGAAACTTTAAATTTGAACCACCATGCAAAATTGAGCCGTGCCCTGATCCATCCCCATTTTACTTTTAGAAAAAAAATATCCCATACCGCGGATTCCCAAGACCAAAGACACCGCACTGTGCCCGGTTCAAGGCCAATTCTCTCCAAACATTTCTCTTCCACCCCAGACTATATTATTCCACAATTGATTGAAATCGCCCCAGAGGCTCACGAATTTTACACACAAACTATTGGAGAAATTTGGAAACAGATAAATAAGCTTTTAAACCAAAACCTTAACATGGAGTATGCGCTTTATCTATTGCCCAACGCATTCCCTATTCGCTTTGAAGAGTCTGGAAGTTTAATTGATTTTCACCATAAATGGACTCATCGGCTCTGTTACACTGCCCAAGAAGAGATTTGGAAAAACTGTTTAGAAGAAACCACGCAGGTTCAAGAGCTTTTTCCAAATATTGGAAAATATCTTTTTGCGCCCTGCGCTTTAAGGAAATATGCTAGTCGGAAACCTTTCTGCCCGGAAGGGGATAGGTTCTGCGGCGTGCCTGTCTGGACGCTCAATCTTAATCAATATCAAAGGATCCTATAATATGCCAAGCATTGTTGTAGTTGGAACTCAGTGGGGAGATGAAGGCAAAGGAAAAATTGTCCACCTCCTAGGAAAAGAAGCGGACATGATTGTCCGTTACCAAGGAGGGCCAAACGCAGGGCACACGGTTGTTTTTGACGATAAACTTTTTGTGCTGCATCTGATTCCAGCAGGGATTCTAATCCCTAAAAAAATCTGCATTATTGCCAATGGAGTGGTGGTGGATCCTCTTGCGCTCCATGAAGAAGTAAAACTGCTTGAAGAAAGAAAAATTAAAGTTGAAGGAAGGCTGTTTATTTCTGAACTGGCGCACCTTATTTTACCTTATCACAAAATTTTGGATGTCGCTAAAGAAGAATCAAAAAAAGGGGAAACTAAAATTGGAACCACGCGTAAAGGCATTGGCCCTGCCTACGCAGATAAAGTAGAGCGGGTTGGGATCCGTTTAGCCGATTATTTAGAAGAAGATACTTTTAAAGAACTTCTGGAACAAAATTTAAAATTAAAAAAAGAATATTTAGGGAGTCCCTCTCAGATTGAAGAGCTTAAAAATCAAATTCTTACCCAAGCGAGCTCTTTAAGACCTTTTTTAAAAAAATTCGCGTGCGATAGTTCTTTAGATCTTAATTTGGCTTTAAAAAAAGGGAAGAAAATAATTTTTGAAAGCGCTCAAGGCACAATGCTGGATATTGATTTTGGAACCTACCCTTATGTAACCTCCTCTAACCCTATTGCTGGAGCCGTAGGTTCAGATTGCGGCATTGGTCCAAACAAAATTGGCTCTGTGTTAGGCATTGTAAAAGCCTATACCACCAGAGTTGGGGAAGGACCTTTTCCTACAGAATTAGAAGATGAAGTAGGAAAAAAATTAAGAGAGGTGGGAAAAGAATTTGGCGCTACCACAGGCAGGCCCAGGCGATGCGGCTGGTTTGACGCTTTAGTGGTTCAAAGATCTGTAAGCGTCAATGGCATAGAAAAATTAGCATTAACCAAACTGGATGTGCTTCAAGGAATGTACCCTTTAAAAGTTTGCATTGCCTATGAACACCATGGCAGAATCCTAAAACATTTTCCCAATTCAAGAAAAGTATTGCAGGAATCTAAGCCTATTTACAAAACTTTAAATGGTTTTGGCGAGATCGGCAAATCTGTTCGGCGTTTTAAAGATCTGCCTCTTCCAGCGCAAAAATATGTTCGATTTTTAGAAAAGATTTCCGGAGCAAAAATCTCTTTTGTCTCTTTAGGTCGCAGCCGCGATGAAACGATCCGAATCTCCAAAACCTCTCTTTGGAACTAAGAATCCTAGTGTGGTGTAACCACAAAAAAACTCCTTACACCTTCCATTCCCGCACACCGTTTCTTCCGGACTCTTTTGCCTGATACAGGGCATGGTCTGCTCGTTGGATCAGCTCTTCTGCTAAAGGAGCCTCTGGCAAATAGTGCGCTACCCCAATACTGACTGTAATTTTTATGGTCACGCCTTCAGAAATTTCAATCGCGCTATTTTCAATAGCAGATCGCAAATGTTCCGCGGTTGCAAGCACCACCTCTTGCGGAGCAAGGCCAATTAAAAGAGCAAACTCTTCACCTCCATAACGGCAAATATTAACTCCATGGTGAACATTACTCTTAAGGATTTCCGCTATTTTTTTTAAAACCATGTCTCCGGCAAGATGACCATACCGATCGTTGACTAATTTAAAATGATCTAAATCCAACATCAGCAAAGAAAAAGAGGTGCCGTATCGTTTAGTAAAACTAATCTCTTCGCTTAAACGTTCCAGAAAAACCCTTCTTAAATAAAGGTTCGTTAAGCCATCCCTTCTGCTCCGCTCCACAATTTTTCTATAAAGATGAATTTTATGAAAGCCTAGTCCTAACAATTGCACGGCAAAAGAAACTTTATCTAAAAAATCGTCACTGACAGAACCCTCTAAAAGAAAAAACAATAAACCATGGGCTCTGCCTTGCCACCGCACTGGGGAACCTACCAAATAAAGGTCTTCTGTTTTTTTGCCATCCAGATATACTTCTGTTTTCAGAATGCGGTCTAAGGGGGTAAAAATACGGTCTTCTGAACGATTCAAATTTAAAGGAAGAAGCTGTAAAATCTTGTTCCAACCCTCCTGATCCAAAAACCCCTTGGCAAAAAATGATTTCCAAATTTTTTCATCTTTAGATACGTCTAACTCTGGCTCAAGATCTGGGTTTGTGGCAAAACCATAACCCAATAAATTTTTTTCAAAGGAAAAAATAGAGTTTAAATCCTCTAAAATAGGAACTTCTTCCATATAACTCACAAGGCTCTTTGCAAAAAGGTAACGTTTAGAGATTTGTTCAGCTTCTTCCTGCAGTTTTTTTCTCTGAGATTCTAATTTTTCACATTCCAACTGCTTCTTGGATAGTTCAGCCTGTAAATATAGCTGCCTTTGCAAAGAATTGCTCACTGCCTCTTGCACTTCTCTTTTCAAAGGATACTGAAAAAGTCCGGCAGCTATAAAAAGAACCGCATTTAAAAATCCGGCAACCATAAAATTGTTTCTAAAGCCCAAAAGAATAGAAAATGCTGAAAGAAAAATTGCCAAAAGTATGCCTCTCTTCCCCTTACCTTTAAAAGGGAGAACTAAAGGCAAAATAGAAAGAAGCGGAAAAAGAGCAAAACTGTTCATCATTGAAGGTTCACCTTATTTCTTCCTAAATCTTTAGCTTTATAAAGAGCGCGATCTGCTGTTTCTATAAGAATATTTGAATGATCCATGTCAGGGGTTCTAGAGGATACGCCTCCGGAGATGGTGACATAAATTTTTTCTTTTCCCATTGGAGTGGCCATTACTTTTAAACGAATGCGGTCGGCAATTAGATAAGCGTTCTCTTTACTGGTAAAAGGCATTAACACAGCAATTTCTTCTCCTCCATAACGGCTGCAAAAATCCGTGGTTCGAGTTTGGGTTACGATAATTTCCGCCACATTATGCAGAATTTTATCCCCTACTAAATGTCCCCAAGCGTCATTGACCCTTTTAAAATGATCAATATCAAAAATAATTAAAGAAAGATCGGATTTATTGATTTTAGATCTAAAAAATTCTTCTTCTAAACGTTCGTCAAAACGGTAACGAACAAAAAGGCCGGTTAAAGAGTCTCGCACAGCCAAAGATTCTATCTTCTCATAAAAAAGAGCGTTGGTGGTCACCAGAGAAACAATGTTGGAAATGTCTGAAAAAAATCTTAAATCTTCCTCTTTCCATCTTTTTAGCTTAGGAGACTCTAAATTTAAAGTTCCCATAATTAAATTTTCTCGTTCTAAAGGAGCTGCAATAAAAGAACCTTTTTTCCCTGAATGAGAAGAGGTCAGCCGAGGGTCTTGACTCATATCTCCCACTAAAAAAGGAATGCGATGTTTTACAATCCACTCCCCTATCTCATCCCCTTTCGCAGGTGAACTTGGCAAAGGAAAAAGATTTAAAGAAATTTCTAAATCTGTTTCTCGGCTAAAAAACCTACGAATAGAATCTTTTGTTTGTCTTTTTATTTCTTCTATCTGCAAATAAGAAGAGAGGTCGTCTGTGAATGAACGCAATTGAGTATACCGGTAAATCTTTTCTTTTAACCCATGACAAAGTTCTTCCAGCTCCTTTCTTTTTTGTTCCAGGTCTTGAACCCCTATTTCCAAATTTTCAATTTTTTCTTGCACCTTTTGAACTTCTAAATCCTTAGCTTCTATCATTTTCTGGGCTTTCCAAAAAATATACCAGAGCCAACCCATTTGCAAAAGAAAAATAAACGGGCCCCCTGTGGCAAGACTCCCAATAGAAAATATTAAACCAACGGTCCCCACTAAAGTTGCAAATATAAACATGCCGGCAGCGGTCATGGGAATAGAAAAATAGGAAAGGAAAAGAATAGGAACTCCAAAAAAAGGGAAATAAAATTGAGGCGTCATTTCCCCGGTTAACATAAGGTAAGGAATGACTAGAGCAATGACATAAGGAACAGATTGGATAAATACGCTTAACATGGGTTTAAAGTTTAACCTGATAATCCACTAAAGATCAAAAATAATGCAAGTCAATGTCAAGCCAAAACGACTCTTTTACAAAGATATTTATAAAAAATTCCATTCAAAGGTGTTAAAACTTTATTATATAATATAAATCAAAAATAAAATGACAAATCTATTATCGCTTTTTCAGGATGAAATTCTTAATTCTTCCATGAAAAATATTCCCATTTTTCCGCTTCCAGGTCATGTGCTTTTGCCCGGAGAACCTTTGCCTCTTCATATTTTTGAAGAGCGTTATAAACAGCTTGCGGAATTTGCCTTAACTCAAAAGCGTTTAATGGTGCTGGCAAATTTAAAATCCGATTTAGGAAAAATTGGAGAAGAAAAAAATAAAATTTATGATATTGCCGGATTAGGCCGCATTGTTTTAGATGAACGGATGGCTGACGGACGATTTAATCTTGTTCTTTTAGGGCTGAAACGCATCCGAATAAAAGAAATTGTGCAAGAAACCCCTTTTCAACAAGCAGAAATTGAAATACTCCCAGAAACCTCTCCCTCAATATTCTTTCCTCAAGCTCAAAGTCTTGAAAATGAAATCTATGGGCTTATCTCACAAATGGGAAAATTAAATAATGACCATTTGGAAGAAGACTTAAGCAAGATGATTAAAAATTTCTCTTATCAGGATATTTCTTTAGGAGCGCTGACGGATTTGGTCAGCGCCTATCTGCCTCTAGCCTCTAAAGAAAAACAAATGATACTGGAAGAGACTGATATGGTTAAGAGAGCTGAAAAATTAATCTTTGAGCTTAAATTTAAGATCTATTCTCTTCAAAGAGGCGGAAGCTCCTCCACACTCCTAAACTAAAACTCCTGCGCTAGCTCCCACCCTTAAAATCATTTTTCAGCTGAAGATAATTCAAAAAAGTTAAGAAAAAATTCCTTGAAATCTATTTTAGCTATTCTTGTAAAAAAGCAATCTTCCATACCCCAAAATTGTCTTTACCACATTCATTTTACTTTTGCCTTTTTTAAGGTCATACCGCAAAATCAAAGGAACTTCTTCTACTTTAGCTCCGCATTTTACTAACTCAATCAAGACTTCTGCTGTGGCTACAAAACCTGTATCCTTAAAAAAATCCCCTTTGGTTTTTTCTGCCAGCTCTTTTAAAAACTTTGCTCTGATCAATCGAAATCCCGAACTATAATCTCTAACATTTTTTAAAGGAACAAAAATTCTTAATATAAAACTACAAAAGAAACTTAAAAGTCTGCGCAAAAAGTTTAAACCAATTTCTTTGCCTTGAGGACTATAGCGGGAAGCAATAATAAGATCATAGCCTTCTTCTATTTTCTTTAACATCCTTAAGGTCAATTCTGGAGAATGACTATTGTCCGCATCCATGGTAAGAATAAGGTCATGGTCATCTTCCTCAACCAAAGAAAGAGCCTTTTTAAAACCGGTTCTTAATGCCTGGCCTAAACCTAAGTTATGCGGGTGCTGCTCAATGATGATTTGGATTTTTTTAGAAAAATCTTTGGCTCTTTGAACTGTTTGCTCTTTAGAACCATCATCCACTAAAATAATGGAAAGTTGAATGCCTTTACTTGCTAAATAAGGATTTTCTTTTAACTTTACAAACTGTTCCAAAAGAGATGGAATATTTTCAGCTTCGTTATAGGCAGGAAGAACTACAAAAATTTTCACAAGATTTTTTTATACTAAATGAGCAGCAACGCCCTATTTTTAAACCTAATTAAATAAAGAATAGGGTGCCCGCTTAATTTATGAGCTGTTCTGCAATTTGCACCGCGTTCAAAGCCGCGCCTTTACGCAAATTATCCCCCACAGCCCAAAGCAAAAGCGCTTTAGGATTTTTAAGATCTTTCCGAATCCTGCCCACTAAAACCTCATCCCTACCGCTCGCCTCTTGAGGCATGGGACAGTTTTTTCCATTGAGAGGGGACTGTTCATCTACAACTAAAACACCCGGAAACTTTTCTAATGCTTTGCGCGCTTCTTTTAAAGAAACTTTTTTCTTGGTTTCAATATAAATGGATTCAGCATGGGCATTAAAAACAGGGACCCGTACTGTTGTGGGAATAACCTGTACTTTATTATCCCCTAAAATTTTCTTGGTCTCATGAATGACTTTGAGTTCTTCATTGGAATAACCATCCTTCTCAATTTTCCAATTATTCGCCAGCACATTAAAAGAGATCGGAGCAGGAAAAATGCCGCAATCCTTTACCCTTCCTTGAGCCAAAAATTCTTGAGATTGGGCTCGCAAATCTTCCACTCCCTTTGCCCCAGCTCCAGATACTGCCTGATAAGTAGAAACAATAATTTTTTTTATCCCAAACTTTTTATGTAGAGGAGCCACAGCCATTAGTAAAACCGCAGTGGTGCAGTTAGGATTAGCAATGATTCCATGATGCCAAATAAGATCTTTAGCATTAATTTCAGGAATCACTAAAGGGACCATTGGATCCATTCTAAAATCAGAGCCATTATCAATTACAACTGTGCCTTTTTCTGCAGCTTGCTTGCCAAAAGTAACAGCAGCTCCTTTTTCGCCTTCGGTCCCTGCAAAAAGCGCGATATCCACACCCTGAAAAGATTCTGGTTTTGTCTCAAGAACTTGATAACTTTTTCCTTCAATTTCTAAAACTCTTTGTGAGCGAGCCAATACCCTCAGCTCTTTATAAGGGAATTTCCTCTCTTCTAAAATACGGACCATCTCTTTCCCAACCGCTCCAGCGCCTACCACAGCCACAGTTACTGGAGGACTGAATTTTTTAAACTGTTTATTTTTTGCTGAATTTTTTTTCACTGGCTGTTCCTCTAAAAATTAAATTTTTATATCTTTGTAATCTACAAACTTTCTCTTTGATTTGTAAGGTCTTAAATAACTTAATTGACGGATCATGGAAATATGATCTTCAAAAGAAATTGAAACTCGAAAATTCTTTAGTCTGCGGAAGTCTTCTCTGCGAGCGCAATCCTGCGCATCTTCCAGCATTTCTTTCTTTTCAATCTCTGTTAACATTGGATTTTTTTCAAAAGAGAGAAAAATTCTTCCTCTCTATTAAAAAGTTTAAAATATTCCTGCACTAGTTTCAAATTTAAACTATTTTTATTTATAACCATTAGTTCCTCTATGTCAGCCATATCTTTAAGATATCTTAAAGGGTCATTCGCACAAGACTGAACCTTAAGGCCAATAATATCTTCAGATTTTAACACCTTTGCTTTAAAAGAAAAAATATTTACAGACTCAGCTCTCTTTAACATTTCTAAACCATATTTTCTGTGAGCAAACAAAAAATCAATCTGACCTAGTCCTTTATTCTCAGAATAATAATTAGCCACATTTTGAGTTTTGTGAAGCAAATCAAAACCAGTACGCTTCATAATCTCATCTATCTCGTTAGCTTGAGCCAATAAAACCATCATATCAATGTCATAAGTGTTTCGTATAACTCCTGAAAAATGTAGCGCTAAACCACCCACAAGAGCAAAATCAATCTTAGCCTTTTGAAATTCAGGGATCAACAGTTTAAATACTTTTTCAAAATCCATTTAAATTCCAGCCTTCAAAAGCAAGATAAAATTTTACTGAAAATCTAGCCATTTTTTTCTCGGTTCTCATTTTCATAAGTAAATATTCGGTTTAAAGCGACTTGGCAATTTCTTTTGCATGATAGGTGATGATTAAATCCGCTCCTGCTCGTTTCATGGAGGTCAATATCTCTAAAATAATTTGTTTCTCATCCAGCCAATTATTTTTAGAGGCAGCCTTCACCATGGCATATTCTCCAGAAACATTGTATGCGGCCACAGGCGCATTAAACTTCTCTTTTATTTTATGCACCACGTCCAAATAGCAAAGCGCGGGTTTTACCATCACCATATCCGCTCCTTCCTCTAAATCTTGCGCCACTTCCCGCAAAGCTTCATTCCAGTTGGAAAAATCCATCTGATAACTTTTCCTATCGCCAACCTGCGGTTTACCTTCTGCCGCATCCCGAAAAGGGCCGTAAAAATTAGACGCATACTTAGCAGAATAAGAAAGAATGAGCCGGTCGCTAAAACCATTTTGATCTAAAGCAGAACGAATGGTTTTTACCATGCCGTCTATCATGCCGGAAGGAGCGATAAGATCAGCTCCTGCGCGAGCTTGTGAAACCGCTATTTTCGCCAATAATTTTAAAGTCGCATCATTATCTAAAATAAAAGAATCTTTCTTTTTATGAATGACCCCGCAATGACCATGAGAGGTATATTCACAAAGACAGCAATCAGCAATCACGCTTAAGTCTGGAAATTTATCTTTAATGGAGCGAATCGAATTTTGAATAATTCCATGAGGAGCGTAAGCTTCTCTGCCAAATTCATCTTTTTTAAAAGGAATGCCAAAAACAAGGATCGCTTTAATTCCCAATTGGTGCGCCTCTTTAATTTCAAGCAGCAGCTGATCCAAAGAAAACTGAAACTGTCCTGGCATGGAAGAGATTGGGTTACGAATATTTTTTCCAGGTCGCACAAATAAAGGAAGAACAAGGTTATTAACAGAAACTTTTGTTTCCTGAATAAGCTTTCTTAAACTCGGGGATTTACGCCATCGTCTTAATCTAACAGCTGGATATGGCAAAATATTTTCCTCCTTATACTGGAAACCTTTTTAATAAGAGTTTGTCCACAAGTTTTGGAGCCCAATAATTCAAATGATAGCCGATTTTCCCTGGCCCCCAAATCATAGCCATCCGAGATCGTTTTTCTGATGCCTCCAAAATAAATTGACCCAGCTTTTCTGCTGGCTGCATGGGGATGGGAGGCAATTTTCGATTTAACCTGCCATAACTTTCTATGCGTTCATGGAACTTTGTTTCTACCCTGCCTGGGAAAATAAGAATCACATCAATTCCAAAACCTTTTACTTCAAGTCTTAAGCTCTCAGTCAATCCATTCAAAGCAAATTTAGTTGCGCTGTAACTAGCCACCCCGGGAAGAGCTCTTAACCCAACCCCTGAAGAAACATTGATAACTTGTCCGGATCTTTTTTCTTTCATCTCTGGCAGCACTGCTTGAATTAAAGCAATGGGAGCAAAAAAATTCATTTCAAAATTTTTTCTAAACTGTTCTAAAGGACAATCCTCTACTAACCCTGTAACTGCATAACCTGCATTGTTGATTAATATATCCACCCCGCCCAACTCTTGCTTAACTTTTTTTATTATTTCTGGAATTTCGTTTAATTTATAAAGATCCAATGGATAGACTGAACAGACTCCTCCGCACCTTTCTATCTCTTTAGCCACAGCTTTTAATGCAAGAATGTCTCGAGCGCTTAAAGCGATTTTAGCTCCTCTTTTGGCAAAGGCTAAAGCAGTTGCTTTGCCAATACCAGAAGAAGCTCCTGTAATAAAAACTACTTTATCTTTGACTTCGAAGCTCTTCAAGAATTTTTTCCCCTCCAGCATGAAGAAGTTTTTCCGCTAACTTTTTTCCTAAGTTCTCTGCTAAACTTACCGAACCCTCTATCCGATCTTTGAATAAAACAGTTCCATCTAAAGAAGCGATCATCCCTTCAAGGCTTAAAGATTCTCCTTCAACTCTAGCAATCGCTCCAATGGGCACCTGGCAGCCACCCTCTAAAGTTCTTAAAAAAGATCTTTCGCATAAAACTGCGATCCTAGTTTCAACATCATTTAAAAATCCTACTACTTCTTTTGCATTTAAGTCATCCTCTCTTATTTCAATGGCTAAAGCGCCTTGACCTGCTGCAGGCAAAAGCTGTGTAAAAGGAATGTCAAATAAATGAATCTCGGAATCCATTTGATCTCCCATCAATCTTTTTACCCCTGCCTTAGCCACAACAATTCCATCAAAATCTAGGGTTTTTAATTTATGAATCCGGGTATCTAAATTGCCGCGCAAATTTTCTACCTTAAAGTCTGGACGCAGATGAAGCAGTTGAGATTTTCTTCTTAAAGAGCTTGTGCCAAGTTTCGCGGCTTTAGGCAAAGAATCTAAAGTAGTTTTCTGTAAAGTAATCAAACAATCCTCAGCGCTTTCTCTTTTAAGAACTGCTCCTAAACTTAAGTTCTGAGGAAGATCCGTAGTTAAATCTTTTAAAGAATGAACCGCACAATCAATTTTACCCTGAACTAAAGCTTCTTCCAGTTCCTTAATAAATAGTCCTTTAGCTCCAATTTGTGAAAGCGCGGATTCTTGAATTTTATCTCCTAAAGTCTTAATAACCTCTACCTTAAAAATAAATTTAGGGAACTTTTTCTCTAAAGCTTTTACCACCAGCCCTGTTTGAGTCAGAGCGAGTTTCGACCCACGGGTGCCAACTTTTAGTTGTGCGCCTGGTTGCATCCTGGAATCCTCGACGAATTGTGTTTTAAACTTTTTTCCGCGCCCTCTTTTACAGAAACATACCACTGAAAAAACTCTTTTGCTTTTTCTTTAACAATGATAGAAGCGTTTTCAATTTCTCTGGAACGTTTTTCTATATTCTCTTGAACAATGCTCTTTAAATCATCAATATTATAAAGATAGACATTGTCCAAATCATGCACTGATGGATCTACATTCCTAGGCACTCCAATATCTATAATAAAAAGAGAACGGTTTTCTCTTCTTTTCATGAGATCCTGCACCTCTTTTTTGGAAAGCAATGGTTCAGCCAGAGATAAAGAGGTAATCAAAATATCCGCGCTCTCCGCTCTTTTTAAACCTTCTTCTAAAGAAAGAGGCTGGGCATGCAATTCAAGAGCAAGGGTTTGGGCAGTTTCTAGGGTTCTATTGGCTACAAATAATTTTTTTACTTTTTTGCTTGCCAAGTAGCGCGCAGCGATCCCAGCCATTTTACCAGCGCCTAAAATGAGAACTGAACTATCTCTTAAATCTCCAAAAATCTTCTCGGCCAAAGATACAGCTACGCTGCCGCTGGAAAGAAGACCTTGACTAATCCCGGTATGTGTTCTAACTAATTTTCCCACATAAAGCGCTCTTTGAAAAAGCACATTAAAAAGTTTTCCTGTCCAGCCGCTTTTTTGAAAAAGATGATAAGAATCTTTTACCTGTTTTAAAATCTCATTTTCTCCTAACACTAAAGAATCTAAACCGCTGGCTACATTAAAAAGATGAATGACCATCTCTTCTTCCTGTTTCAAATAAAAAAATTTTTCAATCTGCTGATTTTGAGAACGATCTATTAAAAATTGTTTAGCCCATGAATCTAAATTTTCTTCGGCAAAGATATAAATTTCTGTTCTATTGCAGGTGGATAAAATCATAAGCTCTTTAACAGGAATTTTTTCTTTTTGGCTCTCTATAAATTTTTCCAGGTCCAAAAGCCCAAAAGAAAGCTTCTCCCTTAGTTCAAGAGGAGCTGTGTGATGAGAAAGACCTACAACAACTAACCGCATTACATGCCTCTTCCGGAAAGGAATCCATGCAGTTCAGAAAGGTAATTCACCCCAATGTAGGTAAATAAAACAACTACAAACCCAATCATGGAGAGAATCACTGTTTTTCTTCCTCTCCAATGAGCCACAAACCGCATGTGCAGATAAATCGCATAGGTAAACCATGTGATGAGAGCCCATGTTTCCTTTGCGTCCCATCCCCAATACCTGCCCCATGCATCATAAGCCCAGCGAGCCCCAAGAATAACCCCTAAAGTAAGAATGGGAAATCCCCATCCAATTAAACGGTAAATCATTGTATCTAAAGACTCTAACGCGGGCAAAGCTTGCGAAACTCCGGAAAGTTTTTTTAATTTAAGCTCTTTTTCCTGAATAAGATAGATGATTCCAATGGCAAATGCCACAGCAAAACTGGAGTAAGCGATAAACATCATGGGCACATGAATCGCCATCCAAATTGACTGAAGCGCAGGCATAAGATGAGGAATGGCTCTAGCTTCCATCACAGAAGACCAAACCTGATTAAAACCATTGAGCTCTTTCCATTGGCTAAAAAGAGGATAAGACATGGAAAAGCTAATCACGATCCAAAGCAGAGTGGTTACAAAGATTCCTAAAATATGCAACCTGTAAATTAATTGTACGACAATAAAAGTAAGAGCTATAACCAATGAAAAAAGAGAAAAACTTTCAAACCAATTAGACCAGGGAACATACCATTTTAACTGGTGGACTGCTAGACCAATATAGGCTCGGAAAGCTAGATCGAAAACATGCAAAAAAGATGCGGCTAAAATAAAAGAAAACGCAATCTTCCCCAAAAAATCTCTTTTTTTAAAAGCATAAATTAAATAAAGGAGCATGCTGACCGTATAACAGAAATAAACCAAATTAAACAGATAATGCTCTATTGTTTCCATTTTCTCCTCCCTTCTCTAATGACATCTCCCTAAAGACTTCTTGTTTTCATCTTCCTTCATCTATTTCTTGACACGTTCCTTCTTTTCTTTAAAAATTATTCTTTAAAAGTTCTTTATTTAAACCAGAAACATTCCCTTTTTTTAATTCATTCAACATCTTCTCATTCAATATTTTATTTAAAAATGCGCTTCTTTTCTTAAGAGAAACTCTTAAGAGATCCTTACGAATTTTTTTTAAACCTCTAGACAAAACTATTAATTCTTTGCCAAAAAGTTTCTCCAATCGCGCGCGCAAAAACTTAGCAAGCGCAGGGCTTGCGCCTCCTGTGGAAACAGCAAAAACCACCTCTCCTCTTTTAACTATGGCCGGAACAATAAAACTGCAAAGAGCCGGACGATCCACCACATTCACCCAAATGGATCTTTCCCTACAACCCCGGCTTATTTCCTGATTTAATCTTGAATCATTTGTAGCGCAAAAAACCAAATCTTTATTTTTAAGATCCTGCCAAAGGAATTTTCTTTTAAAAAGTAAAATTTTTTTAATTTGTGCCAGCTGCGCTATTCTTTCATGCGCTTTAGGAGCGCTTACATTTACTTTTGCTTTAAATTTAATCAGATTTAAAATTTTTCTTAAAGCGACTTTCCCTCCGCCAACCACAAGCACATTTTTACCCTTTAAATTAAGAAACGCTGGATAATACATTATATTTAAACTTTTTCTAGCTCCTGAACCAATCCCAAAAATTCATTTTCAAAGGATCGGCCTCTGGAAGAAGCCGCTCCCATACGGATTTGTGTCCCTAAAGTTAAGGAATCCTTGGATAAAAAAATCCAAATTTTCCTTTGATGAAAATAAAAAAGAACCATTAATCCTAAAACTAAAATGGAGCAAGCGATCCAAAAAAAATCCGCTCCCGGATCATAAGCGATCTGCAATCCTGTATAGTAAGCTGGCACATATTCTGCCAAGACCAAAATAAATTCATCCTCTTTCTGCACCGGCGGCATTTGCAGAGTTGGAAAATTCTCAAAAATCCAAGGAGCTTTAAATGGTTTGCCGTTTCTTGAAACTAAAATTTGCAAAGCCGGGTTATTTGCTTGGACAGAACGGCTGGAGACTTGCCGATTCTCATCCATGGAGAAATCTGGAATAAATTGTAAAATCCTCAAACTATATGGAGTCCCGGGAACTGGGCTCTCTTCATCCAAGCGCAGAGTGACTGTGGGAGACTTTTTTGGATCTTTTCTTAAAAAAAACCCAATCCTTGCTTCTTTTAAATAAGGTCCATAACTCGCCTGATAAAATCTTACCTTTTTATATTCCAGAGGTTCATTCACAACGATCTCTTTATTTTCCACAAGCAGACCTTTTTCAAAAACCCGCAGACTGGAAGCGAATGTTTTTGGAGTAGAAGTTTGCGGATACCAATCTACTCTAAACTTGTCGCAAGCCACTGTCCATGGACGATTTTGCATTCTGGAAGCAGTGCCTTCCGTCAAATTGAGCGTTTCCCGAAAACCATACAAAGCTCCGGTTAAATTCGCGGCTAAAACAATCAAGATAGAAATATGGCTAACCCAGCTGCCAAATCTTTGAAATCCATATTTACTTGCAAAAATCTTACAGTTCTCGGATTCTTGCTCTTGAATAACTTTTAGTGTATATCTTTTTGAATGAAGAGCCTGTTTTGCTCTTTCTAAAAACTCTGCTTGCGTCAAATTTGTCATCCAGGATTTTTGAAAGCTGAGCTTCTCTAAAACAGACGGCTCAAGTTCTTCCTTTTTAAAGGTTTTTAAGCCTGGGAATTTATCAAAAATAATCTTGCAAACAATAAGGTTAAAAGCCATTAAGGCTAATAGGCCAATATACCACCAAGAATAATAAATATTAAAAAACTCTATTTTCTCAAAAAAAGCGCCCCATTTTGGCGAGTTCTGAATAAATTCTTTTACCCGATCTGGGTTTTCCGGCATTTGCGGAATAAGAGTTCCCACTAAAGAGGCAAGAGCCAAAACAGCAAAAAGGTAAATATTAAATTTTATATTTCGAAAAGGAGTAAGCGCATTTTTCATAGGAATTAATTGAACTATTTGGAAACGTCGCGACGGATAAAACTTAAGAATTCAAGACGGGTTCTTTCGTGTGATTCAAAAATACCAAGCATTTCGCTAGTGGTGGCATAAGCATTTTGTTTTTCTACCCCTCTCATCGCCATGCAAAGGTGAAACGCTTCAATCACCACACCTACGCCTCTGGGTTTTATAATCGTTTCAATAGCGCTGGCTATTTCTTGAGTTAATCGTTCTTGAACCTGCAGGCGCCTGGCAAAAGCATTGACCACACGCGGAAGTTTAGAAAGGCCTACAACTTTGCCGTTTGGGATATAAGCTACATGGCATTTTCCGTAAAAAGGAAGGAGATGATGCTCGCAAAGAGAATAAAAATCAATATCTTTTACTAAAACCATTTGATTATATTTTTCACTAAAAGCGGCTTTTAGCAAAATTTGAGAAGGATCCTCCCTATACCCGCGAGTCAAGAATCTTAAAGATTCTGCAACTCGTTTTGGGGTTTTTACTAAACCTTCACGCTCTGAATCCATACCCAACTCCTGCAAAATTCTTTTTACAGATTGTTCCAAAATAAGGTTAGATTTAGATTTTGTTTGCATTTGCAGCTTTGTTTTCACTTATAATCCTTTAAAAATAGAATTAGCAACACATCAATTTTCTATTGGAGAGTATAAAAAAGAATTATAACATATTTATTATTTGAGTTCAGCCTAGATTTATTTTATACTGATTAACCATTTTTAAGAAACGGGCATAGTTGTAGGGATCCAAATATTTAAAAGTAGTTTTATTTAATAAAGGAACAAGAACTTTTCGTAAAGGCTCTCCTCGAACAATCCATTGATAATAGTTCCTATCTGAATGATGATAAGGTCCATAAAGCTTGGAGCCAGGTACAATTTTTACCAGCCATTGAAAAATCTGTTCATGCCGCACATGCATTCTTAAAGTGATTTGAGGCTGCTTCCCATCTCCCCCAAAATGACCCTCCCCAATTAAAATTCCAAGTAGGAATCCCAACGAGAACTGATCAATTTCAAACTGATTAATCAAATCATTTTTAAATTTGCTCATTATTTTATATTGTTTCACCGTTATGTTTCATGTGGAACATTTTAAAATTATTAATCATTTCTATTAATTTCTACACTATTTGTTTTTATCACATTCATTAAACGTTCTATGTGAAACATTTAGAACATATCATTCTTTCTTCATCCTAGTATTTAGAATCTATTTTTTTTGTTATTTTTGAGATCCTATTTTGTTTCATATGGAACATATAAAAACTTTTGCTTATTCAAATACACCGAATATGGTTTACTTTCATAATTTTTCTTAATTGTTTCATGTGAAACATTATTTAATTATTAATTGTTTCTCTTAATCGAGATGATATCTGATCTCTTATACTGCTTTACATGTTCCACGTGAAACATTTTAAAATATCTCATTCTTTTTCCATCTTAAATGGCTAAAATCTATCCTTATTTCTATTTTAATATCCTATTTTGTTTAATGTGAAACATTCAAAATTTTTTACTTACCAAATAATCTAAATATTGTTTACATTCATTATCTTTCTTAATTGTTTCATGTGGAACATTATGTAATTATTAATTATTTTCTCTTAATCCCGATGTTATCTACTCTCTTATATTGCTTTATATGTTCCACATGAAACAAAATAGAATTTATTTAAAATATAACGCATGAGACAGGAATAACATATTTTATATGTTTTATGTGAAACAATCTAAAATTTTAGATTATTCAATTAATTTAACTATATTTTCCTTGATCGTGTTTCAAAATTGTTTCATGTGGAACATTTATAAATTTCTACTTAATTTCCTAAATAGAACATAGACAAAGCCAAACAAAAAACCTCCTGCATGAGCAAACCAAGCAACTCCACCAATATCTCTACCAATAGCATGCATTGCCTGCAAAGAGGCTGTTCCGCTAAAGGTTTGCATTAAAAACCAAAATCCCAAAAAGAAGATGGCTGGAATCTCAACAATTCGAGTAAAAAAACCAAATGGAATTAAAGTTAACACCCTTGCTCTTGGAAAAAGCACAAAATAAGAGCCCAACACACCTGCTATAGCTCCACTTGCTCCAATCATTGGCATTAAGCTATTTTGATTAAAATATATCTGCGATATAGAAGCTGCAATCCCACTCAAAAGATAGAAGATAAAATACCTTATATGACCAATCTTATCTTCCACATTATCCCCAAAAATGTATAAGTAAAGCATATTTCCTATTAAATGCAACCAACCTCCATGCAAAAATTGAGATGTTATAAGATTCGATAAATTGCCAAATGGATCAATAATTGTTTCATGTGGAACAATTCCATAAACACGAATAAGACTATCTAGTTGACCTAATGAATTTAAATTTAATTGATAATAAAATGCAAGTATATTCGCAAATATAAGCAAATAGTTTACAAATGGAACTCTCCTTGAATTAATATTATCTTTTAAGGGAATCATGGGTCATATTAATCTTCTTAACAATAACAATTTTTCTTGATTTAGAATCATTGGGTAAATAATATTCTTGCTCCTTAAAGAATATTCCACCTAAAGATTTTTCACTCTTCTCAATAATATCTCTAATATCAGCCACACTGATTTCTGATCCTAACCAAAAAAAAGCAAAGCCGCCAATTTTTAAAAAAGGCAATGACAATTTCAAAGCAGCTGGGAATTTAGCCATTCCTCTTGTTAAAACTATTTCAAAACTATCCTTATAGTTCCTATTTTCTTTCAAATTCTCAACTCTATTACAGATAGCCTCTACATTCTTCAACTTCAATATGGGGACAAGAACATTTTCCAGAAAAAAATGCTTTTTTTTGTTAGATTCTACAAGATTAAATTTATGATGATTAAGAAGAATGGATAATGGAATTCCTGGTAGTCCTGCTCCGGTTCCTAGATCAATAACATTTATCTTACTCTTCGTATCTATTGTTTCACTGTAATTAATATGATTTAGAGAATCTTTCAAATTAATCTTATTTAAAAAAGATTTTTCTGAAAAACTATTAATCCTAAATTGTTCTGGAAATAATAAGAGAGGAATCAGTGAGTCTTGAAAGTGTCTAGTCCATATTTTATCAATATCATTATGAGAAATCATATTGAATTTAAGATTATACTTATGAACAATCTGTTGATAAGTAATAAACTTATTGTGGATATCATTTAAACCCACAGAATCTAAACACTTTAAAGAATTAAGAAAGACAATAAACTTTCTTTCAGACAATAAAACATCCATTCTAGTAGCACTCCTTTCTCATTATGCCTAAAAAGAGTATTGTGATTATGAGAAAATTTAGGAGAAGTAGATGGTTATTATTTTTTCTCTAGGAGCTGACGAAAAAAGAGGAGACGGCACTGATTTTCCATCATGGAAATCCGAGCTGTGGCTTGACGAATATCTTTACCTACTGAGAAAGCGCCATGTCCACGGATCATAGCTACAACCTGTTTTGAAAAAAGTTTAGGAAAATGATCTGCAATGCAAAGAGATCCTTCTCCATATGGACATTCTGTCAACACAGGAATCTCTGGAATATAAAGAGAGTCTGAATCTATGGGCTTAATCAGCGTAGTATCCCAGGAAAGAGCTGTTGTATAGGGTGGATGCGCATGAACTATAGCTTGAACTTCAGGATTTTCTAGATAAATAGCTCTATGCACTGGGGTTTCAGAAGAAGCGCCCTTATCTCTAATCGTATTTTCTAAATTGACAGTAACAATGTCAGAAGCAGAAAGAGCGCCTAAAAGAGAGCCTGTGCGAGTCACATAAATGACTGAACCTTTTTTAAGGGAAATATTCCCAGAGGTAAGATGGATTAACCCAGCCTCCCAAAGCATTTTCCCATACTTTACAAATTCATTATACATTTAACGTATTATACCACTCTTAAAAAACTTTTCAACAATTTTTCAAGCACCAAAATAATTCATTTGCAGATAAACCCCTATTTTTTTACAAATGAACTCAACAGGTCAATCGGGACAGGGAAAATAATAGTTGAATTTTTTTCTGACGCGATTTCTGTCAAGGTTTGCAAAAATCTAAGCTGCAAAGTTGCGGGTTCTGTTCCTATAATTTTTGCCGCATCTGCTAGCTTTTGTGAAGCTTGATACTCGCCGTCTGCATGAATAATTTTTGCGCGCCTTTCTCGCTCTGCTTCTGCTTGACGCGCCATGGCCCGAAGCATTTCAGGGGGAAAATCAACATTTTTTACCTCTACCGCTGTTACTTTTATGCCCCAGGGTTCTGTGTGTTGATCAATAATTTTTTGAAGCGCCATATTGATCTCATCCCGGCTGGAAAGAAGAGAATCAATCTCTTTTTGACCTAATATAGAACGAAGAGAAGTTTGCGCAATTTGAGAAGTTGCAAAGAGAAAATTCTGCACATCTAACGTTGCTCTTCGCGGATCCACCACTTTAAAATAAACAACCGCATTAACTTTAACTGAAACGTTATCTTTAGTAATCACATCCTGAGATTCCACATCCATTGTAACCACCCGAGTGTCCACCACTTTCATTCTTTGAATCAGTGGAACTACCCAAACAAGGCCAGGTCCCTTCACTTTCCAAAACCGCCCTAGCATTAAAACAACACCCCTCTCATACTCCTGCAAAATCCTAAGCCCAGAGGCCCAGAGCACAACAGCTCCTACAATTACAAAAGTAACAAGTGACATTAAACTTGCCATAATATTCATAAATGTTCCTCCTCATCAGCTACTGACCGCTTATTCACAAGCGATAGCTGGACTTCAATTTTTTCAACAAAACTATTACTTCTTGCGCTTTACAATTAACTTTAACTTAACAACTTGCATAATTTCAACTTCTTCACCCTCCAAAATCGTTTCTAGAGATTCAGCATTCCAAATTTCACCTCCATAAATCACCTGCCCTAAAGGAGAAAGATTAGTTTTCGCAGTTGCAGTTTGACCAATCATTCCTTCAACCCCGCTTACCACTTTTGTTTTTCTGATCCTTAAAAGCAAAACAATTAAAATAAATAATAATAGGGCTGTAAGAATCACAGTTGAGAAAATAAGGGGCCTGGATATCTGCCAGTAAGGAAACTCAACTCGAACCAGCATCAATGAACCAAGAGCCAACGCAATCACTCCTCCCAGCCCTGCCAAACCGCTTGGGATTTGGCTTTCAATAACAAACAAAACAACTGCCAAAACAATTAACCCTGCGCCGGCATAGTTGATTGGCAATGTCTGTAAGGAATAGAGACCTAATAAGAGAGATATAGCTCCTGCTACGCCGGGCAAAACCGCGCCGGGATTCATGAGCTCGTATAAAATTCCATAAATCCCAATCATCATTAAAAGATAAGCGATATTGGGATCAGTAATGGTTTTTAAAATTTTAACGCGAAGACTCATGGGAAAAATTTCTTTCTTTGCGCCTTTAGTTATCAAACCTTTTTTTCCGCTAGAAGTCTCAACTACTTTCCCATGAATACGTTCAATTAATTCATCTAAATCCTTAGCGATCAAATCTATCACGCCTAACTGAAGAGCTTCCTGTTCAGTTGCAGAACTGCTTTTTCTAACAGCATCTTCTGCCCATTTACTATTTCTTTTTCTAGATTCTGCGATTGTTTTAATAAAAGCTACTGTGTCATTTTCAATTTTAGCGCGCATGTCTCCTTCGGTTGTTTTGCCTAGCTCCACAGGATGCGCTGCGCCAATACGAGTTTGAGGCGCCATGCTGGCAATGTGAGCTGCCAGTGTAATAAAAGTGCCTGCAGAAGCTGCCCGCGCCCCTTGGGGGGAAACATAAACCACTACAGGGATAGAGGAAGCGCTAATCTCTTTTACTAAGATTCTTGTGGATTCAAGCAAACCTCCTGGGGTATCTAGTTCAATAATTAAACAACTAACGTTTTTTTCATGCGCAACTCTCAGCGCAGAACCCAGCCATTCTTCTGCTGCAGGAGTAATTGCGCCGTCATAAGAAGCCACTAACACCACTGGTTGAGTGCTGGCATATGCCTTTAAAGGCAAACAAAGTAAAAAGAGAGAGAGAAAAAATTGTAATTTAATAAGTTTCATGGATTCCTAGTCAAAACGTAAATTTTTTCAGTGAGAACTAAATAGTTTATTTTTCTTTAAAATAAGAAATTAAACGAGGAGTCAAAGATAAATAGACTATCTAAAAATGGCTAAACAAACTACCAAGCTTTAGCCCGTTCCAGGAGATAAACATCTACCTTTTTATGTTCCCAATTTCTAGATACAGCCTTATTTTCCACAAAAAGATCAATACGTTTCCCTTTAATCGCTGAGCCTGTGTCTGAAGAATAGGCATAGCCATAACCTGGTATATAAAGACGCATTCCTAAAGGAATAACGCTAGGATCTACAGCTACTAATCCTCTTCTCACACGATGGCCGCTATAAGTAATGGTCCCTGGAACTTGTGGGTCACCCACCCAATAGGCAGTAGCAACCAGTCGTATTTTCTTCAGCTTAGAAAGATCATAAATTTTTATAGGGTAGTCTCTTTGATTTAAAAAAACCAATCTTTTTACAGGTTTTTTTTCAATTTTTTTAACTTTCTTTTTAGTTTCTACCTCTTTCCCATCATGAAAAATATGCTGGATGGTATAAACCGTGTTTTGCCGAACCCCTTCTTGAATCTCTACCTTGCGTAAATTTTTGGCAGTTCTTCTTTTCCACTCTAACACAAAATCCACAAGGCTATTTTCTTCTTCCAAAGTCTCCTTAACGCGCACCACTTGCGCTTTTTCGCCCCAACGAATTTTTTCATTTAAAGAAGGACGGACAATATCTTTTGAACTCAACTTTACATCAAATTGCTGCAAAAGTTCTGCTACAGTCTCTTTTTGTAAAGAATAGTGCGTATAAATTTTACCATCTACCTTTAAGGTAGTGCGGGCAAAAAATAAAAGTGTGCCAACAGTGGCAAAACTTACCAGAATTGCTAATCCAACAAAGAAAGAAACTCTTTTTTTATTTAAGATGCAATTAACTCAACTTGCCCGATTAATTTAATTAGCTACAATAGATTATTCGGGTTGAATGCTCTAAATAATAAGCTAGAATTACACGGATTCATATTCGTCTAAAAATGGGCGAAAACGCGCTTTTGCGCCTAACTTTAACACGAAATTTTCAAACTTTTCCTTATCTTGAGCGCCCATCTCCACAGCTGTGACAAAAGTCTCTGGTATTTTTTTAGCGCAGGCTCGAATAAACTCTATGACGCTTTCAAAACCCTTTTCTTTAAATTCAGGTAAAGGACGATGAATTTTTTTCCACTCTTCTGGATCTAAAGTATTCAAAGAAATAGAGACCACATCTAAAAATCTGGCTAGCTCTTGACTTATATCCCTACCATTAATTAAATTCCCTAATCCTATGGTATTTAAACGAATTTTTTTTGCGCCATGCTGTTTTAAATACAAAGAAATTTTTTCCATCTCAAGCAGACGATAGGACGATTCTCCATATCCGCAAAAAACAATTTCTGAATAGCGCTCTGGATTTTGGATGGTTGCAAGCACCTCTTCCACAGAGGGTTCTTTTGGCAAAAGAAGATTGTAATTCCTATACATGTATTCCCATGAAAATTTAATGCAAAAAGAACAGGCAGTAGGGCACCGTGGGGTAATGTTTAAATACAACGCATCCTTATACTGATAAGATAATGCCGGCAGCTTTCTTTGCTCTATTTTCATATCTTCAATTTCATTTATTGTATTCATGCAATCTAAACAATTTCAAAGCGTTTTGGGTTGTGATCCGGGCAATTTCATCTAAACTTTTTCCATAAAGGTTCGCCAATGCTTCAGCAATTAAAATAAGATAGGAGGACTCATTTCTTTTGCCTCTATACCCCTGTGGGGGAAGATAGGGCGCGTCTGTTTCCAAAACAATTTTGTTTTCCGGCGCTTTAGAAAGCACCTCTCTTAAATTTTTAGCGCTCGGGTAGGTTAGAGGTCCATCCACTCCTAAATAAAAACCCAAATCCATGCAACCTTCAGCAAATCCCAAATCTCCGGAAAAACAATGAATGACCCCCGGACAAATATCTTTACGTCCCATGCCTCCAAAAAAACTTTTTAAAATCCTCAAAGTGTCTGCTTGAGCTTCTCTACAATGGATAACAACTGGTTTGTTTAGCTCTGCAGCAACTTCTAAACATTTTCTAAAAAGCGAAATTTGATCTTCTCTGGAAGCAGTGCTTTTTACAAAATCTAAACCAATTTCTCCAATAGCTACGCACAGGGGGGAAAAAGCGAATTTAGTCATTATACCAAAATCAAACTGATCCATTCTCTGGGCATAATGGGGATGAAAACCGCAAGTCCAAAAAGCTAAAGGCTTTTGCAATTGAGTTCTTAAGGCTTGTGAACCCCAATCAGTATGAAAACTGGTTTTCAAGTCAGAATGAGAATCTTCTGCAAACTGCTTTGCTTTTTCCCAGCTTTCAGGAGATTCGCCAATTTCTACGATCCACTGAATGCCTTTAGATTGAGCCCTCTCCAATACTGCTGACCGATCCTCGTCAAATTGAGGATCACAAAGGTGCGCATGCGTGTCTATCAACTGAATCCTAGAGATCATGCTTTTCTAGGAAATAAAATTTCCTGTTTCTGAATTCTTGTACCCGGGGAATAAGTTGCAATAGGCTCTCTAAATACTTTCATGGCCACTTCTTCTAGTTTAGATAACTCTCCTAGTTGCTGCCACATTCTTTGAGAAAGTTCAGGCATAAATGGATGATAAAGAGCGCTCAGCCAACGCAATACAATCAAAGTTTCAGCTAGAACACTTTCGCAAAGCTCTGGATTAGTTTTTACTAATTTCCAAGGAGCATTGACTTCCAAATAACGGTTCGCTTCTCTAGCAACTGACAATCCATCTTCTAACACTTCCTGAAAAGCGCTCTTTTCAAAAGATTCAGTTATTTTTTTATTTTTTTCTAGTATCAAAGGCATGAAAAAACCTTTTGGCATTTTTCTAATAACCCCTGAAAAATTTTTTTCAATCAAGGTAAGGATTCTAGAAAAAAGATTGCCTAAATCATTGGCCAGTTCAAAATTATATCGCTTAAGCAAAGCTATTTTTGAAAAATCTCCGTCTGCGCCAAAAGGCATTTCTCGTAAAAGAAAATAACGGAAAGAGTCTGCGCCAAATTCCTTACAGACTTCAACTGGATCAACTATGTTCCCTTTGGATTTAGACATTTTATCGCCTTCCACAGTCCACCAGCCATGAGCAAAAACTTTTTTTGGTAAAGGCAGTCCCAATGCCATAAGCATGGCAGGCCAAATCACTGTATGGAACCGAAATATCTCTTTACCCACAAAATGAATGTCGCAAGGCCATGTCTCCTCAAATTTAAAATTGGATGAAGATATCTGGGGTGATGCCTGATCCTCTATTCCCGCTAAGGACTTAAGTTCATAGTGGGTCGCGCTCAAGTAGTTGATCAAAGCATCAAACCAAACATAAGCGGTATGGCCAAGTGCAAAGGGAACTGGAATTCCCCACTTTTCTTTAAGCCGCGACACTGATAGATCTTTCAGACCCTGACGCACAAACTGAATCATCTCTTGGGCGCGATGGTAAGGAGAAAGAAAATCAGGGTTCTCTTTATAATGTTGAAGTAACCGATCTCCGTACTTGGACAATTTAAAAAAATAACTCTCTTCCTTTAGTTTCTCTACCGGCCTTGCGCATTCAGGGCACTGCCATCCGCTTGAGGCAGCTCCTTTTAACTGATTTTCAAGCCAAAAACTTTCGCAAGCCACACAATACCAATCTTCATAAAAACCCTTGTAAATTTCACCTTGATCATAGAGCCTTGTAAGAATGGCTTGAACTGTTTTTATATGGCGGGTTTCTGTGGTACGAATAAAATCATCATTTGAGATGTTTAACAGTTTCCATAAGGATTTAAACTCCTCTGCGGTTCGGGTCGCATATGCTTCAGGAGTAATGCCAGCTTGCAGGGAGGCTTGAGCGATTTTAGAACCATGTTCATCTGTGCCGGTAAGAAAAAAAACTTTCTCTCCCTGCATCCTTTTCCATCTAGCTAAAACATCCGCTGCAATTGTGGTGTAGGCATGGCCAATGTGCGGACGGTCATTGACATAATAAATAGGGGTGGTTATGTAAAAACTTTTCACTTCAAAAGGTAAAAGAAAAAAGAAGCGGCTCTAAGATAAAAGGGGGATAGACATTTTTCTTTAGCTCTTCTTGAGACTGTAAAATTAACTCCAAACGATTTAAATTTTTTTCCTGCGGATCAGCTCTTAAATTCTGGACACATTTTAAGGTTAAAATTTTTAAAAAAAACTCTGCCTGTTTTTTCTGGGTTGTTTTTTTAGATTCAAAAATTTTACTTAAAAGAATTTGGGGTTCCTTATATTTTCCTGAAAGCGCTTCCTCTGCCAGCTTTTCAAAACTTGAGACTTCTTTCTCTAAAATCATCCCTGGTTGCAAAGGAGCAAAACAGATTTTCCTGCACCTGGAGCGAATGGTAGAGATGATGCGTTCAGAACTCTGGGTAAGCAAAATCCAATGAGAATTTTTAGAGGATTCTTCTAAAACTTTTAGTAATGCATTGGAAGACTCTAAATTCAGAGATTCGGCTCGGTCAATCATAAAAACTCTTTTTCTGCCTTCTAAAGGACTGAGGTAAGACTGTTGGATTAAAATACGAATCGCTTCAATTCTTAATTCTTTTTGTTTAACCCTCTCTTCCTCATTTAATCCTAATAGAGTCCCTTGGGATTCAAAATCTAAAATAAAAAGATCTACATGATTTTGGCGCTCAATCTTCTTGCATGAACTGCAAAGATCACATGACTCAATCCCATTTCTTTCACAATTAAGAGCTTTGACAAATTCAAGCGCGGTTTTTCTTTTTCCAGCTCCTTCCGGACCCACAAAAAGATAGCTCTCTGCTACACGTTTTGAAAAAAGATCCGCCTTAAGCAAAGAAACAGCTTTCGATTGTCCAACAATATTTTTAAAACTCATTAGCTTTTTATTTGTTGAATACCACATCGCGCTTTTAAAGGTGCGGGGTATGATTCTATCCTATCTTCGATCTCTTTTAAAATTTTCTGGTGAAGTTCTTTTATAGTTCCTTTTGCGGAAAGGATCTTTACCCTTTTAGGATTTTTTTTTGCAATGGCAAAATAACCCTTGCGCACCCGCTTATGAAAAAACAGACTTTCCTGTTCCAAGCGATCTCCACCACTTTTTCCTTTCATTTTCTTAATCCGCCCAAGCCCTTCTTCTGGCGGAATATCCAACACAATGGTCAAATCTGGAATTAAATTCTCTGTCGCTATAGAATTAAGCTGCTCAATCAAACTTAAGGGAATTCCACGTCCATAGCCTTGATAAGCAATAGTCGCATCCCTATAGCGCTCACAGATAATGTACTTCCCTTTTTGTAAGGCAGGACGAATCACTTCTTCTGTATGTTGAGCGCGGCTCGCTTCATAGAGCAGGAGTTCAACTAAAGGAGAAATTTTATATTTTGGATTTAGAATGATGCTCCTTAACTCTTCTGCAAAAGAGCTTCCCCCTGGTTCTCTACTATGCACAACATCAAAACCCTTCTTAAGAAGTGCCTCTTTAAGCAAAAGGGCTTGGGTTGTTTTTCCACAACCATCCGGCCCTTCCAATGTAAGAAAAAATCCTTTTTTCATTCTTCTTTAACCCAGATTATCAATATTCGGGTTTAACTTAACTCTTTAAAAATCATGGCTGCGCCAATTAATTTTTGAGCTTGATCTTTTATGGAAAAAGAGTGGCAAGAAAGTTTTAAGAGAGATTGGCCTTGCCGCTCTAAATTCAACTCTTTAGTTCGCATCCCATCTTTAGATTGCAGGGTTTGAGTTAATTCTTCTAAAAGAGAAGGATAGGAGTTAAATGCCTCGCTCATTTTTTTCCCAATCAAATCCTTTCCTGAAAGTAAAAGAGATTTTTCAGCTATAGGATTAAATTCTGTAATAATAGAGGAGCTATTAACCACAATAACCCCTGTAGGAAATGTGGAAGTAAATTTTTCATTCACGCTCTTTAAAGATACAAGCTCTAAATAAAGTCTGCCATTTTCTAAAGCAATGGCTGCTTGTTTGCCAATTAAAGCAAGTAAATCTAAATCGTTTTTGTTAAAAGCAGAGCTTTTTTTATTTAAAATCTCAATCACTCCTAAAACATCCTCTGTGCTTGAGATCGGGGCGCAAATCATGCTTTTAGTTTTGTATCCAGTAAGGGTGTCGAATTGAGGGTTAAATCTAGAATCTTTCTGAACATCTTCTACCAAGACAGGCTGATTAAATTGAGCTGCCCAGCCGCAGACCCCTTTTCCATAAGCAAAAGGCACCTCTTCTGAAATCATCTCCACCATGCCTTTCTTTGGGCCTAAACAACCCTTTAAAACCAGGGTCTTTTTTTGAATGTCGCAGACAAAAAGTGAAGCAGCATCCGCATCAATCGCTTTCAGAAGATTTTCCAGTAAATAAACATAAATTCTATCGGACTGATACAGAAAATGAATATTTTTCAAAATATCGTAAAGCACATTGAGATGATAGGTTCCTAGCATGGATTCTCCTTATCTAAAATTTTTTTGCATTAAGCAATTCTACAATAAAGCTCTTTTCACAAACAAATGAATCTTTATATCCGCTAAAGTTATTTTATAGGTATATAAATATTTAGAATGATTATTTGATTTTACCAACTTGCGTTAATTTCGCGCCAATAGCGTCTGGAAGGTTTTTGATTCAGAGTTAAAATACCTGTAGAAATATCCGCATCATAATAGACTGATATAGACTGAGGATTTGTGGCTTGAGCCATATCTAAAACTCCTATAATATTTAAATTTGTTCCGGAATTACTGATATTTTCAAAATAACAATAGGCATGGAATAAAACATCAGAAACAATAAAATTGTTTCCAGCCCCAGAAGCAGAAAATGCAGTTGCATTTGTATCTTGAGCGCTGCTCCATCCCAAAGTACTATTTCCATGAGTTCCATTGTAAAGATACTCTGTTTGAGCGTCTGACGGTATCTTTACAGTACGATTAGGTAAAGTCGTGGCGCCATTGACAGATAAAGTTGCAAATGGAGCGATAAAAGCTCTACAAAAAATTTGGGAAGAGGAGTCACGGCTATCCAAACTATAATCCGCTTCTAAAAAAATTACAGAGGTAGAGTTACTAAAGGTGTAAGTTCCTCCTCCAGGCCAAGCTTTAATACCAATCTCTTCCGTTGCTGGAAAGTAACCAGAACCAGTGGGTGAGGAAACAGCTAATCTTCCTGAACTACTAGCGCCGCCTGTTCCATTAGTTTTGTAGAATGAGGGAACAGAAGAATTTTTTGCTAAGGTTCTATAAGAGTCTAGATCAATGGTTGGGGGTTGATCTAAACTTGAGGAATGGCAATAATAATCATAAGTTCCGTCCCACGTTTCAGAACTATCTCCATGAGGTCCACTGGCGCTGGTGGGAGTGCGTTCATCAATATACCCTTTAACCATCTTGCGTGGAAAAACTGAACTATTGTCTGGAGAATTTGGCAAATCTATATCCCCATAACATACGATAGGACCCCAATGTACGCGCGTGCCTGACTTATAATCTAAATTAGAACGAATCTGCATGCCTGCTTCAATCCCGCTTTTATAATATTCAGCTTCTAATGCCCTCACCTCATCTGTTGACTTATCTCTGCCAATGGCTTGAACAATCACTCTTCCTGTAACAGAGCCGGTAGTAAGCTTTACCTTATATTCTCCTTGTTTGCCGCCATCCAAACCCGTAGAAACATAAACCACATCAAAATTATAACCTGAAATTGCTGCGCCGGTAGAAGCAGCAGTATAAACCGCATCTGATTCCTGCATTTTCCATACCCCGCGGTCTAAACCCTGTTCTGCCATATGAAAAGCTATAGAAGTTTTTTTCTGTTTTACAGACCATTTGGTTTCATTTTGAAAAAGATAAACAAATGCAGGCAAAAATATAGCGAGCACAAGCAATGTAAGAATCGCTCCGATTAAAATAATCCCTTTAGAATCTTTTTTCATTAATTCATCACCCTTACTTTTTCTATTGAAAGCTGCAAGGCTTTCGTATAGCCAGAATAAGTCGCCTCTTCAAAAGTTAAAGAAACAGATATGATCCCAGAATCATCTGTTCTAGGATAACTAAATGCGAGATAACGTAAGTTCTCTGCAATAGTCGTAGTGCTTCCATCTTTCATATATCTTAAATTTTTACCTTCTTGATAAAAACCATAATCCCCTAGAGCTGGGCCTGTGCCTTTATCAATAGAAAAAGTAATCCAAGAGTAGGGGGGCTGATTTGTTCTTTGAGATACAAGAACCGTAGAAGCTGAGGCTTGCCTTAAAGTACGGTTTACCAAATCTAATGCAGACCTGGAATTCTGCTGCACATTGGCGCGCGCAACTTGAACCCTCCAATACCTAACTAAATTCAACAAGATCGTTGCCCCCACCACAATCATAATACCAACTATAGCCACTGTAATCATTAATTCTGGAACAGTGAATCCTTTTGACTCTAAAATTTTTAGATTCGATAATCTATCCCTTGATTTTACCATGATAGTTCCCTTGTAATGGTTCCTCCTGCTCCAACAGAATGTTGAGCTGAAGGGCTTGTCACCTGCCTTTTAGGAGTGCTGGAAGCATCTACTCCCAAACTAGATGTGTACCATCCATAAAGATAATAAGAAGCTCCTCCGCGCAAAGAAAGAGAGTAGTTCCCAAGAGAATCACTGGAAACAGCATAATATACAGCCCCAGAAGCTCGTAAAGTTGCATCAATATCTGGTGGATTTTGAGAAGTAATGGCGCTGGTTGAAGCTACAACTAAAACGCCTACACTGATTGGAGATCCAGATTTAGTTACAGATCCATTAATTTTTCCAAATGCATTGCTCACTGTAAAAGTGGAAGACCATGTTCCTGTAGAAGAATTGGTAACTGTTATTTGAGACAAACTAGGACTAGAACTTTCTCCTGTTTCTAATTGAGGCACAATATTATAAGTCCCTGTCTGAATGCTTGGAATTGTAAAAGTACCATCTGTTCCAGTGATAGCTGAACCATATACAGTGCTAGAGCTTAAATCATACGCCACAATAGGAATCCCAGGCAATGCGCCGCTAACAGAGCCATTGGTACTTACAAAACCTTTTACGCTGCCAGCGCTCACTAATACAAAATTAACTGTAGAAACATTAACCCCTAAACTTACACCAATATCTGTGACAATTTCTGTAGAGTAACCATTTTTACTTGCTAATACAGAAATTGCAGAGCCAGAAGGAATGACACTTAGACGATATGCGCCTTGTGAATCTGTAGTGACTGAATCAGCTCCAGACGCAGAAATAGTGACTCCACTTAACCCTTGATTCAGAATATCTTTTACTGTACCGCTCACATACCCATAGATCGTAATAGTTGTAAGCGCAATTTGTCCCCAAGAAGGGCTTAAAGAAGAAAACTGCCAAGCAGGATCCGTGCTTGCATTAGGAATTCCAGTACTAATGCTAGGAGTTATATTTACATACGATATATCTCTTGTATAATTTCCGCTTGCAATTGTAATGGTCCAAGAACCTGTAGCCATATTCACCACTGTAAAAGAACCATAGCTCTGCGCAAAACTCATGGCAGAAAGACCATCATTACTAGTAACAGAAGCTCCTACTGCTGGAGTACCGCTATATGGAACTGCGGAAAAATCAGCATTGACAACTCCGGAAGAAGCGCTAAATAAACTGGTTGCTGCGGTTCTAATCCAATCGCTTCCTGAATCATAGCTTGTGCCATTACTATTTCTATCAAAAGAATTCCCTGCAAAAGGCGTTGTGTTGCGACGATCCGCAGTTAAGACAGTGGCGTCATAACTATCATTACTTTTAAAAGCTGCTCTAAAAAGAATGGATCCTGCGGTTAAACCTACAAAAGAACTTAAATCATAGCCAGCTCCTTCTCTAACTAAGGTAGGGGAATTGTCTCCTGAAGTAGATCTCCATGCAATTCCATCATGCCAGTCGCTCCTAGCATTATAGGCTTTTCCCATAGCTCCTGTAACCCGTATTCCGCCAGCTCCTGTATTGTCAATTCGATTGCCGCTATAGTAAACATCCGCAATCTTTTGCGCATTCCCTGAAGGAGTGGCAAAAGTAATGGTACTTTGGTTAGCGATCAAAAAATAATGATTGGAAGGAACGCTAATTGTAGAACTATTTGATGTCCAATGGCTAGAGCTGCTGCGAAAAGCAGTAAAAACGCTTCCTATAATTCCTGGCATACCTACCAGATATTTTGCGTTGTTGCCTGAAGCAGGTTCAGCATTATTATTATCAATCCATGTGACTGTAACAAAGAAAACGCTAAAATCACTTGCAGCTGAAACTCGACTTGCAATTAAAATATTGTAAGTGGTTGGGTTATAAAGTTCTACCCATTCCTGTTCTCCAGAACCAGCTACATCTGTGCTCGACATCACCTGAGTAACCACCAGATGATCAAAAATGTATGCATATCCTGTAGCTTCTCCCACAGCTTTAAGACTAAGCCCAAAATTTTGACTAGAAGAACCAGTTTGTCCGGATGAAACCGCATAATTTGAGCTAATAGCAGTAAAATATCCTGTAGCGTTAGCTCTCAAGGTATAAGTGCCGGGTTGCACTTTAAAAGAATAGTAGCCAGACGCATCTGTTCTAGCAAAATAAGAAGGATTTTGTTGAGTTTCTACTAACGCGTTATAAAGCGCATTGCCTGTTGTCCCGGATGTGACCGTGCCGCTAAAAGTGTACTCTAGCTCTGCCCGACTAGGATTATTTCTCAAATTTCTTAATTCCACACTTTTCCAATCCTCACCCTCTTTCCAAACCACATAAACAGTTATCTTTTTTATGCCTGTGTCATTCGCTGTCCATGGCTGTGCCACCAACTCGTTCCCATCCTGCTTTACAAATTCTATATAGGTCCGTCTCAAAAACTGCGTGCCGCCAACATTTAGGTTCTCTTCCGGATAATATCCAACATCATACATCATGCCAGAAAAGTTACTGTCTGTGGTAGAACCTGTGGTGACCAACAAACGATAATAGGTATAATTTTTTAAGGATTCTATTTTTTCTTGGGCTAAATTGGTTGCTAAAGTTTTAGTTTTATTAACTAAAAAACTTTTAGAAATAGAGGTGAAGATGGTTCCTAAAGACAAAAAAGCAATGGTTATGATGAGTAGTCCCATCATAATTTCTACAAGCGTAAAACCTTTGCTTTTTTCCTGTTGGAACGCTTTTATAAAAAGAGGTTTCTTATTTAAGAGAAAAGCCATACTCTTAATTATAATGGTATTTCGATTATCTTCAAGAGCAAAACTTTTTATTATCTTTTATTCACCAATTCAATTGAATGGGGCAGAATCGGAAGTACTGTTTTTACGGACTCCTCTACTCCTTTAGGGGATCCGGGAAGGTTCAGGATTAAACATTTCTTGCGAATCCCGCAAATGCCCCGAGAACAATAGGCAAATGGAGATTTGCTTTTTAACCTCATTAACTCTGAAAGACCCGGGGCCTCTTTTTCTATGACAGAGTCTGTGGCTTCAGGGGTACAGTCTGATTGAGAAAATCCTGTTCCTCCTGTGGTAAAAATCAGGTCGCATTTTTTTTGATCGGCCCATGTTTTTAAAACAGAACTAATCTTTTCTTTTTTGTCTGGAACAAGGCTATAACAAGAAATCTTAAAAACTTTTTTTCCTTTTAAAGTAGTGCTCTTTAGAATTTCTTGAAGAACTTTACTAGAGATATCCTCTTTTGGACCATTCTTCTTTTTTGCTCTAGAGGTGGAACAACTCAATATGCCTACACGAATTAGAGAAAGATTTTTAGGATTGAAATGAAAATGTTGGTTAGCTTTCAATTTCTTTTGTAATGACCGCTTTTACCGCCGCTTTTTTCCTCTAACTGAATTCTTGCAATCACAGCAGCTCTATCCACTGCTTTAACCATATCATAAAGTGTAAGAGCGGCTATGGATACAGCGGTTAAGGCTTCCATTTCTACGCCTGTTTCAGATTTTGTTTTTACAGTAGAAAAAATTTTAATCCCAGAATCTTTTCCGCTTAAAATCTGAAAAGAAAGATCGCAATGAGTGATCCCTATGGGATGAGCTAATGGAATAAGTTCAGAAACTTTTTTTGCCGCCAGGATCCCTGCGATCTTAGCTGCAGAAAAAATATCTCCTTTAGAAATAGAGTTAGATTTTATTGCTCTCATGGTGGAGGGTAAAAGCCGAATCCAGGCAGAGGCTTTTGCTAGCCGTTCAGTCTGTACTTTCTGAGAAACATCCACCATCTGAACTTTTCCATCCGTATCTAGATGAGAAAAAGATGAAAATCGTTTTGATTGAATCATTGATCAATCTCTTTTAATAATTTTATTCATGACTTTCTTCTTTGTTTTAAGCAACTGTTAAACCTTTTCAAAAGCCCTTTTTTCATGTTATCTGACCGATCAAATAAAGCGAGCCATGCTCTAATATATTGAAAATCAATTTTAGGATTCCTTGCAATTGTGGATTGAGTATCAGTTATATCTTGTGGCCTTCCTGCAAAAATTTTATGAATAATTAAATCTTCTGGAGACGCAAAAGATACTTTCTCTCTTAAGATTTCTATACTTTTAGCTCTTTTGATAGCTTGTTCCTCATAAGGAGTAAAGGAAAAAATAAAATCCACTCTTATTCCACTATTCATATCTTCTGTTGGTAGTACCATGGTTGTTTGAACAAAGGAATGGATATTTTTAGGTAAAGGACGGAGAGAAAGTTCTTTTACAACAAGAAGCAGCTGATCAAGTTGAGAGCTGCTGATTCCTAAAGTTATATCAATATCTCTAGTCAGCCTAGGCTCACCATAAATTAAGACCGCTTGTCCCCCAATAACCATATAAGGGATATGATGATTCTTAAGGACCTTTGCTATTTTCGCAAGTTTTTCTTGAAACATTGGTTTATCGTTCTTTTCATTGCAATCACTGTCTCGATCCCCTTTAAGGGGTCTCCTAAAACCCCTAAGGTTTTAGCTTCTTCCCATAAAGAATCCATAAGCTGAAAAATCTTTTTGCGAGAAAGTTTTCTTCTCTTTAAATAAGCCAGCTCAAATTTCCTTAAAGCTTCTGGGTTCTTAACCATTCTTTAACCCGTCAGGTTTAACTTTCATCCCCAAAAGATATGCTTAAAGCTCTGGCAGCGCGAATCACATCAGAATCTGTTGGAACTTTTTTCATTTTAGAAATCGCTTTTTGAATTGGGACGGAAACAATTCGAGGAGGGTCTAAAGCCACCATCTCTCCAAACTTCTCTTTTTCTATGAGTTCCACCGCTCCTACTCCCAAACGGGTGGCTAAGAGCCTGTCAAAAGTGGTGGGTTCTCCTCCTCTTTGCAGATGACCTAAAACTAGACTTCTTGAATCATGTCCTGTCCTTTCTTGTATTTCTTTAGAAACAAAGTCGGCGATGCCTCCTAAATGAGGATGTTCTCTGCCTGCTTCTTTTTCTCCTTTAGTAATTAGTTTCCCCTCTTTAAGAACAGCTCCTTCCGCGCAAACCACAATGGCAAATTTAGGTCCTTTGGAATATCTCTCTTCTATTTTTTTGCAAACAGCCTCTAGGTTAAATGGGATTTCAGGAATTAATATTACATCCGCTCCTCCTGCAATTCCAGAGTGCAATGCGATCCAGCCCGCATAACGCCCCATCACTTCTACGCACATCACTCTTTGATGGCTATGGGCCGTAGAATGGAGCTTATCTAAAGCATCTGTGGCAGTAGAAACCGCAGTATCAAAACCAAAGGTAACCACAGTTTCAGAAAGATCATTGTCAATAGTTTTAGGAACTCCAACAAGCGGAATTCCTTTTTCAAAAAGTTTTTGGGCAATGGTTAAAGAACCATCTCCGCCAATCACAATAAGCGCGTCTAGCTTTAGTTTTCTAAAACTCGCAACAGCTAATTCTGAAAGATCAGTAACTTTTTCTTCTTTTGAATCTTTATTTACATATTCAAAAGGATTGCCGCGATTAGTTGTGCCTAAAATGGTTCCTCCTAAACGTAAGATTCCAGCCACATTGCTCTGCGTTAACTCTTCCACAAGATCAGGTTTTAGGAGTCCTTCAAAACCCTCCCTAATCCCAAGCACTTCCCAACCCAGAGCCAAAGCTGCTTTAACACTTGCGCGAATGACTGCGTTCAATCCTGGAGCATCCCCTCCTCCAGTTAAAATTCCAATTTTTTTAATCATTAAAATTCCTTTTAAGCTTGCCTTTTTTATTTCTTTATCTACCTTTTCATGAAAAAATAATAGCGCTAATTTTGAGTTGTGCTGGGATAAAAAATAACTTGATGGCTCTTGTATTCACCTTTTTTATAAATAAATTTAGCGGTAAAAAATCTTTTTTGTTTTAACCATTTTAAAAATATTTTATCTCCTTCCCAAAGATGTAGAGAGGTTATGTCCTGATCTGGGATCCAATAAAGATGCCCTTCTTTACAATCCGTTAGCTTTCCGCTAAATTGACTGACTGTATAAAGAAATACCATCCAATCGTTTTCATCGTCAAACCCTGGAAAATTTATAATTCCTTTTAAAATTGGATTTTTTATTTTTAGACCAGATTCTTCTTTTACTTCCCGCACTGCGCATTCTTCCGGAGTTTCCCCATCCTCAATTTTTCCACCCAGTCCATTCCAACGTCCTTCATGAAGATCGTTCTTTTTTTTAATGCGGTGCAACATTAAAGTTTTCCCATCTTTTTTTAGATAACAAAGAGTTGCATGAATCCTTTTGCTCATTCTATCTCTTTTTCAAGTTTCAACCAATCATTCAAAGCATCGTGAGTGCTGCGAAAAGCGAGCTGATCCCATGGAATTTCACTTGCTCCAAACTGTTTAACTTCACTGGTTTCAAGACAAGTATGGAGTTCTCCTCCAATCACTTCCGCTCGATAAACCACCACAACAACTCCCGCGTCAGAATAAGAATAAACGCCTATGGCTTGTCCAACTCTTACATCTAACCCTATTTCCTCTTTAGTTTCACGCGCCGCGCCTTCAGCCACTGATTCTCCTAACTCCACAAAACCAGCGGGATAGGTCCAAGCCCCTTTTTGAGGTTCAATGCCTCGTTTAAGCAAGAAAATTTTTTCATCTTTTTTTGCAATCACACCCGCAACGATCTTTGGATTTAAATAAGAAATGGTCTTACAGTTGAAACAAAACAGACGTTCACAGGACTCTGCTTCAATAAATTTTTTTTCAAGAGGGTGGCCGCATTGAGAACAAAATTTAGGAATAAAATGAATCGGGGTGATTTTTTGATTTTCTAGTTTTATCATTAAATCATTTAACGCTTATTAAACCCAAAATAGTAACATCAAAAAATAATCAGAATTATCTAATTTATTCTTACAAAATCATTGCTGGTCAAAGTTTTGGCTTTTGCCCTCTTTCTTTCAAAAATTAGAAGTCATTCAGGATATCTTTAAACGGTTTTGCGATACAGGTGAAAGTAGGCGTGTCGCGCAAAGTATATTTGGAAGCTTTTGATTCACGCAATTCCATGACTAAATCCAAAAAATCTTTAGGGACATCACTTTCAAAAGCAACTACAAATTCCTGATCATCTAAGCCAAAACAATAAGTGGTATTCAGTTTTACGGAAGGATACTTATTGCCCACCCGAATATGTTCATCCATCATGGCTTGCCGTTCAGGTAAGGGGAATTGGTACCAATCTCTACTTTTTACAAAAGGATAAACAAAAATATATTTATACTTTCCGGGGACAACTTTGGTTCTTGACTCTCCATGCTCAGGAGATATTTTATCAATGTAACTGGAACGCTTGGTCATGCAAAGGTAGGAATAAGTTGGGACCACATATTTTCCAAAACCTGTTTTAAAAAACTGTGATGACATCTCTGTAAAATCTTCCAAACGTTCTGAAATGCGCCAAAACATAAATTCACAATCCGCGCGAATCCCTAAAGTAGAATAAGATCGAAGGATTACTTTAGAAGAGAACTCTTGATAAGCATTTAAGGACTCTTCTTTTGCGCGCTCTTTTAGCTTATCATCCAAAAATCTCCATTCTGGAAGAACCTTAAAAAACCTAAAGTTCACAAACTGCCTTTTTACCTCGGTTGTTTCTGCCATTCTTATATATCCAAATTTCTGACTTCTAAGGCATGTTCTTCAATAAAAAGCCGTCTAGGCTCCACTTTATCTCCCATCAAAGTTGTAAAAATTCTTTCTGCTTCCACCGCATCTTCTAACCTGACCTGCAGCAATTTTCTTCTGGCAGGGTCCATGGTCGTTTCCCACAACTGCTCCGGATTCATCTCTCCTAACCCTTTATATCGCTGGATATTAGAGTCCAACCGGGCAATTTCTTTAATCGCCTCCAAAAGTTCTCTTGCGTCAAAAACATCTTTTTCTTGAGAACCGGATCTAAGGTGATAGACAGGCTTTTTTTCTTTAGATTGCGTAGGAGTGACGCCTGAAAATCCTTCTCCTTCTAACTTTTTTAAGATGGCTTCAATCTTAGGGATTTCCCATAATTCTTTTACATCGCTTCCAAGCTCCTCATCCGCCACGTCTAAAACCTCTTCTCCGGATTCTTTAATATCTTTAGAAATTTTTTGCCGCCTGTTTTTAAGATAGTCCTCTTTTACTTTTTTCCACTCTTTTTCCGTAAAAACATAAATAGGTTCTGCTTCTTCCTGATCAATTTTATACAAAGGAAATTTTTTATTTTCTTTAAATCTCAAATAATTTTCCCATGTGATCCCTTTCTTAAAAAGCTTAGCCTTCAAGGAATCAAGCTCCCTAAGCCCTTCTAATATTTTTTTTAATCCATCCTTTTCCAATTTTTTTGACTCTTTGCCTTGAGAAAGATCATCCACCTCTAATGTTCCTAAAACCTCCTCCAGAAGAAACTCTTCTAAGGCATTCTCATTATCCAAATAAAGCTCTTTCTTGCCTTTTTTTACTTTAAATAAAGGAGGTTGAGCTATATACACATGTCCTTTTTCTATTAAGAGAGGCATCTGCCTATAAAAAAAGGTTAAAAGAAGGGTTCTGATGTGCGCTCCGTCAACATCAGCGTCCGCCATAAGCACAATTTTATGATACCGCAGCTTAGAATAATTCAAACCCTCACCGCTATTCGCCTCATTTATTTTTGCATTTTCCCCAGATGTTTCCTGCGCCTTACCCACACCACAGCCAATGGCTGTGATTAAAGTGCGGATTTCCTCATTGGCCAGCATCTTGGTTAAGCGGGATTTCTCCACATTCAAAATCTTTCCTTTAAGAGGAAGTATCGCTTGCGTCCTTCTATCTCTTCCCTGCTTCGCGCTCCCTCCGGCGGAATCGCCCTCGACTATAAACAGCTCAGATTTCTCTGGATCACGCTCTTGGCAATCAGCAAGTTTGCCGGGTAAAGAAGCGGAATCTAGCGCCCCTTTTCTACGGGTTAACTCCCTGGCTTTTCTAGCTGCTTCTCTGGCTTCTGCGGCAGTAAGCGCTTTTTCAATAATTTTATTAGCTGTATTTGGGTTTTCTTCCAAAAATGTAGAGAGACTGTCCCCCACAATAGATTCCACAATGCCTTCCACGTCTGAATTGCCTAACTTTGTTTTGGTTTGGCCTTCAAATTGGGGGTTAGGGACTTTTGCGGAAATAACCGCGGTTAATCCCTCCCGCACATCCTCCCCAGTTAAACGAAGACCTTCAACTTTGCTTGGATCTTTTTTAGCGATATAACGATTAATAACCCGGGTTAAAGCAGAACGAAACCCAGCTAAATGCGTTCCGCCCTCAATGGTGTTAATATTATTAACAAAAGTGTAAACCTGTTCGTTGTAAGCGTCATTATATTGCAGAGCCACTTCCGCCACTATTCCATCTTTTTCTTTAGAAAAATAAATCGGTTCAGAATGCAGTACGGATTTACTTGCATTTAAAAATTTAACAAACTGAACAAGCCCGCCTTCATAACAGAAAGCATGTTCTTTATCATCCCTTTCATCTAGAATAGTGATGTGGGTGCCTGCGTTTAAAAAAGCAAGTTCTCTTAACCGATTGGAAAGAACATCAAAAGAAAATTTTAGTTCTCCAAAAATTTCCTGATCCGGCTTAAAAGTAACTTTTGTTCCGCGGTCGTCTGTTTTTCCTTCTTGTTTTAAAGCATATTTTACCTTGCCCCGTTCATACCCCTGCTTATAAATTTTCCCGTCTCTTGAGACCTCCACCTCTAACCAAAGAGAAAGAGCATTGACCACAGAAATTCCAACCCCGTGCAATCCTCCGGAAACTTTATAAGCAGCATGGTCAAACTTGCCGCCTGCGTGGAGGGTGGTCATCACCACTTCCAAAGCCGGCTTATTTTTATAGCGCGGATCTTTTACCTCTTTCATTGGGTCCACTGGAATGCCGCGGCCATCGTCAATAATAGTAATAGAATTGTCTGTATGGATCAAAAGATCAATGTTCTTACAATAACCCGCTAAAACCTCGTCAATAGAATTGTCCACAGTTTCATAAACTAAGTGATGGAGACCTTGCGCTCCTGTGGAGCCAATATACATGGCCGGCCTTTTACGAACCGGCTCAAGACCTTCTAAGACTTGAATTTTAGAAGCATCATAATCCCCGGAAGAGCCTGAGCCGTTTGATTTTGCAGGTTTGGCTTTACTATTTTCCATATCTTCTAAAGAAGAATTTTTTTCATCTTTTAATTTTGCCATGGTTTCTTGTTCCCTATCCTTCCTTTAAATTTTGATTCAACTTTATTTTCTAATTTACTGCTATAAGCGCTGACCCTTTCTCTATTTTGTACCCTGCGGTTTAAAGCAATGTCTTCTGAATTTGGCCGGGCGCTTCCATTAACAAACACTTTAATTTCCAAAGGCGCGCCTAAAAAAAACTTTTTAGGCAAAATTTGCTTTAAAGTCTGAAGGATTTCTCTTTTTCTAAACTGAAGCTCGCTCAGCTCAACCGAAGACTCCACCTCCACATAAACCTTATTTTTTTTAAAACCCACTACCTTTGCCTGGCGAACGATAACGGAAATTTCTTTTTCAATTAAAGAAAGTAAAGAAAAATTTTCATGGGTCACTCCAATATTTTGAAGCACGCTGGGAAAAAAACTTTTAAGAGAATTAAGCGCCATGAAATCTTTAAAACTTTTTCCTACTGCAGCCTCATGGGCATGATCACGCAAAGATAAGAACCGCCTGGCTCCGGACGGATCAAGCCCGGATTTAGAGAGGATGTAAATTCAAAATGTATTTCAGGACTATCGCTGTTTTTTAAAACATCCAGCAAAAAAGCAGGATTAAAAGCAATATCAAAATCGTTTCCATTATAAGCAATGTCTAACTCCTCTTCTTCCTCTCCCACATTTTGCGCGTTAGCGGAAATTTTTAAAACTCCTTTCTTTAAAGAAAGCTTGACTGACCCGGAACGGTCCTGGGCAAAAAGCGCCGCTCTTTTAATTGCGGAAAAAATTTCAGATGTCTTTACTTTTAGTTCAATCTCTTTATTTTTAGGAATCACTTGATCATAATTTGGAAAGGTTCCATCAATTACACGGCTTACTAAAACAATTTCTTCTCCATCTTTAACCCATTTAAAAGAGACTTGGTTTTCATAAGGAGCGATATGAATGGCGTCCTCTTCTTGATCAGAAGATTGGTGGCTTAAAAGCCTCAATAGCTCATTCGTGGCTTTGGAAGGTATGATCACATTCGCGTTTAAAGTTTGTTCTACGCTATTTTTAGATATAAAGGCTAGCCTTCTTCCATCTGTGGCTACCATTTTTAGCTCTCCGGATTGAACTATGAAAAAAATACCATTTAAGACATATCGGGTTTCATCGGTTGAGACGGCGAAATATGTTTTTTTAATCATCTCTTGAAAAATAGATTTTTTAATTTTAAAAGATTGTTTTTCTGGAAACTGAGGGATTAAAGGAAAATCTTCCGGAGGCAAGGAAACAAGCGTGGCTTTTACCTTGCCGCATTTTAATTCGATTCTTTTGCCGTCATTTGAGATAAGCTCGATTTCTTTTCCTTCTGGCATTTCCCGAACTAATTCCCCAAATTTTTTAGCAGGAACTGTAATCCTTCCTTCTTTTAAAATTTCCGCTTTTACAGTTGTGCGTATGCCCATTTCTAAATCCGTTGCTTCTAACCTAAGCACAGTGCCTGGTTTTTGAGAAGAACTTCCAGTTTGTAAAAGAAAATTAGAAAGAATAGGTAAGGTTGTTTTATTTGAAATTGAAGATTGAACAATTTGGATCGCTTCTAATAAATCCGCTTTATGAAATGAAAGTTGCATGCTTATTATTCCTCCTTAAAATATTACACACAAAAATTTTATCTTTTATCCTATTAATATTATTTATAAAGATTAGTAGTCGTAATCGTAGGTCTTGTGAATATTATCAAAAATTTTTTTAAAAAATTTAAAAGGTTTAAAATTAAGACTTTTACCAAACAATTTAATGTGAATATGATGTGAATAATCTTTTATTTTTATTCACACAATCCCATTTGTTTTTAATTATCCACATTTTCAAGATCATTTTAACAAAAACCAGGTATTTTTCCACAAATTAGAGATATATCAATCTTCAATATTTTCGTTTTTAATTTCTTGAGTGATCTTATTGACCAAAGAAGAGACAAAAGGGCTTTCAGCTAATTTTGCTTTTACCTTTTCGCAGGCATGCAGCACGGTTGTATGGTCTTTGCCGCCAAAAAAATTTCCAATCTCTGTGGTGGAAAGATCCGTAAGAGTTCGAGCTAAATACATGGTAATTTGCCTGGGCCAGGCAATGGCATCCGTTCTTTTTTTAGATTTTAACTCTTTTATTTCTAAATTAAAATGTTTTGCAACCACTTCTTGAATAATTTCTATGGAAATTGGACGATCCACATCTTCTTTTTTTAGGATGTCTTTTAAGGTAGAGCGCACCGCATCTACGGTTAAAGGAGCGCTCATTAAAGAAGCGAATGCCGCAATTCTAATCAAGGCGCCTTCCAGCTCTCTAATGTTTGATTTTACTTGGCTGGCAACAAATAAAATAACATCTTCCGGCACAAATATTTTTTCCAACTCAGCTTTTTTTCTTAATATTGCGATGCGCGTTTCCAAATCCGGAGGCTGCACATCCGCAACCACCCCCCACTCAAATCTAGAAATAAGCCTTTCCTGCAAAGCTCCCATTTCTTTAGGCGGCCTGTCTGAAGAGATAACAATCTGTTTTTTTGAGTCAAAAAGCGTATTAAAGGTAAAGAAGAACTCTTCTTCTGAACGGCCTTTGCCCATTAAAAATTGAATATCATCAATTAAAAGACAATCCAAATTTCTATATTTGTTGCGAAAATCCGCGGGCCTTTCAAAGCGCAAAGAATTAATGAATTCATTAATAAATTTTTCTGAACTAATGTAAAGCACCCGGGATTTTGGATGGTGTTGGAAAATCGCCTGTCCCAGAGCGTGCATGAGGTGAGTTTTACCTAACCCCACATCTCCATAAATAAAAAGAGGATTGAATCGGGTCCCAGGCTCTTTGGAAACGCCTTCAGCCGCAGCTTTTGCAAAACGGTTGGTTTCTCCTTCAACAAAAGTTTCAAAAGTGTATTTAGGATTAAATTGTTCAACGCTAAATGAAGGATCATACGGCTCTTTAGGTTTTTGAATTGCAGGCGATTCTCTAAAGTTTGTTTGGGGCAGAGGTTCTAGTTCATCATTGGCAAGAACGATTTCTATTTCTAACTCTTTGGAAAACATTTCTTTTAAATAAGATTCAATATTGCTTTTTGCGTGATCTTTAATCCAGTCTGAAAAAATTTTGTTGGGAGCCTCTAAAATAAGACTATCTTTTTTTCCAGGGAGATCGCTGGAAAAGGATAGAGCCTTTACTGGTTTAAACCAGAGGTCATAGCTTTCTATTCCCATTTCATTTTTTAAGTGATTACAAATTTTTTCCCACAGTTCTTGCAGGAAAAGAGCTTCAGATGTGGAACTAAATTGAGCAGTTTCATTAGGAAGGACAGGATGATCAATATTTATACTCATAAATCACCTCGAATAAGTTATACACAGATTATACAGACTTGTGGATAATTTTTGTTAATAATGTGAATAATGTTATATTTTGTTATTTTCTACCATCTACTGCTATTTATTGCATAAAAAGATCGTCACAGCCAGTTCAAAAAATGACAAAATTCACTTAAATTTGATTTATCTTAACACTTTAAAAAATCTTTGTCAAACAATTAATTCAAAAAAACTCGAAGAGAGATATTGACAAAGGAGATCAAATTATGATACAAAACATCCAAAAAAGGATGGATTTATGCCTAAACGAACATTTCAGCCGCATGTAAGACGCAGGAAAAAAGTGCATGGTTTTAGAGCCAGAATGAAAACCTATGGAGGCAGACGCGTTCTTTCTTCTAGACGCAAGAAGGGCAGACATAAGTTAATCCCTTAAATTTTTTTTAAGTCCCACGCCAAGCCTATCCTTTTAAAAAGAGCTCTTCCTTTTTAAAGCAGAATGAATCTTCCAAAAAAAGAAACGCGTTATCGTTTTTTGCGGGAAGAGAAAATTAAGCGGGATAAAGAATTTGAGAGAATTTTTCTTATTGGCAATAGAGAGATAGGAGACTATTTTGATTTAATCTTTCTAAAGCAAGAGCAAAAAGAAAAATTGCCTTTAAGAAGACTAGGAATAAAAATTTCACGCAAAGTGGGGGGCGCGGTGTTGAGAAACCGGTTCAAAAGAATTTTACGGGAAATTTTTCGTCATGAAAAATGGAACCTGCAACCGAACATGGAACTTCTTTTAAGATGCAAGAGCCTGCCTAAGGAGAGGTCAACGCAATTTAAAATCTTGAGAGCTGAATTTATTTCTCTTTGCCAGAAGGCTGGGATTTGGCAAGAATGAAAATTTTAAGCGTGAAGTTAGAGAAAAAAACCGTTTGATTATTTTTTGAATTTAAAAGTTTATGAAAAAAATTTTTTTAATTTTTATTAAAGTTTATAGAGTTATTTGGCCTTTTCTTCAGTCTGGAATGGGATTCAAAAGCAATTGCATTTTTGTTCCTTCGTGCTCTAGATATATGGAGGAAGCGGTTTCTCAGATGGGAGTTGTAAAGGGTTCTTGGGTTGGTTTAAAAAGATTAGCCAGATGCCATCCATTTGGTTCGCCCAGGGATAGATAAATGTAACATGAGAGGTTATTAGTTTATGGAAAAAAATGTGCTTTGGGCAACGATCTTATCAGCGGTTTTTTTAATGGGATGGTACTATTTTTTTATGCCCGCAGCTCAAGCTCCAGTAAGCATACCAGGCACAACGTCCCAAACTAATGTTTCGCAAGAGGATGGGAAAAATCTTGAGCCAGCCTTTACTAAAACCACACAACTTTTAGATGCAAAGCAAAGCATCCCTATTCAACCCACAGAACGGATTTTGGAAAATTCTAAACTTAAAATAGCGCTTGATTCTCGCGGGGCAAGCGTAAAGCATTGGTGGATAAAAGAGGATGAAAGGATTACTTTAAATGGAAAAGAGCTTGTGGATTTGGTTAATTCAGGGCTTTCAAGCTCTGGAGCTGACTCATTTCCTTTAACAACATTCCCGGAACTTCAATTTAAAGAGGTTCGTTATGCTAAATTAGGGAGCGGTCAGATTAGTTCTGTTTGGAAAGCGGAGCTTGATTCTGGACTTGAAATTGAAAAAAGTTACTTCTTAGGCGATGAGAGGGGATCAGAAGAAGAGTCCTATTTTTCAAAGATGGTGCTTGTCTTTAGAAATTTATCTAAAAACCCAATTGTTTTAGAAAATTTTAAACTAGGATGGCAAGGCGGGTTAGGGACCACTAAGAGTGAACTTAAAGAAAATCAGAGCGTGACCAGACTGCTTGCCTACCCATCTCCAACAAAAGAAGTCATTAAATTTAAATCTGGGAAAGAAAACGCGGATTTTACCTGGGCAGGGATAGACAACCGCTACTATTTGTTTGCTTTTCTTCCTAAACAGGGTCAATTAGACCACATACTAACAGAAAAATCAAAAACAAATTCTGGTGAAGTCTTTTTGGCCACAGATCGTCTTGAAATTAGTTCAGGAGAATCTAAAACCTATGCTTTTAAATTATATGGAGGGCCTAAAGGATATACACACTTAAAAGAATTAGGACTTGGTTTAGAACATGCAGTTGACTTTGGTTATTTTGGATTTTTAGGTAAATGGGCCTTAAAAGTTTTAAATGCGCTTAAAAAAACAACAGGAAATTATGGCTGGGCAATTATCTTATTAACTTGCGCTTTACAACTGCTTTTATTTCCTTTAAGCATGAAAAGTTATCGCTCTACAGCAGCCATGAAAAAATTACAGCCTAAGATTCAGGAACTGCAAAAACGATATAAAGAGGATGCAAAAAGGCTGAATCAGGAGATGTTGAGCCTTTATAAAGAATCTAAAACCAATCCTTTTGGAGGCTGTTTACCCATGATTTTACAAATCCCTGTTTTCTGGGCTTTTTTTACCATGCTGCGCAACTCTTATGAGCTAAGAGGAACCCCGTGGATTTTTTGGATTAAGGATTTGTCTCAGCACGATCCTTATTACATTTTGCCTGTGGTCATGGGCGGTGGCATGTTCTTACAACAAAAACTTTCTGGTTCCGTAGGAGACCCTACTCAAGCTAAAGTCATGATGTTTATGCCTATTATTTTTACAGCCATGTTCCTTAATTTCCCAAGCGGTTTGGTCCTTTATTGGCTGACTAATAGCATTCTTTCCATCTCTATCCAATACTGGTGCACAAAGAAGTACGCGTAACAATTCCTATGATGCAAAGAGGTAAATAAAAAATATTCCTACCAGCAATTTTTTCTAAAAAATCATGCTTGGATTTCAAACGTTTCAGAAGTACTGAAGTTTTCTAAATCTTTTGTTTGTGGATTCTTTTCTTGGATCGTGAGTTCGTTTTTCATCCAGTTCCATTCAACCCCATTCTCTTCTGTATATCCCATGTTTTCAATCAAACTCTTTAGTTCTCTTGCAAATGTTCCGCTCACTGCGATCTTTTCTCCTAGATTTAAGAGATCTTTCGCAAACTTCCTCCATAGCTCTGGAAACGCGGTCACCACCAATGCGATCTTATACCCCTTGCTTTTCTCTAGCGCCTGCTTTTGGGTTTGAACTGAAAAAAGTACCAGATATTCTGGGATGCCATACTCTGTGAGCAATGTCTTTACTATCCCTTGAATCTTGTCTGATTTCATAATGAATCCAAGACGAACCCTTGGATTTTTTTCACCCATGAGCCTGTCTCTTGCTCCCTCCAAAGCTTTTCTTAAATCCATCTCTGCTTCAATTTTGTTTTCTACCGTTTCCTTCGTTTCCTTTACTAACCCATTTAAATCAACCAAAAAAATCGGATATTCTTCTTTGACTTTGCTTCTAAAAAGGGCTTTGTGAATGAGGGAGTAGGTGAGGTTGCTTAAAGGGTGTTCCTCCCTCGCTTTTCTAACCATAAGGAATTCCTTGAGCTCCTTTTCCGATTCTTTGTAAAGTTTAAGTTCTTTAAAATAGTTGGCAAGGATGTTCACTGCAAAGTGGGTGATGTATGATGCAAGGATGGAAGTAGGGATCACCAAAAGAGGGGATGCCGCAAATGTATGAGGCAGAATGTAGGGAAGAATATGTGGAACTAAATAAGGCAAAGAGAGATTAACTACGCTGATCAGCCCAGCTAGACCAATATTGATGGGAGGGGCTCGTATCCCTTTAGAATCAGGAATAAAATGTGTGGCTATAAAGGTGTAAGACCATGTAACGAGATAAGAAGCGGTAAGAGAAAGGGTAAAATCACCCGTTGATAGATACATAGGCAACCCAACCAGTAAACTCACGAAATAGGCGAACGTATTCTCGAATGGCGATGAAAACCACCGGCCATAGTTGCGAGAAGAAAGTAAGGGAATCTTTTTATGTGTGAGAAGATGAATTTGTTTTGACAGATTCATCGCCCACTCTTTGACCACAGGAATAATTCCACCAATACTGTTAGCTTCATCTTCTATCTCTCCAGATTCTGGAAAGAATGCCCTTACCTCATACTTATAGTATTCTTTAAGACTCTTAAACAAAGCTTTTGCTCTTTCATCATCTAGCGTATCTCTCTCTTTGGGCTCCTCTGTAAAGGTTCTGGAATCCCAAATAATGGCAAGATTATCCTTGGCTCTGGATAAGCCCACATTCAACCGTCTTAAATCTTTTACAAACCCAATTTGTCCTTGCGGGTTGCTTCTTACAAAATCAAATATCACAGCGCTATTTTCTCCTCCTTGATAACTGTCAATCGTTGTGATTGTTGGCAAATCGCCGTTGGTAAGAGTGGGATATTCCTTTTGGATCAATGAGCGTATCAGCTCTACTTGAGGAAGATAAGGGGTAATAACAGTGATTTCTTTTAGAGGAATGCCTTTGATCTTGTTGTGATAAAGAATTAGAAACATCGCTTCATCTGCTGAGGGTGGATTTCTAAAAGAGCTCCCGACTCTTTCTTCATAATATTCATTGATCCCTTCATTGATATCTATCACCTTTAAACTGAGAGTCTGCGCATCAAAGTCTTCCCACCCTCTTCGGTGGACATCCCCTTCATAAAACAGATGGGACACTAGCCCGGAAATTAAAGGATGGGAGCGATAGTTGGTAGAAAGCATGACCCGATCCCCATAGCTCCGTTCTAACAACCAATCGAACACGCTTGTGTTAAAAGCTTTGATCTCATCCTCTGATACCCCATTATCTTTTAATGCCCTCTCTTCTTCATTATTCAATCCAAAAGGAGGAAGCTGTTTTGTGTCTCCTACAAATATTACTTTGCCGTCATCTTTAAGATAACTTAAAGGGACCAGAGCCGCAGAAAGCGTTTCCCGGCTCGCTTCATCCATAATCACAAGATCGAACTTTCCTGTTCGTTGAATGATGTTCCTAAAGAATGGATTGGTTTCAATTCCTATGTTGGTGCCGGCAAATACCATTCCAGTTCCGTTGATATTTCTTTTTTGAAACTCATCTAAAACCTCTTTTCTTAGTCCAGTTTCCTTATTCCCCACCCAAACCTTTTCCACTCCATACTCTAATCTCTTTGGATTTCCGCCAAATCGTAGAGCAGGTAGATCGTCCATTACCTTAGCTAATGCATTATCCACGGCTTGGTTCATCTGGGATACCACTAATACATTCTTCCCTAATTTCACATATTGTCGGATGATCTCTTCAATAACTGTGGTCTTTCCTGTACCCGCAGGACCTTCAATGTAGAATGCCTCGGTGGGATTCAATGCTAGATTCACTGCTTCTTCCTGGGATTGGTCTCCAATGGATTCCAAATTAGATATTTTTCTATAAGGGATCCCTTTATTAAAGAATTCATCAACAGACAGTCCAGTGTTTGGAGAGTTCCTATCTTGAGAGGTTAGTGGAATCAAACCAAATAAACGGTCTAAGACTCTAGAACCAGTTGAATGACCTTGACTCCTTTCTAAATGATCAATCACTCGTTGTAGATGTTCTATCTGTATCTTCGTGGGGAGATCGCTTGAGTCAGTGAATTCTTCATCACTATCAACTCTAGCAGTCCCTTGAGAGACTTGTGGAATGGGATGAGCCAATATTGCCTGCAAAACAGAAAGGCGAGTTTTAAGGTTGCGGATTAAACTCTGGCGCTCTGGAATCTTTAGAACTTCCATATCTTGAGAATTATACCGCTTGAGATGTTTTTCTCTATCTAGAGTTCCTCTTTTTTCTTCCGCCTCCCTTTTTCTCTTGATCCAATCTTCTACATTGGGAGTGTTTAAAGATTGGATAATAAGACTCCTCTCATCTCCAAGGCGATAGACCCTTTGGAGTTGTTCAATATAACTCCATGGCAGAAGGTGTGTGGATAGAAGTAACTCCACTTCTGTTTCCGACAACCCTTTACTTTGGTAGAGTTGGATTTCCCTTGCTAACCGATCAGCCAGTTCTGGAACATTGAGACGATTTAAATCTAATTGTCCAATCCCTTGCACTTCTGACTTAAGAAGAACCCCATGCTCTTGCAAGAGATGGAGAGACTGATCCCTTAAACGAACCATGGTTTCTGCAAGGATTTGCGCATATCGAGAGGGAAATCTATCTTTCAATTCATTTTGGAGCTTTTTGCTAAGTTGGTTTCTAAATTTAATTTCTAAATCGGTTAAAGCGCGTGTTATCCTTCCCCAACCAAAGAATCCAACGCTTTTTATGAAACCTTCTCTTTTGAGCTCAAGTTCAGGATGGTCAAAGACTTTGAGGAGCACTGTGATATAACTCCCGCCAAAGTAGGGGGCATTTCTTCCATCCATAGCCCCACTCAGCCCCCAAACATTGAAATGTCCTGACGTGATTTTATAAATCTCTTCTCTGAGAGAGTTAATCTCATCAGGAGATAACTTCTCAACCCTTTGATATTTTTCTATCAGCTCCGGCTTCTCTTTGGCTAAAACATACTTTACAGATGCGATTCCTAGGTTCTTATCTCCTTCTGGATCACCTCCCTCCCCTTTCCATTTTAATTCAAACCCCAATGGATTTAATCCCAACTTATGGAACACTTTATCCAGCGCTGCGATATGACTTCCGCCCAAGTAGGGGGCATTTCTTCCATCCATAGCCCTACTCAGCCCCCAAACATAGAAATGTCCCTGCGTGATTTTATATATCTCTTCTCTGAGGGAATCAATTTGTTCTGGAGATAACTCTTCAACCCTTTGATATTTTTCTATCAGCTCCGGCTTCTCTTTGGCTAAAACATATCTTACAGATTTGATCCCAAGTTTTTCATCTTCTTCTGGATCGCCTCCCTCCCCTTTCCATTTTAATTCAAACCCCAATGGATTTAATCCCAACTTATGGAACACTTTATCCAGCGCTGTGATATGACTCCCGCCAAAGTAGGGAGTCATTGTTTTGTTTATAGCCCCGCTCAGCCCCCAAACCTTGAGATGTCCCCGCGTGATCTTATAAATCTCTTCTTTGAGAGAGTTAATCTCATCAGGAAATAACTCCTCAACCCTTTGATATTTCTCTATCAGCTCCGGCTTCTCTTTGGCTAAAACATATCTTACAGATTTGATCCCAAGTTTTTCATCTTCTTCTGGATCGCCTCCCTCCCCTTTCCATTTTAATTCAAACCTCAATGGATTTAATCCCAACTTATGGAACACTTTATCCAGCGCTGTGATATAACTCCCGCCAAAGTAGGGGATTTCTCTTCCATCCATAGCTCTGCCCAGCCCCCAAGCCTGGAAATGTCCCTGCGTGATCTTATAAATCTCTTCTCTGAGCTTTTCTTTCTCTTCTTCTCTAAGTTGGTTTAAGTTTTGATATTTTTGTAATAACTCCGGCATATTTTTTTCAATAGCATCTCTTACATTTTCTATCCCCTGATGGATACCTGTTTTTCCTCCCCAACTGTATTTTATTTCCCAATGGTTTTTTCTATAATCCTTAAATCCCTGTTCTGTTAAATTTAATCTCGAATGATCAAAGACTTTGAGAAGTGCAGTCATATAACTCCCGCCAAAATAGGGGGCTGTATTTTTAATCATAGCCCCACCCAGCCCCCAAACATTGAAATGTCCCCGCGTGATCTTATAAATCTCTTCTCTGAGAGAGTTAATTTCATCAGGAGATAACTTCTCAACCCTTTGATACTTCTCTATCAATTCAGGTTTCTCTTTGGCTAAAACATACTTTATAGATGCGATCCCTAGGTTCTTATCTTCTTCTGGATCACCTCCCTCCCCTTTCCATTTTAATCCAAACCCCAATGGATTTAATCCCAACTTATGGAACACTTTATCCAGCACTGTGGTATGACTCCCGCCAAAGTAGGGAGCCATTGTTTTGTTCATAGCCCCGCTCAGCCCCCAAACATTGAAATGTCCTGACGTGATCTTATAAATCTCTTCTCTGAGAGAGTTAATTTCATCAGGAGATAACTTCTCAACCCTTTGATACTTCTCTATCAATTCAGGTTTCTCTTTGGCTAAAACATACTTTATAGATGCGATCCCTTGTTTCTCATCTTCTTCTGGATCGCCTCCCTCCCCTTTCCATTTTAATCCAAACCCCAATGGATTTAATCCCAACTCATGGAACACTTTATCCAGCGCTGCGATATGACTTCCGCCAAAGTAGGGGGTATTTCTTCCATTCATAGCCCCACTCAGCCCCCAAACATTGAAATGCGCGAGCGTGATTTTATAGATCTCTTCTTTGAGAGAGTTAATCTCATCAGGAGATAACTTCTCAACCCTTTGATATTTTTCTATCAGCTCCGGCTTTTCTTTGGTTAAAACATACTTTATAGATGCGATCCCTTGTTTCTCATCTTCTTCTGGATCGCCTCCCTCCCCTTTCCATTTTAATCCAAACCCCAATGGATTTAATCCCAACTCATGGAACACTTTATCCAGCGCTGTGATATAACTCCCGCCAAAGTAGGGGGCTTTTCTTTGATTCATAGCCCCACTCAGCCCCCAAACAATGAAATGCGCGAGCGTGATTTTATAGATCTCTTCTCTGAGAGAGTTAATTTCTTCTGGTGATAATGAATTTAAATTTTCATATCGCTCTACAATCTTTGGCCGATGTTTCTTAAGAGCCTTGATGATATTGCTTTTCGCTTTTTCTTCACTGCCCCATGTATAGGCAGACCGGAGAGAAACCAAATTGAGACCCACTACACCTTCTGTTTGATCGCGATTTGTTAATGCGATGCCTTCTCCAGACTGCGCTTGCTCTGATTGGTTCACTCGTTCCGCTTCCATTCTCATTTGTAAGACGTGGGCAACCACCTCCGCTGTTTCTATTCCCCTATACTCCTCTCTCCCGCTCTTGACAGCTTCCACAACCAACTCCACCCATGTTGAGTCATAGAGCTCTTCTTTGTTTGAGACTGCCGATACTAATTCCAAGAGCTCTATTACTCCTGCCTCGCTTAAATTGAACTCAGGTTCATTGAGTCTCTGTGATATCTCATCAGGCGCTAATGTATCTTTTTCTTCAACGATCTCTTCCAACAGTCCCAATAGTCGGCTCACTTTCTGTATGAGTTGTTTAGAAATCCCAGATGAAGATTGACCGATGCCGCTCCCTTCAATCAAGTCCTCAGAATCCGGGTCCGGCAGTCCGAAGGGTAGAGGAATGGAGCTTCCTGGATATTTTGAGGTTGAAGAATAAAAAGGAAATCCAACCCTATCCCAAAATGTTACTGACCTATGTGGATCATTGACAACCATTTTCAATGAAGATACAACAGGTTGGATAAACAACGCCGCCTTTACCAGAATCGAACGATCTTCTCTTTTAATTCCCTGTTCTAATGCAATGGTCTTCTCTCTTTGTAAAGTGCTCTCTTGAGCCACGCGTTTCGCTGTCTCTTGAGCCGCTTCTTGGTCCATAGAGATAAGCGCTTTCCGCAGGTGGTGGCTTTGAAGAGAACGATAAGAGCGGGCCTCGGCAAATGGCGGAAGAATGGCGGAAAAAAGCAAAGCACCCGCCACAACCAAAGCAGCGCTTTGTTTGAAGAACCTTGTTTTCTTTGAATTCCAGAATTGATTCACATTACACATAGGATAACTCATTATTAAAAGTATAGATAAATTCATAAAATCTATCTTCAACTTTTTGTAATATTTTTGTGACACTTTTGAAAAGTTTCATTTATCATACTACCCTTGAAAAAGGAAAAATAATGATGTATATTTCCTTGTAAGAAGGAAATATGGTATTGCCCCAACTATAAGGAGATTTAGATGAAACACCTTTTAAAACAGTTGATTGTGGATTTTCATGCTGGCAATGTGCCTTCTCCCAGCCCGCGGCAAATCCAAATCCCTAAATTCCCATCTCGTGTGCGGAAAGCTGTAACTTTAATCGGTATGCGGCGAAGCGGCAAAACATGGTCTTTTTATCAAATTATTCAGGACTTAGCAAAGCAAGGCATTCCATTTGAAAAAATGTTTTACATTAATTTTGAAGATGACCGATTATTGAATATCAAAACAGAAGATTTGCAAAAACTTTTAGATGCTTATTTTGAGATTTATCCTAGCCAAGCTTCAGCAAAGGATATTCATTTTTTTATGGACGAAATTCATGTAGTGCCCGGTTGGGAAAAATTTGTCAGGCGTATTTTAGATACAGAGCCGATCAGTTTATATCTATCAGGATCCTCTGCCAAAATGCTAAGTAAGGAAATTTCTACATCTTTGCGCGGACGCACTATAACTCGTGAAATTTTTCCATTTAGTTTTAGGGAAGTTTTAGATCACAATAAAATCATTCTCTCTAAAATCCCCTCTACAAAAGAGCAAGCTATCCTAAACCACCATGCGCAAAAATATTTGATGGTCGGCGGTTTCCCTGAAACTTTAGATTTGCAGCCAGAACTTCACCGTGAAATAGTTCAAGGATATTTAGACGTGGTTATCTATAGAGACATGATTGAACGCTACCATATCCAGAACCATTCTGCGGTAAAGCATTTGCTTTTACATTCTATTCAAAACTCAGCTACATTAATTAGTATTCATAAGATCTATCTTGATTTAAAATCATTAGGATGCCCGGTGAGTAAGGATTCTCTCTATCAGTTCATGAATTACTTTGAAGATGCATTCTGCCTTTTTACAGTTCCCGTCTATGAGTTATCTCTGAGAAAAAGAAGCATAAAACCTAAAAAAGTGTATGCCGCAGATCCAGGGTTAATTACAGCGCTTACAATCAAAAGTGAATTGGATCATGCAGCTCGGCTGGAGACTGCTGTATTTAATCAATTAAGGCGCTCTGGCAAAGATATTTTTTATTATCAGACCCGTGAAGGGAAGGAGGTAGATTTTTTGTTTCAGGATCATCATGGCAAAAGAAACCTTTTCCAAGTTTCGCTTTCATTGCGGGATCCTAACACCGCGAAAAGGGAAGTTCAAGCCCTTCAAGGAGCTATGTTAGAGCTAGGTATTCGCGAGTCGTGTATTGTCACCTTAGATGAGGAGAAAACAATTAAAGTTCCTGAGGGCACAGTACACTGCCTCCCATTTTGGCGGTGGGTTCTTTCGTGTTTAGTGTAATGGTCTTGGATGTAGATTAGAAGGCGAAGGGGTTCTAAATTCCCAATGATTGAAGAAAACTATCGGCAGAGGTATAAATGATTCCTTCTTTCTCATAGCTGCCTTTACCTTCCATAAATATGTAGAAGAGTTGGGGAATTCGTAGCCGTTCCCCAAAATATCGCAAATGATGCTCCCGCCCTGGTGAAAACTTCGCTTCAACTGCAAACCAAGGTTTCTTATTGTAAGTTACCAGAAAATCCACCTCTCGCTTATTTTTATCGCGAAGATAGTGTAATTGAACTCGATACCCTTCTCTATCTTCTAAGAAGTGACAAAATTTAAGTAGGTGGCTCGCAACCATATTTTCAAAACGGGCGCCTGGTTCTTCAAGGATGGACCAGTCCCATAAGTAAAGCTTTCGTTCTTTTTTCAATGTGTGAGCTAAAGATCCAGTGTAAGGAGATAGGCGATAACAATAGTAGAGTTGTTCAAAAATTTCCAGCCAATGGTTCACCGCTCTGTGGCTAACTTCCAAGTCCATACGAAGGTTATTTAATGAGAGAAGTGAGCCAGCGCGCTCAGGCAATAGATCAGCGAGAATCTGCAATGAGGATAGATCTGGAACGTTGCTTAAATCACGCACATCTTCAGCGATAACACGGTCCAACCTTTCTTTTTGCCAACGGCGATGAAAGCGCTCGCTCGCTTTTATAAATGGCTCTGGGAACCCGCCATAAGTGAAAAGATCTTGCAGGACATTTTTCTTTTGAAGGTTACCCATTGGGATTCGTAGAGGAGTTCCGGGTGTAATAAGAGGACGTTCTCCAATAAGTTCGCACAGAGAAAATGGGTGTAAGCGATGCGAATGATACCGTCCTTGTAACGAATCCCCCCCGCGTCTGTAAATATTTAGTCGAGCGCTTCCTGTGACTAAGAACGTGTGTCTGTGTTGGTATTTGTCGTACTCACCTTTAAGGTGAGATTTCCACTTTCTATACTTATGGAGTTCATCTAAAACAATTAAAGATGGCTCCGGGGGCCAGTAGCCTTGCAGAATTATTTTTCTATCTTTCTTATTATCCCAGTTTAAATAGATGCCAGGTCGTTTTTGTAATATTTGGCGAGCTAGAGTTGTTTTTCCTACTTGTCTAGGGCCAGAGAGAAACACCATTTTTTCACGCAAGTCTTCTTGGACAATTTTTAAAAGATAGCGGGAGACTGGTTTCACAAAGATAAAGATATAATATTTTTTGCTTTTAAGCAAAAAAAGTCATTACTTTTTTTGCTCCTTAGCAAAAAAAGACACATCAGCTATTTTTGAACCCCCGATATTTTTCTGGTGTGAGAGAAGTCTGTAAGGTCTTGAGGCATATAAGATTCTTTTGTGCAGTATTTTGATCTTTGGTTTTAACGATTACCGATGATGAGTGCTATTTCTTCTGAATTTTTTTGAGAGGGGACTGTGCGGAAGGGGATTCTTTCCAAGGGAAGAATGAGTTGGTCACTTAAGAATTTAGAAATTATTTGGACTTTAGTTTGAGCCAGGGGTTCTTCTTTAACAAAATAATATTCTACTTCTAAAGGCAAAGTAAAGGCGTAACGTTTAATCCAATCCGCAGATTCTTTAAGCAGCTCCACGCCTAATTCTGAAATTTTAATTTGATCCGTAGTCTCTTCTTTTTCTTTAAAGAGAGCATTTGGGCTAAGGCTGATGAAAAGACCCTTTGCTTCCTGATGCAGGATGCCTTCAAACCAAAAAGGTTTTGAAATAAGATTTCTAGATTGGCCGCGATTATCTTTGCAGATTAAGACAGTAGAGTAATTTTTTCCTACCTCCATCATTTGATTAGTCTCATTTCTCCCAGTCCAAATGATCTTAGCTGGAGGCAAAGATTTTCCTTTAAAGGTATGAAAAGGATGTCCTTGACTGTCAGCAATAACCATCTCCCATCCTTTGGCCAGGTTTTCAGAGCTAATTTCAGATACAATTTCTCTTAGAGGATAAAACGTTTTCACTGGCTCTTTAACTAAACGGGTTCTGGCTGGCAGGATGGTCCTAGCATTAGAAAGCGTTTTAGGATACCCGACCCTTTCATCTCTTAAAGCTTCTGGATTTTTTTGCAGCAGATCTTCTTCTATTTCTAAAGCCGGGAGCGCGGGCTCTAAAGAATTCACTTCTATTTCAAGTAAAGGTTTTTCTCCTTCCAACCCTTTTTTATCCCCGCCCTTTATAGTCACTTCCGGCAGCTGCGGGGAAGTTAAAGAGGGTTTTTCTTGCGCAAAGAGGTGAGCAATTAAAAAAAGCGATGAGAAGAATATAAGAAATTTAATTTTCATACCTGTTTTCCTTTTTAATCCAACCTAAATCTAAAGGTAATAGTGCCCCACTGATCTTCCAGAGTTTGAGCCAGAGAAGAGAATTTCCAATTTTTAAGCGCTTCTAAAACCAGACGATCTAACTCTGGATACCCTGAGGTGCGTTCAATTACCATGTTTTTGCGCACATCTCCTTCTTTAGAAACAGTAAAACGCACAGCCACATCCGCTTCAATATTTTTTGATCTTGCCCAGTCTGGGTATTCAGGCAATAGAGATTTTATTATTTTTCTAGAGGAAAGTGGACCGGTTATTTTTACTTTTTCTTTAGAAATTTCTAATTTTTTAATCTCTTTTTTTTCAATGACAGGGGATTCAAGTTTGGCTGGAACTTGGGTTTTTTCTTGCGCAATAATTTTTAGATCCGCTCCTTTTTTTGCAAACCCAATTTGAGGAGAGATGGAAGGTTTTTGGGGATTGACAAAAGTTTTTTCTACGAGAGTTTCTTGTTTTTGCGTTTTAAAGGAGGGTTCCTTGCTTGGAATTTTTGAAATTTCTACTATTTTCTCTTTTGCTTCTGAGGCGCCTAGAACAATTTGAGGCGTTTGTGCCATTGTAGGAACAGCTTTTTTACCCACCTCTTCTAGCTTGATGCTTGGATTTAATTCGCGGGTGGAGGGGGATTGCTTTTTTATTTGCAAAGAGAGATCTGCCATGTCTGGCAGGGACTGTCTTTGACGATCCCCTAACTTAATTTCTGGCGCTATTGGGATCTCATTCATTTTTTTTTCTACCAAACGCTCCACCTCTTTAATTTGAGGCTCTGAAATTTTTTGTGTTATAGGAATTTCTCTTAAAGTTTGAGGATTTTTTTTAAAAATAGGCAGGGCCATCTTTAAAAATTCTAAAGCGCTTTTAGGTTCCTCCACATTTAAAGGAGTGACACTAGGCTTTTCTGGCTCTATTAATTCCACGTTTTGAAGAGTAGTCACCAGCTCAAGCTCGCTTTTAGAACTTTGTCTTTGCCAGATATAGCCAAGAGGTATTCCATGAAAAAAAAGCGCAATAAGAAAAGCGATTTTTAGTTCTTTCCCATCTTTTTCAAAAAGAAGTTTAGGGGTTCCCCAATGCCAATCCCATAAAAATTTTTCTTCAGGCTGAATTTGGGAGAGGTTAAATAGCTTCATTCCTAGTTTCCTTTTTTAAAGAGTCTTTTTTAGTTGCTCAAAGGCTCTGTAGCGATCGCCATGGATTTTGCTCCTAACTCTTTTGCAAGACGCATGACTAAAAGTAGATCCCCATGTAAAGATTCTTTATCCGCTCTTAAGATCAAATGTTTTTCAGTGGAGAGTTTCAACCTATTTTCTAAAACAGTTTTTAAATTGTTAGAGGCGACCTCTTCTTCATTTACAGCAAGTTTGCCATCTTGGGTAATGGTGACAGTGATATTTTCTTTTTCTTTTCCCTCTTTGGTATGGGTTTTTGGCAGGTTCACAGGAAGCGAAGGGAGTTCAAAAAGAGGAGCAGTGACCATAAAAATAATCACTAATACTAGTCCCACATCTACCAGCGGAGTCACATTAATCCCTGTTACCAGTTCATCTTGTGGTCCAGATTGCATGCCCATTTATTCTTTTTCCTTGTCTTTATTTAGAATTGCCACTTTTAATGCGCCTGATTGTTTAGCTATATCCAGAATTTCCACCACCTGTCCCACGCGGTTTGATTTTTCAGCTTCAAGTGTCACCATTTTGTCTTTAGTCTTTGGGATTTCAGTTTTTAAAAAAAGAGAGAGTTTTTCCAGTAGAATTTCTTGATTATTCACAAAAATTTTATTTTCTTGGTTTAAACGAATTTGGAGATTCTCTTCTAAAGCATGTTTCCCTTTTTCAGCCCCAGCCTTAGATTCTTGCACAGTTAAACCTGCTTGCAGCATAAAAGGAGAAACAGCCATAAAAATAATGACTAGCACCAAAGCCACATCTACCAGCGGAGTCACATTAATTTCTGTAATGGGCTCCTCCTCAACAGCGTGTTCTGTTGTGTGAGTTCTTCCCGGAGAATGCGCTTCTACCGCAACTTTGGACTCTATTTCCAGATTTTCTTTTTCCTTATGATTTTGATCCATGCAGAACCACTAAAAGCCGAATAGAAGAAACCTCCAGTATCGTTGCCATGGATTTTACTTTTTTCATGTAATAGTTATAGAGAATAACGCTTGGGATCGCCACTAAAAGACCTGCTGCTGTGGCTACCAAAGCTTCAGAGATTCCCGCTGCTACTACTGCGGGTCCTCCTGTGCCGGAAATAGCTAAATCATGGAATGCTTTTATAATGCCGACTACGGTTCCAAATAGGCCAATAAATGGCGCTGTATTGCCTAGGGTGCCCAACACTCCCAAATAACGTTCTAAAACTAAACGTTGCTCCATGCGCGCAGCAGTGAGCAGTTCATCTAACTCTACTTTGCTTCTATCCTTATTCGCAATCGCTGTTCTTACCAAATCAGAGACAGGTCCTTTTAAATTTTGCGCGATTCCTTCTACTTCCTCTAGTTTTCCCTGCTCAAGGCAAACCTCAATTTTTTCTAAAATTTCTAAAAATTCTTTTTGGTTAAATTTTAATTTTCTGTAATAGATGAATCGTTCTATAGCTACGGTCAAAGCGATTAGGGAACATCCTAAAAGAATCCATAAAGTAAAACTTTCAAAAAAAACTTCAATAAAATTTATCTCACCCATTTTTATTTAACCCACCCTCTTATCTATTTTAACCAAGATATTTTTACATTTAAAATCGTATTTTTTAAGGTTTTGCTCATCATTTTTTCTTAAACAATTCATTTTCAATTTCCACCGCTAGATTTTTTAGTTCCGCCATTGGTTGTGGTTGAATAGGTTTCTCTTAAATATTTTGCTCTTGTTTTAAAACTTGCGCTTACTTTAGGGTCTGTTGAAATTTTACTGCCCTCTTCATAAACTCCGGCAGCTGAAATCCATTGCTCCTGTTTTTCATAAATTTCTCCAAGCTTGCGCAATGCCTCTAATTTCCATGCTTGAGCTTTTATGGGAAAAGAGACCATGGTTTTTAAAGAAGCGATGGCAGAGCCTATTTCATTGTTGCCTAAATAAGCTTCACTCAACAAATAAATGATCTCTAAATTTTGTTCATCTTGTGGTTCAACCTTTAAGCTTAAATCTTTTAATATAGGAATTGCTTCCAGATATTGTTTAAGTTCTAGTTTTAGTTTAGCAGCTTCTAACAGAGCAAAATTCACATTTTCATCCAAGGGATAGTTTCTAGCTAGTTTTAAATAAGAGTCCACTGCTTCTTCTAGTTTAACCGCTTTTTTTTGCGCAAGCGCTAAATTAAAATAGGCTGGGCCTCCGAACTCGTTTTGAGGATATTTTTGTATTAAAAGTTGGTACGACTCCATGGCGCCTTCAAAATTTTGGTTATTATACTGGGCAGTGCCTAAATGAAAATAAGCTAGAGGCGCGAATTCAGAATTTGGGAAATTTTGTAAAAATCTTGTGAAGATGAGGATCGCTTCCCCAACCTTTTTTAAAAGATAAAGTGATTCTGCCATATAGAATTGAGATTCCGCTAAGTGGCTGGAATTCGGGTAAAGGCTCGCAACTTTTTCAAATTCAAGAGCGCTTAAAGCATAATTTTTAAGGTTAAAGTATCTTTTGCCAATTCTATATTGGCAGTCTTCTGCCAGCTCTGTTTTTGGAAAAGATTGGATCAAGCCTTTAAATAAAGAGATCCCTAACTCTTTGTTTTTTGCCAGTCCCTTTTCAGCTCCATCCATTGCAGATTCTAGGATGTCAAGAGTTTCCATGATTTTAGAATCTTTGGGAACTTTTCTAATAAAATTTTCTAGTTCAGGCAGAGCTTTTTCAAAGTTTTGAGCATTGTAGTAGGACTGGCCAATTCTTAAAAACGCTTCTTTTACCTGGCTGGAGTTTGGATAATCATTTAAAATTTTACGATAGGTTTGAATGGCATTTTCATATTTTTGCGCTTTAAAATAAGTGTCTGCAATTTGGAAAAGCGCATCTTCAGCGTTTTTATCTTTAGGAAATTTTTTAATTAATTCTTCCCATGCTGCGATCGCTTGACTGTAGTACTCTTGGCGATAATAAGAAAGAGCCAAACGATAAAACGCTTCCGGGCTTTCTTTTACTTGCGGAGACTCCTTTAGAAATTGTTCGTAATTGGAGATCGCTTCACTATATTTTTTTTGGTTAAAGAGAGCGTTAGCCACTTCATAACTTCCTGAACTCATTTCCGGACCGTGAACCCCTTCTGGCAAACGAACCTCTTTTATTTTTTCTTTGGCAATTTTTGCTTTTTCATATTCTCCTAATTGAAAGTGGCTCCAATAAAGGCCGTCATAGGCATAGAAAGCTGTGGGGTGGTTAGGATAAAGGTTAATGACATTTTGAAAAACTGAGATCGCCTCCGAGTACAGTTTTTGCCGATAATAAGAATCCCCTAAATAGATCAAACTTAAGCTGCGCCATTTAGTATCTGAAGGAGGTAAAGATTTAAGAATATATGGGTAACCAGAAGTAATTTGATTGTATTGGGCTTGCAGATATTTTGTTCTATTTAGTAAAGACATGGCAGATTCTGCTAACACAGTTTTTGGGGCTCGGTCAAAAGATTGCTGATAGGCTCGAACCGCTTCCTCGGCTCTTCCCATGCGATGATAAGCGTTTCCCATTAAAAGGTGCGCATGAGGAACCCATGGGTGGAATAGGTCCCAATCTAGGAATCTTTGAAAGCCATCTACCGCGCCTGTAAAATTTTCTTGAGAGTAGGTGACATAGGCAAGTTTAAAGCGAGCGGAAGTAGCTTGCGGAGAATTGGGCATTGCAGAAATCAGCTGCCCATAAGAGAAACTAGCTTCTTTTAGTTGGTTCGTCATGCGATAGGACTCGGCAATAAAATACATGGCTGCTGCTCTAAATTCTCCTGTAGGGAAATTTTTTAAAAGCGCCACGAATTGGTCTCTGGCAGCAAGATAATCTTTTTTCAAAAAATAACTGGCAGCGATTCTAAAAAAAGCTCCTTCTCTTAAAACGCTTTTCGGGTAAAGGTTTAAAAAATTTTTATATTCCTGAATGGCTCCCGCGTAGTTTTTAGAGAAAAATATGGATTCTCCAATAAGAAAAGATGCTTGTTCAGCAAAACGGCTCTCTTTAAATTTTTCTGAGAGCTCTTTAAATTTGACAAGAGCTTCCACTGCTTTTCCAGTTTTAATCAGAGCCTGTCCAGAATAGTAAAGCGCTTCCGGGGACTTAATTTTTTCAAGATTCAAAATAGCATCCTCAACTTTTCCTGTTTGAAATTGTATGATTCCACGCAAGAATAAAACGCGCGGTTCCTCTAAGTAGCCAGGAAGAGACGATGTTAATTTCTCTAATTCCAGCTCTGCGGATCTAAAATCTTGAGCAGGCATAAAACATTGGGCAGAGCCTAGGAGCGATTCCCCAACCAGATAGCTATTGGGAACCTCTTTTTGTAAAGTTCGGAAATATTTTAGGGCTTGAGGATAGTCTTTTATATTATAGTAGCACTCTGCAATGCGAAAAAGAGCCGTGTCTTGCAGCAGATGTTTTTTGTATCTTTTGATTAGGACTCTTTTATACTGTTGGATCGCTTCCGAAAAAGATGCTCGATCAATTTCTCCCGGGTCCTTTTTAGAAGGAATCGCTCCTGAAGTTTCCCCGCCTAAATATTTTATACTGTTTAATTTTTTCTTAAAAGTTTTTCCAATATTTTTTAATCCGCCGCTATTTTCTTCCATCCAACCAGTTTCATCCGGCGGCTGGCCTAGTTCTACTTCTTCCACAGCTTTGCTAAAAATCGCTTCTGCTAATAAAAATTGCGCATCTTGAGCTAAGGGGCTTTTAGGGTAGTTAAAGACAAAGGTTTGGAACGCTTTCCATGCAGCAGGTTTTTTTCCTTGACCCCAGAAGAGTTTGAGACCTAGTTCAAATTGGTCTGCCTCAGAAAGGACTAAATTTTGGGAAGAAATTGGATAGTCATTTGTTTCAGATTTGAGAGGAACAATCAATAAGAGTTCTAAGAAGAGAAAGTAGATAAGAATTTTCCGCATAGTGTTTTATAAACCTAATTTTGGAATTCTAACAGGTTTTTTCATTTTTGTCAATTTGGCGCAACGAATCTTAGGTGTCCATAGGGGTGTCTATGCTCAGGTCAGAATGGGTCAAATGGATTTAGGGTAGTTCTTAGATGGCAAATCAGGAAAGTCCAAACCTTTTAAGGCTTTTCAAAATTGGGTCTAGACCGATTATGAGCAGGCGCTCTAACCAACTGAGGCCGATTTTCTTATCACAGCTAAGGTAGCGGCGCTCCCTCGCCTATGCTCGGTCGCTAAGGGCCCAATTTTGACTTTTAATTATACTATTTTTTATTGGAAGGTAGCGCTAATCCTTATAGTATCCCAAATGCTAAAACGTCTCCCGTCCATTTCTTTTCGTTACCTGATCTTTTTGGATAGAACATGTAGATTTCAGCAAGTCAAAAAGTCAAGGATGAGGTTCAAATTCTAATGCTGTTTTGACAGCTGACATTTTTATTTTAATATTTTTCTAGTTATGGTAAAGTTAAGCTCTTTCTCTTGTCTAAGTACAATAATAATAACATCCGTATCCGGATCACCCACAAGCTGAGATATTTTTGAAAATGGCACACCATTAACTGATACTATTTTATCGTCTTTAAGCATTCCAGCAGTCATTGCAGGAGAACTTTGAAGAACATTTGTAACAATTGATTTGTTGTCAACGAAAATACCAACACGACCTCTAAAAACATTAGGAAATAAAGTTAAAAAATCTTGCCAACTTTCTCCTGCTTGACCACCGCTAGCATCGGTAACTCTCTCATATGCGCTCCCAGGATTTGTTACTATTTGATTCGTTAATACTACCCGAACACCTGCGCCAGATTCAAATATCATAAATGAGGGACGATGTTCAGGTGTTGCATCATATTGAGAACCAAAAAGCAACGAAGCTGCAATGTTGTCAAGAGGCTTGCTAAAAACAAGAGTATAATCTGATACACTTTTAATAGTAAAACCGCGTGATACCATTTCACTAACTAACGCGTCAGCGACCTCTTTCTTTGTTTTGTTTTCTATTATAACTTCAGGCTTCCCAGAAGGCGTATTTAAAACTCTTGTGGTAGCACACCCAAAAAACGATAGGAAGGCGAAGAAAGCAAGCAAACGGATAGTAGTCTTCATAAATTAATAACTCCTTTTGACTTTCGGAAATAAGGGATGCCCATAATTATATAGCTATTTTGACTATTAGATATGTTTTAAAATTGCAGTATTGTCTATCGATAGCGACTCTCCCCCATAACTTACACAATTTGTTAAGCCGCTAGCTTCTTCCTTCGCGCTATTTTCGCAATGATCCGCAATACTGCATTCACTGATTCGGAGTCATTAAACATTTTTTTAACGTCAGCAGACAACATCACGAGGTTTGTCCCTTGCGCATAACGCTTAGTGTACTTTCCTCTAACTCCCTTGCTAAAATCGTACTCGTTTAACATTTCTTTATTAATTTTTCTCATAATTTTCTTTCTCCTTTCTAGTGGTACTGCGAGCACTAATAATCCGAATGTGATTGCCTCTCTCAACATGAACAACAACTATTAATCTTTTTTGCAACGATTCCCCTATGATGATAAATCGATCTTCACTGCTGGAGTGTAGTGGATCTGGTATTGTGATTGATAATGGGTCTCCAAATACACTTGCCGCTTCCTCAAATGAAACTTTATGCTTTCGTAAATTTTTTCTAGCCTTCTGATAATCCCATTCAAATTGTAACGCCACTTGGTCTCCTAACTATTAATCTTTCTCTCTAAAGATACCACAAAAAGTCCGTTCCTTCAAGTACACGAATTTTTAGATTTTAAGGGCCTTTCCGTTAGAGTGAGCAATTAGAATGGCCTTGGAATCTTTATCTTGTTTATAGACCTTTGCTTTCATTTCCACTAATTTTCTATTTTCTTTAATGATTTCTCCAAAGATTAAGAGTTTTTCGCCTATATGCGCTGGTTTTAAATAACGCACTTGGATTTCAGCTGTTAGAGCTCCTCCGCAAACAACCCATGCCAGCCTTGTCATGGCCTCATCCAGCAAGGTAGCTAAAATCCCGCCATGCACAATATTTTTCCAGCCCTGATGCTCTTTTTTAGGAACAAACTCCGCTTGAGTAGTTTTACCAATAATTTCCCAATGGATTCTTAAACCAGAGAGGTTCTCTTTTCCACAAGCAAAACAATAGTGGTCATCCTCTAAAGGTATTCTATTGGACATTTTATCATGGCAATTTTAGTTGCCCCCGACATCTAGGCTGAGATTTAAAAATTCTTTGGAAAGAGAAAGTTCTTTTTGAATTAAAGAACGAAGTGTTTTATGTAAAATTTTAGAAATAGGACCTGGGGCGCTGTTTCTAATAGGTTTCTTGTCCACTTGGATTACAGGCATGATCTCCATCGTGGTGCTGGTTAAAAAAATTTCATCTGCTCTCAGCAATTCCGAAACATTTATTTTAGTTTCTTCAACTTTAATTTTTTGTTTTTTTGCCGCTTCAATCACTGCTCCGCGCGTGACCCCATCTAAAATCCCGCATTCAAGGGAAGGTGTTTTTAGAATCCTATTTTTAATAATAAAAATATTGCTGATCGTTCCCTCAGCAAGATTTTCTTCCAGATTTAAAAAAACTCCTTCAAACGCATTTTCTTTTAAAGATTCAATTTTTGCCAAAATCCCATTCAGGCAATTGATGGTTTTTAATGCTGGATTTAAACTTTTGCGGTGATTCCTACGCACAGGAACCACGCTTATTTTTACCCCATTAAGCCACAGATGTAAAAGATCTTTACGAATCGGACTGGCAAAAATAACTAAACTGGGATTCTGACAACTCTTAGGATCATAGCCCACCTCTCCCCTTCCTCTAGTGATAGTGATGCGCGTTAAACATTCTTTTAAACCATTGGCCTGAACAGTTTTAAGGCAAGCTTCTGTTAGGTTTAAATTAGACCAAGGGATTTGTAAATGAATCCCTTTTAAGGATTTTCGCAGTCTTTTCCAGTGTGCCTCTGCTCTAAAAATTTTTCCTTCATAGACGCGTACGGTTTCATATACCCCATCCCCATACAAAAACCCTCGATCAAAAATAGAGATTTTTGCCTGAGTTTCAGGAACCAGATGATCATTAATCCAAATTTTTTGCATTGTTTTTCACCTTATTTATTATTTTGAAACCTATTTACAATAGAATGTGTCATGTCTCCTATTTTTTAGCCGGATGTTCGGGTTAAACCGAGATTATGCATTAGTTGTCATGAGCTGCGCACATCCTAATGCATAATCTCGGTTAAACGTTCTACCGCTAGAGGCGGCCTTAAATAAAAAGGGACCACTTTTTTCCACGAGAAATTTGAAACCCTAGATTTTTTAATTTTTTCAACCACACATTCCGCTAAAAATTTTGCCTGAGGAAAATGTTCTTCTTTTTGAATGGCTAGCACCCGCTCTCTTAAATGGGATTTGATCTCTTTTTCATGGCGCAAAAATCCTTCTCCCATCACAATCATTTTAGGCATTTTCTCCATTTTTTTATAGAGTTCAGGTAAAGAAAAAATTTTGTATGGTTCTTGAGGACTAGGCGATCCGTTTTTAAACAAACCAGCAAACAATTCGTTTCCAATCGTATCAATTAAAATGAGTTTAGGGTAGGGTTTAAGAGATACGGCTTTTGCCAGGATCTCAAATGCAGGGATGCCAATTAAAGGGATTTTTAAAGATTGAGCCAAAGCTCTGGCAAAAGCTATTCCTACTCTTAAACCTGTGAAACTTCCTGGACCTGTAGAAACCCCGAGATGGGTAATCTCTTTTTTGTTCCAAGAACATTTTTCAAGTAGAAACTCGCAGGATTCTTTTAAGATGGAGGAATGGCGGTGCCCCACCTCTAAGGTACAGTCTGCTTTTAGGTTGAAAGCATTTCTCTCTAAAGAAAAAGATGCTAAGGCTAAACTTAGATTTTTTCCTGAGGTTTCAATATTTAAGATTTTTTGAATATTTTTTTCCATTTTCTGTTTCCCAGAATAGAGATTTTTCTTTCTTGAAAGGAAAGCGTTTCAAATTTAATGATCAAAAGATTTTCTTCTTGTTCTTTATTTAGGATCTCTTTTATTTTTTGAGCCCATTCAATGGCAATGACCCATTGGTTTTGAGAATTTCCCAAAGAAGTTTTCCAATACTCTTCCAAGCCTAAATTTTTAATCTCATCCCAGGAAATTCTATAGAGATCCACATGGCAAAAAGGAAACTTTCCTAAATGTTCCTGAATTAAGGTAAATGTTGGGCTTCTAACTTCTTCCAGATCAGTTACCTCTAAACCTTTACCCACCCCTTGGATAAAAGTTGTTTTTCCGCTGCCCAAATCTCCTTCTAAAGCTAGGATAACGCCAGGAGGAATCTTGCGACCCAAAAATTCTCCTTTTTTACAGGTCTCCTTTGCATTTTTTGTTTTCCATTCTACTAATAGTCCAGTCATTAGAAATGTTGAAAACCTAAATTTTTAAATTGAACAGTTTTTTCTCCCATTTTAAATTGAATTCCAAAAGATTTTTCTTTAACTTTTCCTAATACAAAACTAGAGGCTATTTTTTTTTGAATATTTTTAACTTTGTTTGGGGAACAGGTGAAAAGAAGCTGATAATCTTCCCCGCCATGAATCAGTATCTGGTAGGGGGATAGATGAGATTTAAGACAATAATTTTTTAGAACTTCAGGAATAGGAACCTTTTCTAATTGAATTTCAAAGCCCACAGAGCTTTTTTCTTTAAGAATTTCTAAAGAAGTAAGCAAATCATCTGATGTATCAATCATGGCTGTAGCCAAAAAGTCCTTATTTATTAAAATCTCAGATTCTTTTAATTTTGGCTCAGGTTTTAGCTGTTTATAAACTAAACTTTTCCATGAACTATTTTTCAATTTTTCTTTATTATTAAGGATTTTTAAACCGCAATAAGCAAGACCTAAAGGGCCTGTAGCCATTATAGTTTCTCCAACTTTTGCTCCACAGCGGGTAATGGGAAAAGAACTTTTTAATTTTCCGACGACAGTTATAGATATTATTGATTTTTCAGATCGAATTGTATCCCCACCAGCAAATAGAATCTGCTGTTTTTGAGCCAGTTGAAGCATCCCTAAATAAAGCTTGTCCACACAATCCACAGAGATATCCCCATTAACCCCAAGTGTTGCAAAAGCAAAAAGAGGTTCCACATGCCCCATTGCAGCACAATCACTTAAATTCATTGCCATTGCTTTATATCCTAAACAATACCAGAGCTCTTTTAGGCTTAAGTAAGAGGATTTCCAGTTTAGATCAAAATGAGTTCCTTCAACCATGGTGTCTGTAGTAACGACTAGTTGGGTATTTGAGGTCAATTTGGCTACAAAAGCATCATCCCCTGTAGGGACAATAATTTTATAAGGTTTAGAATTTTTAATTTTTTCTCTTTTTTTACACCAATTTTGGATTTTTTGGATAAGAGAAAATTCTCCGATTCTGGAAAGTTTAGGCATGAAAAGGATAAAATTACTATTTTCTTAAAGAAGAGATTCCAGCCAGGATCGCTATAATCCCAGCGCAAACAAAGCTAATAGGCAGGAGACCTTTGAGTAAAGAGATAAAATTTCCAAACCAATAATAAACCCCCCAGGAACCTAAAAGCAGACTGCATAACCCTAATACAATTGACATCATATCTATTTTACCTCAACATTTTAAGAATTTTTTAGCGATCCCTGCCAATAGATCCGCTCCTTTTGGCAGGCTGGATTCATCCAGATCAAATTGCGGGTGGTGCCAAGGGAACATGGGTTCATTCTCATTTTTTCCTACTCCTAAATAAATGAAACATCCGCTGGCTATTTTTAAATATTCGGCAAAGTCTTCCCCTCCCATAGAGGGTTTTTCTAGTTCCTCAACACATTCTTTGCCAAAAAGTTCTTGAGCTGTATCTTTTGCAAGTTCCGTCATCTCCTTGTGATTGGAAAGAACAGAGCCTAAAATATTGTAACTTATTTTAAAGCGCGCCTGGTGCGCTTTGCAAATCCCTTGCACAATTTGATGGATTAACTTTGGAATTTTTCTATGTATTTTTTCAGAAAGGGTTCTAACAGTGCCAGTCAGAGTCGCATCTCCGGCAAGGATATTGTAGCGGGACCCGGATTGAAATGTTCCAACTGTAACCACGCAGGGTTCTACAGGATCTATTTTTCTAGAGACAATGGTTTGAAGCGCCTGTACAATTTCTGCGCCAATCAAAAGCGCATCCTTGCCTTCATGGGGATAAGCTGCGTGCCCTCCATTGCCAAAAATTTTAATTTCAAACTGATCTACAGCTGCCATGAGCGGGCCTGATTTTAAACCTATTTTTCCAGAAGATAGGCGCGGGTTTACATGCAAACCAAAAATCCCATTGACTTTTGGATTTTGCATGACTCCTTCTTGAATCAGCTCTTTTGCCCCGCCAGCTCCCTCTTCATTGGGTTGAAAGAAAAATTTAACAGTTCCTTTTAAATCTTTAGTTTGAGAGAGTTTAAGGCATGCTCCAAGCAGCATCGCCACATGCGCGTCATGCCCGCAGGCATGCATGATCCCTGGGTTTTTGGATGCGTAATTTTTTTTGGAAATTTCATTTAAGGGAAGAGCATCCATATCTGCTCGCAATGCGATACAAGGGTCGTTTGCTGATTTTGAACGATTGAGAAAAGCTAAAATTCCAGTTTTTGAAATTTTTTTGTAAGGAATGCCAAACTCTTTTAAAGTTTTTTCTATTAATTTTTTAGTTTTAAATTCCTGTCCGCCTAGTTCTGGATTTTTGTGGATTTCTCTTCTCCAAAAAATGAGTTTTTGTAAAAATTGAGCTTCAGTCATGGATCACCTTTTTATAGGCAGAAGGAAGGTATTCTGCAATATCGCTTGCAATCATCCCGATTTCTGTTTTCTCTTTTTTGGCCAGATCCCCGCTTAAACCATGAAGATAGACACCTAGGCTTGCGGCTTTAAGCAAAAGTTCTTTTTTGTCGCAATTTTTTGTAGAAACCATTTGAGAAATCAATGCGGCAATTAGACCTGTGAGAACATCTCCGCTTCCGCCTCTAGCCATGCCTGGATTGCCTGTGGGGTTAAGATAAGTTTTTTGTCCATCAGAGATCAGGGTTTGATACCCTTTTAAGACACAAATCACTCGGTACAGTTTAGCAAATTTTTTTAAAAATTCCACTCGATCTTTTTCAATCTGTGCTTTAGAAACATTGCAAAATTTCGCCATTTCTCCTAAATGGGGTGTGACTATGATTGGCAAAGAAATTTTTTCTAATAAAGGGCTCTGACCTTTCCCATTGTTTAAAGCAAGAAATCCATCCGCGTCAATTACAATCCCTTGCACTAATCCTTTGTTTTTGTCTAAGGCAAAGAGCAGCTTCTTTATGAATAAAGCAGTCTGACTGTTTCTAGAAATCCCTGGCCCAAGAGCTAAACAGGCAATCTTTCTTCTTTCCATCCAAGGGAGAATCATTTGAATCGCTTTAATGGAAAAAGAGCCTTGAGAAGTTTCTGGCAAACTTAAAGTAAGCGCATCCGGAGCAAGATGTTTGGCTAAGATGGGTTGCTGGCTTTTTGGCGTAGCCACAGTGACTAGACCGCTTCCTCCTCTTAAAGCGCCTAAAGCAGCAAGCACTGAGGCTCCAGACATCCCTTGCGAGCCTGCAAGGATAAGGGTATGACCATAATCTCCTTTATGGGACTCTTTTTTCCTTTTAGGGATCCAGGACTTTACAAGTTTTTTCGATAGGATTGTAGTTTGGCTCATTTTTCAATGAAACTAATTTTTAAGAATAAGACAAAAGTCATTTAAGGAATATAGATCGCTACTGCAAGAGCGCATGTTCTTGTATGGGAGAGGGAGAGAGATATGAATCGTTCAAATTTTTTAAGTCTAGGGGAAAGCGCAATATGCGGTTTACCGCTTAAAGTTCTTTGCACTGTGATTTCTTTGTGTCCCACGCTTTTGCCGTTAAAGCGCTGACTCAGCGCTTTCCATACCGCTTCTTTTGCGGCAAAGCGCACGGCAAAATGTTGCGCAGAATTTTTTTTGCTTTTACAGTAATGAATTTCCGCATCATTAAAAATCCGGTTTAAAAATCGTTGGTTGCGAATCAATTTTTTAATGCGAGAAACTTCTTCAATATCTGTGCCAATAGAAAAGCGAGCCATTGATTTTATTTTACTAAAAACAAAGCCTCTAGAGATAATAAGTTTTATTCTTCATCTACAGTGACATTCTCAAAGCCATAGGTTGACGAAGAGATGGATTATTTAGTAGAAATGTAGCCTAGTGAAAAAAATCATACTTCTTTCTATTTTATTGGGTTCAAGGGTTTTGATTGCCCTGCATGCCCATTCAGCTCATTCCAGCGATCTCCATCCCGCGCATTCTGCCTGCCAAATTTGTTCTTATGCAAATAAGACTTCTGAAAAATTATTGCCGTTCCATTCTACGATTTTATTTTCAGAGCCAACAGTTCAAGGGTTTCTTTGCAAGGTTCAAGAATCCCGGTTTGTTGAGCCATTTTTTAATTCAAGGAACTCTCGCTCCCCTCCTCAATAAAAGTTCTGTTTTGCAGTTTATCGCACATCCCAAGTAACTCATTCACAAGCAGTTTTTATTTTAGGAGGTATAAAATCATGAGTTCTACTCGACCTCAATTTGTTTTTGTTATTTTAGTTTTACATTTATTTAGTCTTTCTTCTTTATTTAGCCAAGAGTCACAATTAGAAAAATCAGGAGGCACTACTCCTTTTTGGCGAAGCACTTCCTTTGGATCTCAGGCTCTAAATCCAGACATCTCTTTAATTGGAGATTTTTTGATTCGTCCGGGAGCAAGAGATTCCGGAGTGAATGCTTTTTCTTTAAGAGAAGCTGAATTAGGTCTTCAGGCTGCTGTGGATCCATATAGCCGGGCAGATATTTTTTTAGCTGTGGAAGAAGAGGAAGGGAAATTTCATGTGGATATAGAAGAAGCTTTTTTAACCTTTCTTGCTCTTCCTTTTAAATCTCAGGCTAAAGCAGGACGATTTATCATGGATTTTGGCCGCAGCCACCGTACCCATTCGCCAGAAAGAGATTTTAGCGACAATCCTCTTGCATTTGAAAAGCTTTTAGGAGTAGAGAACTCAATGAAAAGTAATGGACTATCTTTTAATCTGCTAGTGCCTTTACCTGTTTCTAGTTATCATGAGGTAAGAGCTGAAGCAGGGGAGACTAAAACCTCATTTGGCGAAGAGTCAGAAGCGATTAAAAGCAATGAGCGGTTTATTTATGCGCGAGAGAAGAATTTTTTTCCTTTAGGAGAAAATCTTAATTTAGAACTTTCCGGAGGATTTGGCCGTTGGCAAACAGATGGGGGTATTGAAAAAGTAAAGAGCACTTCCACTTTTGAAGGCAGGGCCCATGACCTGATCCGCTCTATTGCCACAGGAGATTTTACCCTTAAATGGAAGCCTAATGCGTACCGCTCTTTTCTTTTGGAAGGGAACCTCCTTTACACTTTTTCACGACCATTAGCAGAAGAAAATGAAAATGGAGAGAAAAAAATTAAACATGCGGTGAATGAAGTACAAACCCAAGGTGGATTTATTCAACTTCAAGTACAGCCTTTAAGGCGGTGGTATTTAGGGAGCAGGATAGATTATCTGTTGAATGGAGATAGTCAAAAGGAAGAAAGGCAGTATGTTGGTATTTTGACTTTTTTCCCATCAGAGTTTTCCAGATTACGGTTTCAATGGAATCGTAAAGATACAGATGGCGAAGAAAGATCACATAGGTTTTTTATACAGTTGACTTGGGCTTTAGGACCGCATCGTCCTCACCCATTTTAAGGAGGTTAAAGGTGATTTCTACTCGACTTAAAAAAATGAGATTTCAGTTTTTACTATTCCTTTTTTGTGTTTTTTCAGTTTCTGAAATGAATGCCAAAGCTTTACGCGTTGTTACCACCACAGAGGATATTGCTTCTATTGCAAGGTTTATTGGCAAAGATAGAGTGGAGGTAACTGCTTTGGTGCGGGGCGCTCAGGATCCTCATTATATTCAGGTTCGTCCCTCAGACATGATTAAAGTTTCCAGAGCGGATCTTTTAGTGATTGTGGGACTGGGCCTAGATGGATGGATTTTGCCAGTCATAGACGGGGCAAGGAATCCAGGGGTGAGAATTGGAGCCCGAGGATTTTTGGATGCATCCAGCGGCATAGAATTGTTAGAAGTTCCAACAGGTAAAGTGGATCGTTCCTTGGGGGATGTGCACCCACAAGGGAATCCTCATTATTGGCTGGACCCCTCTAATGGGAAAATCATAGCTAAAAATATCATGGAGAGTTTATCTTTGGTTCAGCCCTCTGAGAGGGAATTTTTTAAAGAAAATTTTGAAGAGTTCTCAAAAAAATTAGATCAAGCAATCATCCATTGGAAAGAGGAGCTTGCTTTTTTTAAAGGGAAACAAGTGATCACATACCATACTACTTGGTCTTATTTTTTAAAAGCTTTTGGCGCAAACGCTCGCAATTATGTAGAGATACGCGCAGGGGTTCCAGCCTCGCCAAAACATCTTCAAGAACTCATTTCTCAGATAAAAAAAGAAAAGATTGATCTTATCATTACAGAACCTTATTTTGACATTCGTTTGCCGGAAAAAATCGCTGCAAGTTCTCAAGCCCGATTGCGCGTGCTCGCCCCTTCTGTGGGAGCATTTGCGCAAATAAAAGATTATTTTGATCTTTTTGAATATAATATTCAAGAACTTTTACGCTTATGAGCGCATTAGAACTTTTATTTTGGCCATTTCTTTGCTGTTTGGTACTTACTGGAATCCACGCTTATTTGGGGTTGCATGTGGTTCAAAGAGGAGTGATTTTTGTAGATCTTTCTTTAGCCCAGATCGCGGCTTTAGGCGCTACAATTGCGTTTTTGTTTGGCCATGACCTGCATTCCCAAGCCTCCTATTATTATTCTTTGGGGTTCACGCTTTTAGGCGCGCTTTTATTTGCCACGACACGGCTTGAAAAAAGAAAAGTTCCTCAAGAAGCATTTATTGGAATTGTTTATGCGGTTTCTGCCGCAGCTTCGATTTTAATTGTGGATCGCGCGCCAGAAGGAGTGGAGCATCTGAAGTATATTTTGGTAGGGAACTTGCTTGCGGTTTCACCCAAGGAAGTTGGACAAATGGTTGTTCTTTACGCTTTAGTTGGTTTTATTCATTGGTTTTACCGAAGAATGATTTTTGCTGTTAGCCTTTCTCCTCAAGAAGCGGAACAAAAAGGGATTTCCGTACGTTTTTGGGATTTTGTCTTTTATGGAACTTTTGGATTTGTGGTCACCTCCAGCGTAGCAGTGGCTGGAGTGCTTTTAGTTTTTTCATTTTTGATTGTGCCTTCAGTCATTGCGATCCTTTTTTCTGAAAGAATAGGATCGCGTTTATTTTTAGGATGGGCAATCGGGGCAGTGGCTAGTTTTTTAGGAATTCTTGGATCTTACTTTTTTGATTTTCCCACAGGCGCAACCATTGTGGTTACTTTTGGTCTTTTATTTCTTCTTGGGATATTGATTCAAAAAATAAATTCTTTGGTTTGACAATTTCTTAAACGAATTGTTATATTCAAAAGCAACCATTTATGCAACCCTATTTTGTTGGCTTGTTTTTGCTTTTAGTTTTGGCTGTGCTTTTTGATTTTTCCAATGGTTTTCATGACTCTGCAAACCAAGTGGCTGGGGTCATTTCCTCCCGAGCGCTTTCTCCAGAAATTGCGCTTTTTATTTCAGCTGCCAGCGTTTTTGTTGGCGCGACCTTTCTTGGCACTCGCGTGGCAAATACTATTGGCGGAACTTTAATTGATATGGAAATTATTGGCTCCTCGGGTTTTGGTTTATTGATATTAATCAGCGCTTTGGTTGGAGCGTTTTTTTGGAACTTAATCACCTGGCATTATGGGATACCTTCCAGTAGTTCCCATGCTTTAATTGGGGGTCTTATGGGCGCATTTATCTCTGGAGCCGGAACTCAGGGGATTCAATGGAATAAGATGAAAGAGGTGATTCTGGCCATGTTTTTATCTCCCTTGGTTGGTTTTATTCTTACCTATCTATTTACCAAACTAACGTTTTTTATAAGCAGTTGGTCTGGCCCCAGAGCTAATATTTTTTTTAAGAGTTCTCAGATTTTTTCTTTAGTGGCGCAATCTTTAGCTCATGGCACTAACGACGCGCAAAAAACAATGGGGATCATTACTTTTGGACTTATTCTTTTAAATCTTTATCACCCGCCTTTAGATGGACCTTGGGTGCCTTTTTGGGTCATGCTGATTTCAGCTTTTTTTCTTGCTTTTGGGATATTGGTAGGCGGTTGGAAAATTATTAAAAAATTAGGCGGAGCGCTTTACGCGATTAGGCCAATCCATGCTTTTGCTTCCCAAACTGTTTCCGCATCCATCATTGCTTTGAATTCTATCTTAGGCCTGCCCATCTCAACCACCCAGGTGATCTCTTCCTCTATTATGGGAGCTGGAGCCGGGTTTCGTCCCAAACAAGTGCGCTGGGCTATTGCCGGAGATTTTTTTCTTACATGGCTCATTACCATACCAGCCTCTTGTTTTATTTCCGCTTTATTCTGTGGGATATTAATTAGGATATTACGCTAATGTGGCCATTCCCTAAAAAAAGAGATTTTTACAAAATGCTTTCTTTGCAGGCGGAGAAAGTGGAAGAGGGAATCTATAGCCTTTATGATTTTGCTCTTTTGCCCAGTTTAGAAAAAGGAGAGAAAGTTAAACGCATTGAACAGGAGGCGGATGATTTAAGGAGAAATTTAATTGAAGAGCTCAACCTTACCTTTGTCACTCCGATTGATCGGGAAGATATTTTTTCACTTTCCAGAACCATTGATGATATTTGTGATTATGCGCAATCCACAGTTGAAGAGATGCTTCTTTTTGGAGTGAACACCAATCCGCACATTCAAAAGATGACGGAAATTCTTTACAGCGCTTCTAAAGAGATCTCTTTGTCAGTGCGGCTGATGGAAAAAGATCCAAAGCTTGCTAATAGTCATCTCATTCAGGCTAAGAAAACTGAAAATTATATTGAACATCTTTACCGTCAGGCATTGGTTGAGCTTTTTAAAACAAGCGACCTGATATTGATTTTAAAGCTAAGAGAAATTTATCGCCATCTTTCCAATGCTGCGGACAGGACTGATGAAGCAGCCAACATTATTGGAGATATTTTAGTTAAAACCACATAAAAAATTTTAATTTTATTTTAAAAAATGTGCTATAATCAAAATCAGATTTTTCACAAATAAAAAAGATGAAATTAAATAATTGTAGCCTTTTTGGCCACAAACAAACTTTCCTTATTTTGTCTTATCTTTTTCCAGACAAATTTTTTAATTACCTTTTCTTACAATTTTTTCATCTTTCTTTTTATATCCATATCTTAAAATCTGCTTTTAAAAAGGAGTTGTCCTAAAATCCATGAGTAATTCTCTTTCAAATAACGGCTCATTCAGAATGCCTCTTCTCGCGGGTAACTGGAAGATGCACAAAACAGTAAAAGAATCTTTAAGTCTAGTAGAGCAATTAAAAAAAGATTGCAGAGAGGTTAAAGATAGAGAAATTTTGGTTTGTCCCCCATTCCCATCCATAGTGGCAGTAAAAGAAAGTTTGCAAGGCTCTAATATCAAGTTAGGAGCTCAAAACCTTTTTTGGGAAATCTCTGGAGCTTTTACAGGAGAAGTTTCTGGGCCCATGCTAAAAGAAGCAGGATGCGACTATTGTATTATTGGCCATTCTGAAAGAAGACAATATTTTGGAGAAACAGATCAGTCTGTGCAAAAAAAGATGAAAGCTGCATTCCAGTTTGGTTTAGTTCCCATTGTTTGCGTTGGAGAAACTTTGAATGAAAGAGAGGGCAACATTCATTTTAAGGTGGTAGAAAAACAGATTCAAGAGGGGACAAAAGATTTAAAAGAGGAAGAAGCTAGAAGATTGGTGATCGCGTATGAACCAGTCTGGGCTATTGGCACGGGAAAAACTGCCAGTCCAGATCAGGCACAGGAAATGCATGCTTTTATTCGTAAAAATTTAACAGCGCTTTATGGTAAAGAAACTGCGGAACAGATCAGAATTCTTTATGGAGGCTCTATTAAGCCGGACAATATTGATTCTTTAATGGCAAAGCCAGATATTGATGGGGGTCTTGTGGGAGGAGCTAGTCTAAAGAGTGAAGATTTTACCAGAATTGTTAAATATGTTGCTTACGCAAAAATTTAGGCGTATCTCTGTAGCTTCTTGTTAGAGGCAAATAGTGTTGGAGATGGTGGGTCAATGATGTCTGAAGAACTGGTTAAAAAAATTACGGAGAAAATTATGCAAAGAATGGATCGTGAAAAAAATCCTATTGTTGTGAATATTTCTAACCGGCATTGGCACTGTACTAAAGAAACATTTGAAAAACTTTTTGGAGAAGGAGCTCAACCCACCAATATCCGCAATTTAATTCAGCCGGGACAGTTTGCCTGCAAAGAAACCGTTGTCCTAAAAGGAGCAAAAGGAGAGATCAAGAAAGTACGTCTTATTGGACCTTTTCGAAATTATAACCAAATAGAACTTTCTAGAACTGATTGTCTTACTTTGGGCATAGATGCTCCTGTAAGGGATTCTGGCAATGTGAAGGGTTCTGCTCCTATTACCCTTATTGGGCCAAAAGCAGAGATTGCGCTGCCTGAAGGGGCTATTATTCAGATGCGCCATATTCATTTTCATACTACTGAAGCTCAAAACTATGGAGTAAAAAATATGGAAGTTGTAAAAGTTCGGGTGGGCACGCCCCCAAGGGACGGGGTTTTATCAGTTTTGTGTAGGGTGCGGGAAGATATGAAATTAGAGTGCCATTTGGACACAGATGAAGGCAATACTTTTAATGTAAAAAATAATGAGCAAGTGGTTTTGCTTTAAACACGAGATTCATTAATGTTTTACTTTATTGGATATTGCACCCTTGTTGGTGCGGAGTATCATTTTCTAATGCGTATTCGGCTTAAACTGATTTAACATTACAAGTTATGATAAAGAGTTCTAGAACTTTAGCGGAAATTACAGTGGTTGGCACAGATCAAAAAGGGGTTGTGGCGCAAGTAACAAATTTTATCTTCAAGGCTCAGGGCAATATAGAAAAGATCAATCAAAATGTAATTAGCGGGATTTTTGGCATGCATTGTGAAGCCTCTTTTCAAAAGGAAAAGTTAAGCGAAGAAGGATTTAGGGTTGGCTTAAAAGATTTAGGCAAGAGTTTGAAGATGGAAATAAAAGTTCATTTTGATGAGCCAAGCCGTTTAAAAAATATGGCGGTTTTTGTTACCAGAGAACCTCACTGTTTAGAAACGATTTTAAAAGCAAAGAAAAAAGGAGAAATCAAAGTGAATATTCCTTTGCTGGTAGGGACTGAAAAAACCCTTCAAGCTCTTGCTAAAAAGGAAAAAAATTCTTTTTTTACTGTAACGGATAAAGATCAATCTCAAGCTGAAATGAAAATTCTTTCTTTGTTGGAGAGGTTTAATATTGATTTTATTGTTTTGGCCCGGTACATGAGAATTCTTACGCCAAATTTTGTTTGGCGTTATCCCAATCGGATCATTAATGTGCATCCTTCAATTTTACCTGCATTCCCAGGAGCGTTCGCCTATGCCCAAGCCTATGAAAGAGGAGCTCAAATCGTGGGCTGCACAGCTCATTTTGTGACTGAAGATTTAGATCAAGGCCCTATTATTTGGCAGGAATCTTTTAGGGTAAAACAAAACGATCCATTGGACACTATCCGAGCAAAAGGCCAGGCCATGGAAGAACAAACTCTTCTAAAAGCTATAAAACTTTATTTGCAAAAAGGTTTGGAAGTTTATTGGGGCAAGGTTCATTTTAAAAAGAATTGAGATTTTTTTTAGAAAAGAAAAACGGCTGCGATCATAAAGCCTAGCTTTAGCGCGAATAATTCCGCAACCAACTGAATTCTTCGGGCTAGCAGCCGAACATATATTATATGAGGAGGTAAACTATGGAAGCATTAGGAATGATTGAAACTCGCGGGCTGGTTTCCTTAATTGAAGCTGGGGACGCGGCAGTGAAAGCAGCTAATGTAAGGTTAGTGGGCTGGGAAAAGATTGGTTCGGGTTTGGTCACGGTTTTATTTAGAGGAGAAGTTGCGGCATGCAGAGCTGCTTGTGATGCAGGAGCCGCCTCAGCTCAGAAAGTTGGAGAACTAGTGGCTGTGCATGTGATCCCGCAGCCTCATCCAGATTTAGAAGGCAAAATGCCTATTTCTCTTCCAGAAACTCTGAATCGAGGGAAAAGATAATTTCTTAAAAATAGAGGGATAAACATGGTATTTGCTAGAGTGATTGGGAATGTGGTCTGTACCCGCAAGGATGAAAAATTAGTGGGCACAAAACTTTTGCTTGTGCAGCCAGTGGATACAGAAGGCGCTGCTAAAGGAAATGCTTTAGTGGCTGTGGATGTGGTTGGTTCAGGTGAAGGAGAGCTGGTTTTGATTGTGCAAGGCTCTTCTGCGCGCCAAACCAGGGCTACAGAGGGAAATCCTGTAGATTGCTCCATATTTGCAGTGGTGGATTACATAGAAAAAGATGGTAAGATTGTTTTTTCTAAGAAAGAAGATTTTTTAAAAAAATAGAACTTTAATTTAAAAACAATGCAATTTAAAGAAGAAGAAATTCAATCGCTGGTGCAAGAAGTTATAAAACGTCTGGAGACAGTTTCCCCAGCAGTTTTAAAAAATTCTTTGCCTTCTGATTCAGGGGATCAATCTGTGATCCATGCCTCGATTGATTCTGCGGTTCAGGAAGCTAAGAAAGCACAAACTGTTTTTCAAGGGATGGGCATTGAGCTTCGCAAAAAGGTGATAGACGCACTTCGTAAAGCGGGTTATGAAAATGCCACTCTGCTGGCAAAAATGGCTGAAGAAGAAACAGGACTTGGCCGCTGGCAGGATAAAGTTAAAAAAAATATTCTGGTCTCTTTAAAAACGCCCGGGGTAGAAGATCTCCAGCCTGTGAAAGCCTATACCGGGGATCAAGGTCTTACCTTAATTGAACATGCTCCCTTAGGGATTGTGGCTAGCATTACCCCTTCCACAAATCCAACCTCAACCATTATTAATAATGCAATTTCAATTTTGTCCGCTGGTAATTCAGTCATTTTTTCTCCACACCCGTCTGCAAAAAAATGTTGTCAGGAAACCATGAAAATTTTAGATCAGGCGATCCTTAATGCAGGAGGACCCAAGGGACTAATCACAACCATTGATCCTCCATCTCATGAAACAACAGTTGCTCTCTTAAAACATCCAGAAATTAATTGCGCGCTCGTGACAGGAGGCCCATCTATTGTAAAAATAGCTCTTTCTATAGGAGCTATCCGAAAAACCATTTGCGCAGGTCCTGGAAATCCGCCTGTGATCATTGACGACACTGCGGATTTAAAATCCGCAGCTAAGGGAATTGTGGATGGAGCCTCATTTGATAATTGTGTTTTGTGCACAGGTGAAAAAGAGGTGATTGTTGTGGAAAGCGTTCTGCCAGCGCTTTTTAAAGAGCTAAGGAACGATTCGCGTTGCTTTGAACTTAGTTCCAGCCAAATGGATGAATTGGCAAAAATAGTTTTTCAAACTAATGAAAAAGCAGAGAACATTTTAAATCGTCATTATGTGGGAAAAAATGCAAATAAGATTGCTAAAGCGATTGGATTAGAACTTCCAGATTCTATTCAGTTGCTCTGGGGAGAGGTTCCAAATGACCATGCTTTTATTTGGACTGAACAGCTAATGCCAGTTCTTCCCATAACCGCTGTAGCGAATATTGATAAAGCGATAGAGCTTGCAAAACAGGTGGAGGGCGGAAATCACCACACAGCTTCCATTTATTCTTTGCATGTGGGCAATATTACAAAAGCTGCTAGGGGCTTAGCCTGTTCCATTTTTGTCAAGAATGGCCCTAATTTTATGGGATTGGGCATGGGAGAAGGATTTGCCACTATGTCAATTGGAACACCTACTGGAGATGGATTAACAAAGCCATCTCACTTTTCTAGGCCGATCCACTGTTCTATGGTGGGCTATTTGCGCATTGTCTAATCTTGGGAGGGAAAAAGAATGAAACCAGCAATTGGATTTTTGGAACTAAGTTCCATAGCAAAAGGGATTGAGACTATAGATGCGATGCTAAAAATGGCTGAGGTTGACCTTCTCTATTCTCAGGCCATTCCTCGCGGAAAGTTTATTATTTTAATTGGCGGAGAACAGGCTGAAGTGGAACAATCTTTGCAGGCTGGGATTCAAATGGCAGATTCAACTTTAATGGATTATTTCATTATTCCTAACGTGCATGAACAGGTACTTCCTGCTTTAAAATCTCGAATAAAAGTGGAAAAAATAGAAGCGGTTGGGGTGATTGAAACTAAGGATGTTGCAGCCTCTATTTTTGCCGCGGATGCAGCTGTAAAAAAAGCAGCAGTGACTTTAATTGAAGTTTTCCCAGGACGCGGCGCAGGCGGGAAAGGATACATTACATTAACTGGAGAAGTTGGGGCTGTACGCTCTGCGATTAATGCTGGCGTTGAAACCATTAAAAAAGAGTGCGCGCTTGTTTCTTCAGTGGTCATCCCTTTTGCGCATCCATCGCTTTTAAAAGCTTTAATCTAAATTTAGACAAATGAAGATTGCCATTGGTTCGGATCATGCAGGGTTTCAAAGAAAAAAAGAGGTTATTGGTTTTTTGACAAAAGTGGGACATCGGGTTGTGGATTTGGGATGTTATTCAGAAGATTCTTGTGATTATCCAGACTATGCTCGGAAAGTTGCAAGGGCAGTCTCTTTAGAAAGGGCAGAAAGAGGTATCCTGATTTGCGGCACTGGCATTGGCATGGCAATGGCAGCGAACAAATTTAAAGGGGTTCGAGCCGCAGTTTGCTGGAATGTAAAAACAGCTGCTCTAGCTTCTGAACACAATCAAGCAAATATTCTTTGTCTTTCTGGAAGATTTATTTCCACTCTTTTAGGAGAAAAAATGATTCGAGCCTGGCTTAAAACCCCTTTTGCTGGAGGAAGACACCAACGGCGCATAAAAAAAATTGAGATTTTAGAAACCACATGCAAGCAGCAAAAGTAATTGGCAGAGTGGTGGCTTCCAGAAAGTACGAAACTCTGGAAGGGGTTAAACTTTTGTTGATTCAACCCTTAACCTGGGAAAAGGCGCCTCAAGGGGATCCCATTGTTGCGGCAGATACTGTAGGATCTGGAGCCAATGAACTTGTATTTTGGGTTGCTGCTAGAGAAGCTGCAGTCGCGTTAGGAGGGATTTCTTTAAAAGATACTCCTCCCATTGATGCGGCGATTGTTGGGATTGTGGATGGGATTAATTTACAAGACTGGACCAGGGAACTTTCAAAATGAGAGTGGCTAGAGTGGTGGGGAATATTTGGGCTACTAGGAAACATGAGGGTTTAAAAAATTCTAAACTTTTATTGGTTCAGCCCATTGAAAGAGATTCTGGAAAAGTAATGGGAGAAATCAGCCTTGCGATTGACAAAAATTTTGGAGCAGGGCCTGGAGATACCGTGCTTTTAGTGGATGAAGGAAATTCAGCGCGCCAGATTTTAAATGAAAAAAAAGCTCCGGTTCGGCTGGTGATTTGCGGCATTGTGGATTCTCTGACAGTAGAAAGAAAAACCGTAAAGTATCATTAAATGGAACGATCTTCAAAAGTTTCTTTGACAATTGGGACTGCAGGAAAAGTTTTTAGCGCTGAGCCTGGCAGATGGCAGGCTTTGCCTAAACCCAAAACAATAGTTTGGGAACAGAACACAAAAGAGGGTTGCTGCTTTAAAAACCAGGGTTCAGAGTCATTAGAGGTCAATACTCATAGGGACTCAATCGCAAAGTTGATTGATCATACTCAACTATCTCCGGAGACAAAAGCTGAAGAGATTTCCATTCTTTGCAGGGAAGCTAAAATTTTTGGTTTTGCTTCTGTTTGCGTGAACCCTGTATATGTTTCTTTAGCTTCTTCTTTACTAAAAGGGAGTGAGGTGAAGGTCTCAACGGTAGTGGGTTTTCCTTTGGGCGCAACCACAACAAGAGTAAAAATTTTTGAAATTGAAGAGGCTCTAGCGAATGGCGCGGATGAAATTGATGCTGTGATGCAAGTAGGCGCGTTAAAATCCGGTGAAAACCAAATGGTTTTGGATGAATTAGTTGCTCTGAGAAAAGCAACTGAAGGCAAAATTTTAAAAATCATTATTGAGACCGGATTGCTTACAACAGAAGAAAAAATAAGAGCTTCTCTTTTAGGTAAAAAAGCTGGAGCAGATTACATTAAAACTTCTACAGGGTTTCTTAAGTCAGGAGCAACTGTGGAAGATATACAATTAATACGTTTTAGTCTAGGTTCTCAAGTAGGAATAAAAGCTTCAGGAGGAATAAAGAGCAGAGAATTTGCGCAAGAACTAATTAGAGCTGGAGCAACTAGGATAGGGACCTCCGCATCTTTAAATATTATTAATGGGCAGGGCGCTTTCAAGAGGGCAAGCTAATGCAAGGGTTCTATGAATCTGGACTATTTTTAACATAGGGTATATAGGGGGGAACAAAAGAATGAGCGAAACCAGTTTAAGAGAGGCGTTGGGTTTGATTGAAACGCGCGGGTTTGTGGGAATGATTGAGGCTTCAGACGCAATGGCTAAAACCGCAAAAGTTCGGCTAGTTGGTTTTGAAAAAATTGGTTCAGGGCTGGTCACTACCATTTGCAGAGGGGAAGTGGGCGCGGTTAGAGCTGCGATTGAAGCTGGCGCATCAGCTGCCCAAAAAGTGGGGGAGTTGGTTTCAGTGCATGTGATTCCTCGTCCCCACGATGATTTAGAAAAATATCTTAATAAAGTACAAAGTTCTTTTGATTGATCTGGAAGAAATTGCAGAGGTTGTGTGGGAAACCCTTAAAAGTTTTGAAAACCAAAAGGATCCAAGGAGATTATTGGTAGAGGATCCAAGAATGAAAGGCAAGTGGGGTTTTCACATTCGTATCCCTTCAAATCCAAGTTTTACTTCTTTACCTTTAAAACGGATATTTTTTTCAGAGTACCAAATTAAAAAATTGCTTCAAGAAGGGGGAGGAGGGCTAAAAAAACTAAAACTTCCTAAAAATGCCTTGATTAGCCCTTTGGCTGAAGATTGGCTCATGGAAAAAAGAATAGAGATTATTAAAGAATAAGTTATGGCTCAAGAATCTTTAGAAAAGAAAAAAGTTTTAATTGTGGATGACGACCCTTCTAATTCCTCTTTTTTTGAAATCCTTCTTTTAAAAGAGGGTTTTGATTTTGTAACGGTTTCTAATGGCAAAGACGCGCTGCAGCTTTTAAAAAAAGAATCCCCCACGGTTTTTAGTCTTTTAGTGCTAGATTTAATGCTGCCTGGATTTAGCGGCACAGAAGTTCTGCAAGAATTAAAAAAAGAGATTTATCGTCAGGTACCTATCTTAATAGTAACTGCCCGCACCTTGGATGATGAGGCTTTTGCAGAGTTAAAAGCTGACCCCAATGTTTTAGATGTTTTGGAAAAGCCGATTGATCATTTACGTTTTCGAAAAAAAGTTCGAGAAATTATCTTCAGTTGAAATCGTCCCGACTTTGACACTCGGGAGCGATTTTTGACCCCCTGCTCGACGGAGACCCCCTCTCCAAACCTAAAAACGTGGGTACACACACATGTTTTATGATATTTTAATGGAAAAAGGTATCTAAGTTGAATAAATCTAATATATATTCATTTACTGATATAAATGATAAAGATATGTTGTCTTGTAAAATTTAATTGACACTTGACAAATGAATAATATAATAGGTACACTTTACCCATGCACATTCGCACCGTTCGTAATAGTAAAGGACAAGCCTACTATCAATTGGTCGAATCCTTCCGTCAGGATGGTCAAGTCAAAAAACGTATCCTCCTTTCTCTTGGCAAAGTTGAAGATCATAAGATCGATGCATTGTCTCAAGCGATTGCCCGTCATAGGAAACAACTCACGGCAATCCATACGGCAGGATCCGTGAATGTTAAGGATACTTTTATCTTGGGACCTCTTTTAGTGATCGAAGGATTATTTAAGAGATTGGGAATCGATACTCTCATAGAAGAGATACAACACCAACATCCTAAACTTTCTTTTGATTTAAGGAGCCATATCTTTAGTTTGGTTGTCAGTCGTTTTATTCGTCCCGGTTCAAAACTAAAAGTTTATGATTCTATGCTGGATCGGCTCTATCCGAGAATGATTTCCCATAAGATCCGACTTCACACTCTATACCGCACAATTAGTTTACTCGCTAAGCATAAAGATTTAATAGAAGAGAGTCTTTACCGATACGGGCGAGACCTTTTTAATATGGAGTTGGATGTGGTGCTTTATGATTTAACGACCTTAAGGTTTGAGAGCACCCGCACAGATTTGGGAAGATTAAGACAGTTTGGTTATTCTAAAGAGATGCGTTCCGATTGTACACAGGTGGTGCTGGGTCTTTTGGTAGATACGAATGGAATTCCACTTGGGTTTGAGGTTTACCCTGGGAATACCTTTGAGGGTAAGACGGTTAAAGACATCGTCCAGAAGATAAGGAATAAATTCCGTGTCAGACGTTTTATCTTTGTGGCGGATCGAGGGCTTCTCTCGGAGGAAAATCTAAATCATTTGAGAGGAGAAGGTGGAGAATTCATTGTGGGGATGAAGCTGGGGATCTTTAAACAGCGCCATGAAGAATTTTATGATCGAAACAAATTCCGGACACTCCAAGATGATTCCCTATATGTTTATGAGACAACACACAATGAAGACCGCGTGGTTGTAAGCTGGTCGCGATCTCGTTACGAGAGGGACCAGAAAACCCGTGCCGATATTATTAAAAAGATATTAAAGAAACTGAAGAACCAAAAAACTAAAACAGAATCATTTATTTCTAATAAAGGGTGGAAACGTTATGTTCGTTTGGATGGTCAGAGTCATCCGGTGTTAGATGAGAAGGCGATCCACGAAGATGAGAAAAAGGATGGATTCTTTGGGATTGTGACCAACGTCAAGGATTTATCGGCTGAAGATATTGTGACGCAATATAAAGATCTGTGGAAGATTGAGGATGCTTTCGGCGAGATTAAAGGACCCACCTTACGAGCAAGGCCAACATTCCATTGGACCGATGAGCGTATTGTTGGGCATTTGTGTTTATGTTTTATTTCTTATTTTTGCGAAGCCCATTTAACGAAACTACTTCGTCAGAAAGGGATGGTTCTTAATAGCCATTCCATTCAAGAAGAAATGATAGAGAAACGGCCGCTCACAGTGGCAGAGGCTATGAAGGAACTCTGCGAAGTTCGGGCAGTTCCAGTGGAATTTGGAAACGACAATACCGTTTGGGTTCGTACGGATATTAATGGGAATGCGGCAAAATTGTTTACCGCGGCGGGAATAAGGCAACCTTCAAAAATACTGGACTATGATAAAAAATGTAGTGCCACAACTCCGTCCAAACTATGCCTCCCCGTCGGAGACCGCTAACTCAAGTGTCAAAGTCGGGATTTACGTTTTCGAAAAAAAGTTCGAGAAATTATCTTCAGTTGAAATCGTTTTTCTCTCATTTTTTTAATTTATTCTCTTCTCATGTGGAACCTTCTTTCGGTAACCACAAAAGAAATTTGGAAAGTCTTTTAGCCGCTTCCCAACTTCTTGCCGCAGGGCAAGGATTAGAAGAAGCGCTAAAATTTGTACTTCCTGAAACTAGGAAAATTTTTGAAATTGGCTGCGGCTGCCTTTTATTAGAAGAGGATCAGGTTTTTAAGTTCCAGGCTCAGGATGGTTTCCCTGAAGAATGGGTTTCTCATTTTAAATGCGCATTGGGAAAGGGAGCGATTGGACAGGCATTTGCCAGCGGAGATAAATTTATTCTTTCAAAAAAAGAATTTATTAAATCTCATCTTTCAGAACATGGTTTATCAAACATCCCGTTTAACCAATTTTTTATTGCGCCCTTAAGAATACCAAACCAGCAAACTTTAGCGGTCTTTATCGCTGCCAGCCAGAAATCACATTTTTTCGAAGAAAAAATAATCGCCTTTTTAGAACCTTTTTTGCAAATTTTAAGCGTGACCATTTATAATTCGCAAATGATGGAAAAATTGGAAAAATTTAATCGGCGATTAGAGTCGGAAGTGACAGTCGTCACCCAAGAATTGACTTCTACCAACAACCGTCTGATCCGGCGATTTCGAGAATTAAAAGCGCTTTATGAAATTGCCCTGGCTGCAGGCGAAACTCCTTCTTTAGAGGGCATGTTTGAGATTGTAGCCATGAAACTAGAAGATATTTTTAAGGCGGAAGCTGTAGGTTTTTTTCTTAAACTTTCTCATGGAGAAAGATGGAATCATCTTGTTGCGCAGTTCCCATCTTTTGGATTGCCAAAAGGGGACCATTCTAAATTTATCTTGGAATCAGAACATTATTCAGAGTATGGCCCTTATTTAAAAGCAGTGTTAGACGCTTTTAAGTCTGAAGAGATAAAAATTTTTGTGAGTGAGCCGAGTTCTCTAAAAGATGAGCTGCCCTGGAAAACAAGCAGCAGCTTAAAAGATCATTTTAGCGCGCGGATGCTTCATTCTTTAGTTGCGGTCCCTTTAAAGAGCTCTCAAGTTTGTGTGGGGGTCATGGTTTTAGCGAATTGGAAGGAGAAAGAGTTCCTATCTAGGACCATTGAACAACCCACTGACTTTTTAACTGAGGAAGAGATTCGGGCTCTTTCCATCATTGCTGTGCGCGTAGCTTCTTGTGTTGAAACCGTGCATCTTGATTTAGAATCCAAAAACCGTTTAGCAGCTTTAATGGCTTTACAGGAAATTACTCAGGTTTTTTACGCTAATCCGGTTTTAGATCAAGTGCTTTTGAAAATTGTGGCTATCATAAGAAAGATTGAGAAGTGCGACCTCTGCTCTTTTATGGTTTATGAGCCTGAAACCAAAGAGTTAATAACCAGAGCTTCTTATATCCAAGATCAACCTTTAGAACCTCAACTGCTTAAACTGTCGGTAAGAGATGACCAGCATTTAACAGCTCATGTTTTTAATTCAGGAAAATCTAAGATTTTAAATGAGATCACTCCTCAGATGCGCTCTGAATATCACTTAGAAATTGAGGCAGAGATAGAATCTCTATTGTTAGTCCCTTTAAAAAGCGGCCAAGATATTCTTGGAGTCTTAAAGCTAGGCAGCCATGAAAAATTTTTTTTCACGCCCTACCATGTGAGTTTAGCGGAACTCATTGCAGAACGTACCGCTGCCATTATTCTTAATTCACGACTTTATGAGAAGTTGGTAGAAGCGAATAAAGAGTTGGAAAGGTTAAGCCAGATCAAGACTGAATTTGTTTCTGTTGTGAGTCATGAATTAAGGACACCGGTTACAGCCATTAAAGGTTTTGTGAATATTGTTATGAATCAGGAAGCTGGCCCAATTAATCCTGATCAGGAACGGTTTTTAAAATTAGCTTATAACGCGATTGAACGCCTTTCTTTTTTAATTTCCGATCTTCTGGACATCTCCAGAATTGAAGCAGGCCAAATTAAACTGCAGCCTGCTTCTTTATCCATGGAAAAAATTCTGCAGGAAACCAAAGAAACTTTTCAGTCCACCATTAAATCTAAGGAGATTAATTTTGTTGTGCAAGTTGCTTCTAACCTCCCACAAGTTTTTGCGGATGAATTTCGCATCAAGCAAGTTTTGGATAATTTGTTGTCCAATGCGATTAAGTTTACACCCAAGCAAGGGACCATTCAAATGGCAGGAGAAAACATGGGAGATTTTGTCTTGGTGAGCGTTTCCGATACTGGAATTGGCGTAAAAAAAGAAGATCAGGGGAATATATTTAAGAAGTTTTATCAGGTGGATTCTTCTTTAACTCGCTCTGCTGGCGGCACAGGGCTTGGCCTATCTATTTGCAAGGCGATTGTAGAGATGCATGGAGGAAGAATTTGGGTTGAATCTGAAGTTGGCAAAGGATCCTTTTTTCGTTTTGTTTTGCCCCGTTTGAAAGTGAAAGAAGGTTCATAATTAAAAATAAATTTATTTTTATCCCTTGAACTTTAAACACTTTTCTGTTAAACTCGTATTTATATTTCAGGTTCCCCTTTCATCCGTATAAAGAAGAGAGGTCGTTTAAAGTTATGATGAAGGATTTTTTATTAAAGCTTTTTTTAATTTTGTTTTTATTTTCTTTTCCTCTTTATTCTGAAGAATTGCAAACCCTTGAAAGCGCTCCAGCGGCCGACAAGAAGTCTGAGACAAGTTCCATACAAAAAAATTCTGCTCCTGAAGAAACTCCAGCCTTGACCTCTCAAAACGAACCTTCAAAAGAAGCGCAAACAGCGCCGCTAGTTCCCGCAGAATCCGCAACCAAAGAAAATCCGCCTCAAATTGAATCATCTGAAAAAGGAAAGGCGACTGAAGTTCCTGAAACTAGGCAAGGGGTTGAAAAAACAACTTTAAATCCTACCAAAGAAGAACCAGAAAGTTTTCTAAAATTTTTGCAGGATTTGGTTTCTTTTTATGAACAGGAAATCGTTTCCAGCAATAAATTCATTGAGAGATGGAGCTCCAGAGTTCGCTCCACTCTAGAAAGAGAAGTTACTTTAAAAACAGAGATTGAGAAAATAGATAAAGAAATTTTAGAAAAAAAAGAGGCGGATGAGAAAAAAAATAAAAAAGAGATTGGCCGGCTTGAAAAACAGGTAAAACGTTTAAAAAAAGATTTAAAGTCTGTTCAAAAAACATTGGATAATGAAAAAGACGAACTTTTGTCTGAGCTTAAAGATTTAGGCAAGGAAAGCCAAAACGCTTTAAAAGAAAGATTTCAATCTATCTCTGAAAAAGTGGAAACATTTGGCAAGGCAGAGAAAGAGGACTGAAATTTTGAAGATGGGCTATTCTTTTAAAATGCCGTACTTCAGTTGAAAGTGATAGAAAAAGTTTATTCTTTAAAGAAGTGTCTTTAAGAGTTAAAAATTTCATTAACGAACTTTTTTTAAGCATAAACTAAATAAAGGAGGCAAGAAAAATGACTTACAGAGCATGGTTTTCTTTTCTAACAGTGACTATTTTAGCGTTCAGCATTGCTGGTTGCGCAGGTGGGAAAGCTGTATCCAAAGTTAAAAAAGGTGAAATTGCAAAAACTATTGATACCCCAACGGTAGAAACAGATCGTTACATTGAATTTGACGGCATCGGAGCTGCGGACCAGACCATTGAGAATATGTCTCAAAAAAGGTCTTTATCTGAATCAGCAGGCAGAAAAATAGCAGAAGAAAAAATGTTGGCTTATCTTAAAGGACAGCAGATTGATGCCACAACCACTGTGGAACAAGCGATCACTACAGACCAAAGAATTCAGGGAGTTGTGAGCAATACCTTGCGCGGAGCAGCTGTGGTTAAAAGAGAATGGACCAGCGATGATGGCTGCGTGGTAACGATCCGTTTGGATAAAAAGAAATTTATAGATCAAGTTAAAGAGATCAGAGGAAAATAGTTTAGAATTTTGGCAATCGTGCTTTTAAGGAGCTTTTAATGAAGAACAAATCTTCTTTTTTGTTGTTTCTTAGTCTGTTTATTTTTTATTCCACAGCAGCTCTATTTTTGAATGGCTGCGCTTCAGCGCAAAAACAGCGTTTGAAGTTAGGAGAAACTGTGGATGGCGAAGTGGTTGAAGCTGAAGGTCTTTCTGCTGTTACGAATGACCTGATTGCAACCAAACGAGCTAGTTTGGCAGATGCCTACAAAAATGCGATTGAAAAAGTTGTGGGTATTTTTATTTCCGCGCGCACCATGGTGGATAAAGCGATTACGATTCAGCAAAATATTTTAGGCAAAACTGACGGCTATGTAAAAAAACATGAGGTCATTAAGGAAGGCCAAGAAGCTGACGGACTTTATCACACGAAAATCCGAGCTTTGGTTTCTTATCAGCAAATCCAGAATGACTTAAAAGAGTTAGAAGTTTTGCAGGCTCCTATGGTTGGCAATCCAAGAGTGGCTATTCTCTTAGATGAAACCATTCAGGGGTTTGAAGATTCTGGCAGCGCTTGCACGGATGCGATTGCTCAAGGGTTATTAGAGAGAGGTTATAAAGTTGTGGATCGCTCTGAGCTGGCTGCAATCAGAGTCGCTGAAGCTACGCAACAGCTTTTGAGCGGCAATATGGAGAAAGCTTTAAAACCCATTGTGGAAAAGTTAAATGCAGAGGTAGTGGTAACAGGGAAAGCAATTGCTTCACCGATTACTACCGAAGGGTTGGGAGGATTAATTTCTTATAGAGCCACTCTTACCGGCAAAGCTATTAAGGCGCAAACCGGGGAGATCTTAGCCACAGTTTCTTTGCAAGGTTCAGGGCTGGATGCAACTAAAGAAGCAGCTTCTCAAAAAGCAATGTCTCAAGCAGGGAAAAATGCCGCTAATGATTTAGCATCCCGGGTGGCCAATGAACTTGCTCGGCGTTCTACTGTATTAGTGATTGTTCAAGGGTTAGCGGATCTAAATCGTTTAAGAGACATTAAGGATTTTATATCTAAAACCCAAGGAGTTGGCGAGATTTACATGCGTTCTTTTTCTGAAGGAAGAGCTGAAATGGAAGTGAAAGTGAATTCAGTTACATCCAGCGATCTTGCGAATGCAATTTCCAGCCAAGCTTCTTTGGGAGCGCAGGTGGTTGCTCAAACACAAGATAGTTTAGAACTAAAGGTTCAGTAAGAATGAGAAATGAGATCTTTAAAGATTATCACGCTTCTGGTGATATTTCTTATAGGATGCTCATTAGGACCAAAGTACATTGCGCAAGACTCTCTATTTCCTATTCATGTGGCTGTGCTTCCTTTTACCAATGAAACTAATGATGTGGATGCGCCGGAAACTGTAAGGAAAGCTTTTATTGAGATTCTTCCTAAAAGAGGATATTTATCTTTAGAAAAGAATAAGCTGGATCAGATTTTACTAAAGAAGTTTGGCATTAATGAAGGCGGACAGCTCACCAGCGTTTCTTTCCAAAAGTTGGGAGAAACTTTAAATGTGGATGGGCTTTTTTACGGAAATGTCATTAGTTTTGTAGATTTTCCTTTTGGGTTTGGAAGGAAAAGAACCGTAAAAGCGAATTTTAAATTGATAGAAGCAAAAACAGGCAAATTGCTTTGGGAAGATGAAAAAAGCTGGACCAATCCAGAATTACATCTTTCAGTGGAAGAAGCCAGAAAAGCCGGCATTAGGCAGATTGCTGAAAGACAGCTGGAAAAAATGGCAGGAACTTTTTTGTTGCAGGAAAGTCGCGCTGTAGCGGAGCTTGTTTTAAGAAATTTGCCTTTAGCGCGATAGTGTGGAGAGATGAGTGGAAAATGCTTTACAATCTCTCCTTCAAAGAAGCCTTGGGGAGAGCCCCGTAGTTAGGAGCTTAAATTTTTTATTTTTAAAATTGAATAAGGAGGAAAATTGAAATAATGAATAGATTAAAAGGGATAGTTTTAAGCATGGGACTACTGTTTTTAAGCGGCTGCGCAGGCACCATGGGCGTTAAAATGAAGCAAGATGTTTCAGCGAATGTTACAGAAAAAGTGGAATCTAAATATACAGGCCCTAAACGGCGCGTGGGTGTGATTGATTTTGAAAACAAAACAGCTTATGGGCAGACTCGTTTAGGACAAGCTGCCTCAGATATTCTAATCACAGAGCTGGTAAAAACAGGAAAGTTTATTGTGGTGGAAAGAGAAAAAGTCAATAAACTTTTAGAAGAGCAGAAATTAGGTTTGACCGGAGCCATAGACCCTAACACAGCAGCGCAAATGGGAAAAGTCTTGGGACTGAATGCTATTGTGACTGGCGCAATCTCTAATTTTGGGGTGAGAACAACTGGCTCAGATTATCTGATCACTCAAACTAAAAGGCAAGAAGCTACCTGTACCATAGATGTGCGGGTCGTGGACGCAGAAACCGGTCAAATTCTTTTTGCTGATTCTGGCAAAGGAGTTTCTAAAGTAGGTTCAGGCTCATTCCTTGGGCTTGGCACAAGAGGCGGGTATGCGGAAAGTATTGAAGGGGATGCGCTGCGCGCAGCAGTTTCACAAATGACCATCAATATTACCTCTCAAATTAATAAAAAGCCTTGGAGCTGCAGAGTGGCGGATGTGGACGGATCCACAGTTTATTTGGATGCGGGAATGGATTCAGGGTTAGAAGTAGGGCAAAAATTAGCAGCTTATAAATTAGGACGGGAAATTAAAAGCCCTCAAACCGGTCTTGTGATTGGACGCACAGAAGAAAAATTAGGTGAACTTGTGATTGATAGTTTTTTTGGCGAGAATGGTTCAAAAGCTATTGTAAAAACAGGCCGGTCTCCAGGACCAGGGGATCTTTGCCGGATGGCTCAATAAAAAGGAGAATGGATGATGAGAAAACAATCTCTGTTATTTTTGATTGGAATTAGTTTATTTTTGTCTAGTTGCGGGCCCACTTCAAATTTATTTGTGCGCGATGCGGACCTAGCTAAGAAAACAAAAAAATTAGCTGTGCTTCCTTTTCAGGATGCAAACGCGCGGCACGCCGAGGACACTATTGTGCAAACCAATGCTTTAACTCTTAAATTTTTGCAGCATGCGCAAGCAGAACTCGCTGGGCGTTATGAATTTATTTCTCAAGATCAGATTATGCAAGAGTTAAAGAAAATGGGATTTGAAGGGTATGACCCTAATAAGTCAATGTGGAAACAGGCTTTTGTTCAAACCACAGGTTACACTATTCCGCAAGCGGTTCAGGTTGGAAAAAATTTGGGCGCTGACGCGATTCTATTGGTCACAGTAGCTGGTTCCCAACAAAATCCAGTATTTTCTTTAAGCGTGCGCATGCTGGACACAAAAAATGGAAAAGTGATTGTTGCTGGGAGCGCTGCCAGCGGGGCGGGTTTAAGTTTTACCCCATGGAACGCGCCCATGAAAAAGCTTGTGAGCCGGATTGCAAGGGAGGTGCCCTAATGACTTTTAAAAAAATAAGTTTTGTTTTTGTACTGCCATTATTCATTTTAATTTCAGGTTGCGGTATTCCTAAAATTAAAGGAAATCTGATCTCTTCTAAATCCGGGGCTCAAATGCCGGATTTGATCGCTATTCTTCCACCAGACAACCATTCCAATGATTTGACTGCGGTGGAAGTGGTGCAAAGAGCAGGCGGCGTGATGCTGACCACTAAAGGCTATTATTCCATTGCCAACAAAGCTCAGGACGCTGAATTACAGAAAATGGGCATTAGTGACGGAGGTCAGCTTAAAGCTTATAGAGCAGAAAATATTTGTAAGAGTTTAGGAGCAGAAGGATTGCTCTATTCCACCGTGGAAGATTTTAATGAGATCAATATTGGTTTTTGGATCAGCAAAAAAGTGCAGATGAAAATGTCTTTAACCGATGCAAAAGGCGAGAATTTATGGGAAGGAGAAGCCTTATATCGCATTAGAAAATTGGTGATTAATCCACAAGAAGCAGCTCAAGCTTTTGTAGAAAGAAAAGTAGGAGAGCTGGTGGAGAAGGCTTTACGAGTTCATCTTGTGCCAGAAACCAATCAGGCAGCGGTTGCTTTAGCCCAAAAAATTACTCCTTGGCCCAACCCCCAAGACGCGCAACGCAGATAAAATAAAGCTCACAGGTTTTTAGAAAAAAGGAGCAGGTAAAATTACTGCTTCTTTTTTTCTGTTCTCTCAAATTGACAGCTCTTTCGGCATAGTTCATAATATGTGCCGAAATAATAGCTAGTTTATTGGAGAATTAAATAATGGAACGGATGAGTTCTTTTATTTTTGAGGAGGAGAAGCTAAACTTTTCGTAAAGCTCTTCTGGAGAGCCAGAATGACCAAAGCCTGGGATTCCGTGGCGAACTACTTTGATGCCAAGTCCATGATCTGCAATGACTTCACTCACTGCGCTGCCCAGCCCGCCAATAGAGTTGTGATCCTCAATGGTAAGCAGGGTTTTGTAATCTTTTGCCAGGGTTAAGATCAAATCTTGGTCTAAAGGTTTTATGGTATGTATGTTTACTACTGGAATAGAAATACCATCTTTTTCTAATTCTTCTGAGGCTTGAAGACTATTGTAAACCACCCCGCCTGTTGCAATCAATGCGATCCCTTTATTTTTAGATTTTAGTTGAGACGGGCTTTTAACTAAATCTCCTTTGCCAAATTGGAAATTATAATTTTCTTTATGAATGTCAGGCAATTTTTGGCGAGTTAACCGTAAATAAACAGGCCCTTTATAATTCACTGCCCAGGTTACTGCTTGCTGGGTTTCAAGATCATCTGAAGGCTGCAAAATTGCGATATTGGGCAAAGATCTTAAAAGCGCTATATCTTCCAGCCCCATTTGCGAATTCCCATCTTCTCCAATGCCAATGCCTGCATGGGTGCCAACAAGTTTTACATTGGAGTTAGAGTAAGAGACAGACATGCGGATCGTTTCATATCTGCCTACAAGGAAACAGGCAAAGGAAGTGGCAAAAGGGATTTTGCCTGCTAAAGATAAACCAGCAGCGGTTCCAATTAAATTTTGTTCTGCAATGCCCATTTCAAAATACCGGTCTGGAAACTTTTTGGCAAATTCTCCAGTCATGGTAGATTTGCCAAGGTCAGCATCCATCACTACAATTTGCATGTTTTTTTCTGCAAGTTTAGCAATGGTTTCTCCAAATGAGTTTCGGGTTGCTTTTAATGCCATTTTAATTTATTTCGATTTTTTCAATTTCTTTAATGGCCCGTTCTGCCTCTTCTGGATTAGGCGCTTTACCATGCCAGTCAATATTGTTTTCCATAAAAGAAACCCCCTTCCCTTTTACGGTATGGGCAATAATTAAATGCGGTTTTCCTACATTTCCTTTGGTTTTATCTAAGGCGCTTAAAATTTTAGCTATATCATGTCCGTCAATCTCTTGCACATGCCAGTTGAACGCAGTCCATTTTTCAACTAAAGGCTCTAAATCCATTATTTGATGAACATGGCCATCAATTTGTCCTTTATTATAATCCAGAAAAACAACCAAATTATCTAAACTGAATTTAGGAGCGGACATTGCTGTTTCCCAAATTTGTCCTTCTTGCGATTCCCCGTCTCCAATCATGCAATAAACTCTATAAAGAGATCCATCCATTTTAGAGGCAAGCGCAATGCCTTGCGCTATTGAAAGGCCTTGCCCTAAGGATCCAGTAGATGCTTCTATCCCGGGCACAGTATTTACTACAGGGTGTCCTTGTAAAAGGCTGTTTGTTTTTCTTAAGGTAAGGAGTTCTTCCATGGGAAAATAACCGGATTTAGCTAAAACAGCGTAAAGAGCAGGAACCCCATGCCCTTTAGAAAGAATAAAACGATCCCGAAGGGGCCATTCAGGCTCTTGGGCTCTATGACGCATGGTATTAAAATAAAGAACTGTTAGAATATCTATGGCAGAAAGGGATCCGCCAGGGTGGCCTGAACCTGCTTGTTGAATCATCCGGATAATCCAGATCCGCAACTCTTTTGCGATTTCTTTAAGCCGTTTGATCTCTTCCTCTTCTAAATGAAGAGCAGGCTGTGTACTTTTAAGTTCTTTCATCATGGGGCGCACTTCTTTTTTATTCCTTTTTTTAAGAGTCAGTGGAATTTTATAGCAAAATAAAAGTATATCATTTGACAAAAATTTTGACAACATTAGCTAAAAATAATAGACTGAATTACAGAAAAATGAAGAGTCAATATCGTCGGATAATCTTAATGGTTTTGGATTCTCTTGGGGTAGGAGAATTGCCGGATGCAAAAGAGTATGGAGATGAGGGATCCCATACTTTGGAACATGCTTGTTTGGCTGTGGGCGGTGTTTGGCTTCCTCATTTAGAGAGTTTAGGTTTAAGTTTTTTAGCAAAACTTCGCGCGCAACAAGAAGAACCAAAAAAGCTGATTGGCTCGTATGGAAAAATGGCTGAACTTTCCAAAGGCAAAGATACAACCACTGGCCATTGGGAAATGATGGGTGTGATCACAGAAAAAGCTTTGCCAACTTATCCTCATGGTTTTCCTAAAAAGTTGATTCAGGAGTTTGAAAAAAAAATTGGCAGAAAAATATTAGGGAACATTCCAGCTTCCGGCACAGAGATCATTAAGCAATTAGGAGAGGAGCACTATAAAACAGGTTCTCCAATTGTTTACACTTCTGGAGATTCTGTTTTTCAAGTGGCTGCGCATGAAGGGATCATTCCTTTAGAAAAATTGTATGAAATCTGTAAGATCGCGCGTTCCATGCTTCAAGGCGAACATGCTGTGGGGAGGGTGATTGCCCGCCCATTTGTTGGGCTGCCAGGATCTTTTACGCGCACGCATCACAGACACGACTATTCTTTAGAACCGTTTTCCCAGACACTTTTAGATGAGATGCAAGCTCGTCAAATTCCTTGCATCAGCGTTGGCAAGATTTGGGATATTTTTGCAGGCAGAGGCATTAGCCGTCATGTGTCAGCCGGGCCAAACAAAGAGGTGATGGAAAAGAGTTTGCAGACTTTACAAGAAGCTGCATTTACAGATGGTTTTTTATTTGTGAATCTTGTGGATTTTGATATGTTGTATAACCACAGGCAGGATCCGAAAGGACTGTCCCAAGCCTTATTGGAGTTTGATCATTTTTTACCATCTTTTTTTGATGTGATGCGTAAAGATGATTTGCTCATGATTACCGCGGATCATGGAAACGATCCTACAGACCAATCCACAGATCATACAAGGGAATATGTTCCTATTCTTTGTTATGGAAAAGAGCTCCCCGGAGGAAAGAATCTGGGAATACGATCTTCCTTTGCAGATTGCGGCCAAACCATTGCGGAGATTTTTGGCATTTCCCCTTTAAAAATTGGTAAAAGTTTTACAAAAGAACTTAGCTTGTAATTTCCCAATCTATCTTAAAAAATAAGGCAGTTAAAAATAATATTAATTTATGAGAATGTACGACATTATTATTAAGAAAAGGAATGAAGGCTCTCTTTCCAAAGAAGAGGTTGAATTTTTTGTTGATTCTTTTACTAAGGGCGAAATTCCAGATTATCAAGCTGCTGCTTTTTTAATGGCTGCTTTTATAAGAGGAATGGATCATAAGGAGACCTTGTTTTTAACTCAAGCCATGCGTGGAACCGGGGAGAACCTAGACCTTTCTTCCATTTCTGGCCCAAAAGTGGATAAACATTCTACTGGCGGGGTTGGAGATGGGACTTCCCTCATCCTTGCTCCTTTAATAGCGAGTTTTGGAGTTGTTGTGCCCATGATTTCTGGAAGGGGACTAGCTCACACAGGAGGAACATTAGATAAGTTAGAGGCAATTCCAAATTTTAGAGTTGGGCTGACAAAAGAGGAATTTTTTAGCCAGTTGAAAAAAATTGGAGTAGCCATGATTGGACAAACTGAAAAAATCGCTCCTGCGGATAAAAAAATTTATGCTTTGCGCGATGTGACTGCTACTGTAGATTCCATTCCCTTGATCACAGCCAGTATTCTTTCAAAAAAACTCGCGGAAGGGTGCGATGGTTTAGTTTTAGATGTAAAGACAGGAGATGGAGCTTTCATGCAGGAGAAGAAAAATGCTGTAAAGTTAGCTAAAACCATGGTAGAGATAGGGAAAAGAAGCAATAAAAAAATGGTGGCTCTAGTAACTAATATGGCTCAACCTTTAGGCGCTAAAATTGGCAATGCTTTGGAAATATCTCAAGCGATTGAGATTTTACAAGGCAAAGAGAGTCAAGGCACAAAAGATATTATAGAACTTGTGGATTTTTTAGGGGGCTGGATGCTTTTTTTAGCAGGAGTTGCAAAAAATCATAAAGAAGGAAAAGAAAAAGTGAGTCTTGCCAGAAAAAATGGTCAGGGGTTTGCTAAATTTAAAGAGATGGTGAGTTTGCAAGGAGGAGATCCTAAAGTCTGTGAAGATCCCAGCTCAATTTTGCCTCAACCTAAAAAAACAAAAGAGATCCTTTCCCCATGGAAAGGAAGGGTCTATTCTTTAAATGCCCGTTTAGTTGGCACAGCTAGTTTGCTTTTAGGAGCAGGCAGGAACAAACAGGAAGATTCTATTGACCCATCCGCAGGGATTTTTTTACATAAAAAAATAGGGGACAGCGTAGAAAAAGGAGAAGCTCTTGCAGAGTTTTATTATAATAGTGATAACAATCTGGATGCGGCAACTAAAACTTTTTTTGCAGGGATTAAAATTAGCAAGTTAAAACCAAAACCTTTTAAGTTAGTTTATGAAGTGATCCGATGAATCAAAAAAAATGGATTTATAAAAAAGTAGATCAGAAAAAAGTGGAGGAGCTTTCTCTTCAGTTTGGGATTTCTCCTACTTTGGCTACTTTATTACTACATCGCAATATTGGTTCTTCCAATGAGGTGGAACTATTTTTAAATCCGGATTTAGCCAAACTGCATAATCCATTTTTATTGCCCAACATGGAAAAAGCAGTGGTGCGCGTGCGCCATGCCATGGAAAGCCATGAGAAAATTCTCATTTTTGGGGATCGGGATGTGGATGGAGTAACATCCATTGCAATTTTAGTGCGTACTTTAAAAGGGCTTGGGGCAGATGTGCTCTGGACTATTCCGGCTGAAGATTCTCATGGCTTGAGTAAAAAAATTATTGAAAAGTATAAAGAAGAAGGAGTGAAGCTTATTATTACTGCGGATTGCGGCACATCACAAGTGGAAGAGATCGCGTTTGCCGCTTCTTTAGGGGTAGAGGTGATTGTCACAGACCATCATCTTCCTCCAGATGAGCTGCCTAAAGCCTATGCAATTGTAAATCCTAATCTTAAAAATTCTATTTATCCAATGAAACAGATGGCAGGCTGTTTAACTGCTTTTAAATTTTCTTATGCTTTAATGTTTTCTTTTAATCGAACTTTTAATCAGGAATTTGTGGTTTTAGATTTAGAAACCACTGGCCTTTCTTCTTGGGACCATGAAATTATAGAAGTGGGAGCTCTACTTTTGCGCAATTTTGTGCCCTGCGGCCAGTTTCATAGTTTGGTTCGTCCAACAAAACCTATTTCTAAAGGAGCCGAGGAGGTGCATGGCATTACAATAGAAATGGTGAAAGATGCCCCTTCATTAAAAGAGGTGTTGCCTAAACTTCTTAAATTTATAGGAGACAGAACCATTATTGCTCACAATGCAAAATTCGATTTAGGATTTTTGCAAACCGCAGTTCAAAAAATAATGGGAAGAGAATTTCAAAATAGCACGATTGACACACTTTCTCTTTCCAGAACGATTTTTCCTTTTGAGTCCCATGCTTTAGGAGCTTTAGCCAAAGAACTAAAAATTGAAATGAAGCAAGCGCATCGTTCTTTAGACGATTGTTTAGCCACAGCCATTGTTTATAAGAGAATTGAGGAGTTGCGCGATCCTCGTTTGCAATTTTTTCTGGAAGATATGCTGGACATCATTACATTAGGCACTGTGGCGGATGTTGTGCCATTGGTGGGAGAAAACAGGATTGTGGTGAAGCATGGTTTAACTAAACTTTTGCAAACCAGGAAAGTGGGTTTAAGAAAAATTCTGCTGGAAAATGGTTTAAAAGAAGATGGAAATTCTCAAAATATAAGATTAAGCCCTACTGCAAAAGATGTGGGCTGGAAGATCACCCCTTTAATGAACGCTGCCGGCCGTTTTTCTAAAGCGCATTTAGCGGTCCAGCTTCTCTTAACCAATAGCGAAGAGGAAGCTGAAAAACTTTTTAATGAGTTGGCGCAATTAAACCAAAATCGTAAAACTCTGCAAAAAATTAATTTAGAAAAATTTATAGCTTTGGCAAAAGAACAAGCAGATCTAGAAAATGACAAGATTATCTTTGTGGTTGCAGAAGGGGTAGAGCATGGGGTCACAGGCATAGTGGCTAACAGGATGTTGCAGGAGTTTCAAAGGCCAATTATTCTTTTAATTTTAGACGGGGAAGAGGCTAGAGGGTCTGCGCGCTCCTTGTCCTCTTTTAATTTAGTAGAGGCGCTGAATCAGTGTAAAGATCTTTTAATTCGTTATGGCGGTCATGCTGCAGCAGCAGGGATGAGCATAACCAAAGAGAATATTGATCTTTTAAGAGAGCGCATAAAAAAAATCGCAGACCAGACGCCAAATTTAAGAATTTTAGAGCCGTGCGTAGAGATTGACCTGGAATTAGAACTGAACGCTATCTCTTTAGAGCTGATGCAGGAACTTGAAAAACTAGAGCCTTTGGGAGAAGGGAATCCAGCGCCTTTATTTTCTTTACGTCAAGCAGAGGTGGTTGGACACACTCTTTTGGGGCAGGAACAATCTCATTTGCAACTCTCTCTCGGCCATCATGGCAAAAGTTTAAGAGCTGTAGGCTGGGATATGGCAAGCTTTGCTTCAGAACTTAAAAAAGGAGAGCAGGTGGATTGTATTTTTTATTTGGAATTAGACCGTTGGAAAGAGCGCAACCTGCCCATGCTTCTTTTAAAAGATTTACAAAAATCAGTTAAAGTTTTAGTTAGCCCATCGGGCTAGCTGGAACCAATGAGGGAGGAAATTAAAAAAAATGAAGAAGAAAGGTTTAAAAAATCAAGCGCAGGTTGGAGTGATTGGGGGAAGCGGAGTTTATGAAGTTGAAGGCATTCAAAATCTAAAAGAGATTAAAATAAAAACCCCTTTTGGAAATCCTTCAGATTCTATTATGTTAGGAACTGTGGAAGGAGTCCATGTGGCTTTTTTGCCCCGACATGGTCGTGGCCATACGATTTTGCCGTCTGAACTTAATTCCAGAGCAAATATCTGGGCCTTAAAATCTTTAGGAGTAGAGCAGATTATTTCTGTTTCTGCCTGCGGTTCTTTAAAAGAAGAGCTGCCACCGCGCCATTTTGTCATTCCAGACCAACTTTTTGATCGGACTAAATCTCGTCCGGGATCTACTTTTTATGGAGAAGGCGTAGTAGGGCACACCCCTTTTGCAAATCCTTATTGTTCTATTTTAACAGATCGGGTGCACCAGACCGCGCAAGAGTTAGGGCTTCCGATTCATAAAGGAGGAACCTTTGTGATCATAGAAGGTCCAAATTTTTCTACTAAGGCAGAGTCGAACGTTTGGAGGAATTTGGGTTTTTCTATTATTGGAATGACGAATCTGCCTGAAGCTCGTTTAGCTCGGGAAGCTGAAATCTGTTATATCACCATCGCTTTAGTGACAGACTATGATGTATGGAAAGAAGGGGAAGAAGTTTCCGTGGATAAAGTGGTGGCTACGATTCAGGCGAATGTGGCAAATGTTAAAAATTTGATCAAAGCCAGTATTTCTAAATTGGCTAGGGAAAGAAGCTGTGAATGCGCCAGCGCAGCCCAGTTTGCGATACAAACCAATCCTAAATATTTAAATAAGAAAACTTTAAAGAAGTTAGATTTGATAGTTGGCAAATACATTCAGAAGAAATAAACAAAAATCGAGTTTGATTAAAAAAAGAGAGGCTAAAAAACTTTTTCACGCGGCAAAGGGCGCCGTAGAATTCGCTTACGCTCCTTACTCTAAATTAAAAGTGGGCGCTGCCCTTTTAACAAGGGAAGGGCGCATTTATACTGGATGCAATGTGGAAAATGCTTCCTATGGGTTAACTCTTTGCGCTGAAAGGGTGGCTTTGGTAAAAGCAGTTTCTGAAGGAGAAAAAGATTTTTTAGCGCTTGCTGTAATAGCGGTTGGGAAAAAGGGAATCACTCCTTGCGGAGCTTGTTTGCAAGCGCTGGCAGAGTTTAGTAAAGAAATGGTTGTGCTTTATCTGGATAAAGAAGGAAAAACTAAATCTGAAAAACTCAAAAAACTTTTTCCCCATCCTTTTAGATCTGTTTCGGTTTATAGATCGCGCTAATCACAAGTCCAATTATTAAATATTCTATCATTCCAAAGATAAACAAAAGAGATTTGCATCCAGGATCTCATTTTAAATAAATTATAAACCTTTAAGGTGAGATTGGCAAATACATTTGATCACATAAATTTAATGTTATAAAATGATGCAAACCCTATTAAATCAATGCCTACAAATGAATAAAATTTGGATTCATAAAGCAGAATCTTTTAAAGATGCGGAGCTATTCGATAAAAACTACTATCTCTCAATGTCTGCTTCAGAAAGGCTTGATACAGTACAGTTTCTTAGAGATCAGTTTTTTAAAATAAAGGGTTTAAAACATGGAAAGAGTAGAAAAAGATTACGAAGAGTTCTTACGATTACTCAACAAACATAAGGTCAAGTATTGTATTGTTGGAGGATTTGCAGTTGGATTTCATGCGTTTCCCCGTTATACGAAAGACATTGATATTTTAGTAGAACCCACCTTAGTCAATGGTAGAAAAATCTGCGATGTTTTGAAAGAATTTGGATTTTCGTCTCTCAATCTTACAGCAGAAGATTTTAGCCTTCCCAAACAAATTATTCAATTAGGATATGAGCCTGTACGGATTGATCTCATCACCTCTGTAAAAGGATGTTCTTTTCAGGAAATTTGGAAAAATAAAGTAATCGCAAACTATGGAAATACAAAAGTCTATTTTGCTGGTCTTAAAAAACTCATAAAGATTAAAAATAAAACTGGCCGTTCTCAAGACCGTTCCGATATAGAAAAATTGTCCTTTGCATTTGATAAGATTCGCAAAGAGCGCAAAGGGAGATGATTTTTTCTATTTTGCGATGAGAACCTTTAAGGGCAGCGTGAGACGGATTGGTTTGTGGAATTTACTATTGATTTATTTCTATTTTTTTTGCTATGATTGATACCTTATGTACGCGATTATTCAAACAGGCGGAAAACAATATAGGGTAGAAAATGGAACCAGGCTTAGCGTGGAGAAACTTCCTCAAGAACTAGGCGCTGAAGTGCAAATTCCAGAAGTTTTATTGATTAATGGGGACAATGGCTCTGGCCTACAGATTGGCCAACCTTTTGTGGCTAACAGTAAAGTTGTGGCAAAAGTAGTGAGGCATTTTCGGGCGGATAAAGTTATTATATTTAAGAAACGATCTAAAAAAGGTTATAAAAAAATGCAAGGCCATAGGCAAAACTTAACGGAAATTGAAGTAAAGGAGATCAGTCTTTAAACATGGCGCATACTAAATCCCAAGGGTCAAGCTCTAACGGGAGAGATAGTCACGGACAAAGATTAGGCGTTAAAGCGTTTGGCGGAGAACATATCTTGGCTGGTTCAGTGATTGTTCGTCAGCGTGGAACTAAATTTTTTCCAGGCATAAATGTAGGCATGGGCTCTGACGATACGATTTTTTCTAAGATTAACGGCGTTGTAAAGTTCGAATGGTTTAAACGAGGCAAAAAGCAAGTTAGCGTTTATCCCTCCTAAAATTTATTTTTAAAGTTTACCATCTTTTTATTTTCTTCCCTATAGGCGCTCGGCTATCAAAAGGCCAAGCCTTTTAAAATACCTTATGTTTATTGATAAAGCTCATATTATTGTTCAGGCAGGATCTGGCGGCGACGGCTGCCTTTCCTTTCGCAGGGAAAAATATATTCCTTTTGGCGGCCCAAATGGCGGCAATGGCGGACCAGGAGGAGATGTATTTTTTGTTGCGGATCAAAATATTACTACCCTTTTAGATTTTATTAATCATCCTCATTTTAAAGCAGAAAATGGAACTGCTGGAAGCGGCTGGGACAAAGCCGGAAAAAGCGGGCAAGACCTTAAGATTCTAGTTCCTTGCGGAACTGTAATATTTAGAGAAGGGAAAATGTTAGGGGATTTGCGTAAAGATAAAGAGGTTTTGCTTATTGCCAATGGAGGACGTGGAGGAAGAGGCAATGCTTCTTTTAAAACTTCTAGAAATAATGCTCCAAGGATTGCGGAAAAAGGAGAGCCCGGAGAAACCGTACCTTTAGATTTAGAACTAAAATTAATAGCAGATGTAGGTCTTATAGGATGCCCTAATGCGGGAAAATCCACCCTGCTTTCTAGAATTTCCGCAGCCAGACCTAAGATTGCAGATTATCCTTTTACCACTCTTTCCCCTAATTTAGGAGTAGCTCAGTTTAAAGAAAAAAGTTTTGTTGTGGCAGATATTCCAGGATTGATTGAAGGAGCGCATCTAGGCAAAGGTTTGGGCTTAGAGTTTTTGCGGCATGTGGAACGGACCAGAATGTTGGTTCATTTAGTGGATGTTTCTGGGTATGATGGGAAAACGCCTTTAGAGAATGTTCGCGCCATTCAAAAAGAAATGTGCCATTACAGCCAAAAATTAGCTAAGAAATCGGTTGTGGTTGTCATGACAAAGATGGATTTAACAGGAGCTGAAGAAGAGGTAAAAAAACTTAAAAAAGCTTTAAAGAGTAAAGAGGTTTTAAGTGTTTCAGCAGTTTCAGGACATGGAATTCAGGAATTTCTTGCTTTGGTTGTGAAGAAGTTAAAAACCATTAAAGAACCTGTGGATGAGGAAATCCCTAAAGAAAGCGCAGTAGGACGATTTATTTTTGAAGATGAGTTTGCAATTGAAAAAGAGGAAAATGGTTTTAGAGTTAAAGGTAAAAAAGTTGAAAGGCTTTTTGCAATGACGAATTTTAAACAGGATGAAGCAGTGAGCAGGTTTCAAAATATTTTAAAAAAAATGGGAGTGGAAAAAGCTTTAGAAAAAAAAGGGTGCCAAGCAGGAGATCTTGTCTATATCCGCGACATGGAGTTTAACTACTCTCCAAAAACTTTTTCTAACTAACCCGGATCATTCACTTATTCGGTTTAAGTCATTAGTAGGCGAATGATCTGGTTTCAACTTCCTTTTACGAATAAGTAAAACTCCCAAACCAAACCCGACCCAAACAGTTTCCCGAATTCTGCGTATAATTCCATAAGACATTCCACTAGAGGCAGGGTATCCCAGAGTAATAAAAAGCAGGACTCGTCCCCCCTCCCCTACTCCTAAACGCGCTGGCACAAAAAAAGCAAGGTTATTAATAAAGAGTGAAAATGTTTCTATGGTGAAGGCAGCTTGAAAGCTGGTTTCTAGCCCAAGGAATTTCATAAAAAGCATGATTTCTATGACTCCGCCAAACCAAGCTAAAAAATTAAAAAGGATGGATTGAAAAAATTTTACAGGGTGATCAAGATAAAAGTTTCTAATATCTTGATCTATTAAATGAGCTGATTCCAACTTGCCTACAATCCAACTCTCTAAAAGAGTGATTTTGGAAAGCCATTTTCCTGTAGGAAGGTAAAACCCTTTTTTTTGCAGAACAAACAGTAGTAAAGAGACAAGGGTCATGCCAAAAATCATGACACCTGCGGCAATATTCCAGCTTAAAGGCAGAGAATAAAAGAAAAAATGAAAGAGCCATCCTGCAAGTAAAAATAAAGTTAAAGAGATAAAATCAGCAAATTTGTAAATGGTCACTGAAGAGATGCTTTGAGTTGAGGGGATTTTATCTTTGAAAAGCATGACCTTTACAGGTTCCCCAGCTAGGTTTCCAGAAGGGACTGTCATATTTAAAGCGTCTCCTGCCGCATAAACAAGGAATGTTTCCCAGAAACCTACCTTTGTATTTATGTTTTTAAGGATCACAAACCATGCAAGGCAGAAAAAAATTTGAGCTAAGGTGTAGAATAAAATAAGAAAAACCATAGGAACTACTCCGAAATTTTTAAGATTTTCTATTAAAAGCGGCAGCCCAATTTTATGGATCATCCATGCAAGCAGAACAACTCCGCCAATACCCAGAAAGGTTTCGATTTTGAATGTGAGTTTATTTTTAAACATAATAGATTTTGGAAACTAAAGAAGGCACATACTATTTTAGTTCCATTTTACACACAATTTAGAAATGGTAAGATATTAGACTGATTAAAAGCAAATTTTTTTAATTTTACAGACATAAATCATGAAAGAATTTAAAAGAATTGTCATCAAGATTGGGACTTCTGTTTTAACTAAAAGTTTGGCAGAAGCAGATGCGGCTCATTCTACGCTTGGCTCTTTAGTTCAGGAATTCTCTAGGATTCGTTCTGAAGGTAAAGAGCTCCTTTTGGTTACTTCCGGAGCGATTGGCATGGGAATGAAATCTTTGTCTTGGCAGGATCGGCCCCAGGATATTGCTAAAAAACAGGCTTTGGCAGCTCTTGGGCAAGTCTCTCTCATGCAAACCTATCAGCAGCTTTTTAAAAACGACAATCTCATGGTAGCTCAGGTGCTTTTAACCAGAGGAGATTTTGGCGATAGGCAAAGATATTTAAACGCGCGTCAAACCCTTTTAACTCTTTTAAAGTTTGGCATTGTGCCGATTATTAATGAGAATGATACTGTAGCAACAGAAGAAATTCGGTTTGGGGATAATGATCAACTTTCAGCTTTGGTGGCTGCAAAAATTGACGCGGATCTTTTAGTTATTTTAAGCGATGTGGATGGTCTTTATTCTTCTCAAAAAGGCAAAGAATCAGAGATCCTTCCTTTAATTCCTCAAATAACTCCGGAAATTGAAAAAATGGTTTGGAAAGGGATAAAAAGCAGTTTGGGGACCGGAGGCATGGGATCTAAAATAGAAGCGGCAAAGATCGCTACAGCTAGCAGTGTTACCATGATCATTGCCAATGCATTTAGAAAAAATGTTTTAAGCGAGATTTTGCGCGGGGAACCCATTGGAACAAAATTCGTTCCCGCAGGCTCTCTGACAGCTAAAGAAAAATGGATCCTATTTGGCGCGGTTCCAAAGGGAGAAATTTTTGTGGATCAGGGAGCAGAGCTTATTTTAAAAGGAAGAAAAGTGAGCCTTTTATCAGCAGGGGTTTTAGAGGTCAAAGGAAATTTTGTTAAAAAAGATGTGGTCAGGGTAAAAGCTGAAGATGGTCAGGAATTTGCCCGAGGCATTGTTTCTTTTTCTTCTGATGAACTTCAAAAAATTAAAGGAAGAAAATCCAGCGAAATTAAAAAGATTCTTAAAAATGCGGTTCAAGTTGAAGTGATTCATCGAGATTCTTTAGTTTTGGTTCCTTAAGCATGGAAATCGGTATTGTTGGCCTGCCCAATGTAGGGAAATCCAGCCTTTTTAACGCGTTAACTTCTGCTCATGCCCCTTCTTCTAACTATCCTTTTACCACCATTGAGCCTAATGTGGGTGTTGTGAGTGTGCCAGATACACGCCTTAAACGCTTAAAGGAAATTTTTAATCCGGAAAAAGTTACCCCAGCTACTATTAAATTCGTGGATATTGCAGGCTTAGTTAAAGGCGCGAGTTCTGGCGAGGGTCTGGGAAATCAATTTTTAGCTAATATTCGGGAAGTGGATGCGATTGTGCATGTGGTTCGTTTATTTCAAGATCCAGATGTGGTGCATACCATGGGAGGCATAGATCCTATTAGAGATATAGAAGTGATTGAAACAGAACTCAATCTTGCTGATCTTCAGACCATAGAAAAACAGATTGACAAGTGCCAAGGCTCTGCCCGTTCTGGAGACAAAGAATCTAAAGTGAGGTTGGAACATTTAGAGAAAATAGAAAAAGTTTTGAATCAGGGAAAACCTGCGCGTAAATCTGGTTTATCCCAGGAAGAGCTTAAACCCTATTTTTTGCTTACAGCCAAACCCATGCTTTATGTCGGCAATGTGGGAGAAGAATCTAATTTTGAAAAAGATCCTTTACTTCAAAATTTTAAAAATGTTAGTGAAAGCCAAGGGGCTAGTTCTTTAACCATTTCAGCTAAGATTGAATCTGAACTCCTCCAGCTGACCAGTGAGGATGAAAAAAAGAGTTTTCGGGAAGCTTTGGGAATGAAGGAAACTGGTTTGGAAAAACTGATTCGTGAATCTTATAAACTTTTAAATTTAGTTACTTTTTTAACTGCTGGATCCGATGAGGCCAGAGCCTGGACAGTGCCAAAAGGGAGTTCTGCCCAGATTGCCGCTGGTCAAATTCATACGGACATTGCCAAAGGTTTTATCCGAGCAGAGATTTATCATTTTCAAGAGATTGATCGTTGGGGATCAGAGAAAGTTCTAGCGGAAAAAGGGTTAAAACGTTCTGAGGGAAAAGATTACCAGATTCAGGATGGGGATGTTTGTTATTTTCATTTTCGCAGTTGATTCCGACCAGAACTATTTGCTATGATTGAAAACCGCTATGAATACATATGAAACAATTTTTATATGTCCGGGTGAGATTTCTCAGGAAAAACTGGAAGCCACTTTAGAAAAAGTAAAGTCCCTGATCACTCATTCAGAAGGTAAAGTGAACACTGCAGAACTCTGGGGCAGAAGAAAACTCTCTTATCCTATTAAGCGCTGCCGGGATGGTTTTTATGTTTATCTTATTTTTGAAGCATCCCCTAAAGTTCCAGGAATGTTAACCCGCCATTACAGAATTACGGATAGCATTTTAAAAGGACTTATTGTGAAAGTAGATCCGAGACATTTAGAAAAGATTCGCCCGCAAATAAAAGCAGCGACTGAAGCGGCTGAAGATGCAAATGCTGTTCCTTTGCCTCCAGCTGCTCCATCTCCCAATCCTCCTTTAGCTCCTGTTTCTTAAAATTAGGAGCTCTTAAAACATGTCAACCATCACTCTTCGCCTTCATGAATTAAATGATGTGAGGTTAGTTGGCAGGCTTACTCGGGATCCGGAACTAAGATTTACCGGCAAAGGTCAAGCTGTGTGCCGAATAGATCTTGCTATCAATAGAAGATATAAAGACGCTACAGGAGAATGGAAAGATGATACTTCTTTTATTCCTGTGGTGGTTTGGCGGGAAGCAGCGCAAAGGTGCAGTGAGCGATTAAAAAAAGGGAGCCCGGTTTACGTGGAAGGACGTTTACGTTCTAGAAACTGGGAAACTAAAGATGGGCAAAAGCGGACTAGCATAGAAGTGGACACGCGCAGAATCCAATTTTTAGAAAAGAGCGAGGTTAGTCAAGGGAGTCAAGGCGCAAGAGACGCATCTCCCCAGACTGAGCAGGCTCAAACAAATGATGAAGCAGAAACAGCTTCAAATGAATCGGTGGAAGAAGAAATTCCATTTTAGGTGAATAATTTCCATGGCACAACTACCCCATAGACCACAAGGTTATTCTAGGCCAAGCGGAGCGCCTGGTCCTAAAGGCCGTTTTAAAAAACCATTTTTGCGCAGAAAAGTATGCCGTTTTTGCGTGGATAAAATTAGTTATATTGATTTTAAGAATGTGAATCTTTTAAGAAATTTTATTTCTGAAAGAGGCAAAATTTTTTCTTCCCGCTCCACAGGCGTTTGCTCCACGCATCAAAGGGGTTTGGGTTCAGCTATAAAAAGAGCCCGGGATATCGCCATGCTTCCTTTTGCGGTTATTTAGTTTATGCTGCACAAGCGCTTTATCAGCATGAACTAATTTAAGAAAAAATGAAAGTCATTCTTTTTCAAGATATAGTTAAGATAGGAACTGCCGGTGAAGTTAAAGAGGTAGCAAATGGTTTTGCCCGCAATTATCTTTTGCCAAGGCAGATAGCTCATCTGGCAACGCCAGCTAATTTAAAGAGATGGGAATCAGAAAAGAAAAATAGAAAGATTGAGCTAGAACAAAGTTTAGAAAAGGCAAAAAGCCTTGCCTCAGAAATTCAAAATATTACATTAGATCTTTACGCTAACGCGGGCCGCGAAGAACATCTTTTTGGTTCAATTACAGCTCAAGGGATTGCTGAAGCTCTATTAGAAAAAGGTTTTTCTGTTGATAAGAAAAATATTATTTTGGACGCGCCTATAAAAATGTTAGGGGAATATCAGGTTACGCTTAAACTCCACTCACAAGTAACCCCTTCCCTAAAAGTTAAAGTTCTTCCCAAGAGTTCGTAATATTTAAACCTGTTAAAAGCCAGGTAGTTCCGCGATTTTTTAAAAGGCGCTTAAAGAACATTTTTGAGAGCAGCTTTAAGAATTTGATGGTTTAAGGTAATTATAAAATCGTGAGATCATGGTACAACTATTAGATAAAGTCCCTCCTTACTCTCAAGAAGCAGAAAGAGCAGTTTTAGGCTCCATGCTGATTGACCGTGAAGCTCTGGAAAGAGCTTTAGAGCTTTTAGACGAAAAAAGCTTTTACGAAGAACAAAATCAAAAAATTTTTTCTGTGATTAAAACCCTTTCTTTAAACAATCGGGTCGTGGATACCGTTACTCTTGCGGAAGAGTTAAGAACAATGAATTATTTAAGTTCCGCGGGCGGGGCAGAGTATATTGCGGAATTGATCAACACAGTGGCCACAGCCGCTCATATTGATAATTATGCGGAAATTGTTAAGGAAAAAGCGATTTTGCGGGATTTAATTCGCGCAGCCACGCAAATGGTAGGAGAGTGTTTTCAGGAAAATGAAGGGGCGAATAGTCTCTTGGACAAAGCTGAAGGGCTCATCTATTCTATTGCGGAAAAAAAAGCGCGCACAGGGCTTGCTCCTCTTTCAGAAATGATTCATGAAATGATTGAGAATTTGGAAGTTCTGCATCAAAGAAAAGAAACAGTCACAGGAGTGCCTTCGGGATTTAAGCGTTTTGATGACATGACCGCTGGTTTCCAGCGTGGGAATTTAGTGATTCTGGCTGCCAGGCCTGGTGTGGGAAAAACCGCGTTAGCTTTGAATATAGCTTTGCATGCGGCTGTAAAGAAGAAACTGCCGGTAGCGATTTTTTCATTAGAGATGAGCCAGCAGGAGATTGGCATGCGTCTTTTAAGCTCCATTAGTTCTATCCCTTTGCAGAGTTTAAGAACAGGTTTTTTTAAAAAGTCGGATTGGCCAATCATTACCAGAAAAGCAGAACTGTTATCGGAAGCGCCAATTTATTTGGATTATTCCAATTCAGCCATGTCCATCCTTACTTTGCGTTCCAGCGCGCGCAGAATGGCTGCGCAGTTGGCTTCTAAAGCAACGCCGCTATCTCTGATCATTATTGATTATCTTCAGTTGATGCAGGGCTCTAGAAAAAATCCGGAGAACCGTCAAAATGAAATTGCTGAAATCTCCCGCTCTTTAAAAGGTCTGGCGCGGGATTTAAATGTTCCGATTATTGCTCTTTCCCAGCTCAATCGCTCTCCGGAAGAAAGAGGACGGGAAGGGAAACCGCAACTTTCAGATTTGCGCGAATCCGGAGCCCTGGAACAGGACGCGGATATGGTTGGCTTTATTTATAGAGAAGCGATGTATAAAAAAGATCCGGACGAAGAACTTTTGCGCAAGGCAAAACTTATTATTGCTAAACAAAGAAACGGCCCTTTAGGAGAAATTGATCTAATTTTTTTAAAAGAGTGCGCTCGTTTTGAGAATCTTGAACCTGAAGCAGACTGAATCTTTTCCCTTAGATTCCAATCTTTCTTTGCATCGGCCCACCTGGGTAGAAATTAATCATAAAAACCTTAAAGAAAATTTTTTCCAACTAAGCAGGCTGGTTTCTCCAAAAGTTTCCATTCTTTCTGTGGTTAAAGCCAATGGTTATGGCCATGGCTTAGTTCCTGTAGCTAAGAGTTTAAGTGAATGCGGCTCTAGTTTTTTTGGAGTTACTTCTTTAGAAGAGGCGCTGACTTTAAAAGAAGCTCATTTGAATGCGCCTATTTTGATACTGGGAAATATTTTTCCAAATTCCAGTTTGGAGCCCGCAATTAAAAATGGGATTAGAATCACAGTGGCAAGCATAGAGTCTGCGCGCGCTTGTGAAGAAATGGCAATAAAATGCGGCTTGCGCGCTCTGGTTCATGCAAAATTGGACACTGGCATGAACAGGATCGGGGTGAATATTAAAAATGGTCTGGACTTTATTCAGAAAATTTTAGAACATCCATCTTTAAAATTAGAAGGGATTTATACTCATTTTTCCGGTTCAGCGGAAGATCCTAAATTTACGAAATTTCAAATAGAGACTTTTACGAATTTTATCTCTCTTCTTTCTCAAAAAAAAATTTATGCGCCGTATGTGCATTGCGCGAATTCTGCGGCGCTCATCAAATATCCGGAAAGTCGTTTTAGTTTGGTCAGGCCCGGGATCTCACTTTATGGAATCAATCCTTTTCAGGGAGAAAAAAAATTAAAACTTAAAAAAGTGCTTAGCTGGAAAAGCAGGATTGTATTTTTAAAAGAAGCGCCTGCTAAAACGCGGATTAGCTATTTAGGAACTTTTGTTACAAAAAGAGCTTCTAAAATCGCTACTGCTGCTTTTGGCTATGCAGACGGATACCGGCGTTCTCTTTCTAATAAAGGAGTTGTTTTGGTCAATGGAAAAAGAGTTCCTGTCATAGGACGAGTAACCATGGACATGACCATGCTGGATGTGACTGAATGTCCCAAGGTGCATGTTGGGGATGAGGTGGTTTTAATTGGAGAGCAAGGGAAAGAAACCATTTCTGTAGAGGAGATGGCAGAGCTCTGCCAAACCAGCGCTTACGAAATTTTTTGTAACATAGCAGCCAGAGTGGCTAGAGTGGACTTGGTTTGATATGAATACTGATTTAAACCAGAGCAATTTTATTTCTTTAATTGGCAGAAAGATATTAAGAAGTTCTGAAATCTGCGGCGAGGTTGTGATTTTAGTTAAAAGAACTTTTTATTGGTTTTTTCATGCTCCTTTAAATCGTAGAAATGTTTTTTTGCAGCTTCTGGAGATGGGAGCCAGAACCTTCCCAGTCACATCCCTCACCCTATTTTTTACAGGCATGGTATTAGCCTTACAATCTGGCTACTCTTTTATTAAAGTTTTTAACGAACCTCTTTATGTGGGGCGGTTAGTCGGGGCTTCTATTTGTAAAGAGTTAGGACCCGTATTAACTTCCCTTGTTTTTGCAGGCAGGGTAGGGGCGGCGGTTGCAGCTGAATTAGGCACCATGAAAGTTACAGAACAGATTGACGCGCTTTATACTTTGGGAACCAATCCCATAAAATATTTAGCTGTTCCCAGGTTCCTTGCTGCCATGCTGATGCTGCCTTTGTTAGTGATTTACTCTGATTTTATTGGAATTTTAGGCGGTTTTCTTATTGCTCATTTTAGGTTTGGCATTCCTCCTAATGTTTATTTTGATGAAATCTATATCATGCAGATCAGGGAAGTTGTGCACGGCTTAATCAAAGCAGTTGTTTTTGGATTAATCATTATTACTATTTCTTGTTATGAAGGATTAACCACTGAAGGGGGCGCTGAGGGAGTTGGCCAGTCCACCACTTCTGCGGTAGTGATTTCCATGGTTTTAGTGTTAGTGGGCGATTATTTTTTAACAGCTTTGCTTGTGGCCTTTAGAATCGGATGATTCAGATATCTGATTTATTCAAATGTTTTGGCAGAAAAATTGTGCATCAGGGAATTTCATTTGAGGTGGATAAAGGAGAGGTCTTAACGATTATTGGCGGTTCAGGCTCAGGCAAATCAGTGCTTTTAAAACAGATGGTAGGACTGATTAAGCCAGACAGGGGAGAAATTTATATTGACGGTAAAGCGATCTCTCATTTAGAAGAGGAAGAGTTACAAGAAGTGCAAAAAATGATAGGATATGTGTTTCAAGAAGCAGCGCTTTTTGACTCTTTAACTGTGGCTGAAAATGTTTCTTTTGGTCTTTATAATCTTTTAAAATTTAGTGAACATGAAGCTAAAAAAATTGTGCGGGATAAACTTGCTTTGGTAGGCCTTTCAGGAATTGAGGATTTAAAGCCTGCCCAGCTTTCTGGAGGCATGAAAAAAAGGGTGGGCATTGCCCGGGCCATTGCTTTAAATCCTAAAATTTTACTTTATGACGAACCCACCACAGGTCTAGATCCTGTGATGTCTGATGTGATCAATGACCTGATCTTAAAACTAAAAAAAGAAACCCAAACCACAGCCATTGCGGTCACTCACGACATGAAATCCGCGTATAAAATTTCTGATCGCATCGCTATGCTTTATGAGGGTAAAATTTTAGAGATAGGAACTCCCCAACAGATTCAAAATTCTAAGAATCCAATTTTGCGGCAATTTATCTCTGGTTCAAGTTTCGGACCTATTCCTATTCCAGGGCACAAAAACAATGAACATAGAAACTAAAATCGGAGTTTTTGTGCTTTTTTCTTTTATTGTTTCTATCGTTGGTGTCATGAAATTAAGCGACGTGAGGCTGGAAAGAAGATATAAACTTTATTTTATTTTTAAGGATGTGCAGGGTTTAAGAAGTAAAAGTCCTGTGAAAATTGCAGGGGTAGAAATTGGGAGAGTGGAAAAGATTGAATTAGCTGAAGGTCAGGCAAAGGTTGTAGTTAAAATTGATAACGATGTTCCTATTTATGAAAATGCTAGAGTTCGAGTTAGGCTGATTGGTCTCATAGGTTCGCAATTTTTGGATTTACAGCCAGGCAGTCCGGAAAAAGCTAGACTCAAAGATGGGGATATTCTTTATGGAGATGTGGCTCGTTCTTTTAGTGATTTAATGGATAAACTTGCTGATTTAGTAGAAGGCAAGGATGGGAAGGGAGGCATTGGGGATGATTTGAAGATTACCTTTGCCAACTTGCGTTCCGTATCAGATTCTTTGAATCAAGCGATTGGTTTGCAGAAGCAGGAATTAACTGAGCTGGTGAAAAATCTAAATGAATTTACTGTGGATTTAAAAGGCATGGCTAGTGATTTACACCACATAACTTCTACTAAGAAAGAAGATATTGAAGTTTCTATTACTAAATTGCGTTCTTTATTAGAACGATTAGATGAGTTGGTTCAAAAAGTGCAAAGCGGAGAGGGAGCTGTGGGCAGACTGGTGAGCGATAAAGAGATGGGAGATGAGGTCAAAAAAACAGTGACCCATTTAAAACAAACAGCAGAATCAGCAAAGGATGTTTTAGCCCGATTTACTAAGATGCGTTCTTTCTGGGAATTTCAGTTAAGAGCAGCGCCGGGATCCAAGAGCGCTCATGGAGATGCTGGGATCAGGCTCCAGCCCAGAGAAAAAAAATATTATTACCTTGGGGTAAATAATGCAGGGGATAGAAAAGATGAATTTAAGAATGTTGGCGATTATGAAAAGAAAAATACGATTACCGCTGTGTTAGGAAAGGAGTTTGGGCCTGTGGTGATGGAAGCTGGAGCGATCCGCTCTAGCGCGGGGGTTGGATTAAAATATTATCCTTTTAAGAATTCAATTCAAGATAAAGATTCAGGGGACACTTACAGAAAAGTTGAATTTAATCTCCAGGCTTTTGATTTCCCTCGCAATGAAACTAGGGGGGCAGCTGGTCAAGAGAGAAAATTTTCTAATCCACAATATAACCTTGGCGCAAAATATAGAATAAACCGCTGGGTCTATTTGGGAGCAGCCATGGAAGATATTGCTGAAATTCGTCAATATAATTTAAACACTCAGCTTGTATTTGAGGATAGGGATCTAGCTTACCTTTTTGGGTTTGTTAGTTTTGCGCGTTAGATGGCTGTTAAAATTTCAAAGAATAAGAGCCTCTTTCGCTGTGAATCCTGCGGATACGCTTCATTCAAATGGCTGGGAAAATGTCCGGACTGCGGAAATTGGAATACATTAACTGAAGAAAAAGTTTCTTCTGAAAGTTCCTTTGCGCGTAGAAATTTAACTGATTTTACTTCCTCTGTAAATCTTCTATCCGAAGTTTCCACGCGCGAATTCAATAGAACGAGCACTGGAATTGCTGAATTTGATCGTATTGTGGGCGGCGGTCTTGTGCCGGGCAATCTTATTCTTTTAGGCGGCGCCCCGGGGATTGGAAAATCCACTTTGGTTTTAGAAATTGCTTCTAATCTAGGAAAAAATAAAAAGGTGCTCTATGTCTCTGGAGAAGAGTCCCAAGAACAAGTTAAATCCAGAGCAGATCGTTTAGGTATTTATTCTCCTAATCTTTATTTATTATCTGAAACCAATTTAGAAAATATTTTAGAAAATGTAAGAAAAATGGCTCCTGACTTTTTAATTATTGATTCCATTCAAACAACCTATTTGAATGATTTCAGTTCTCTTCCCGGATCTGTGGGGCAAATACGGGAATGCAGCGCTGAGTTTTTGCGGTGCGCTAAAGCAATGAGGATCACTGTGTTTTTGTTAGGACATGTCACAAAAGAAGGAGATTTTGCCGGGCCAAAAGTTTTGGAACACATGGTGGATACAGTTCTTTATTTTGAAAACGAGCCGCAGCAAAGTTACCGTATTTTGCGTGTCTATAAAAATCGGTTTGGCCCTACTTCTGAAATCGCGCTATTTGAAATGAAAGAAAATGGTTTAAAAGAGGTGCCAAATTTATCTCAAGTTTTTTTAAGTGAAAGACACAATGCTCCGGGCTCTGTGATCATAGGCACCATGGAAGGGTCGAGACCCCTTTTGTTGGAAATTCAAGCTTTGGTTAGCCGAACTCATTTTGGAATTCCTAGACGGATGGTTACCTCCTTGGATTTTAACCGGGCGCTCTTGATGATGGCTGTGTTAGAAAAAAGGCTTTCCTACCATTTAGAGACACAAGATGTTTTCTTAAATGTGACTGGAGGAGCTAAAGTTAAAGAACCTGCAAGCGATTTAGGGGTGGCTTCGGCTATTGCAAGTGCCTATGGCAATTTTGTTTCATCCAATGGTCTTTTGATTGGAGAGGTTGGTTTAGGCGGAGAAGTAAGATCTGTTCCCAGAATTGAAGATCGTTTAAATGAAGCTGAACGTTTAGGTTTAGATTGGGCTGTGATTCCTAAAGCGAATTTAAAAGAAAAAATTCATTCCCATAAAATAAAAATTGTTCCAGTAGAAACTTTAGAGGAAGCTGTGCGTTGGATTAAATCAAAGGAGGCACACTCTTTATGATACGATGGATTATTCGAGTTCTAGTTATTATTGCCGGCCCTACCATTGGCTGGCTGCAAATCGCTCATACTGCCAGAGGAATTCTTGTTGGCGTTCTATGTTCTCTTTTAGTGATTTTAGCGGAGATTGTTATTGAACGCATCCCTTTGGATAATTTGATAGCAGGAGTTTTAGGTTCAATTTTAGGACTTATTTCCGCAAAGGTGATAGATTATATTACTTATATGGTGGTGGACGCTACTTTATATGAAAGGATTCATAGGTATTCTTTATTGATTAATGTTTTGCTGACTTATTTAGGCATGGTGGTGGCAATACACAAAAAAGAAGAGGTAGAACTCTTGGACCGCAATATCTTTATTCCCACAGCTAAAAAACGGGGCCAGGAAATTATTATTTTAGACACTTCTGTCATTATTGACGGCAGAATTACAGATATTTGTGAAACAAGATTCGTAGTGGGACGGCTCTTGGTGCCTCGTTTTGTTTTAAATGAGCTGCATGTTTTAGCGGATTCTGCAGACTCAATTAAACGGCAAAGAGGCAGAAGAGGATTAGATATTATTGCTCATTTGCAGCAGCTTACGGAAAACCCTGTTACGGTTTTTGAAAAAGATTTTTCTGAACTTAAAGAGGTGGATGCAAAACTGATTGAGCTTGCTAAAGATCTAAAAGCCCGGATCTTAACCACAGACTTTAATTTAAATAAAATCGCTTCTGTGCAAGGGGTGCGGGTACTGAACATCAATGATTTAGCCAATGCTTTAAAAGCTGTGGTTTTGCCGGGAGAAGCCATGAATATTTTTGTGGTTAAAGAGGGAAAAGAAAAAGATCAAGGCGTGGCTTATTTGGATGATGGAACCATGGTGATTGTGGAAGAGGGAAGGAGGCTGGTTGGGAAAAAAATAGAGGTGATTGTTTCTACCATCCTACAGACCTCTGCAGGCAGAATGATTTTTACAAGGCCTAAAGAGAATTTACAAGCTGGTGAGTTCCAAAACCGTTCCTAAAAAAGTTTTAATCCTTTTAGCTGCTGGAGTTGGAAAAAGGATGGGGAAATCCCAGCCTAAAATGTTGCTTGAAATTTTAGGGAAACCTCTTCTTTATTGGAGCTTAAAGGTTTTGGAAGAAACAACCATTTTGGACAGAGTTGTTGTAGTTGCGCCTAAAGCTTATTTGACAATTTTTAAGAGGTTAATTCATTCTTGGGGTTTTAAAAAAGTTTTCAAAATTGTTAAAGGCGGGAAAGAAAGAAAGGATTCTAGCCGCAATGCTTTAAAAGTTCTTCCAAAAGATTGTGAGTGGGTAGGGATTCACGATGGAGCCCGGCCTTTTGTATCCAGCGCATTGATTGAGAAGTGCTTTAAAGCGGCTTTTAAGAATGGAGCAACTATTTTAGCTATTCCTGCTCAAGATACAATTAAAATGGTTCAGGAAAATCTACAAATTAAAAGAACCATTCCGAGGGATCGCGCCTGGCTGGCTCAAACCCCGCAGGTTTTTAAGAGAGACCTTTTGGAAGAGATGCACAGTATGAATCACCCCCAGTTTCAAACAAATCGCAGCCGTTATACAGATGATGCTTCTTTAGCTGAATCTCTAGGCTATAAAGTACAAATTGTGCCGGGTTCTTATGAAAATATTAAAATCACAACTCCTAAAGATTTAATTTTAGCAGAAGCGATTTTAAAAGAAAAAAATGTTTAGAGTTGGGATAGGATACGATGCGCATAAGCTGGTAAAAGGGCGCTCCTTATTTTTAGGGGGTGTTAAGATCCCTTATTCTAAAGGGTTAGAAGGTCATTCAGATGCGGATGTGCTTTTGCACGCGATTGTGGATGCGCTGCTAGGCGCGGCAGGACTTCCAGATATCGGCGCCTATTTTTCTAATAAAGATCCTCGTTGGAAAAATGCGTCAAGTCATATCTTCCTTAAAAAAGTTCAAGAGATTTTTAAAAAGAAAAAGATTAAAATTATGAATATTGACGCGGTCCTTCTTTCCGAAGAGCCTAAGATCAGTCCCTACATAACAAAAATGAAAAAAGAAATTTCTCTTTCCTTAAAATGTTTTCCTTCCCAGATTGGCATTAAAGCTTCCACCAATGAAAGAATGGGTTTTGTCGGGAAAAAACAAGGCATGGCTGCTACTGCAGTGGCTTTGGTTCAGGTTTCATAGTTTTCTTTTGAATGATCCCCATCCATTTTTATAACACCCTTTCTGCCGCAAAAGAATTATTCCAACCGCAAGTTCCTGGGAAAGTAAGCATGTATGTTTGCGGGATCACGCCTTATGACGAATCCCATTTAGGACATGCCCGCTGCTATGTTTTTTTTGATGTGGTTAAACGGCTTTTTAAAGAGAGCGGATTGGAAGTGACTTGCATTCAGAATTTTACTGACATAGACGACAAAATTATTGCGCGCGCTAAAGATTTAAAGGAAGATCCTAAAAAATGCGCGGACCGTTTTATAGAAGATTATTTTCAGAAAATGGATCTTTTGAATGTGAAAAGGGCTACTTTTTATCCGAGAGTGACTGAGGTCATACCAGAGATTATTCAATTTATCCAAAAACTTTTAGGGTTGGGGCTGGCATATCCTCTGGATGGGGATATTTATTATTCAGTGCGGAATTTTAAAGGTTATGGCAAACTTTCAAAAAGGACTTTGGATGAGATGGAATCTGGCGCAAGAGTTGAGGTGGATGAAAGAAAACAGGATCCTTTTGATTTTGCCTTGTGGAAAAAAGCAAAAGAGGGAGAACCCTTTTGGGATTCTCCTTGGGGGGGAGGCCGTCCAGGATGGCACATAGAGTGCTCAGTGATGGCCATGAAACATTTGGGAGAAACATTTGATATCCATGGAGGCGGGCAGGATCTTATTTTTCCCCACCATGAAAATGAGATCGCTCAATCTGAAGGTTTAACTAAAAAAATCTTTGCCAGGGCTTGGCTGCACAATGGTTTTGTGACTGTGAATAGAGAAAAAATGTCTAAATCCCTTGGAAATTTTTTTACCTTAAGGGAAATTTTTGAAAAATTTAAACCAGAAGTGGTTCGGTTTTTTTTGCTTTCGCGCCATTATCGCACGCCTTTAGATTTTTCCGATGAACTTCTTCAACAATCCGCAAATGCTTATCAGTCTTTAAAGGAAGCAGAAGAAATTTCATTTTTTCTTTTGGAAGAAGAGCCGAAGGAACATTTAATTTTAGAAGATAAGAAAAAATTTTTTTTAGATGCCTTGAGCGATGATTTTAACACGGAAAAAGCAATAGCGGAACTTTTTAAATTAAGGAACGAGATGGTGGAAGCATTTAAAAAAAGAGATTTGGCGTGGATAGCTAAAGCCAGGAACACTCTTTACCATTGTTCCGTAGAACTTTTAGGGGTTTCATTAAAATCTGATTTAACCTTGCCTTTAATAGGAGAGTTAAAGCAAAAATTAAAAGAGCGCGAACTTGCCAGAAAAAATAAAGATTGGGCAAGGGCAGATATTTTAAGAAACGAAATTTTAATGAAAGGGAGGGTGATAGAAGACACCCCTTCTGGTCCAATCATTAAATCTAAAGGGTAAAGGGTATTATGTCAGAATGGATTTATGGAAGGCAGCCTGTATTTGAATTTTTAAATTCAGGAGTAAACGCTAAAAAACTCTATGTCAGCTCTCTTAAAAAAACAAATGAGATTTCTTCAATCCTAAAACTTGTCCATGAGAAAAAAATTCCTATAGAGGCTGTTGACAAAAGATGGATGGATCAAAAGTTTCCAGAAAATCACCAAGGAATTCTTCTGGAAATTGAAGCTCATCCCATAAAAGAGTTTAAAAATATTTTTTCTCATCTGCCTAAGGAAAAGAATCATTATGTGACGCTGTTGGATGAAATTCAAGACCCTCAAAATTTAGGAGCCATTATCCGCAGCGCAGTCTGTTTTGGTTGTTCGGCTCTGGTGCTTCCTAAATGGAGATCTGCTTCAATGTCCCCGGGCGTGATTAAATCTTCCAGCGGAGCCCTGGCGCATTTGCCTATTTTTGAAATTTCAAATTTAACTGTTGCCATTGAACGATTAAAAGAAAAAGGTTTTTTTGTATTGGGCACGGACGTGCAAAGCACTGTTTCTTTAGAGTCCGTGACTTTACAGTTTCCTCTAGCCGTGTTATTCGGCAATGAACATCGCGGCTTAAAACCAATTCTAAAAAAACAATGCGATTCTCTTGTGGCGATCCCTCAAACAACAAAAATAGCTTCACTCAATGTTTCTGTTAGCGCTGCCATTACTTTTTATGAAATTTTTAAGCGGATTAAAATTTAATGAAACTTCAATTTTTAAATTTTTTACAGTGTCCTGATTGCAGAAACAGTTTAGAACTCTCTATTTTTAGAGAAGAAGATTTTCTTTGCAAAGAGATAATCGAGGGAATTCTTCGCTGCCAAAACTGCAAAAAATCTTTTCCTATTATTGAAGGCATCCCTAGATTTGTGCCCAACGCAAGCTCTATTTTTCCTGAATTTTTTAAGAAGCACCCCCAAGTTTTAAAAGAAATAGGCGAGGAAAAAGATTTTGAAAAAGTTCATGGAGAGACTCAAAGAAAATTTGGCATGGAATGGCTAAAATATCCGGGCTCTTTGCCTGAAGATCAAAAGATATTTTTAGAGGAGACACAAATTCCAGAAGATGAATGGAAAGGAAAATGGGTTCTGGATGCAGGGTGCGGCATGGGCAGGTATGCACGGGTTGCGCATCATTTAGGAGCAGAGGTTGTTGCTTTAGACTTAGGGCCTGCATTAATAAGGTTATGGGATTTAGCCAAACAAAGTAAGAGGCTGCATCTCGTGCAAGGGAATCTTCTTCAAATCCCTCTAAAATTTAAGAGTTTTGACATTGTCTATAGTTTAGGAGTGGTTCACCACACGCCTTCTGCAGAACAATCAGTGAAAAATTTAGGTGAATTAGTTAAACCACAGGGACAAATGACGATTTGGGTTTATGGAACTAATGGAACCTATAAAAATTTTAAAACTAATCCTCTGCGGCATGATCGGCAAGGATTAAATAAAATGATATTTTTGGTTTGGCTGATTGTTAGCGTAAGAGAGTTTATAAGCAATAGTTTGCGTTCCTTTACTATTCATATTCCCCAAAATCTTTTGTACGCGCTTTGTTACCCATTGGCTCTTATTGGAAAAATCCCTTTGATTCAGTACCTTACCTTTTCCGTTCATCCTCTTTGGAGAGTGAGGCTTCAGGAAAATTTTGATTGGCTTTCTCCTCCTTACCAGAGTCATCATACGAAAGAAGAGCTTTGCCAATGGTTTGAAAAGAATGGCTTTAAAGTTTTTAAAATTCTTCCTCACGGATTTGTCCCTAAGCCTGGGGTTTTAGGCATAAAAGAGACCCATGGATAGGATTACAAAAGTTTTTTCTAAATTATTTTTCGAGGGAATTTGTTCGCTTGGGATTTTCATTCTTTTTACATTTTTTATTCAGTCAAAACTTTTGGCCTGTTCCCCAGGATCATTTCATGCGGATGGAAACAAAAATAAGAAAGCCATAGCTTTGACTTTTGACGATGGTCCGGGAGAATCGTCATTAAAGGTATTAGAGCTCTTGGATCACTATCAGGTAAAAGCAACATTTTTTATGAATGGGGATCAGGTAGAGTTAAGACCAGAACTGGCCAAAGAGGTTTTAAAAAGAGGGCATGAAATTGGAGATCATACTTACAGCCATATTAATTTTTATGCGTATGAGAAAAAATTTGGTTTGGAAAAAACAAAATTAAAGGTAAAAGAAGAGATTCAAAAGTCTAGAGATTTGATAGTTCAGGCTACAGGGAAATCCCCGGAATTATGCCGTATGCCGCATGGATACCATCGTGCTTGGATGAAAGAAATTGCTAAAGAGTTTAATATTTGTTTGGTAAACTGGACTTTTGGCAAAGATTGGTTAAAGATTTCTGAAGATCGTCTTTCAAAGGAGTATCTTCAGAATTTAAAGCCAGGAGCCATCCTTCTTTTTCACGATGGAGGCCGTCATCGTGAAAAAACCTTAAATCTTCTTCCTCTCATTATTGAAGAAGCCAAAAAAAGGGATTTCTCAATTATAACTGTCAATCAAATTCTTGAACCGTAAGAAGATTTTCCTGTTGCTTAAAATTTAGTTTGGGCTCTAATAAAAAGAGTTTCTGAAATAGAAAAGTCGCTTTGCTGGATGATCATCTTATAGCTGCCTACTGGGTACCTAGACCATTCAGAAACCCCAATAACCGAGGAATAGAACAAAGGTACTTCCAACTGCGTGCCAAAACCCGAGCTAAAACCACCAGAATAGTGAAGAGCAATGATTGAATTTTTTGGTCTGGATTTTATTTTAGGTTCAAAGAGACTATTTTGAATAACTAGTTGATTAGGCGCTAGCTGAAACTCATGATGGACAAGAGAAAAACGTCTTGGAATCATTCGATTGATGTCTCTAACCACAGGGATCAACTCTATTAAATCCCAAGGCTCATTATATTTTGTTTGAGGGATAAAAGGTGAAAAAACTCGTTTTTCGTTTAAGAGAAGCGCGTTTTTTTGGCCAGTTTCTTTTTTTTGACTATTTTTTTTTATCTCTTCAGCTTGGGTTAAACTGATAAATAACACTACCATCCAATATAGATTTAAAATCCATCTTATTTTCATTTAGATATTCCTTCATTTGCCCCTTTTATAGATATATCAGAGAAACGTCTTTATTGCAAGCCAACAACATACCCTCCAGCCATGAAGAATTCTCAATTCTTCATGGCTGCATACCCTAGAAAATTAGACTTAGTCCCGCAGATGCTCGAAACGTTTTTCACCCAACAAGTGATATGAAGTAAACTTTCTGTCAAACTATTTTTTAACTTTTCCCATTGAATTTTAACTGAATTCCTGTTATACCTATAAAGCGATAAGGGCAAAGCCTGAGTAATCAGGGGACGCAAAGTCATGGATCCTTTGAAGCGCAGTCCTAAAGTATTGCTAATGGACTTTTTCTAAAAGAAGGATCGCCAGACTGCCAAAGCTGGGAGCATTCCCAGTTTGTTCTATTTTGCCCTTACCATAATCTTAAGAGGTAAGGGTTTTTTTATTTCCTATCCATCCATCTCAAAATTTATGCATAAAAAAATAAAACCAAGCTTTTGTCTTTTTCTTTCTGCTATCTTTTTCTATTCTAATTCAATAGCTGTTTATTTAGCAGAAGCAAGCATTTGGGAAGAGCGCAAAAAAGCAGCGCAAAGATTGAACAATGAGGAAACCTTAGAACAACCTCAAATTCCTGCTCAGTTACCTTCTAAACTTACCCAAGAAGAATACCAGCTCTTAGCGCAAGTGCCGCAAGCCGCGAACCTTGGCTTTGCTGTTCCAGATAAAATTTCAATCGCGCCCAATGTGCTTCGTACCACTCCTGACTTTAAACAATCCACGCCTAAAGATGTGGAAACATGGCTTTCAACTCTTGTGCTCCCCTTTGGTTCTATCCGAGATATTTATCTTTCTAAAAAAGAAAATGCGCCTATGATTATCCACATTCAAGATGCTCATGAGATTCTAGAGGCTCAGAAGAATATGGCATCCATGATTCAGGGGCTTGTAGAGGAAAGAGGAATTCATTTAGTGGGGCTAGAAGGAGCAGAAGGTCCTTTTGCGCTTGAACCTTATAGAGCCTATCCAAACCAAAAAATTACAAAAGGAATTACAGATTATTTTTTGAGGGAAGGGTATATCGGCGGACCAGAGTTTTTTGGGATTACAGCTACTAAAGCGCCGCTTTTGTGGGGGATAGAAGATATTAATCTTTACCAAGGGAACATCAAAGCCTACCAAGACTCTGTTAAGCACAAAGATAATGTCCAAAAATTTTTAAACGAACTTAAAAATAGCGCGGGTGAACTAAAAGAAAAGATTTATACGGAAGAACTAAAAAGTTTTGATCAGCATTTCAACGCTTATAAAAGTTGGAAAGAAGGTTTGGGCTCTTACGTTGAATATTTAGTTTCTGTTTATCCAAAGGACAAAAATCAGTACCCCAATCTTTATTTGCTTTTAGAAGCTCTTCTCTGGGAAAAGAAGTTAGATTTTAAACAGGTGGAGCAGGAGCGTTTAAAATTGGTAGAAGTTTTTGCCAAAGAATTGTCGGAGCGCGAGCTCTCTAACCTTGTTCAGCAAAGCATACTGTATCGTTTAGGCAGAATGACTTACGCAAACTATTACATGTTCCTAAAAAAAGTTTGTGAGCAGAACCGCATATCTTTGGAAGGTCTCAAACAGTTAAAAACCTATATTAATTATGTGCAACTGGCAGATAATATTGATAAGAATCGTCTCTCAGTTGAACTGATGGGTTTGGAAGAAACCGCGCAAAATTCAATCGCATTAAAACCAGCGCAGAAAAGATTAATTGTTTTAAATCGGGATATCCTGCTGTTGGAAAAATTGACCAGCCAAGCTATGACGCCCGAGGATTGGCTCTATTACAAGGAAAGAGAAAAAGATTTGCTTAATCTTGTTCAAGAAACGAAAAGTTTGGCTAAAGAAGCGGGTTTAGGGGTCAATCTAAACCTGCCTGAAAATTTCATGGATTTGCTTAAGCCTTCCAAACAATTTTGTGACTATGCTGTGAAGAGAAACCGCGCTCTTGTTGATAATCTTTTAAAGAAAATGAAGGTGGAAAAAACATCCAAAGCAATTATGATCGCCGGGGGCTTTCATTCCGAAGGGTTAATGCAGATCTGGCGCGAGAAAGGAATTTCTTATGTGGTGGTTGCGCCTAAGATTACTGAAGTTCCCAAAGATAGCCATTATTTAGATATTTTTGCTCGGGATCCAATTCCGTTAGAAAAACTTTTTGCAGGAGAAATCATATATCTGGTTTCTTGGCGTTTGACTGCAGCTGGAGCAAATAAATTGGAGGGAGCTGCTCCTAAGATACAAGCTTTTGAAGGGATTCTCGCCTCTCTGCAATCTCTTATGACTAAAGCAGAATCTTCTCCGGAAGAATGGGCAAAGAATTCCGCTCAATATGAAAAATTCGCAAAAGATTTAAAAAGCATTGATGAATTTGAAATCTCAAAAGAGGCTATTTCAATGCGAGATAGTCTTTACCAGTCTCTTCTTTTCCGTAAGGATGGGAAAACAGAGTATGTGATTGTTGCTGCGAAGAAAGATAATTTCGAGATGGCTGAAAGAGAAAACTATTTCGGGAAAGATGGTTTAAACAAAGATGACATCATTCTTGAAAAAGGAGAAATAACTATTGAAGGGAAAGTCTATGTGATCCGCATTTATGCTCATAGTAATTTTGTTGGCAAGGCAGGGAAGTTTACAAGAGTCAGTTCTAGGCGTGTAGGCGCAAGTTTTAATAAATTGTTTCAGGCGGTAGATCAAAGCATAGGGAAAGTCGTTCAAATAAAAGACAGATTTAGAGCCAGACGTACAGGTGTGCCTGCGAAATTTTCTCGTTTGGCTGGATTTTCCGGATTGGGAACGATTGGCTTGGTGATCGGGCTGGCAGGGATTGGAATACTGATTGCGGCGGCTGGCGCGGGCGCGGTGGGCGGCGCTCTGCTTGGAGGAACAATGGTCGCATTCGGCGCCGCTACATTTTTTTATAAACCGATCCTTAACTACTTTAGTCCTCCTGCTCAATCGCCTCCAACCCCGGCTCAGCCGGCAAAGGTAAGCAAGCTAACTACTCGCTCAATTACGGTTTCCCCGGTTGCTAAACCAGTTACAACGGCAGTATCCACCATCGCTCAAAAACCGCGGTTCAAATTTGAAGGACCCATCTTTTCTCAGGAGATTGAAGGTTTGATTTTAGAGGCGAATGCAGTGAAGGCGCTATCGGATGGCAGGATTGCAGTAGCTCTTGGGGGTCTAAGAATTTATAAGCCGGATGGATCTTTTGTCAAACTTGGGGAGAAGGATTTTTCGTTATTGGTTGTAGATATGGTTCTGGATGAAGAGGATAATATTTATGCCGCCACGGATAACATTTTCAGCAGAAGACAAATCATGAAATATAGCCCTGACGGAGAACTGTTGGAAGTCTATGATATTCCTGCCAGTCAATTTACAAAACCAACCCACCTAGTGCGCAATATGATGCTCCATAAGGGAAAATTGTATTACAAAATTGATGAGGAGTTTAGGGCTTTGGATTTAAGCACTAAACAAGAGAGAGTGTGGGGCGGGGAAGAACCGGATCGCTCTCTGGGACTGATAGGTGGTTATTTCCGTTTTTCACAAAAGATGGTTTTAAATAAGGAGAATGGTTTAATTTACATGATGGATCCAAAAGGAATTAGAACTTTTAACACGGAAACTGAGGAATTTGGAGACTTAAGGGCGATTCGTGGATTAGAATTTGGCGACAGCATCGCAATGGATAGTGATGGCAATATGTATATCAATGATGGAGCAAGAAGAGTCATTCATGTCATGAATTTTGAAAGGGGCTATAGGGGATTTATTCCTAGCCCCGCGGGTGAAAAGAAGATCGCCTCCATGACGATAGATGGTGACAATAATCTTATTCTCAACCGCCGAGGAGGTTTTGATGTTGTTTTTAGCGATTATATTTTCTCAACCATGGTTCGCGCAGAAGGTGATGCCTTAAGCGGTAAGGGCATGATATTTCTATCTGAACCCCAAGCTGCACGGGTGCCACCCCCTTTAACGATGCCTCAATATGGGGGAGTGATAAGCGCAGAGGAGTTTGAAGAAATTACAACGGAAGAGGCTCCAATAAAAGAGACCACAATATTTTTTATCACGTATGTTTTAGGAGCTTTTGTTACAAAGGCATTATTTATTCTTTTTGGCGTCGATTTTCCCCTTTCTGTTCCTAGTCTTGATTTTATACTAATTTTAGCATTGCCTTACATTGTGGGTAACCTGATTTTTGGTTTTATGCATGGTGAAATTCCGGGATTTGATTGGAAAAATCCGCTGACATGGAAGTTTTGGAAGTACCAGCCTAAAGCATACCAATTGAATGATTTAACAGGAAAATGGGAGCTTCAAACAGTTGGATTTGATGTTCCAATTCAAATTGCTTTTATGGGAATGATGATCCATCTTCCCATACTTTTTGCTTTTTTATTTTCGCAATTGATTGTCCATATATTGCCGCCAATATCTTGGAACCTAACGGGAGTTATGGGAGTCATAATTTTAGGCGCCAGTATTTCAACGGGAATCATTGCCGCAAGAGAAGTGCATCGAAAAGTAAATATGCTCACCTATTACAAAAATCTTGACCCTTACGGTATTCTTGAGCGTATTTTAGCTCCGTTTGTAAGGGCGAACGCATTGCCACTATTGACGATGCCGACTAAAGACGTAGGCAGGATTGTTGGGATAGATTATAATTTCATCATACGGCATCTAGGTGATTTAGATTTTTCACCTACTAATATTCGAGAGGCAGTATTTGAAAGCAAAAGTACTAGAGATGTAATAATATCATTCTTTGAATCTCATTTATCCCGATTGTTTCCGACCGCTTTATCTATGTTACTTAGGAGGCTGTTTTATGAAAAAGGTACGGATTGGGGAATTTCAGCGCTTCTAGCCGCCAGATCAAATCCAAAACTAAGTAAAATTATCAATCTTTATTGGGATGATTTTGTTGTTCTTTGCAGATTAGCTGGAAAAGATTCGGAGAGGTTACTCTCTTCTATTTCTTCTTCAGACGAAACAATAAATCGTTGGGCAGGCATCATGGCAATAGCTTCAGCCATTGACAATAAAGAAGATGTTATAAAATTTTTTATAGAGGGTTTATATCACCCACCATGGATTAACGATGATCGCTGGTCGGATTTTGTTGCATTAGGCGTTGCGTCTGGAAAAAACGCGGTAAAACTATTTTCAATATTAAACAAATTGTATTGGTGGAGAAGCGATTCTATAGAGAAACGTTCAAGGCATGGGGAGCATTTTGGAACATTCTGGTTTAATAAGAATTGGAAAAATATCGCTGATATTGGAACGCTGTTGGGCGAGGATGCTGATCGGTTCTTTGGGCTTTTGTTGGATTCTAAAAATGATAGAGGAGATCCTGATCGATTCGATAATAGTTGGCCCGAATTAATTAGAATTGCCCGAGCGGCGCCGTTAAATTTTGTTCGTGCGCTTGACACTCTTGATTATGTTTACAGTTCGGAGGTTGCAGATCAAATGGTTTTCTTTCGAGACCATAATTTTGATTCCGATCGTTTGGCTGAAACAAGAAAAAAGGTCCTCGATTTCATCGATTCGTACATGGAACAGAATGAAACGCTTGTTGCGCAGTTAATGTCTGGAATACCCCATCTATTATTAGATGGGACAATAGATTATTCGTTTTCCAAGAAAGACCAAGATGGAATAAAGGATTTTGTAAATAGGTATGGCATGTTTCATCCAGATTTATTCCGTCGATATAAAAAGATCGGGAGTAAAGAATTTGAAGTGGAATTGAAAATCATCGAGAATTTAGCGGATAAAATTAAGAATGGTGAGATTCAAAATGGCGAGATAGAAAAGCTTATAGAAGAAATGGTTGCGGAGTATAAGAGAAAAAGAATAAATATACACCGGGACGATATTCTATCTGCCGCGATGTGGATGGCGCTTCCTCATCTAGAGTTGGCCCCTTTTTCTAACGAACAAATTAGGGAAAAATTTGAAACCTATTTAAAAAGAGCTCAAGAAAAGTCCGATTTTCTTAACCTTTCCGCGTACCTTCCATCCTGGTATGGATTAATCAGCGAGATGGTTAGTAGTAATGAACCGGCTCTTTGGGAGAGGGATTATCGAATATCTAAAACCGAAGAAATCATCAGGCGTAAGCGGCTTGAAGTGTTGGATAAATTAGAGAGATTGAATGCGGATGGAAAAGCGTTTGATATCATGAAATTTATCCGAGGTATCAGAAGAAGAAATGATTTTGAATCCACTTTAAAGTTGGTTGATTCCATGGTGCGATCTCATTTAAACCTGAGCAGCTATCAAATCGCGCATATGGTGCAAGGATTATTGCATCCCGCAATTGGAACAACGAATTCTGCAAATGAATTGCTAACTCTTGGGGAAGCGGATGTTAAAGAAACTGGACTGAAAGAGCAAGTTCGTTCATCGCAAGAAATTCTTCCTTCGGAAAAGGAAACGGGCAGGCGACAATTGGGGGCGGTTCCTCTCACCATGCCGTGGCTGGTGGGAAAAGGGAAGAGTCAGGCGGAGATCAATCGGGCGATCGCAGAGGGGGCTCCAGATAAAGAAACAGCGAATTTTGGAACCTTATATCTCTTCGCTGTTTTTTTGGGCGGCTTAGCCATGACCCTGTTTGGAGTTGATCCTTCCATTCCCGACCTTGTTCGCAACTCCCTTTTTCTTGTTCCCGCCTTATACGTTCCCTTCAATATTGTTTTTGCCATGATGCACGGCGGAATTCCTAAAGGGCAACCGAGATGGCATTTTTGGAAATATCGGCCCATGGAATATCAATTTAAAAATGGTGTATGGCAAGTAGCTGTTGTAGATTGGAGCACATGGGCTAGTAAATCTATAGTTGCAATGATGATCCATTCACCCCTTCTTGTTGTGACGATTCTGGTTCCATGGTTAGCCGGATTAGCTGGGAATGTGACCGTGCTAACTACGATGATTTTGCCGGGCGCAATTGTAATGGGAATGTATGGGGTTCGATTTGCGGTTGCTGCTCATAAATTTATCAATCAAAATACGCCGGGGATGAGGGTCGCTAGAGAAATTAATGCGGATGGAGTAATGCGGGATATTAATGTGCAAGATTTGTTTGGCAATATCCATAAACAGGCAAATGAATTTATTGTTTTAAGCGGCGGCGCATCGAAAATGAGCGAGGATGACAAAGAAAAATTAATTCGATTGTTTGATGCATTATCCCAAGTGGCAAAAAGCAGAAAAATTGCCGTGCTCGATGGGGGTACACAAGCAGGCATTATGGAAGCGGCAGGCAAACAGATGGCCAAAAGAAATAATTTTGTGTTGGTTGGTGTTGCCCCGGGAGCTGATGTTAGCTTTGCGGGTGAGGAAGGAAAAACACCTGTGGATCCTAACCACTCGTACATCATGACTGTAAAAAATGACCCATGGTTGGAAGAACAGAAAAAATATGGATGGGAGCCTAGTTGGGGCCATTGGGGCTCTGAAACTGAAGCGATGTATGAACTGTTTGGCCGAATGGGTTTGATTGGATTTAGACCTTCGGTTGCGATTGTTGCAAATGGAGGAGGAATTACCCTCGATGAAGTAAAGGAGAATATTCGGCAGGGCAGGCGGATGATTGTGATTCGCGGAAGCGGTAGAGCCGCGGATGTGATTGCAAGCCTTGTTACGGGTGAACCTATTGCAAATCCAACGGAGGAAACAGCAAAACTTGCGGTTAAGGCGGAGAAAATTGGAGTGAAGGAAAATAAAAATTTATTCCAAGTTTTTGACTTAAATCAAGGATCAGACGAGCTTGCAGAATTAATTGAGGAAATTTTGAAAGAACAAGCAGAAGCAACAAAACGTGAAATGCGGGTGAGCGCTCCATTGGGGTTCTTTTCTGATATTTCGAATATTTTTAATGACATTTTAAGACAGCTTTATTTGGCAGTGACGCCTCTTGTAAGAATGTTCAGCAATAAATTCGCCATCGCGCCCCTCACGATGCCGATAAAAGAGGAAGGCGGGTTTGAAGGTTCCATGCCGGGTGAAGTAAGTGGAACAGGGCTTGGACTGGAATCCTACGCGGCGGAGTTGGAGATTTTAAGAAAAAAGGGATACGGTTTAACATTTTATCCGGACGGGAAAAAGATTTTAGTAGCGGTTTCTGTGCCTAAAGGGGAGAATGAATTTTATTCATGGAATGGTTTTAGCGCTGCTCGAGGGATAGAGTTCAACAGTACGGCATATCAACAACTATTGGAATTTATTGCTGGACTTAAAAATGATATGGATGGCATGAGAGAATCAGCTCCAAAGCTCGCGGGCGTGGGTTCTCGAATAAGACATAAGATTCACTTTAATAATGCATTAACGCGCATAAGAAATTTTGCGCAATATCTGGAGACGATCTCTATTGATGTCTCACCTGAATTCCAAAATTTAACAGACTCTGAAAAAAAGTTGCTTTATGTTATCTACCATATGATGGACGGTGGCGGCGTTTACAATTTGACAAGAGCGGTCAGCGCTGCTGATCGGGTATGGCCGACGGGAGAAAAACCATTTGACTTAAGGAGCGTAACGCCAGAGATGATAGAAAAATTTAGTAGTTCATTGGAACGTGTGGCTGGTTTAGTTGCTATTTTTATACCCGCATATCTTAAATTAATGGCTGCGAGATTAAGATTAAATCCAGAATATTTTGATCGGATTAAGAGCGAACTAAATGCGGCTGAAGATTCTTTGCTCAATAGAGTTTTTATTGCTGAATCGCTCAAACCCCGCGAAGAAGCGCCCCAACCCTATTTGGAAACAGGCGCCGAGGGAGGCATGGCGCGTGCGATGACTCAAGATTTAAAGCCATTAGAACCAAGGACGCCGGCCCACTCAAAATTTAAAGCCATTAGACCAGAGTCAGCTCAAAGAGATTTTAGTAAATTAGAAGAAGTAGAGAGGTTAGTCATAGAAAGGAACCGCCAAATGATGCGTGATCGGGACGCAAGAACAGAAGATTATTTAGAATTTCGTGATTCACTGCGGCGTTTGGAAGAAATAAATCCGTTTATGGATGCTGAGGAATTAGTTGTAAGAATAAACACCCTTGGGTTTAATAGTTTTGGAGAATTTGTAAATAGAAGTGAGCTGTTACATCGTGCATTTTTATTTGAAGAAAAAATTGCGCTTAAATTTAGTTGGTTTAGGGATCAAATGAAATTTGTCAGAGAAAATGAGCCGTTTGAAAGATATGAGGATTATGTCAATCGTATCTATGGACTCTTAATCGAATTATTAGAATCACATCCCAGCAACTTTCTGGATTTAGTGAGTGAAATTGTGTTTAAACTGTTAAGTAGGCGTACAGATTCTTTGGATGGGGTTATAAAGACTTTAGAGACGATGTTGGATCAAAGGGGACAGTCCAGTGTTGAGTATGGGGTTATTGTCGCGCTGTTTGCTGTGGTTTTAGTTGTGGTTATGAATTTGTTGAATCCCATAGGAATAAATATTCCTATGTCAAACATTGAGAGTTTATCCCCGTTAGCCCCTATGCTGTCTCCAATGGTTTCTCTAGTAGGATCCGGACTTTCCCTGCCAAACATTGCAACTGCAAATATGTCCGCAACACTGTTTATGAATTTTGAAATGTTTAAACAGATGATGGGATATTTGAGCCTTGTGGGTTTAGTTGGTTTTATTGCGCAGTTAGTATCTGGAAAAATTAGCAGAGATCAATTAGCTGATGGTATAAAGGCGCAACGCACTCTTTCTCTTGGAAAAATTCTTCTTTCCGCAGTTATGATCTCAATTATTTTATTTGTTTGGTTTATGTACCAACAATCCATTGGCCAGTTGATTCAACAAACCTTATGGCCGCTCAATCAGATATTACATGCGAATGTTACTGAGCCTTTGACAACTTTACTCTCTGTTGGCATTGGACTTTACTATCGTTTTGTTGAGCTTCCTAAGCAAGCTCTGGGCGCTGTTCCTGTTTTTAAAACTGCCCCTGTCCCCACAGCTCAACCAAATCTGACTCCAAAGGGAAAATTGGAGCGAATAAAGATTTTGGGTGAATTGTTGTTGGGTGGTCGCGCCAAACCCATTCCAGTAGAAGAGTTTGAAATCAGTCTAGAATCATTGCGCCAGAGAGCGCTTCAGCATAGAAAAGAATCTAGCGCTATTCGAGACGCTCTGCAAGAATTTTTTAGGAGCTCTGTTGTAAAATCCGCTAGAAATAAGCAAGAAAAAAGAGTTGCAGAATTAGAGAGTAAAATATCCGGAAAATTGCTGACTGGCCAAAGAGAAGTGTTTAATGAACAAAATAGAGTGAATGAAATATTCCGCATGCTAGCTGAATATCATGCAGGCCATACCTTAAGCAAGCAATGGGGAGAAATATCTTTAGTGGCTCAAATGAAGGTTCAAACCCAGTTAGGTTTAAATCAAAACGCTCAGATTAGTCAGATGCAATTAGCTGATATTGAGCTTGCCATTTCAATTATTTTTGGTGAATATTATTTAGAAGATATGGAAAGGAAAGCGGAAGTAGAGGAGTCTTTAAGAAATGCTTTTGAATCTTATAACCAGCGTATGGGAGAACTTTCCAGATTAGAGTTTGCTGATAAACCATTAGAATTAGAATGGGGCAGAGCAAATGTTCTGGAAGTTTCTGCTAATATGGTTACAGGCGATAAATTCAGCGCTCAAGAGAGTTCTGCTTTTGATAAATTAAGAGCTATTACTGAACAAAGGAAATCTGACCCAGAAAAGTTTGGAAAAGACAAACCAGTTGTGATTACTGTTTTGGGATTGGATGTCCGAGATTCTGAGATTGAAGCCACATTAGAAAAACTTGGTCATAATGCCGAGCTTAAAACAGAGGAAGTTGAGATATTAAAGAACGCATTAAAACTCAATGAAATTATTATTAAATCTGTCACAGAAGAAAATGGCTTAATAAATAAAAAAGGGAAACTAAAAGGAAGGATCAATGCGCTTGCTTTGAAAAATAGCCTGCCTAAAACAATTCAGAAAATGACTATTTTTGCTTTGAATAAAGATCACTGGGACTTAAACGGTTTAGAAGAGGGAGTAGTTAAACTCTTGGTGTTCTTAGCGGGCGGTCTGGTTCAGAAGATTGAAAAAGGCGTGAGCGAAGATCTTAAACGCATTAACCTCATCAAATTCCAAGCATAAAAATTTAATCTAAAGGTAAGTAATATCCTTACCTTTAGATATTATTATATGCGTAATTTAATCAATTCTGCCACTCTTTTAATTCCCCTATAAACATCATTGTCTGATCTTTTTGGGAGATTACACTTTTACAGTGTGTTTGCGGAGGAATTTTGCTATTGCTTCTTTATCTGCTTTTCCAGTTGCGGTTTGTAGAACCAAGGCTTCATACTCTTCTTGAGAAGCTTCAAGTAAGAATGGATTTCCATGAGCTCCTCTAGCTCTAAAAACAATATTTTCATTTAGGATTTATTTAGCGCGCTAAGTTTTTTAACGCTCGGGTATATCTTGTATTCCCTTCGGCTAGAGCAGCCTCAAAAGATTTAAGGCGTTTAGGGTCACGAACAGGCGCAACAATGAGAAGGTTACCATAAACAGGCGCTAACGCATGGAACTCACACCCAAAAAATTCAAAAAAAATGTTACAAAAATGTTACAAAAAGTTGAAGACTTGTTGAGGGGAAACGGCTATACTTTTTGCATATGTTATTTAAATCTGGATATTGCATTTTCGGCATGAAGAAGATGAAAACTAGGGGTTATCTGGAATGATTCGCTTTTGGATTACAAAAAGAAATAGGAGTTGGCTTCAGCTGACTGCGGAAACCCTTGCGGTTAGTTTTTTGTTTACTACGATCAGCGCGCCTTTTGTACAGGCCAATTTATGGCAGGATCGTAGAATCGCGGCAAAAGAGTTACAAAAAGATGAAACCCTTTTAGCTCGACTTCCCTCCATTGAACAAAATATTTTCCCAACCGCTTCTACTAAAAATCTTCTTGATAGTTCGAACTCTTCACTTGCGCCTCTTTTAAATCAGAAAGCCCATATTCCAAGTCTTAAGTTTCCTTTACCACAATGGGTCACATCCAACCCATTAAGTTATGCAACTCTTAAAAAAGTTGTGATTCCTTCTTCCTGGAAAACTGGGGACCCGATCGTTATTTATATTCAAGATGCTCATTTAAATAAAGATGCTCAAAGGAACATTGGGAAATCAATTCAGCACTTCATCGCCCATGGCAAGCCAGACTTGGTTGCGCTGGAAGGAGCTTTTGGACTGATTGATCTTAGTAGTTTTCGCGAATTCCCAAATCAAGACGCGGTTAAGAAAGTGGCGGATTATCTTTTAAAAGAAAACAATATCTCTGGGGCGATTCACACAGCTTTCACAAGTCCCAGAACCATTCCTCTTAATTCTATTCCTCGACTCAGATCGGGACAGGCAGAGGACAGGCAGAGGACAGGCATCTTAACTACTCTTGAGTCAGGCAAGAAAGAGATTCCATCCTTTGTAGGGGTGGATGACCGCAAACATTATGATGCCAATGTAGAAGCTTATAAACGATCTTATCCTAAGATAGCCCAATATAAAGAGCAGCTCCATTCTTTTAAGATAAAACTGGAAGAGCAAAAATCTGAGAGCTTTAGCCAGAAGTTAAAAGCGTTTGATCAGAAGGTGCAATTATACCGAAATCAGAAAATAGGCTTGGGAGAATATATAAAAATAGTCGCTTCGGTTTCTTCTATTGCCTATCGAGTCACTAGGAATCATTCTCAAATTATGAAGTTCCTTAAAGCTTTGGAGATTGAATCTTCCCTTAATTTCAAAGAGGTAGAGAAAGAACGAGCAGTACTCTTGGAAAAATTGATCCACTCTCTTTCCAAAGCTCAAATGCAAGAGTTGCTGAATGTGAGCATGGTTTATCGGCTAGGGAATATAAAGCACGCTGATTTTTATCTTTATCTACAGAAACTTTGCGAGCAAAGCGGGGTTGACTTTAAAAAGTTTCCAGCAATGGATGCTTATCTGAAATATGTTTTACTCTCTGATGAGATCAATGCGGATAAACTTTTTGAGGAAGTAAAGGTTTTGGAAGAGAAGGCGTATCAGTCTCTAACCAAGTCAAAGGAAGAAAAGGAGATTGTGGCCCAATCGAAAGCTCTCTATCTTACCGAGAAGCTGGTGAGCTGCTCCTTAACCAGAGAAGAATGGAAAGAGTATAAGAGAATCGCAACTCTAAATTCACCAATATTTCAACTTCCTAACTTTCTTCTTGATTTAAGATCATTTGAGGATTTCTATCAAGAATCTTTTATTCGTGATGAGAAAATAGCGAATAATCTATTAAATCTTTTATCCTCTAAATCTTCAACTTCCTCCACTTCCCCTACCTCCCCCATCTTCCCTACTTCCTCTATTACCTCTATGTCGAGTGAGAATCGAGTATTGAGCTCCAAGTCCCATGTTGCAGTGCTTGTAACTGGAGGATTTCATTCAGAAGGGATTGAAGCGCTGCTTAACAAATCTAATGTAACGGTGATCACATATACTCCCAAGATTGCGAAGGTAGATATAGCCAATGGCTCTGCTTATTTAAGCGTATTTACTCAAGAAAAAACACCTCTTCAGAAATTGTTTGATGGAGAAAAGCTGTTCTTGCCGTCTGAAGCCTACCCTTCCTCTTTGCCCCCTATTGTTGCAACCCATATTATTGGTGTGGAGGAAGCAAGTGATTCTGAAGTAGAGATTCCCGATGAAGAAGAGAACCTTAAATTTCATGGATTAGTTAAAACAGTTAGGAAAGATATGAGGGTCTATGCCAAGGACATTGGGGATGGGATTGCAGCTACAACCAGTGGGGATGTGACATTTAATCTCGAGCTTGATAAAAAAGATGGCTCCATTCGTCATACTACACCGCAGCAGGTAAAGCAGAATATTTTTATCCAGATTGTAAAAGCTCTTAAAGAAGAATCAAGAGACTGGCAGAGTAAAGGAAAGGAGTTATGGTTAGATCAATCGGCACAGGGGATGGTGGCATATGGAATGATGATCGCGGGTCTAGCTGGTTTAACTATCCTTGTTTTCTTCCTAAAACAATATGTTCCAATTTTGAATTCAGTGCCTCAATGGGTATTTGGGACGGTATTGTTAGGAGGCGTAGGTGTGTTAGGCGTCTTATGGTTCTATAGAAACATTCGTAGGAAAAGTCTTGCAATTAACCCCGTATCTCTTCCTATAAAAATTTCAATTTTTGGATTTAGAGGTGAAGTTTTATCTTCAGCTGAGGAACAGGCAAAAAAAATTATTACTGATCATTTAAGAAGACTGCAAGCCAAGGCACATATTCCAAACGAAATCGTGACTGAAGCCTATTGGACTAAAGTTTTTTCTGATGCGGGCCGTCCTGAACTATATTCTCTGGCGCGAAAAGTTGAAGGAGATGTGGAAGATGTTAGACCAGCTCCCTATAAAATTGGTCTAGAGATTCATCGGAGGCTGTTGAAGTTAGATGTGCCTTCAGAAATATATGAACTTTTGATTCGTTCTGCTGAGCAAAATGATCCCTCTAAACTTTCCTCTGACCAAAGAGATGCCCAACTTTATATTCTTAAGCTTTTAGGCGAGGGTCAACTTCCTCATCTTATTTTATGGCTTCAGGATTCTTTTAGGAATCACGGGAAGTTTGCCTCTAATCTCATACAATCTCAAAAATCTTTTGAATCTCAATTGAAAAGCTTTCAGGAGATCATGCAGCGATTGATGGTGTTAGCTGCTGGACTGACTAATAAAGATTTAGATCGGCGCTCGAATGTATTTAAAATCTTATCAAGAGAATTTGATATTGCTTATGAGCGGTTGAAAACAGCCCCGTGGACATTAAAGCCAGAAGATTTATACCTATCCTTGATAGTTTCATCTTTGCTTTATATAGGAAAACCATTTGAAGCCGCTAAGTTTTTGGATCAGCATAATTTCGAAGAAATAGAATCCTATGCAAGGATTTTAGCTCAATTTGAGCTTGAGGCTGAAAGAACGCTGGAAGATGGAAAAAGTAAGGATGCAATGGATACTTATGAAGCTTCCCTTTTAATTCTAACGCATCTACCGCAATCTGAGGTAGAGGACTATGTAAGAAAAATTAGAAAGCGTCTGGCTATTATAAAACGTTGGTATGGAAATTCTGCCAATTCGCTTGCAGGATATAAAGGATTTGAGTGGGAGAAACCTCGTTCATGGTGGCTTTTGCCTGGAAATATTAACCATGAACTTGGGCACATGATCACAGGTTTAATGGCAGGATTCATCGCTCTACCCTTTTTCCCAATTAAATATCGAACCACTATTATTGCAGGCATTGGGGTGAAGGGGTACTTTCATCCTCACAATGAATGGGAATACGAAGTTAGAAGATGGCGTCTCGCTCTTTTTTATGCAGGTGGTTTTTTGCCTGTATTGCCTGTTCTTGCGCTTTTAGCTCTTACAAATTTTTTTCCTTTTAATTCTATTTTTTCACCTGCAATCATTTATGCACTTTGGGCAGTTGTATTTGTTCTTCCTTATTTTGTGGATGTGTGGCTCAATCTTCCATCTAATAGAAAAACATATAGTGAAAAATATATGACTGATCTCTTCCAATTTCTACTCCTTAGATCTAAAGGATTATTTACCGTAGAAAAAGGAGCTGGTTTACCGATCGCATTTACAATGGCAGGGAAAAATGAACCATTGCAAGTTCCAATTTCTAGGGACAAAATGATAGACACCCAACCATTTTTAGAGACTTTCACAAAAAATGCCACGCTCTTAGAGAATCAGGATTTAGTGAATAAAACTAATGAGCTTTTAGAGAAAAGGGATTTAGTAAATGAAGCGAATGATTTTGTGGCAGGACTGTTTAAGAAAGATTATGAAAAGAGGATTTATTTTAAACCCTGTTTACGCGGATTTAAAGTTGTAGAGATACCAGAATATGGATTTTTGTCAGGAGAAAAATTAGTTCCATTCTTTCATGATCCAGATGGTTTTATCTATTTAACTCGCGGATTGTATGAACGTATTCTTGCAGATCCTTTTAACGAACAGATTCTTTTTGAGCTCGCTGTGCACCATAGTTTTAGATTGAATTTTTTGAGTTTTATAAGAGAAGGTGGCTCAGCAGAAAGATTCATTCAAGCGATATTAGAAGGATTTGATTTTTATGCCAAGACGATATTTATCTTAAATTATCTGCCTGTAGTTTCTCAAGGAAGATTAAAGGGTGAACAAGAAAAGGGTTTTGGACCGTTTCATATAAAAGGGGATGAAACAGAAGCTGCCTATTATTTAGCACTCTTTTTGGAAAGATATGCTCGTTTTAGGAAATTAGGCTATCGCCCGCAGGGTTCAGATAGAATGATTGGAGGGCCAGAGGACACCTATATGATTGGAGTAGGAGAATGGGTAGATTTTAGGGACAGGTTCCCAAATAAAAGCTTTTTAACTTTTCCAGGAAAATTGTCTGAATTTCTGGAGAATCTGGAAGATAGAAAAGAGATAAAAGTCGGAGCGGAGACAATCAAGAGAGATGAGATAGATCCAGAATTTAGAGCCAATCTCGCGGGAGAAAATTTGTTATACATTGCAAGCCTGGTTTATGATTACTCTCCGGGAGCCCAATTGGACATGTCAAAAATATTTGGAGCTCTGGATTCTTATAAGGAGGATCGTTTTGTAACAGGACTCCTGGCCACATTTGTCAGGCGGTACGGGCGTAATCAAATGCACTTTATGCGAGACCTGTTTGAAAAATTTAAAGCAGAAGAATTAATTCAAATTATTGTTCAGCTCAATCGGTTGGGAAGGAAAGTTAATTTAGAAGATAAAGGGGAACACTATGGATTCAATGAGACTGATCAGCTAATGAATATCCTGTATAGGATAGTTCTTAAATATTCTTTGGATTCAAAAATAATCTTAGGTTCATTAGAAAAACTGAATACAATTTTTGATTTACTCAATCGGAATGTTCGGCCTCTTGGAAAAGTAGGCGAGGTTGTAAGCATATTGAATAAATTTTTGGACAAATCTGGAACTCAAGGCGAGCTCTGTTTAACTGTGTTTCAGGAGATTTTATCCTCTACGGACCCAAAAAATCTCACAGTCTTATTGAGAATCATTTTTGAAGATACTAGCGCGATTACTAATTTGGATAGAATCAAATCCTTGCTGGAAAAGATAAAGGAAAGAGATGTGGATTTTACAGATATAGAACGCGCAAATCAGCTTCCTCTTTCTTTGGTAGAGCTTATTTTAACGCATAGTTCGTTCCCAAATAAAGATTTAAGAACCGTATCTTATCATGGTGTGATCGGCTATAAGCTAAAAGAAAATGTTCCAGAAGATATGGAGGCTCTATATAGCCGTGGATATCGCTGGATGGATGCGCTCTTTTTTAAAGGGATTGAAAATTTTTTAGAAATGGAAAAGGAGATTGAGCAAAGAATATCTCAAGACCCTCATTTTGTCCCAACCATACGAACTATTCATCCCCACCAGGATTGGTATCGCAATGAACTTTCTATTGACTGGGAAAAAAAGGAACCACACCTTAATTTAATGATCTTTGCCTCAAAGTTCCTAAAAACAGATTCTGGGCAAGCTGTTCCGTTCCGAGTGATTGAATCTCTCTGGATTTATACAGCGAACGCTTTAAATCCATTATTTCCTAAAGAGTACGATGAACAAAAAAAGGTTCAGGACTCTTTTAATGATTTAAAGGATCGTTTGTGCAGGATAGGGATACGCATGTTAAAGAAAGAGAACGAAGAAATTGATCCTATTCTTTTTGTAAGGGATTTAAACATTCTTGTTCAAAGGATGAGCATGGCAGAGGTGGAGTCACTTCTAGAAAGTTTGGAGATCGCTTTGGAAGGTACGGATCAAGAACTCATTAACCCTTTCATAGAAAGTTTAACCTACTTTGCGGAGACCATGAGTTATGAAGAAGGGCGGGATGAAATTATTCGCGCTTTAGAAAATCTTAGAACAGATGGGATCGCGGAAGCTTTGGAATCCGCGTTACAAAGACGTCTGGATTACGAAGCAGAGAAGTTTCCTGAAATTCCTTTAGAGAAAACAATAAGCCGAATTGATGGGTTGGACAAAAGTCAAAAAGCAGAGCTTCAGGAAAAATTGCAGGTTGTGTTAGCTTTTGAACAAGAGCTTGTTACAAAAACTCAAAGAGAACTTAAAGCCCGAGCCCTTGAAATTAGATCTTTAGTTGAAAACCAAGCTCTTTCTTTTGATGAAGTAAAGCTTGAATATTTGGCGATATTAAGAGAAATTTCTAAAAGGCTTTATGGAATGCGCGCTTATAATGTTCAGCTCGCATCTACATTGCTTTTCTTTGAAAATAGTGAAATGAATCCAAGAGGTTTGGCAGAGCAAGTTAAAACAGGTGAAGGCAAATCTCTCATTATTGCTTTAACCGCGGGGATGTCCTCGCTTTCTGGAAAGCCAGTAGATATTTTTACAGTAAATAGCTATTTAGCAAAAAGAGATGCTATTAAATTTAAACGCTTGTATGATTTTTTAGGGCTTACAGTAGATCATATTAAGGATCAAGATCATTCATCGAGAAAATCGCTAAAAGAATCTAATTCCGACACATTCTCAGCAGATATTGTTTATGGAACAAACTCAAATTTTGAGTTCCTTTATCTTTATGAGCAGGTGGATCAGTCCCCAATTCGAGCAAAAAAAAGTAACGGAGTCACAGTAAAACGGGAGTTCGCCACTGCGATTGTAGATGAGGTTGACAGCCTATTTTTGGATGAAGCTGTGAATCCGCATCTGATCAGCGGTTTTGGCAGAGCCATGCCAACCTGGCACTATCAGCCAATCTATCAATTTTTCAAAGGTTTAACCCAAGGGACTGATTTTCATGGAACAGAGCTTACTTCTATAGGTGAGGATAAGTATCGAGATTTTATAGATCAGCTTGTTAAAAATCAAGGGAGAGGAAAAGCTCAGTTCTCCCAAGTTCAGTTAAAAAGATATGCAAGGTCTGCTCTGCAAGCCGAGCGGATTCAAAGAGATGTGGATTATGTGGTAGAAAAGGTTAAAAAAATTAAGATGACATATTTTGGTCCTCAAGAAGTTGAGGAAGAGGATATCATCATCATGGATAAAGCCACAGGACGAAAAAGAGAGGGATCAGTTTGGAACCATGGATTGCACCAATTCGTTCAGATTAAAGAAGGGATATCCCCAAGAGAAGAATTTAAGCCAGGAGCTTCTATTACGCATCCTTTTTATTTTAAGTTTTACAAGAAGATTTTTGCTATTACAGGAACCATTGGATCAGATACGGATGAGAAGGAACTGCTGGAAGTTTATGGGTTAAAGTCATTGAGACTTCCTAACCACAAACCTTCTTTACGAATAGATATGGAAGACTATGTGGCTAGAACTTTACAAGAGAAATGGGATAAAGTGGTTGAACAAGTGGAGTTATATCACAAACAGGGGAGACCTGTACTTGTGGGAGTTATGACCATACGAGAATCTGAAGAACTGCACAAGAAATTAAGGGAATCTGGAATTGAAGCTCAACTACTCAATGGATCTCAAAACCAGCCTGAAGAAACGATTATCCAAAGAGCTGGATACAAAGGTGTTGTTACTGTTGCAACCAATTTAGCTGGAAGAGGTACGGACATTCTATTAGGACCCGGTGTTGTGGAGCTAGGCGGATTGCATGTTATTGGAACCCAGAGGTTTGATGCAAGGCGAGTGGATGATCAGTTAAGAGGACGAGCAGGAAGACAAGGCCAGCCTGGAAGTTCACAGTTTATTATCTCTTTGCAAGATGAGGGGTTTAGGCGTTATCTGGGACCCTTAGCAGTTGTTTTAGGGACATTGACGCATCGTCCCCAAGAGACAAGACGTGAAATGGCGATTGAGACTCAAAAAGCAGCAGAGATTATCCACTACCAATGGAGAGTTTCTAGAAACCGAATCTATTCTGTTCAAGATAATCATATGAACAGGTTTTTTAAGATGGTTGGAGATTATTTTAATGTTCGCAGGATTTATGAAATTTTTCCAGAGTTAGTTGCTGAATACCAGAAAGAGGCTATTGCTCAAATGGACTCTACCCAATCCCTGTTCCTGATTGTTAGAGAAAAAGTATTTGATTATTGGACTAACCATCTTCAGTTATTAGAAGATTTAACAGAAGATTTTGAAGACGAAACAGGTCCAAGTTTTGAGGAGGGCTTCTCTAATTATAAGAGACTGGCTGAAGAAAGCTTTCAGGATGTTTTGGAGAAACTTAAGAAAGATGTTTATTCTATTTATGGAGGCATGGCAGGACTCAGTGAAACTGAAGTAGCAGAAAGAATTGACCGGTTTAAAAATGGTTCAGGAGAAGGTGATACACAATCTGATCCGCAGGCTCAACTGGCGGTCGCTGATCAAGCTAATTCGCAGGCTTTAAATGCAGATGGATCCGCTGTCTCTGATCAAGATAATTCAGGGAGAGGAAAATCAGACGGATCATCAAGCTCTGAGTCAGTAGAGATAACATTTAATGATTTAGTAGAAAGATGTCGTCAAGCCTCATTTCCTTTTGACCCGGCTCAACTTATCTCCATTCTACTGGACACAAAAAAATTAAAGAGCCACAAAGAGCGCATCCAAATCTACTTTTGGTTTATGCGCTTTCCGGATATTTCCTTGGTCATGGAGGCTGTAAAGGATTTAGCGCACCTGATTGCCCAAGATTCATCTTTAGATACTCCGGAATTTCGAAGTAATTTGTCTGACATCTTACGTTTACATTCAATGGAGATTGTTTCAGATATCAATAGAATTATACCTCTTGCCTCTAACCCTGGCGGAATTATTTTTCTTATTAAAGCTCCTTTGATGGCTATTTTAAAGAAGCTGTTGCCTCAGGAGCGGATGCCCCGCATTTCAAACATTTATGATCTGTGGATTGTATTTGTTTTAGAGAACTGGCTTTTGCAGAATTTTGTAAAACCATTCATGCCAACAATCCTTCATGCTTTAGGTTTAGATTTTGTTTCAGTGAATGCTGGTCTATGGGGACTTTTCCTTGGGATTCATATTTTGGATTATTTGGGGTGGAAGTTTGTCAATGTAATAGAGTACGCTTTTTTCAAAACTCAAAATTCTCCTAGGGCTCCCCCTCCTTCAAACATGCATGCAGCTGGAATCATATCAATTTTAAGTTTTGCTTTTGGTCTTGATCCCTTCTCTTTACAATCCCTTGCAATCCATTTCCTCACGAATTTTGCTGGTCATTATATCGGAATGTTTCGGACTGAAAGAAAATTTGTGGAGAAGCTTAAGAGAGAATTATATGATCCTTATTTTGAGGATGCTAAAAATTTTCCCTATGATGAAGCTTCTTTGTCCACCCCTCAACCAGAGAATTGGGGAACCAGTGTTAGAGATCGCTGCGTGGACAAAGATGGGAATCCAACTCTGCACTATTCTTTAGCATTGATCGTTCGTCCAGAACATGGAAGTCCATTATTACAAAATCTAGTGAGCATTCAAGAAGGGTTTTCAGGATTGCCCTTTGCAAAAAAATTTTATGCCACGCCTTCTCCTGGGATTCATTTTACTGCATTGCTTTTAGAGGGACCTCGAAAAGAGATGGTGCCAAAGGATACTATTGAAGAGAAAATGAATGATTTTGAAAAGAATCTGTTAGCGGATTTGAGCGCATTTGATCTATGGGTTGAGGGATTGACTATGGATAAAACAAGCGGCCGGATCATGGCTCAAGTTTTCCCGATTCCCAAAAAAGATGGGAGCGATTCTCCCTTTTATTTATTGCGCAGGATGAATCCTAATGCTAGACCTCGGATTACCATCACGCTCTTTACCCCGTTTCAACCTTTAACAGAAAATGAGAAAGAGGAATTGGCAAGATGGCTTCAGCAAAATAGAAATAGAATTTTTGGAAGAATGCATGTGAATGAATTAGAGTTACTGCACACTTCAGACGCTTATGGCCAAGGAGAGACCATTAAAAGCTATGGTCTGGATGGCGTAGCGCGTCAAAGAGGGATTGATAATCTTTTTAGAAATGAAGATGGACAAGCGATGACGGAATATGGACTTATTGCTGCAATTGTAGCTGTGTTGGCAGTCGTGTTATATCGCTTGCAACAGAATATTCCAATTTTGAATTCTCTTCCATCATGGGCATGGGCTGTGGCAGGTATTGGGGCTGGGATTGTAGGGTTTGGTTTATTATATCGTTTGCATAGTTCCAATAAATTAAAGCAGGCACTTTTTCAAATTATTTCAGAAAAAATTGGAGGGATTAATGAAGATTTAGATCGGCTTAATGAATCGCTTGATAGATCGGAAGCAAGGTTAACAGAGTCTGATAATATTTCTTTGGCAGATCAGATAGAACCAGCGGATGGGATTCCAATTACAACTTCTCTGGAAGAATCTGTAGAGATTCATGAAAAGTTCATTCTTGATTCAACAAATATTGATGAAATCGCTCAGAAGATCGTAGATCTCTATGAGGATCAAAATGTTCGTGAACTAGTTGTTTTATCTTCAGATCAACGTTTAGATATGCCTTTAGGAAAACAATATCGGTTTGCTGCTTCCTGCGTTTTTGGTTCTAATCTTGCAAAACCAATGGATGAAAGTGGCGGGTTTATTTCACTGCCAGTTGCAGTAACAAAGGATAGTGTTAAAGAATTAATATTAATGTCACTCGGACCTCTGCCTGAAGTAACCCAATTCAAATTGTTTGTGGATACTTATAGTCCAGAGACAAAAGTTGCAAAAGTGGTACCAATATTTTTAAGCAATAATAAAGAAAATGTAAATATTCCCTCTTCTGACTTAGGACAACCTGTAGATTCATACAAATCCTTTTACGATACTATTCGTCAATCAGTTAAAGGTGTTACCCATATTTCAGAGGAAAATTTACAACGATCTAGAACATTTTTAACTTTGGAAGGAGACCTTAAGAGTTTTGATGAGCGCAGTGCAAATGGCGTTTTTGGGATTACAGAAGTTTATTTTTTACCAGAGTCCAAAACTCGAGAGCGTATGGCTGCGTTTCAAGATGAGTTAAAGCAAAGGTTTGGGAACAAGCTCTATTTTGTGGACGCGGATAAACTTCATTTCACCACTCAAGGACTAGAACAGCAATGGGATAATAGGGAACTCCAAACAAAGAAAGAATTAGCCATGCACAACAGGAAAGAGGATATTGATCCTGAAGCAGAACCTTTTGCAACTGTTCGTAGGCGAGCGCACCAAATTGAAACTCCTGTGACTCAGATGCAAGTTGGCAGAGTAAATTGGAACCCGGAGATTGGAATATTCTGGGAACTGCGACCCCGTTTGAAAGCGGGAGCATCAGATCCCATCCTTGAGCGTTACAAGTCATGGGAGATGAATCAAGGCAGTGAAATTGATTCCCCTGTGGCAGGAGACCCTATCCTCGATCGTCGTAAGTCCTGGGACCTTCCGCAACCTCGGCCCCCGCATATAACTGCCGCTTATTTCACTCAAGCTTTCTCAGAAGACGAGCTTCGCGATTTAAGAAAAATTATTGCTAAATATCAGCAAGACGATTATTTTGGCGACATTGTAGTTGACAAGGCAGAAGTAATTGCATATGAAGATTTGTCTTTCAATGCTGGAGTTCGGGTACTTGAGGTAGTTCCCTTTGTAAAGAATTACGGTGACTCCTTACCCAACTCCAGTATCTATTGGTTTGTGCGGGCGGTGTTTGGATGGAGCCATGAGCAAGCTAAATGGATTGGGATTTCAGGATTGCTGCCAGAAATTTTTGTATTGATTAAACTCGTCACCATTTTGGATGCAATCAGCATGGGAATTTTCTTGATTGGATTTACTGCTTTGCATATTGTTTTAGAAACAATTGTTGAATTGAACCAGAATAGGTCTCCCCCAACAGTTTCGCAGTTCTGGAAGCAGTTCGTCAAAACATTCCGCAAGAATTTCTCCAAGCAGTTCCTTGTCTTCACCCCATATCTTTTTATTCCTATCATGAACTATTTTCACGCTGATCCTATCTTTATAGTTGCATCAGCTTTTGCCGCGGCAGCTATCCATGTCGCATATGATTGGAAAACTTTGTTTGGAAAAAATGTGAAGCATCCCTCTTCTCCCAAAGAATCAGAGACACTTGCAGACAAAACTCAAGCAGAGCAGGCAGCAAAGGTGATTGCGAGCGCAATAGCGGATCGCTATGAAGGAAAGGAGATAAATCGTTCCAAGTTATTAAAAGGATTGAAAAAAATTCTTAATGAAGATTTGAGAAGAGGAATTGAGAATATCAGTAATCCGTTTGTACAGAATAACTTAGTGCTGCAAACGATTCATGGTCTCAATGAAGATGAATTTAAAGCAGCGCTGGCAAAGGAGTTTATGGCTCGGTTCAAGGAGAGGTTATCTGAAGATCAAGCGTACAATCTAGCTGCGCAGGTGGTACTCAATGGTTTTAGTACAAAACCTTTGGAGGAGGCTTTAAGAGAAAGCGAGATTAACAGCCATACGCTTCAAATTAGCGTGGTAGATCCTGCTAATCCAGTTAAGTATCTATCCAAAGCTTTGAAGAAATACAAAATAGCAGCGAAAAAACTGCTGGAAGGGGAGAAACTTTCTGTTTTATTTATTTTAAAAGAACCACTTTCTTTGGATAAGGAAGCAGAGATAAGGAAGAAGGCTGGTAAGCAGATATCCATCAGCTTTTTAAATGTAGAGGAGGCTTTTGGTCCTCATGGTCTAAACATGGCTGTTTTGGATAAAAAACTGTTTCATTGGGAGAACATAGAATATTTTGATCACTTTAGTTTAATCCTTCCTATAAAGTTAGCGGGCGATCTCTCTAAGTTGAAAGGGTTAGGGATCTTGGGCAAAGCTGTGATTCATTTTATTGATGAGCTGTTCAATTCCCTTCCTGTAATGCGTGTTGGGGACGAAAATTTTGAAAAAACTCTGCACGCCATCGCCCTTATCGCCGAGCAGGCGTAAAATCATAGAATTTTTATTTTATTGAAAATATGGCAAATAGCTAGTAGAATAGTGGTAAAATAAGAAATTAAATTAAGAAGGGGGTATGATATTTAACCTCGGTTATTTGCGATGAAACTTAGTAAAACACGGATTGATCACCTTGGTGATCAATTAAGAAAAGGCACCATTGGAGATTCTGACTTAAGAACTCTCGATGATTATAGACGATCTTTTGGTCAAGTATATGAAACAGTAGTTCAGACTATACGTGAAAAATTACAGCTGGAACCAACAGGAAGACCTGCTAAATCTACAAGCTCTATAATAGAAAAACTGCATCGAGAAAGTATTCGGTTAAGCCAAATGCAAGATATTGCAGGAGGTAGAATAGTTGTAGAAAATATTGCAGCTCAAGAACATGCTATCACCTTGATATCTAGAGCTTTTGATGATATATCTATTGTAGATCGGCGGGTTAATCCCAGTCATGGTTATCGCGCAGTCCATGTAATTGTCAGGATTCTTGACAAATTAATTGAAATACAAATTCGAACTGTTTTGCAACACTTATGGGCGGAATTTTCGGAAAAATTGTCTGATCATGATCCTGGAATAAAATATGGTGCTGGGAATAGAGATATTCAATACAGGCTTATAAACTTATCTCGTATAATATCTAAGTTTGAAAATATAGAACTAAAAGTCACAGATTTATTAACTAAATCAACGACAGATGAAAAGATAAAATTAAAATTGGAATCATTCCAACAAGAAATGGACGTTGATAAAGAATCAATAATTAAATCTCTTAAGGATATTATTAGTTTTGATAGTAAAAAGGAGATACCATAATGATATTTTTAATTGAGTACAATAGACTCCAAGGTAAAATTGTTAAAATAGAACGTTTTGATAACTTAAGCAGGTCCCGGGCCGAGAAAATACGGCTTGATATTGAATTGGATTTAAGTCATAAATTAATTAACCATGAGGTAGTCCTGCTTGATGCGGTTAGTGAAAAAGCTGTTCGTCGAACACACCGTCGCTACTTTGAGAATGTTAGTCAAATCGCAGCTCTATAATTTACATTCCCCTGGGGGCATTCATGGGGATTTTCAGTAGAAAAGATACCGAGATACCTTAATATTTATAACATTACAAAAATAGAAATCTTAATTTCTATTGAATCAGATGGATAGCCATTTCTTTCTTTACCCGTTCCACCAAATACATTTTTATTAACGATTGGTAGGGAACATCTTTCGCATTAGCCAATTCTTTAATACCCGCGAGCAAATATTTTGGCACACGCAAGGAAATAGATTCCGTCGTCGGTTTTAGGTTAGGAAACAACGCCCTTTCCGGTTTATTCCAATTAAAATATTTGGAACTATCCGCCTTGGCCCAGAATCTTCTTTCTTCATCTTCGCTTTTAAATTTTGGCAGTTCTTTTAATTTCTTCATATTTTTTCCTCTCTTTTTTATGCAGTTCTCTGGCAGAAATAACACGCACTTTACCTTGATACCTTAATATTTATAACATTACAAAAAAATGTTATTTGGAACTGAATAAGCTGGCTAGCTGATCTACTGGCACAGCAGAAATCCCTGATCTTAAAGTTTTAAGCGGCAACTCCCCTTTTTTAAGCGTTGGATGAACAAGCGCTCCTTTCACATGGTACTTTCCAGCATTTTTAGATAAACGGATTAAAGCATCCGCCATTTCTGGTCGTAGTGTTCGGCTAGCTTTGGCTTCTATAAAAATAATCTTTTCAGCTCCGCCAGGCACAAGGAAATCAACTTCTAACCCTTGCTGATCACGGAAGTAATACAACTCTTTTCTATGTCCAGAATTAATTTGTATTTTAATGATCTCTGAGGCTACAAAAGTTTCAAAAACAGGCCCTAAAAAAATGGATTTAAATAAATCTCTTTCTGAATTAATTCCAAGCAAATGACAGAGCAGTCCTGAATCTGCAAAATAGCTCTTGGGTGTCTTAATCAGTCGTTTTCCAAAATTTTCGTAAAAGGGCGGTATAATGAATATCTGAGAAGTTATTTCAAGAACACTCATCCATTCCGTAATCGTTGGGATGGATATGCCCAAAGGGGCAGCGAGTTCCGCTTTATTTAGCAGAGTCCCAGAACGGCTAGCCAATAAAGAGAGAAAACGACGAAAGGTGGACAGATCTCGGATTGCGGTAACTCCTCGCACATCTCTTTCTAAGTAGGTCTGGATGTAAGAACGAAAATAGATTTCATGTGTGGAAGGATGGGACAAAACTTCAGGGAATCCGCCGTTGTAAATCGAAACTTTACTTGATTCCGCTGAGGAGAATGGCAGAAGATGAAAAACCGCAATCCTTCCGGCCATGGATTCAGAGATGCCACGCATTAAAGGAGCTTCTTGCGATCCAGTCATCAACCATTGTCCTTTTTTTGAAAGTTTGGAATCCATGCGGGTTCTAATATAACCGAATAACTCTGGAACATTTTGCATTTCATCTAAAATCACAGGGGGTTTAAGTTCATCTAGGAAAGAACGCGGATCACTTCTCACGCGTTGGATGACATCAGGGTCCTCTAGCAGGTGATATTCTGCCTGTGGAAATAATTTTTTTAGTAATGTGGTTTTCCCTGCTCGTCTAGGACCGGTTAGAAGCAGTCCTGAGAAAGCGCGAGCCCCCTTTAAAACCTCATTTTCAATGGACCGATGGATGAAAGGCATATGAGTATTATAAACTATAATCTTATAATACTCAAGAGGCCATGCGTATCCCCCATGTAAGGTTGCCCATTAAATTTTACAACAGCAAGTTTACACACCTATGTTATCCTCTTTTGGCGCAAGACGGCGTTACTATTAAATGTGTTATAATCTATTTTTAGATCGGATGGCAAAGGCTTTTAAGAGCCAATAAGGTAGCTCTCAAAAGTTGGAAGGCTTTACTTATTAGTTTGTGAGGGGTTTTAAAAATGGCTGAAGAATTTTCATTTGACGTGGTTTCAAAGGTAGATTTACAAGAAGTAGAAAACGCAATGAATCAGGCTGCTAAAGAAATTTCAACCCGATTTGATTTTAGAGGCTCTGTCTCTCGGATAGAGTTTGATAAGAAAGAAACTTCTTTAATGCTTTATTCAGATGATGAAGGAAAATTGAAGAGCGTTGTGGATATTTTGCAGAACAAGATGGTTAAAAGAAATGTCTCATTGCGTTCCTTATCCTTTCAAAGCGTAGAGCCTTCAGAAAAAGGAACTGTAAAACAGTCTGTTAAAATTAAACAAGGGATCACTACAGAAAAAGCAAAAGAGATTGTTAAGGCGATTAAAGACTCTAAATTAAAAATAACTCCTTCTATTCAAGCTGAGCAAGTCCGCATCGCTTCAAAAAGTAAAGATGAACTTCAGTCTGCCATCACTTTTTTAAGAGCTAAAGATTTTGGGCTGGATTTACAATTTGCAAATTATCGTTAGCCCGAATCTTTCAGTTAGAGTTTTTATCGTCTTCCACAAGCCTACTGAAAGATTCAAGTTATTCTAATAATTCCATCCTTTAACAATGAAATCCTATAGAGAGTATTTGTGGGTTCAGACAAAAAAACATAGAGAGTTCATAAATATTACCCCACAAGTAGAAGCAGCGCTTAAAAAATCTGGCATTCAGGAAGGATTCATTCTAGTTTCAGCCATGCATATTACCGCAGGGGTTTGGGTGAATGACGATGAGCAAGGGCTCCTTAAAGACATAGAAGAATGGTTAGAAAAACTTGCGCCAGAAGGTCCAGATTATAACCACCACCGCACAGGAGAAACCAATGGAGATGCTCATTTAAAATCTTTATTAGCGCATCATCAGGTGATGGTCCCTATAACAGAAGGCAAACTTGATTTTGGTCCTTGGCAGCAGATTTTTTACGGAGAATTTGATGGCCAAAGAAAAAAAAGGATCATTGTCAAAATTATTGGGGAATAGAACATGCAAAGTTCATTAGTTAAAACAGCTTTTCTCTGTAATATTTCTCAAAAATGGAAACAGGTGGTTCCTGAGGTTTTAGGGAATATTAAGAGAATTTTTACAGAGGAAGAGGCTTTATTTTTTGTAGATCGCAAAAATCCTGTCTCTAGCGAAGAACATTTAAAAAAAATTTTAGAATCTGGGTTTGAAAGGATCGTAGTTGTAGGCGGGGATGGCACTTTAAACAGGACTGTTAATTTTTTACAAAGAAATCAATTTTTGGATCAGGTCACTTTAGGGATCATCCCTTTTGGAACCTGCAATGATTTTGCGAAAACTATTGGCTTGCCCAAAGGAGACGCGTTTTTTGCCTTAGAATCTTTGGAAAAAAATAAGATAAAACGCGTGAAAGTTGCTCAGGTAAACCGTCATTATTTTTTAAATAATTCAGGTTTTGGCAGGAGCAATCCGGGTAAAAGAAGAAAAGGCCCTATAGCGGATATCAATCAGATGAAGCCAATTCGCACGAAAATTATTTGGGAGAATGGGCTTTTGCAGGATGAATTTTTTATGATGATTTGCGCCAATGCCCCTTACTTTAGCGACGGGCTTCACTTCTCTAAAGAATCTAACCCTTACGATGAGAGGCTGGAATTTTTCTTTGTAAGAAAAATGAGTAAAGTGCGCTTATTAGCAAAACTTTTTTTTGGAAAAAGAGGCAGACCTTTAGAAAAAAGTCCTATTGATGAAAGCATCTTAAGAATTGACACCACAAAAATCACAGTGCAAACAAATGCGCCGATCTGGGTTATGACGGATGGTGAATTGGTTCCGGAGCTTTCTGCTATTCGGGAAGCTGTTTTTCAGATTGCAGGAACCTGTAATTTTGTTGTTCCAGAAATATGAAAATCAAAGAGATTCTAAAAGAAAAAAAAACGATTTTTTCTTGTGAATTTTACCCTCCTAAAACTTCGGAAGGGATTCAGGATCTTTATAAGGCAGTTTATGATTTAAAAAACCTTGGGCCAGGGTATATCTCTGTCACTTACGGCGCAGGGGGATCTACCCGGGAAAAAACAGTAGAAATGGTCAGTAAGATCAAACAGGAAATTGGGATAGAAGCCATGGCGCATTTGACCTGCGTAGGCCATTCTAAAAATGAAATTAAAGAAGTTTTGAATCAAATTAAAGATAAAGGCATTGAAAACATTATTGCTTTGCGCGGGGATCCGCCTAAGGGTGAAAAGAATTTTATGCCCCATCCAGATGGATTTAAAAATGCGCATGAATTAACCGGGTTTATTCACGGCTCTTATGATTTTTGTATCGCGGTTGCAGGCTATCCAGAAGGGCATATTGAAGCCCCTAGCAAAGCAAAAGATTGGGATTATTTAGAAAAAAAGGTTCATGCCGGAGCGGATTTTATAGTGACGCAACTTTTTTTTAATAATGCGGATTTTTTTAATTTTGAGAAAGAGATGCGTAAAAGAGGCGTAGTGGTTCCCATTATTCCCGGCATTATGCCGATCACTAATTTTCATCAGATCGTAAAGTTTACCCAAATGTGCGGGGCAACTATCCCGGAAGTTCTTTTAAAAGATTTAGAATCAGTTCAAGACAATGGCGGGGCAGTGGAAGAAAAGGGAGTAGAGTTCGCCACAAAACAGTGCGAAGAGTTGATCTTAAATGGAGTTAAAGGGATTCATTTTTATACTTTGAATAAATCTAAAGCCACAAAAAAAATTATTGAAAATCTAAAAGAGAAACATTTAATTTGAAGTTTAACTTTTTTATAAAAGGCGGGTTCTAATAAAAATTTTAGTCTAATGACACTATTAAATTTTAACTTTTATATTATTTTTAAGAATATTTATGAAAATAATAAATAATAGCTTTCCCGCAAGATTTTTAAAATTTTTTTTATTTTTTTTATTTAATTTTTTTCCTTCCTTTGTTTTTTCTCAAAAACCGTTGGAACACCCTGTTTTTGAAGCGATGAGTTTGGAATTAAAGCGTTCCATGAAACAATTGAAATTAGAGAATTTTTTCACCCCTTACTTTCTTTCTTATCAGCTTTTGGATTCAACAGATACCACGATCAACGCTAGAAACGGAGCTATTACTTTTGATCAAACTCAACATGCCCGTTATTTTTATGTGGAATTGCGCTATGGAAATTATGAAAAAGATAATACTGGGGAGAGCTATCGGGGTGTTTTTGAGGGAGCTGCTTTAGAGGATAATTTGGAATCTTTGCGCCATGCTCTTTGGTTAATGACAGATCAGGCTTATAAGCAGGCTGTAAAAGCATATTTGGAAAAGCAGGGAAAAAAGATTTCAGAGGTTCAAAAAGAGGATCTGCCTGATTTTAGCAAAGAAAAACCGCATCACACTGTTGTAAGAATGGCAGAGGATGATTTTCCTTTAGAATCATACAAAGAAATTTTAAAGAACATCTCTGCTGAATTTAAAAAGTATAAAGAAATATTAGATAGTGGAATCACTTTAAGAAAAGTTCACAGAAAAAATTATCTTTTAAATTCTGAAGGCACAAGGTTGCTTCATCCAGGAGCAGGCAATTCTTTTCAACTTTATCTTTGGGCAAAGACCATGACAGAAGACGGCATGAATTTAGAAGTGACTCGTCCTTTTTCTTTTCGTTCCAAAGAAAAGGGGCCTTCTCAAGAATTTTTAATGAAAAAGGCGCAAGAAATAGTGGATCAATTGCTTAAATTAAGGGTCGCAAAAATTACAGATCCATATACTGCGCCTGCGCTTTTAGACGGCGAATCTACAGGGGTTCTTTTCCATGAAGCTCTAGGCCATCGCCTGGAAGGAGAACGACAGCGGGATGAGGATGAAGGTCAGACTTTTAAAGGGCAGATTGGAAAAGAAATTATTCCTTCCTTTCTTTCCGTGGAGGATGACCCTACTCTAATGGAGTTAGAAGGAGAGGATTTAAATGGTTTTTATGAGTTTGACGATGAAGGGATCCGCGCGCAAAGGGTAGTTTTGGTAGAAAAAGGGATCTTAAAAAATTATCTTTTGTCTAGGCGCCCTATTAAAGATTTCTATCATTCCAATGGGCATGGCAGGGCTCAGTTTGGCAGGGATCCTATTGGCAGAATGTCCAATCTGATTGTTAAATCTTCTTTAACTTATCCATTAGACTCTCTTAAAAACATGCTTTTAGAGGAATGTAGAAAACAAAAAAAGCCGTATGGTTTTTTGATAAAGAGAATTCGTTCTGGAGATACCTTTACAGGTCGCGGCCGTTATCAGGCTTTTCGCGGCACTCCGGAAGCGGTCTATCTTGTGGATGCCCAAACAGGAGCAGAAACTTTAGTTCGCGGGGTAGAAATTGTAGGTACTCCTTTGATTACCGTGAATAGAATCCTTGCGACCAGCGATTTTTTTCAAATTAATAATGCTTTTTGCGGCGCAGAGTCTGGGCTGGTGCCTGTTTCGACCATTGCCCCTTATAGTTTGGTGCAAGAGGTAGAATTGCAGCGCCTGCCAGAAGAAAAATCCAGACCCCCTATCCTCTCACCCCCATTTTTTTCTAAAGGAGCTGAACAATGACAGCTGAACTCATTGATGGCAAAGCGATTGCGAATCAAATAAAGCAGGAACTAAAAATAGAGGTGGAAAAACTAAAAAGTTCTGGAATTGTTCCCGGACTTGCCACTTTGTTAGTAGGAGAAGATCCTGCTTCTCAAATTTATGTGCGAAATAAACATAAGGCTTGCCAGGAAATAGGGATCGCTTCTTTTAACCATTTAATGCCAAAAGAATCCAGCCAAAAAGAGGTTTTAGAAAAGATGAACCAGCTTAATTTAGATCCAAAAGTTCATGCTATTTTAGTGCAGCTTCCCCTGCCTGCTCAAATTAATCCGCATGATATTTTGTATGCGATCAAACCATCTAAAGATGCGGATGGTTTTCATCCAGTTAATTTAGGCAGGCTTTTTGCCGCTAAAGATTTAACTGAATTAAGGAGCAATCAGCAGGTGATCCCATTGCCTTGCACGCCTTATGGGGTTTTAGAGCTTTTAGATAGGTCCAAAATTTCCATACAAGGCAAAAACGCAGTGGTGGTTGGCAGGAGCATGATTGTAGGCAAACCCATGGCAGCTCTGCTCTTAGCCCGTCATGCCACGGTAACTGTAACCCATTCACAAACAAAAAATTTGATAGAATGCTGTAGATCAGCGGAACTCCTCGTAGCAGCGATTGGAAAAGCTAAATTCATTCAGGGAAATATGGTTAAAGAAGGCGCGGCTGTGATTGATGTGGGGATTAACCGTAACGCTAACGGCAGCTTGTCAGGGGATGTTGATTTTGAGGCTGCTAAAGAAAAAGCGGGTTGGATTACTCCGGTGCCTGGAGGGGTAGGTCCCATGACCATTGTCATGCTTTTAAAAAATACAGTTGAATTATGTAAAGCTGCTGGCGGAACTTGATCTTGCAGATTTCATTTGGGAAGGGTAAGTAAAATATGGAAAACCAAGAAAAAAAAATTTTAATTGTTGACGATAACCGCGAAAACGCGGAAGTGATAGGTCAGCTTCTGCAAGAAAATGGTTTTGCCACAGTTTTTGTTCCCAGCGGTTCTAGCACGGTTGAAACTGCTTTGAATGAAAGCCCGGATCTTATTTTATTAGAGATAGATCGTCCGGGCAAACAATCTTTTGAAGTAGCTCGGCAGCTAAAATTAGAAAGGGAAATGCGTTTTATCCCTATCATTTTGTTAACCGTGCGGCTAGAGCTGGATTCAAAGGTTCAAGGTTTAGAAGCAGGCGTGGATGATTATATCACGAAGCCTTATAGCGGGGTAGAACTTTTAGCTCGGATTCGGTCACTTTTAAGAGTTAAATCACTGAACGACCATTTGGATGACGCGGAACGAGTTGTTTTTTCTTTGGCCCGTATTATTGAGGCAAAAGATCCTTTTACGCTTGGCCATGCGGACCGTGTTTCCCGGTATGCGGTGGTTTTAGGAAAATTATTAGATAGAAAAGAGGCGGACCTTGAGACATTGGAAAAAGGCGGCGCTTTACACGACATTGGCAAGATGGCTGTGCCAGATTCTATTCTTCTTAAACCCGGTCCTTTGACTTCAGAAGAATTTGAAGTGATGAAAGGCCATCCAGTGGTGGGATACAATATTTGTGAAAGGTTAAGGTCCGCTAAAGATGCTTTGCCTCTCATACGCCATCACCATGAAAAACTGAATGGGGATGGGTATCCAGATCATTTAAAAAAGGATGACATTCCCCCTTTAGTCAGGATCGTCAATATTGTAGATATTTATGACGCGTTAACCTCAGCGCGTTCCTATAAAGATGCCTGGAGCATAGACAAGGCTTTTGGCGTAATGTATGAAGAAGCAAAACGCGGCTGGTGGGATGGGGACCTGATTAGAATTTGGGAAAAAGCTGTGCGCAGCGGAGAACTCGCCACTTTTCTTTCTCAAATTAAAAATTTAAAAATTTCAATGGCTAAAAAATCTCGACTTTGAACAATTTAGGAGAAGAATTTCAAAGAAACCTGATTCAAGTCGCCTATTCCGAAGACAGTAAGCTTTACCCCAAAAAACACCTCGCCCGATCTAAATTTTTTAAAATTTTTGAAATATTTTTTAATCTTCTCGGCGCTCTCATGGGCTGTTTTTTTATTCGTTTTCCCTCTGCCAAATGCGCTAACCGATCCACTGTTTTTATATCGCGCTATAGTTCCAAAGGTAAAAAACTTATCTTAGGCGCAGAAAATCAAAAGAATTTTAATAATGCTTTGCGCTTAATTCGAATCTTTGAAAAAGAGCATGGAGAAAAATGTTCTTTGATGATTTTAACTTCACATCCAGAAACCATTGGCCAACAGTTTTATCTTTTAGGCCAGTTGATCGCCTATGCTGTAAAAAGTTCGGAACTTCTTTGTCCGGATAAAAAATTTAAGTTAGTGCAGGCAATTGATTCTTTTGCTTTGGATACTCTCCATCCTTTTGTTGGGGCAGCTTATGCAGGTCTCATTAGCTCCGGCCATTGCGCAGTGGATAGAAAGCCATATGAAAAATTTTTCTTACAGAAATTTTTATTTAAAAGATTTCATTACACTAAAGCCATTTTTCATATGCTTAAAATCTTAAAAAATAAAGAGCCTCTTTGCCTTGCTTTAGCCGGCGGGGTAGCGCACAACTCCAGGGTTTTTTACACCATACGAGAATTCGCGCATCAGGCATACTCTCATTCTTTCCCAAAACGTTTATCCAAGCAAACAATAGCTCAGTCCATTATTTCGATATTAATAAAAGAAGGTTCTTTAGCCTGTTCCAAAGGCATGGTAGAGGATAAAGAGCTGAATGAGCTCATCTTTTTTTTGCAAACAGTTGGGATCCCTGCCGGGATTCAGTTTAAGATGATCGAAGATTTTAAAAAAGAGCTTCTATTAAAAAATCCATGGAGGCTTCGGTTTTTTAGAATTCTATTATCACGGATTTCCAGTAGAAAAATTCCTTTAATTATTTTACCCATGGCGCATTCCTCTAAAGGAGAAATTTGTTTAAATCAGCCTTTTTTAATTAAAGACTATAAAAATGAGGGAAAAAAAGTGACGGTTCAAAAAGATGAAGGAAAGGAAGTAGAAGAAGACTATTCTATTTTTTTCAAACGATTTGTAGAAAGTGAGTTGAATATGGCTTAATTCGAATTGTCCATAAAACCAAATCAATGCGTATTTTAACTATAAAACTTTTATTAATTTTTTCTGTAAGCTGCCTAACCCATTTGCCCGGTCTTTTTAATCCTTTGCTTGATTTTCATGGATGGGCGCAAACCTTAAGGGCTTCTATTTCCAGAAATTTTTATGAGGGGGGAATGAATTTTTTTAAACCTCAAATAGATTTTCAAGGGAATGACCTGAGGCATGCCTCTACCCAGTTTCCGCTCTATAGCTATCTAGTTGCTGTTTGTTACAAATTTTTCGGAGTCAATGAGGTTTGGGGAAGGGTTCTTTCCATGATTTTTGCGGCTGGAAGCGCTGTTTTACTTTATTTTTTAATTTGTTTTTTTGGGCAAGAGCGCGTTGCTTTAATCAGTTCTCTTGTATTTTCTTTTATTCCGATACGCATCTATTTTATGAGAACTTTTATGCCGGAATCCATGGCCATTTTTTTTCTTTTAGCAGGGTACCTTTTTACAGCGCTTTATTTAAATCCAAATATTGCATTGTTAGAAAATGGATGGCGACAAAAAAGTCAGTTAGAAAAAGAGAAATTTTTTCCTTATGGTTTTTGTTCAGCTATTTTTTTAGCTCTCTCATTTTTGTTGAAACTGCCCTACATTTTTTTAAGCGCCCCTGCTCTTTTTTTAATCAGCGAAAAATATGGAAGAAAAGCGTTTTATAAAAAAGAGCTTTATCTTTGGTCAGGCTTAATTATTATTTTTCTTGGCAGTTGGTATGGTTACACGATCTTTGGATTGCCGGCATTGACCGGGGAGGAGAGTTTTTTTAAAAATGAATTGGATTATTTAAAAGAGTGGAGGAGCCTTAAATTTTGGACTACTCATTTTTTATCCCGCACCCCAGAGCTTTTAACCACTTATGCGGGTCTGCTTTTCTTAGTGGTTGGTTTAAAAGAGGCATGGCAGAAAAAGATTCGCTTTATCTTAGCATGGTTTTTATCCGCTGTATCCTACTTGATTTTATGCGGAAAATATGGAAAAGTACATCAGTACGCGGCCTTGCCCCTGTCTCCTATTTATGCGGTCTTGATCGCTCTGGGAATTTTATCTTTATGGGCAAAGGTTCAAGAGAAAAGTTCTTTTAAAATGAACGGGGTGTCAGGCTTAAGGGCATGCCACTCTTTTAACTCGACAAAAGTTTTGTTCATTCTTTTAGTGTTATCTATGCCGCTCCATGCTTTTTTAAGAATAAGACATTGGTATGATCTAACAGACTTTTGGGTATTGCGGGCAAAAGTTGTAGCTAAAGAGCTTTCAAAACGCGAAGATTTATTTTATATTTATGCAGAGGATCAACCTTTTTATTTATATCATTTGGCAAGGAAAGGGTTTACCCACTCTCGCCATCCTTATGGCAGCGGCCGTTTTAAAGAGGCTTTGAAACAAGGGATAAAATTTTTTCTTGTTCCAGGAGAACTAAAAATGGAAGAAAAAGATCCTTTATTTTTAGAACAGTTTAATTTAGTTTATAGAGATTTAGACTTTTCTATTTATGAGCGTATTTAAAGGTTTCCTGACCATTTTTATAAGATAAAAAATATGTTTACAAAGCTTTTCCGTTTTTTCTGGGGACTGGCGCTGATTCCTCTTACCCTAGCCACCTATCGTCATTTCCCTGAATTTATTTTTTCCTTGAACCATTCTTTGGATTTATTATTTTTTCTGCTCTTAGGCGCTCTACTTTACATCTTTTTTGAAATAATTTTTAATCGTCCTTTACGAACCTATGTCTTTGGCCATGAACTGACCCATGCTTTAGCCTCTGTGGTAGTAGGCGGCAAGGTCCATTCTTTTGAGGTTTCTAAAGAGGGAGGAAGTGTTTCTCTTTCTAAAACCAATTTTTTTGTGGCGTTATCTCCCTACTGCATCCCTTTTTATACTTTATTTATTTTTTTAGTCTATACTATTTTAGGATTCTGGATCGAGATGGAAAAATATCATTTAATTTTTCTTGCTTTAATCGGTTTTACCCTTGCCTTTCACCTTTCTTTAACCATATTTGCTATCCGTCAAGAGCAGCCGGATATAAAAAAAACAGGCTTCATTTTCTCTTTAGTTTTTATTCTTTTGGTGAATGCTTGGATTTTAGTCTTTTTAACCAAATTCCTTTTTTGGGATTCAGTTGGGGTTAAGAGATATTTTTTTCAAGTTTTCAATACGCATTCTTTGATTTGGGCTTGGGTCTGGGAAAAAGGGATAGAATTTTATAAGTTGGGAATCAGGAAGTTTTAAAGCTCGCGCAGAAGTTGTTTTTGAATCTCTTTTTTACTTTTAGAACGAACATAGATTTTTGAGCTCTCTTTAATTTTTGTAGAGGGCTTAATTTTCCACTTCTGCCGCAATTTGATCATTAAAATTTTTTTCTTTTTTTTCATTTTGCTGTTCATCCCTTAACGCAAACTTCTGATTTGAATCATATTTTTCCAGAAAAAATAATCCTATAAAGGAACCGCAGCTGTCTATCATGACGTCAAAGACGGTCCCGCCCCTGCCATAAACAAAAGATTGATGCCATTCATCGCTCATGGAAAAAAGCAGGGTAAAGAAGAAAGTAAGAATAAAATGAAGACGAGGAACATTTAAAAAAGTTTTTTCCAGAGCGCGCTTGCTAAAAATTCCAAGCAGTCCATATTCTAGCAGGTGCGCAATTTTTCTAAGAATAAATTTTGAAGCTCCTAACCATGTTTCAAAGTTAAGGCCTTCTCCTGTATAGTTTGGCTGACTGGAAAATATGGTGATTAAAAAACACCAGAAAATGACCCTTCCCCAAAGCTGGAAAAGCGTTGCGGACGAAGATTTTTCAATAGAAAGGAGGTTCACGCTACTTTATGGTTGTTTTTTTATCGAGAGAGAAAGGATTTCTACTAGAATAGCAATGGTGCGCAGGGTTTCTTGATAAATTTCCTCTTCAGAGGTTTCATTAAAAATCGCTTGGTTCATTTTGGAAGAATCTTGGTCAAAAATTCTTCTAAAATCTTTAATGCTTTTATCTTGATCACTGTATTTTATTCGATTTTCTGTAACTTTTTTTTCTATTTCTTTTAAGACAAGAGAAAGAGGCTTTGTTGTGTCCTCAGTTAAAATTGGAAGATTAGAATTATTTTCATTCATACCAATTTTACTATATCATACTCTTTAGATGAGATTCAAGCGGAAATTTTTTACAGAAATTTTTTACTTCTTGCGAAATTTTTTTAAGTTCAGCTTCATTCCCTGTATTTTTAAGAGCCCGATCCATCCAAATAGAAATTTTTTCCATCTCTTTTTCTTTCATGCCGCGCGTGGTTAAAGCAGGGGTGCCAATCCGTATGCCGGAAGCGATAAAAGGTTTTTGAGGATCATAAGGGATGGTATTTTTATTAACGGTAATTCCAGCTTTGTCTAAACTTTCTTCCGCAACTTTCCCTGTAAGATTCTTAGATTGCAAATCCACTAAAAACATGTGGCAATCGGTGCCGCCAGTAACAATTCTAAATCCCATTTTGCTTAAATTTTGCGCAAAAGCTCTTGCGTTATTCAAAACTTGGGACTGATATTTTTTAAAGGAAGGTTTTAGAGCTTCTCCCAGGGCCACTGCTTTTGCCGCAATCACATGCATCAAAGGCCCTCCTTGAGTGCCAGGGAAAATAGTTTTATCCAGAGTTTGCGAGTATTGAGCTTTGCACATAACAATGCCTCCTCTTGGCCCCCGCAAAGTTTTATGGGTAGTGGTGGTTACAAAATCCGCGTAAGGGATGGGGGAAGGGTAAAGGCCAGCTGCCACAAGGCCTGCATAATGAGCCATGTCCGCCATAAAAATAGCTCCGATTTTATCACAAATTTCTCGAAAGCGTTTCCAATCAAAAATACGGGAATAAGCTGAAGCCCCTACGCAAATTAATTTTGGTTTGTGCTCTAAAGCTAATCTTTCTGCTTCTTCATAGTCAACCAGCTCTGTTTCTTTTTTAACTGTAAAGCCGATTACTTTGTAATATTTACCGGAAAAGTTCATGGGGTGACCATGAGAAAGATGGCCTCCATGGGGTAGATAAAGTCCCATGATGGTATCTCCAATGTTGAGGCAGGCTAAATAAACAGCGATATTCGCCTGGGTTCCTGAATGCGCCTGAACATTCGCATGTTCGCAGCCAAAAACTTTTTTAGTTCTTTCTATGGCTAAAGTTTCAGCCACATCCACCCACTCGCAGCCGCCATAATATCTTTTCTGCGGCAAACCTTCCGCGTATTTATTGGTCAGCACAGAACCCTGGGCTTCAAGTACGCTGGGAGAAACATAATTTTCTGAGGCTATGAGTTCTAGTTTTTCCATTTGTCTTTTAGTTTCACCTTGAATGGCTGAATAAATTTCCGGATCTGTTTTTTTAAGGGTGTTCATGGTTGCTCCTTCTTTTATAGGGTTGTTTTTTTTCAAGAACGATAATCAGAGTTTATTTTAACGTAATCCAAAGAAAAATCGCAGGTCCAGTAATGAGCGGATGCTTTGCCCTCATGTAAGTTAAGAAAGATTCTGATTTCTTTTTGGCTTAATATTTTTTTTGCTTTTGTTTCAGAAAAGATGACCGCTTTCCCTTTTTTAGCAAGAGACAAATTTTCTAACAATAGATCTGTTTTGTTTGGGTGGAACTTGACCCCTGATCGGCCTGCTGCGGCTAAAATTCTTCCCCAGTTAGCATCCTCTCCAAAAAAAGCTGTTTTAACTAAAGGGGAAGTGGCTACCACTTCGGCTATTTTTTTTGCTTCTCTATTGGAACGCGCCCCGCGCACAATAACTTGAATTAATTTTGTGGCGCCCTCTCCATCCGAGATCATTTTTTTAGTTAAGGATTCACAGAGACTTTTAAGTTCAAAATTAAATTTTTCTAGATCTTTTGGCTTTTTGATTTTTGCGCTTAAACCATTGGCTAGAAAAAATACAGAGTCATTAGTAGAGGTATCTCCATCCACGGTGGCAGCATTAAAGGATTGGTCGCAAGAGGTTTTTAGCATTTTTTTCATAATGGGAATGGGCAGCTCCGCATCTGTTAGGATAAAGCTAAGCATGGTAGCCATATTAGGATGGATCATCCCTGCTCCTTTAACGCATCCCCAGAGCCTTACTGTTTTGCCTTCCATAATAAATTCTCTTTTTTCAAATTTAGGAACTTTATCTGTGGTCATGATGCCATAGACCGCTTTTAAGGGGTTGTTATAAATTTTTTTATTCTTAGGGTTAAGCTGAGAAGAAAGATTTTTAATTCCCTGTTTTATTTTTTCTATGGGAAGGGTTGAACCAATGACGCCTGTAGAAGCTACCAGCACATGATTGTTTTTTATCTTAAATGCATCTGCAGCCAATGCGCACATTTTTTTCGCATCTTTTAAGCCCTGATCCCCGGTTGCGGCATTGGCGCAGCCAGAGTTAGCTACAATCGCTTGAGCTGTTCCACTCTCAAGATTTTTTTGGCTAACAATAATTGGGGCGGCTTTGACCAGATTGCGGGTAAAGATTCCTGCCGCGTTACAGATGCGTTCAGAGTAAATCAGCGTAAGGTCTGCTGGTTTAGGTTTTTTAGCGATTCCGCAGTAAACCCCAGACGCATAAAAACCTTGAGGGAGCTGAATGTCAGACACTATCTTCTCTTAAACTGTTTTCTTTTAGAGCGGCAATTTGGACACCTTTTTGGCGGGGTGAGTCCTTTCATTTTAAAAAATTGCTGTTCTCCTGGTTCAAAAAGGAATTGTCTTTTACAGTCCACGCAAAACATTTTTGCTCCATTCTCATTTTTACCATTTCCTTTATCTTCTTGTTCAGGAGTATAAGGCGCATATTCTTTATCTTTTCCAAACCAACGTTCAAAAAAATTTCTAATTCCCATGGTACTTCCTCCTTTTTAACCCGAATATTCGAGTTCAGTTCCTTTATCCTAAATCCCTTGTTTAGAAAAACTATTGTTTGGGCCTATAATAGTCCGCATGTCTCCTCTAAACCAAACATCAGGTTCATATTCTGAATTGCTTGAGAGCTTGCGCCTTTCCCTAGGTTGTCCAGAGCTCCAATCACAATCGCTCTATTTGTTTTTTCTTCCAGATGCACTCCAATTTGGCAAAAGTTAGAGTGTTGCACAGCTTTTAACTCCGGAAACGAACCTTGAGGCAATACTTTTACAAAGGGTTCGTTTTTATAGAAAGAGTTGTAGATATCCCATAATTCATTCAAAGAGGTTTTTTTAGTTAAATTTGCATAGAGCGTTACAAGGATGCCTCTATGAATAGGGAGCAGATGGGGCACAAAAGTTATTTTTATTTTTGGCTGATCTTTCCTTAAATTGGAAAGCTCCTGTTCAATTTCAGGAGAGTGTCTGTGTCCGTTTACAGCATACGCCAAGAAGTTTTCATTTGTTTCAGTAAAGAGATATTTCAGTTCTAATTTTTTGCCAGCGCCAGAGACGCCGGATTTTGCATCTATTATTAGACTGTTGGGATTACTCCAGTTATTTTTAACTAAAGGGCTTGCGCTTAAGATTGCGGCTGTGGCATAGCAGCCCGGATTTGCCACCAAAGTTGCTTTGGCAATTTGTTTGCGGTAGAGTTCAGGCAAACCATAAACAGCTTGTTTTAGCAAATCTGGGCAAGGGTGTTTGGTTTTGTACCAGCTTTCATAGAGAGAGCTGGAGCGCAGTCTAAAATCAGCGGAAAGATCTATGATTTTAATTTTTTTAGGATAGAACTCCTTGACTATTTTAGAAGCTTCTCCATGCGGCAGGCAAATAAAAAGTATATCGGAATCTTCTGCAATTTTTTTTACATCACACTTTTCCAAAAACCATTCTTTTTTATTTTTTAGCTCCATTTTATGCGCGAGATTCGGGTGGATCAAAGACAGGGGTTTTCCCACTTGAGATTGAGAGGTGCAATGCGCAATGGTTGCTTCTGGATGTTTCAAGAGATAACGTAAGAGTTCCCCGCCAGTATAACCCGTAGCTCCAATAATGGAAACTTTCATTTTAACTTGGCTCCTTTATAATAACGGTTATTTCCCCTAAGATTTCTTTTCCCTGCATTTTTTCTATTATTTCATTTAAAGTTCCTTCCAGCACCTCTTCAAATTTTTTAGTCATTTCTCTGCCAATAAAAGTAAGGGTTTCTTTTCCCCAGGTATCAGCGACTAAAGAGAGGGTTTTTAAAATTCTAAATGGGGATTCAAAGAAAACCACAGTGGTTTTAAATTTTTTAGCCTCTAACAATTCTTTTTTGATTTTGCCGGACTTGCGGTGAAGAAAACCAAGAAAAAGAAAGCTTTTTTCCGCAAAACCGCAAACCGATAAAGCGCAAGATATGGCTGAAGCTCCGGGAATAGGCACAACAGGGAACTTTAACTCTTTTACATTTTTTACAATGGATGTGCCGGGATCAGACAAGGTAGGGGTTCCAGCATCGCTTAATAGCGCTAAACACTGGCCTTTTTCAAGCAAGGCAAGAATTTTTGGAATTTCTTTTTTTTCTTTAGGACCGAAAATGGTTAAAAGTGGTTTTTGTATTCCAAAATGGTTTAATAGTTTTAAAGTTATTCTTGTATCTTCACAAAGAATCTGGTCAGCTTGCTTTAAAACTTCCAACGCTCGGATTGTAATATCCGATAAATTCCCAATTGGCGTTGAAACAACATACAAAATTCCTTTTTGATCTTTTTCAGTTCCATTCCCAGAAATTTTCAAATACGGACTGATCTTCTTTTCCATTTCTTATAAACGCTTGTCCTTGTGGGATCTTTTCCTTTTCGATTTCAAAAATTTTTACAAATGTTTCTACTACTTTTGGGTCAAACTGGGTTCCAGCCTGATTTTTCAGCTCTCGAATAGCCTGCTTTTCAGGCAGAGCTTTGCGGTATGGGCGGTCTGTAGTCATTGAGTGAAACGCAGCCAGCACAGAAACAATTCTGGATCCTAAAGGAATTTCATTCCCTTTTAGTCCAGAGGGATATCCTTTTCCATCCCAGTGCTCTTGGTGGTACAAAATCATAGGGCCAACCGGTAAAAGAAATTTTACTTTTGAGACCCAATCATGACCTTTTTTAGGAGCTTTTTTAACTTCTTCTAATTCTTTGGGAGTCAAGTTGCCTGGTTTATGCAAAATGAGCTCATTCAGATCGCTTTTTCCAATGCCGCGGAGAATTGTGGCGAATTCAACATACATCGCTATAGAGTCAGGCAGTTTTAGCTCTTGAGCGATTTTTCTTGCATAAAACCGCAAGGTTTCATTCTTATCTTTAGATTCTTCCGCGGCCAATCTTTCTGCCAAAGCCTCAACCATTTCACAATAAAAAATTTGCAAGTTTTTATATAACCCCAAATTTTCCAGAGCAATCGTGCTTTGGCGAGCCAAGATATTTAATAGACGGATTTTCTTTTCTTCAAAGATATGGTGCGGTTCATCCGCAAAAATTGAAAGTAAGCCCATGATTCGGTCTTTTAACTTTAGAGGGATCAGCATTAGAGATTTTCCTGGAAGTTCTAAACCAGCAACCCTTGTATCTTTAGTTAAATCATCAAAGATTTTAATTTTTCCAATTAAGGCAGACTCGCCGAAGAGACCTTCTCCAAATTTTAAACCCAAAGATTTACAGGTTTCTTGAGAAAGTTCTTGCGTAGCCACAATTTTTAGTTCTTGACTTTCTTGGTCCAAAATCATTAATGAGCCAACAGCGCAACCCATAATTTGGCAGGCAGAGCTAAGGATCATTTTTGCAAGAACCGGTTTTGTTTTATCGCCAAAACTTTCCAAGACAATCTCATGGACATTTGCTAAAAGATTAACTAAAGAATCAGTGTTGACCACCTCTTCTCTAAGGCGGGCTTGAGATTCTTCAAAGTTTTTAAGCGCAAGGTTATGTTTTTGTCTGTTTCTTAAGTAATAGGAGAGATAAAATAACCAACTCCCGGCTAAAAGAAAGATAAGAAATGTGACTGTGAAGATCATTGGGGACATCTTTAAAGCTCCTCCTAAATGAGGGTTAGCTGTGATAATAACAGAAGAAACTAAGATTGTCAAGTTTCTTGATGTCAGATGGTAATTATGTTACGATTGGGTTCAATTATGAAGATATTGGTGACTGGTTCCAATGGAATGGTTGGAACTGAACTTAAAAAGCATTTGGATAATGCCTTTTTCTTCAAACATTTTAATTATCCTGATTTAGATGTAACTAATCGGCATAGAACGCAGGAAATCATAGAATATCACAGGCCGGATGTGATTATTCATCTTGCGGCTAAAACAGATGTGGATTGGTGCGAGTATAATCCTGAGGAATGTTTTGCAGTTAATGTTGAAGGCGCTAGAAACGTTTGCGAAGGCGCGCAAAAAGTAAAGGCTCTTTTAGTTTTTCCATCCACTTTTTATGTTTATCCGGGAGATAAAGAGAGTCCTTACGATGAGCGTTATGATAAGGTAATCCCAGATAAAATCATAGGCACTTATTCTAAAAGCAAGTGGATCGGTGAAGTTGTGGTCTCGGAATTTAAAAATATGAGACATTTGATTGTTCGTTTTGGTTCTTTATTTGGAGGGGGAGAGAAGGATAAAAAATTTGTGAGCAAGGTTTTGCGAATGGTCAGTTCCGGAGTAAAAGAAATTAGAATGATTGATAATCGTTTTATCCAACCCAGCTCCGTTAAAGACACTGCCCGTAATTTATTATCGTTGATTGAGAAAGGCGGAGAGGGAGTTTTTAATATGGTGGGGCATGGAACCGCAAGCTATTTTGAATATGCTAAGGCAGTGCTGGAATTTGCCGGGGTTAAAGATGTAAAAGTTATTTCCATTAATTCAAAGGATTTTAAAGAGACAGCGCCAAGAGCTTTTAATTTAAGCGCAGTGAATGGACGTTTAGGTGAAATGGGGTTGGATAGGATGCGGGATTGGCGTTTAGCTTTAAAAGAATATATTGAGGAAATTAAGAGCCAATTTATTGAATAAAGATAGAAAATTGACTGTTTTCGTTTTAAGTTTGAAATAAAGAATACCAATCAAAACGAACCCTTATGCCTAATCACTCGCAGTTTGTACATTTGCATGCCCATTCTGAATATTCCCTTTTGGATGGAGCCTGCAGAATTACGGATGATCGCGGTAAACCCTCAGAACTAATTAAATTTGTTGCTGCCCAAAAAATGCCGGCTTTAGCCATGACAGACCATGGGAATATTTTTGGCGCCATAGAATTCTATAAATCTTGTCAGACTGAAGGCATTAAACCCATTATTGGCATGGAAGCCTATGTGGCTCCAAAATTAAGAAACGACCGATCCGGAACCCTCTCCACATCCAATAACCATCTGACCCTTTTAGCTAAAAATGAAAAAGGGTATGAAAATTTAATGAAACTTACCTCTATTTCTTATCTGGAAGGGTTTTATTATAAACCTCGCATAGACTGGGAAATTTTGGAAAAATATCATGAAGGTTTAATTGCTTTGTCCGGCTGCTTAAAAGGAAAAATCGCGGAGACTATTTTGCAAGAAAAATCAGACCAAACTTTGGAACTTGCAGGCAAATATCAGGAGATATTTGGCAAAGGGAATTTCTATTTAGAAATCATGGATCATGGAATTGAGGCTCAAAAAAAGGTAGATCGGACATTAACGGAACTTTCCCAGAAAACAGGGATCCCTTTAGTAGCTACCAATGATTGCCATTACTTTAAAAAAGAGGATGCATTCGCTCACGATGTGTTGCTTTGCATTGGCACAGGTAAAGTTGTGAGTGAAAGCAACCGCATGCGTTATGCATCTGAAGAATTCTATTATAAAAGTCCGCAAGAAATGGAAAAACTTTTTTCAGAAGTTCCCCAAGCGCTCCATTCCACCATAGAAATAGCTTCCCACTGTAATTTGGAAATTAAATTCGACAGGATTCTTCTTCCTCAATATCAGGTGCCTCAAGGGGAAACCATGGATTCTTATCTAGAGAAACTCTGTATGGACGGAATCCGAAAAAGGTTTGGGCAGATGTTGCCTGCATATAAAAGCAGATTAGAAGAAGAACTGGCTGTGATCAAACGCATGGGGTTTTCAGCTTACTTTTTGATTGTTTGGGATTTTGTAAGTTTTGCTAAAAAAGAAGGGGTTCCGGTTGGGCCGGGAAGAGGTTCAGGAGCGGGTAGTTTAGTGAGCTACTCTCTGGGCATTACAGACATTGATCCTTTAAAATACGGTCTTTTATTTGAGCGTTTTTTAAATCCAGACAGAAGAACCATGCCAGACCTGGACATAGATTTTTCTGATGAAGGCCGGGAAAAAGTCATTCAATATGTGAGAAAAAAATACGGAAACGATTCTGTGGCGCAAATTATTACCTTTGGTTCCATGCTCGCGCGTCTTGTGGTTAGAGATGTGGGAAGAGTATTGGAAATGCCTTTACAAGAATGCGACAGGATCGCGAAAATGATTCCAAAAGAGATAGGAATCACAATCTCTTCAGCTTTAAAACAGGTGCCAGAACTTAAAAACCTTTACCAAAACAGTCCGGATGTAAAAAAGTTATTGGATGTTTCACAAAGGCTGGAAGGTTTAAAACGCCATACCGGGGTGCATGCCGCTGGCATTGTGATTGTGCCAACCCAGGAAAATCAGGACATTACTCATTATATTCCGGTAGCCCAAGGCAGTAAAGATGTCATTACCACTCAGTACAATGATGACAGCCTTTTAAAGTTAGGGGTTCTTAAAATGGATTTTTTGGGTTTAAGAACCCTTACAGTTTTAAAGAATGCAGAATCCTGGGTGCAAAAACGGCATGACCCTGAATTCGATTTAACAAAAATTCCTTTGGATGATCCAAAAACTTTTAAATTTTTAAGTGAAGCAAAAACCATTGGCATTTTTCAGCTGGAGTCTTCTGGCATGAGAGATCTGCTGCGCAAATTAAAACCAGATAGTTTAGAAGATATTATCGCTCTGGTTTCTCTTTATCGTCCGGGTCCCATGGGCAGCGGCATGCTGGATGATTTTGTGGCTAGAAGACACGCTCATTCTAAAGTGAAATATGATCACCCTAGCATTGTGCCAATTGTTAAAGAAACTTATGGGATTATTGTTTATCAAGAGCAGGTCATGCAAATTTCAAGAGTGATTGCCGGTTTTTCCGCAGGACAGGCTGATGTTTTAAGAAAAGCGATGGGAAAAAAAATTCCGGAAGAGATCACTAAACTTAAACAGAGTTTTTTGGAGGGAGCTAAAAACAAAGGGATTGATTTAAAAATTGCTGAGAAGATTTTTGCTCAAATAGAACATTTCGGAGGGTATGGATTTAATAAGTCTCATGCCACGGCTTATGGCCTTTTGGCGTATCAAACCGCATATTTGAAAGCGAACTATCCGCATGAATATATGGTTTCTTTAATTTCTTCTGTGATTGGCCATTCTTCCTTTGCCAAAGAAGAAGGCAACAAAATGGTGGAATATATTCAGGATACGCAGTCTTTGGATATTGAAGTGCTTCCGCCTAATGTGCAAAATTCTTCTACTCATTTTAGTTTGATTGGGAAGGGGAAAGAGACAAAGATCATCTTTGGCCTTTCTGCGGTAAAAAATGTGGGGGAAGGCGCGGCTGAAGCTATTGTAAGGGAAAGAGAAAAAGAGCCTTATTGTTCTTTGCAAGATTTTTGCCAAAAAGTTGACACTAAAGGTGTGAATAAAAAAGTCATTGAATCCTTAATTAAAGCCGGCGCTTTTGATTTTGTAGGCGAACCTAATACAAGAACTCGCGCTCAAATGGCTGGTTCTCTTGAGAAAATATTACAGTTCACTTCCAAATTAAGGGACGATCAGATAATAGGACAAGCTTCCCTTTTTGAATCTTTGCAAATTACATCTCAAGAAAACCCGAGTGAACTCGTTTCAAATATTCCAGAATGGCATGAACATGAATTGCTCTCTTTTGAAAAAGAGGTGCTGGGTTTTTATTTTTCTGGCCATCCATTAGCAAAATTTAAAGATGAACTTAGCTTTTATGCCACTGCCTCTTTAGCTCAAGTAGGAAACAACGGCCAAGCAAGCGGGCGAGTGCGTGTGGCTGGTATTATAGAAAATGTAAGGAGGCTCATTTCTAAAAAGCAGCAAGTGCCCTACGCGCGATTTAAACTAGAAGATTTAGAAGGTGAGATGGATTGTGTGGTATTTCCCAAATCTTATGCAGGAGGGCTTTCTAAACTGATTGCCATCAATCAAATGGTGGTGGTTTCCGGGCGTTTAAATCGTTCAGGGAAAGAGGAGATTCAAGAACTGATTGTGGAAGAAATTTTATCTTTAGAAAAAGCCCGGGAAAGTTTAGTAAAAAAAATGGTACTTCACATCAACACTGCGGGATTAGAGGATACGTCTCTGGAAGATTTAAAAAAATTTCTGCATAAAAATAATGGTCATTGCCCTGTGCAATTTTTGCTTTCTACCCCTAACCACGGAGAGTTTTCTCTAGATCCAAAGATAAAAGTAAAAATTACAGAGGAGCTTTTAACAGGATTAAAAGGCATGTGCGGGGAGAAATCATGGAAGCTTGTCCCTCTTTAAAGGTTTCTTAAAGAAAACTTTGAAAATCTTGCGGATTTTTTTTAAGATGCGGCCAATACTTCTTTTTTATGAAGAGCTTTATGCACGGCTTTAAGAAGATGATCTTTATGAATGGGCCTTGCGATCATGTCAAAAGCTTGAGATTGCAGCGCGTTTAACCAATCCTTTTCCTTGGTGCCGCCATTGGATGTTAAAATTACAGGAAGCTCAATGTCCCAATTATGCAATTCCGCAAGGAAATCTGTGCCGCTCATGCCCACTAACTGGGTGTGACAAATGACAAGGTCAACCTCTTCTCTTTCTAAAAGCTCCAGCGCATCTTCAGCGGTAAAAGCTTCCATGTGCTCATACTTATCCTGCTCTAAAGTTTTTTTAATAACCTCGATGTTTTTAGGATCTTCTTCTACGATTAGAATCTTTTTTCTGCGATGCATTTTAAAGACTTCCTTTTTAAAATATGTCATGCAGTCACGAGATGTGTTGTTTGTTCAAAGTTTAGCCCCAAAAGTTTTTTTTGTCAAGTGCTGCATGGAAGTAAGCTTATAAAAAAATGATGAATGCCTTTAGCTTTAACGCTCAATTAGAAGACCGAGATAAAAGATTAGATCAGTTTCTTAAGGAAAAGATTCCTGATTTCTCCCGCAGCAAAATTCAATATTGGATTGAGCAGGGAGTGATTTTGGTGAATCAAAAAAAGGGACGTTCAGCTCTTCGTTTAAAAGGGGATGAAAACATTTCTGGAAAAACAGTTGAAGAAGAATTAACGCTTGCAGCAGAACCCATTCCTTTAAAAATTATTTATGAAGATAAAGCGATTCTTGTGATTAATAAATCAGCTGGGATCGTGACGCACCCGGCAAAAGGTCACAGAGATCACACGTTAGCTAATGGGATCGCATATCATTTAAAACAAAATAAAAGTGAACTGTTTTTAGATCATGAGTCACAAGGAGCTGAGGGACTTAGGCTTGGGTTAGTGCACCGGTTAGATAAAGAAACTTCTGGGGTGTTGGTGGTGGCAAAGACTTTTTTAAGTCAAAAATTGCTTTCTGAACAATTTAAAGATAGGAAAGTTAAGAAAGTATATCGCGCGATTACTACAGGTCGCTTAAAAGTTTTAAAAGGGGAAATTGAAGGATCCATTGGCAGAGCGTATCATTCTAATAAAATGGATCTTCAACCTCAGGGGAAGTTTGCCCGCACAGAATTTAAGGTTTTAAAACTTTTTCCTGAACATTCCTATATTGAGGTTTATCCGCAGACAGGCAGAACTCATCAGATACGGCTTCATTTCTCTAAGATCGGAAACCCGATTTTAGGGGATACCCTTTATGGGATAGAAGATCAAAATGTTCCGCGCCAGATGCTGCATGCGTTTCGTCTTAAAATTGAACATCCTGTTTCAAGAAAATGGATTCAGTTTGAAGCTCCGCTGCCAAAAGATTTCTTGCAGACTCTTAAATTTTTAAAAAATAAAGTAAAGTAAATTTAGTCTTTCCTTCTTTTTTTTCAATTCCCATAAGCCCACCCAAAAGCTGAAAACTTTTAGCAGTCTTTAAACGATTATGACTATAGGTCCACAAGGGAGCAAATCCAGTTGTGCTTTCCTCATCTTGTTTAGAATAAACTTTAAAATAGGGGGGTACAATCTGAATGGAGGTATCCACTCCTTCAAACCTCCAATATAAAGGAAAGAATATCTTAGAATGAAAATGTTCCTTTGTATATTTAAAATATAAAGGAAAAAGATAAGCGCTACTTTTTTTAGGTTCAGACTCCTGCCAGTAAAGGGGAAAGAAAAATGTTGTTTTTTCTTTGGTTTTATTTGAACTTTTTTGTAAAAAATTTAGAAAAAGCAATGAGGAACTTTCCGGGCTTTTTCGAACCCAAAACCCAGGGAAAAAAATAGTTTTTTCTTTTAAATCTGCCTGATAAGCCTTATAAAAAATCGGGAAAAAAACTGATGTTTTGGATTCCTTTTTTTGGGAATGCCACCAAACAGGGAAAAAAATGTCTCGAGATAACTGGGGCTCTCTTTCTCTCCAGTAAGGAATTAAAACCTGAATTGACTTTTCTTTTTCCGCAAAATACCAATAGAGAGGAAAGAAAAATGTTTTTCTTTTTTGTTCCAATTCATTGGAGCTTGAGAAGTAAGCTAAAAACCATCGTACCTCTGAAACTTCTTTCAAGGACTCTTCAGACATTTTTTTCTTTGAATAATATATAGGGAAAAATAGATTTTTTCTTAAAGCAGGACTCCTTCTCCAAAAATAGGGAAAAAAAGTGCCTTCTACGATTTGTTCCTCTTTTTTTGCCCCTTTTACTTCATATTTCCAAAGGGGAAATGGAGCTGTGGGCATTACAAATCCTTTACTATTTGGGGTGCGATAAAAAGAAAAAATAGGGTCTAGCCGGGTTAAAGAAGCTTTTTCGGATCTCTGCCAATAGCTTAATAAAAACAATCTGCCGCGAATGGTTTTTTGGTTTTCTTCGCTGATTTCTTTCTCAAAACGCGCTAACAAAAATGGCATCCACAGATCAGTGCCATTAGGAACTTTTCTATAAAAATAGAATGGAAGGAATCTGTGAGAGTTGGCCAGAAAATGTTCCGGCCCTTTAGACTTTGTCCTTGCCCAAAAAGGAAAAAGACCGGTTTCTTTAATTTCCTGATTCTCGAATTTATAAATGGGAAATAAACTTTTTAACCCCCAACTGGGTCTTGAGAATTGGTAATAGAATGGCGGGAAGAATTGGTATTGGGTAGGACCTCTTTTATCCCAAAAATAGGGAAAAATAAAACCTTGAGTTTCTTTTCCCTCTTTAAGGTAATAAAAGCCGGGTAAAAGGAGACTAGAACCATTGGGGAAACTGGCTCTGCGATAAATCGGGAATAAACTGGCAATCGCCTTTTTCCCTTTTTGAAGATGCCATAAGAGAAAAAAGTGTGTTGTCCAGGAGCGTTCAGGCACGGATCTCTGCATATAGGCTGGAAAAAAGGTTGTAAAAGTCTCCTCTCCTTTTTTTATTTGGAAAATCAAAGGGGTCAAAAGAGAAAATCTGAAATCTTCTTTTTCATGGGTAGCGAACAAAGGAGGAAGAATTGTGGTTTTTTGATCTTCTGAGCGCACGGTCCAAAAAATTGGGAAAAGAATATGTTTTTGTAAGGCAGGGGAATTGTTTCTTAAGGAGGTTTCCTTTCTCCAAAAATAGTTTAACAAAAAACCTCGGTGGACTTCTGGATCCTTGTCGCGGTAAAAACCTAAAATAAAGATTTGTTTGCGGTCAAAGTCTCTACGATATCGAACTAAAGGCAGGAGAGAAGTTTCCATGCGCTTTTGGTCAGCATGACGTTCCAGATAAAAAGAGAGGCATCTTAATTTAAAAAAATCCGGTTCTCCCCTGTAATATAAAAAGGGAAAAAAAATTTCTGATTTTCCTCCCCAAGGCTCTTTTGAAAAAAAATTAAGTCCCGTGTGTCCCCAGATTCTTCCATTCTCATCTTTAAAACGGCTAAAAATAGGAGTGATTAATTTATTGTTGCCATTCTTATCTTCAGACTGAAAGAGCAAAGGGAAAAATAGGTTCCATTCTCCTTTTTCCTCTTTAGTTCTACCCCAGTAGAGGGGCACAAAGGTTCTAAAGCTGTTATTTCCAGAACGAAGATAGATCCAAGGAAATGCGATCTCAAAATCTTTTAATTCAGGATCTTTTTTGAAAAATCTCCAATAAAGAGGAAAACCAATTTGAGTTTTAGAAGATTCTGTAAGTTTCCAATAAAAAGGGGGCAATATTCCTTTTGAGCTTTTTAAATCTTTATAGGACCAAAAAACTGGAGAATAAATTTCTTGATCCTGTTCCCCCTTGACCCTTAAATAAAAAGGGAATAAAAGTTCATGTAATTTTTTTTCTGGCGTTAAAGATTGAAATGACCAATAGAACGGGAAAATAAGTTTTGATTTTAATTTTTCATCCTCGCTTTTAAAAAAAATTGGGAAAATGAATTTTGTTTGTTCAGAAATAGATCTTTTTGAAAAATAGGGCCCAAGAAGAAATAGACTTTTATCTTCCGTCTGGCGATAAAAGTGAATTGGCAAAAGCACCCTGACTTTATCTTTTTCACTTTGAAAATCATAATAAAATGGCGCAAAAAGATTGAAAAGGCTTTCTCGATCTTTTCCCCTCCAATATATGAGGAGGGTCATTAAAAAAGAGCGGTCTTCCATGGGCTCTGATTCGTACCAAAATAAGGGCGGCAGTCTAAAATGAGAAGGAGCAGAATGAAGAGGTGTAAGGCAAGTAAACAAAAGAAGGGAAAGGCATAAAAGCCGTTTCCCCAAAAACCGATATTGGCTGTGAGAATCGAGACGAATTCCTTGAATCCAATTTTGGTTCTGAGGGGTCATTCAGGATTAAAATCTTTAGGACGATTTTTTTTATAGTTGAAGTAAAATAAAAGAGCATTCACTATTCTTTGCGCAGCTTCTCCATCTCCATAGGGATGGGAAACCTTAGCCATCTTTTGATAGCTGTTTTTATTTTTAATTAATTTGCTAATTTCAGCTATTATATTTTCTTTTTCAGTTCCTATCACCTTTACGCTTCCTGTTTGAACTGCTTCTGGCCGCTCTGTAATTTTTCTTAAGACCAGCGTTGGGATCCCAAGGGTTGGAGCTTCTTCCTGCAACCCTCCGGAATCTGTCACAAGAGCCCAAGATTTTTTTAAAAGGCAGGTAAAATCACTATATTCTAAAGGGGGTAGAAGAAAAATTTTCGTTTGGTCTTTTAAGATTTTTTTTACCGTAGAAGCAACATTGGGATTAAGATGCACTGGATAAAAAATAAAAACTTGGTTAAAAGAATCTGCTATGCTTTTTAAAGCTAAACAGAGCTGTCTTAAAGGCTCGCCAAAATTTTCTCTTCTGTGAGCTGTTACCAAAATTGTTTTAAAGGCCTCTTTTTTAGGTTTGGAATTGAAAAATTTTTTCAAAAATGGATTTTTAAAATTTTGAGGATTTTGCGTAACGCTTTTAAGCGCGTCAATCCCGCTATTGCCAGTAACAAAAATAGTTTTGGCAGAAAAACCTTCTTTTAAAAGATTGGTTTTAGACTGCAGGGTTGGGGCAAAATGTAAAATGCTTAATGCGTCAATTAATCTTCTATTAGCTTCTTCTGGAAAAGGTTGAGAGTAGTTATAGGTTCTTAAGCCAGCTTCAACATGAGCCACAGGAATTTTAAGATAAAATGAGCTTAAAGCAGCTAAAAAGGCTGTGGAGGTATCTCCTTGGACTAAAGTCAAATCCGGGTTTTCTTTTTTTAAAATAGAGGGAATTCGGGATAAGAGATTGTGAGAGAGTTCCTCTAAAGACTGGCGATCTTCCATGATGTTTAGATCATAATGAGGCGTGATGCCAAAAAACTTTAAATAAGGGTCTAACATTTCCCGATGCTGGGCTGTGACGCAAACTTTAAGGTTAAATTTGTCTTTTTCTTTTTTTAAAATTTTAAGAATAGGGGAGATTTTAATCGCTTCTGGTCTGGTTCCAAAGACACAAAATATTTTTTTCATGGTTTTATATTATCATAATAGTAACCCAGAATCGTCATAGGATTCAAGGAGTTCCTCAAAGATTCTTACAACCAATGACGATTCTTAAGGCACGAAAGAAGTTGACTAATTTGGTTTCTTGTTCTATGATCAGACAAAAATGAACCAAGAGAATAAAGAGGGAAATTTTTCAGGACTTAAAGTTACAAGCTTTGAAAGCCGCAGGGCTTATGAAATGCAGAGCTTGCTGACACGCTATGGAGGGAGGGCTACCATAGCTCCTTCCATGAGAGAAATTCCTTTTGAATTAAATCAGGAAGCGCTTGAATTTGGCAAAAAAGTGGTGCAAGGCAAAGCTGAAATTGTGATTTTAATGACTGGAGTTGGCACCCGTTTTCTTCTACAGGTGATTGAAAAAGAGATCCCTAGGGAAACTTTTTTAGCTTCATTTGCAAAAACAGTTCTTGTGGCTAGAGGCCCTAAACCAGTCTTAGCTTTAAAAGAAATGGGAATCACTCCTGCCATTTGCGCGCCAGAACCCAATACCTGGCGCGAGGTTCTATCCATCTTAGATCAAAAAATTTCAATTAAAGAAAAAAAAGTTTTTGTGCAGGAATATGGCATACAAAATCAAGAATTTATTAAGGAACTAAAAAAAAGAGGAGCGCATGTTAGCCGTGTGCCTGTCTATCGCTGGGCATTGCCAGAAGACCTTTCTCTTTTAAAAAAAGCGATTTTTGACGTGTGCGACGGTAATACAGATATTCTATTGTTTACGAATGCCACACAAATTTATAATGTTTTAGAAGTTGCTAGTGAAGAGGGTTTAGAAAGTTCTTTTAGAGAATCTTTGGATCGGATGGTGGTTGGATCCATTGGCCCGATTGTTTCAGAAAATCTAAAGGAAAGCGGGCTGCCCATAGACTTTGAATCCAAAGAATCCAAGATGGGACTTTTTGTAAAGGAAGCATCCTTAGTCTGTCCAGCTCTTTTGGAAGAGAAGAGAAAATCTTGGCAAAAAGATCATAAAAAAATAGAAGTTAAAATTTATCCGATCAAACTCTATAGTGGAGATCTTTGTAAAGAAAGCGCTTTTATGAAGGCATGTCGCTTAGAACCTTCAAGCTACACCCCGATTTGGATCATGCGTCAAGCAGGGCGTTACATGAAGGAATATAGAGAACTAAGGTCAAAAGTAAAATTTTTAGATCTTTGCAAAAATTCAGATCTTGCTTGCGAAGTGACAGTAACAGCTCAGGAGAAATTAGGGGTGGATGCAGCTATTCTTTTTTCCGATATTCTTTTAATTTTAGAACCCATGGGAGTGGGTTTAGAATATGCCAAAGGGGATGGTCCTTTGATTTATCGTCCTGTGCGCACAGAAGAAGCTGTGGAAAATTTGCCGATTGTTAAGCCAGAAGAATCTCTTGGCTTTGTTTTTGAAGCGATTAAAAAAATACGGTCTCACCTAAATTCAAAAATACCGCTCATTGGTTTTGCCGGCGCCCCTTTTACTGTGGTCTCTTATATGGTTGAGGGAAAATCTTCAGAAAATTATTTGCATACAAAGTCATTCATGTATCGAGATTATAAAGCTTGGAACCAGCTGATGAGTAAAGTGACGGACTCTTCCATTGCTTACATTCTTGGGCAGATTAAGTCAGGGGTGCAAGCTGTGCAGATTTTTGACAGTTGGGTGGGTTGTTTGTCTCCTCAAGATTATAAAACTTTTGTTTTTCCTCACATGAAAAAACTCTTTTCATCTTTGCCATCCACCACACCCATGATCCATTTTGGCACGGATACAGGGGCTCTTTTAGAATTAATGAAAGAGGCTGGAGGTCAGGTGATGGGTCTAGATTGGAGAGTAGATTTGGGAAAGAGTTGGGATCAGTTAGGTTCAGTCGCACTCCAAGGGAATTTAGATCCCCTGGTGCTTTTGTCTGATCATAAGACAATTCGAGAACAAACTAAAAGAATTTTAGAAGAAGCCAAATCTAGAAATGGCCATATCTTTAATCTTGGGCATGGAGTTCTTCCGCAAACACCGGTAGAAAATGTAAGAGCTTTAGTAGAGATGGTGCATGAGCTGAGCAGCCGTTAGTGACCATGAATGTTGATGCGATCTTACTTTTTGCCTTTGGCGGGCCTGCAAAATTTGAAGAAGTAAAGCCTTTTTTAACCAATGTAACTCAGGGTCACAACATTCCTCAAGAAAGAATCGCCACTGTGATTGAGCAGTACAAACTGATTGGCGGCGGTTCCCCTTTAACTGCGATAACCTGTTGTCAAGCAAAATCTTTGGAAATTTTTTTAAACTCTAAAGGAATTTCTTTAAAAGTTTATGTGGGAATGAGAAACTGGTCCCCTATGATTTTGGATACATTGCTGGAAATGAAAAAAGATGGAGTTAAAAAAGCCCTTGGAATTGTGATGTCTCTTTTTCGCTCAGAGGCTAGCTGGGATCGCTATATTCAAGTTTTAAACCAAGCTAGAGAAAATATTGGGACCGGAGCTCCAGAAGTTGAACTTTTGAATCCAAAGCATGACCATCCTTATTTGATTGATGCGATTGCAGAAAGAATTATGGAACTTCAATCTTTTTCTGCCAATGCTCTTAAAGAGGATTGTTACTGGATTTTTAGCGCGCACAGCATTCCTTTATGGATGGATCAAAAATCCAGATATTCTCAGGAAATTTTGAACACAGCAAAACTGGTTGCAAACAGGTTCCTTAAAAAAAATTGGACCATCGCTTTTCAAAGTAGAAGCGGTTCTTCAGAAGAGGCTTGGCTGGAACCAGATATCAATGAAAAATTAAAAGAGTTAAATTCTCAAGGAGTGCGGTCTGTTTTAACTATTCCAATTGGATTTGTCAGCGATCATGTAGAAGTGCTTTATGATTTAGACATTAAAGCGAAAAAAACAGCTCAAAGATTAAAAATTGATTTTTTTAGATCTAAAACCGTAGGCGACCATCCTAAATTTATCCAACTCTTGGCTGAGCTTTGCATGGAAAAGCTTTAACTTAAAATATTCACCTATGATAACAGAAAATATTGCGTAATAATTAGTTAATCTAAATCTTTCAGTTGGATTGTGGAATTTGACTAAAAATTTTTCCATTTTTTTCATAAAAAAGAATGAGGACACTTTCTAAAAAAAATAATTATGAATGAAACTAAACCTCCAAGAATTGTGGTGATTGGCTCAGGGATTACAGGGCTTAGCTGCGCTTATCGTTTGTTAAACTTGAGCAAGGAAAAGAAATTTCCAATTGAACTCTTGGTTTTAGAAGCTGGGGATAGAGTTGGTGGGGTCATTCAATCAGTGATGGTCAATGATTGTGTTTTAGAGCTGGGGCCAGACGCAATTTTTACAGAAAAAAGAGCTACGATTGATCTTTGTAAAGAATTGGGTTTGGAAAATGATTTGATTGGCACAACCCCTAGTTTTCGTCATAGTTTTATTGTCTGGAAAAATAAACTGGAAAAAGTTCCTGAAGGATTTTATTTGCTTGCGCCTTCACGCATTTGGCCTTTTCTAACCACACCCCTTTTTTCTTGGAGGGGAAAACTAAGAATTCTTTTAGAAACATTGATCCCTCGTAAAAAAAAGTTTGAAGATGAAACCTTAGATTCTTTTGTTAGAAGAAGACTGGGAAACGAGGCTTTAGTTAGAATGGCTCAACCCATGGTTGGAGGGATCTATTCTTGTGACCCGCAAAATTTAAGTTTGTTAAGCACTTTTCCTAAATTTTTAGAGTGGGAATTTAAATATGGAAGTGTTATTTTGGGCCTTTTAAAAGAAATGAGGAAGTTTAAAGAAAAATCTTTTAGCGGACCGCGCTATACCTTGTTTGTTTCTTTAAAAAATGGATTAGAAACTTTAATTGAGAATCTTTCTCGTAAGCTCCCTCAGGACTCGATCAGGCTAAAAAGCGAGGTAAGAGAAATTAGTTTGAATCATTTGCAGGGAAAAAAATTTAAGATCAAGGGAAAAGATTTTGAAGTTGAGGCTGATGCGCTTTGTTGCGCGCTCTCCAGCGCGCAATCCGCTAAAATTTTAAAGACTTTAGATCAGGAACTTAGCATTGAACTTGAAAAAATTAGGTATGGTTCAGGAGCCACAATCAATTTAATTTATAAAAAGGAGGAGATTGCGCATCCTTTGAATGGTTTTGGGTTTGTAGTGCCTGAAATTGAACAAAAAATAATTAGCGGCTGCACTTTTTCCAGTGTTAAGTTCCCGGGGAGAGCTCCTTTAGATAAAGTGGTTTTACGAGTTTTTATTGGCGGGAAAAAGGTTGAAACGCTTTCTGATTTAAGCGATCAGGAGCTAGCAAACGCGGCAAGAGGAGATTTAGAGAATATTCTTGGGATCAAGGCAAAGCCGATTTCAACTGTTATTTCACATCATAAAAATGCGCTTCCTCAGTATGGGCTTGGACACAAAGAGCTTGTAGAAAAAATCAGGCAAAAGGCTGCCAATTTTAAAGGGCTTGTTCTGGCGGGGAATGCGTATAGCGGCACTGGAATTCCAGACTGCATTCAAAGCGGCGCTGATGCCGCAGAAGATTTATTTAAGAGCTTTTTTAAATAAAGAATAAGTTTTTTTAGGAAGAATGAACTGTTTTCTTTTTATCATCGGAAGGATAAGATCGTATAAAGATCCATAAAATAACAGGTGGTTAAAGAAAATAGGAATCCCAGTACCACGAGAACTCTCCAAATTTTTTTGGAGAGCAGTTCTTTAAGAGCTTGAGCAAATTCTGTCATGACAAAACATTCTAAAGCAAATGGCGGGAATCCTAGAAATCCTATTAGAGGCATCTCGAAAATTTTGTTCTGAGAAGCTAAAAAATCTGGTAAAGGAATAGTATAAATCCATTTAGCGCCTGCCCAAAAATTCCATAGTTCCCATAAAAATCCGCAAACAGCTCCGGCTAAAAGCAGTTGAAAGGTTCTATTCCAGTTTCTTTGAACCCATTCTCGGATCAGGGATTTTTTTTGCCAGTGGATAAGGAGCGGGTCCAACAATAGAATAAATCCGCCCCAAATCAAAGGAAAAAAATAGGCTGGAAAAATCAGGGGCAAAATGAGCATAAAACCACCAGTAAGCATGAGAAAAATTAATAAAAATTTGGAGATTTCCAGATTGAAAAATTGAGAAAATTCATTTTTCTTAAAAATATTTAGATGGTCTAGGGAGTTAGCAGTTAAGAAAATTCCAGGGACAACAGATGCATAGGCAAGAAAAGTAGATGGCCAGCGAATCCAAATCTCTTTGGGCATATTTAGATAAGACCAGTTCTGAATCCTTAAGTTAAATGCTTCAAAAATAAACCAGAAAAAAGTAGAAAAGGGTAGAAGAAAAAGAAAAAAATTAGAAAAATTGGCTATCATTAATGATTCTCCTCCATGAAGATAGAGCCAGCTATCCAGCAAAGCGATATAAGACCACCAGGCAAAAAGAAAATAATGAGTTTTAAAAGGCTCTATCCCTTTCCAAAGCAATACAGTGGATAAGATCAGAATAAAAATTGAAAGGATTTGAAGGAGTTTTGCCAAAGATTCTTTCATTAAGCCAAATTATATCATTTGTCCAAATCATTCAGCCTAAATATTAGATTGCTCAATGTGGTGTCTTGACAAAATGTACTTTATAGGATACACTCCTATAATCTTCTATGGAACCTTTGAAGAGACACATTAAGCATTACCTTGTGGAAAACGACCGAGACCTCTTTGCAGAGTGGTTTGATGGGCTAAAAGATTCCCAAGGACAGATCATAATTTTAAAACGTATTGATCGGGTAGAGGATGGTAACTTTGGAGACCATTCCTTTGTTGGGCAAGGAGTGTGGGAACTTCGAATTCATTTCGGACCTGGATACCGTGTTTACTATGGAGAGGATGGTCCTATTATAGTCATCTTACTCTGCGGTGGTTCAAAACGTACCCAAGTAAAGGATATTCGAAAAGCGCAAGAGTTATGGCAAAATTATAAAAGGAGGGGAAAATGAATAGGGTAGTAGATCATCATAAATTTCTAATGACATTTCTTGCAAAACCAGAAAAAGCAGCAGCTTACTTAAATTCTGCTGCAGAGGAAGGGGATTTTAAATATCTTCTTAAAGCGCTTAAAAATGTTGTGGAAGCTCAAGGTGGATTTACAAAATTGGCTAGAAAAGTTCGTATGAGTCGCCCAAGCTTATACAAAGCGCTTTCTGAACAAGGAAATCCAGAAGTTTCTACGCTAGAAGCGGTCTTAAAGGTATATGGAATTCGTATTGGTTTCTTCCTTGAGGAAGATCGCCATCATCGTAGGGCAGCTTAAGGAATCAATATTTAATTCTACGCCGTATCCTTTAGATTGGTATAATAAACCAATGAATGCAGAAATTATTACTATTTGCGCCTGACCTTTACCAATGAAGCGTATATTATTTTTTCTCCTATTTTTAGTTCAATCCTCTTTAGTTTTTTCTGATTCCAACGATCCGATTCAAAACTTAAGCAAAAGAGTGATTGAACAAACCCTGCCCAATGGATTAAAAATCCTCATCCTAGAAAGAGACCAAGCTCCGTTGGTTTCATTTCAAATGATGTTTAAAACCGGGGGCGTGGATGAAATTTCCGGTAAAACAGGGTTAGCCCATCTTTTTGAGCACATGCTTTTTAAAGGAACAAAAACTATTGGCACAAAAGATTATGATAAGGAAAAAACGGTTTTAGAGGAGATTGATAAGACTGCTTTAGAAATTTTAGAGGCAGAATCGGATGCAGAGAAATTAAATCTTGAGAAAATTAAAGCTCTTAAAAAAAAGATGGAAGCATTGGAAACTGAACATCAAAAATGGGTTATTCCAGAAGAATACGATCAGATTTATATTCGGCACGGAGCAGAAGGTTTGAATGCTTTTACAGGGAAAGACATGACTGGATTTGTGGTGAGCTTGCCATCCAATAAGTGGGAACTTTATTTTTTAATGGAATCTGAAAGAATGAAAAATCCGGTTTTAAGGGAATTTTATAAAGAACGAGATGTGGTCATGGAAGAGCGTAGGATGCGTTATGAAACAGCTCCGCAAGGAGCTCTTTGGGAGAATTTTATTTCTCTTGCGTTTAAAGCGCACCCCTATGCTTCCCCCACCATAGGATGGAGCTCCGATATTAAAAATTTAACCTTAAGAGATGCTAGAAGATTTTTTAGCGAACATTATGTGTCTAATAATGCTACGGTTGTGATCGTAGGAGATGTACGCGCCAAAGAGGTTCTGGAAAAATTTAACGCTTATTTTTCATCTTTATCCTCTGGAACCCTGCCTTCTTCCTATAAAACCGTAGAGCCTCCTCAATCAGGGGAAAAACGTTCTCTTGTTAATTTTGACGCAGAACCTTCTTTATTATTGGGTTTTAAAAAGCCCAATCCTCCACATCCGGACAATTTTGTGATGGAGATGATTGAACAGCTATTATCTCGAGGAAGGAGTTCCAGATTTTATAGAAACATTGTGGAAAAAAAGATCGCGTTGTCTGTTTGGGCATCGAATGGAAATCCGGGAGAACGATATTCTAACTTAATTGTTTTTGGGGGTTCTCCCAGAAAACCTTTTAAAAATAAGGATTTGGAAATTGCGATTTTGCAAGAACTGGATCGTTTAAAAAAGGAAAAAGTTTCAGAGCAAGAGTTAGAGAAAATTCGTAACCAAATTGAAGCGGATTTTATTAGGAACCTTTCTTCCAACAGCGGGATGGCTTCTCAGTTGGCATACAATCAAGTGGTTTTAGGGGATTGGAAATATCTTTTTCAATATTTGAAAAAAATGAGGCAGGTTACGCCTGAAGAACTTCAAGCATCAGCTCAAAAATATTTTGTTGAAGATAGTAAAACCGTGACTTTTCTAGAAAGAAAAAGCTTAAAGTTGCCATGAAAAAATTTCTATCTTATTTTGTAATATCTTTCTTTCTATTTTTTTCAGCTCTAAATGCTCATCCGCTTAAAGAACCAGAATTTAAGACTTTAAAATTTCTTCCTCCAAAAATAGAGAGCCATTCACTTCAGTCTGGCGCCACTCTTTTTATGTTAGAAGATCATGAGCTCCCTTTAGTTCAACTCACAGCTTTGGTTAGAACAGGAACCATGTTTGAATCAGACAGAGAGGTAGGTCTTGCCTCTTTGTGCGGCGCTTTGCTTAGAGCCGGGGGCACGACCAAAAGAAAAGTGGAAAAGATGGATGAAGAGTTAGAATTTATGGGAGCGAGCCTGGAATCTGGAATAGATTTGGAATCAGGAAGCATTTCTTTATCTATTTTAAGCAAAGATTTAGATAAAGGCCTAAATCTATTTTTTGAAATGCTCACTTCTCCTAATTTTGACAAAAGGAAATTAGAAATTGAAAAAGCCAAGATCATTGAAACCATTCGCAGAAGAAACGATGATCCTTTTCAGATCGCGCGCAGAGAGTTTAGAAAACTCCTTTATGGGCCAAAGCATCCTTTAAGCCGCACGCAAGAAATTCCTTCTATTAAGAAAATTTCCCGCAAGGATCTTTTTAATTTTTATCAGCAATACTATTTTCCTAATAACATGATGATAGCGATTTCCGGAGATTTTTCCAGTAAAGAGATCATTCAAAAATTGGAAAATTATTTTTCTTCTTGGAAAAAAGAAAAAAGAGAATTAGCAGGGGTTGTTTCATTACAGGAACAAGAGCGATTCCTTAAAAAAGCTAAGGGTGTGGGATTTGCAGAGAAAAAAATTAATCAGGCTTCAGTCTTGATTGGCCAGCTTGGCATTAAACGTCATAACCCGGACCGATTTGCCTTAGAAGTATTAAATGAAATTTTGGGAGGTTCTTCTTCTTCCCGTCTTTATAAGGAAGTTCGATCCAGATCTGGTCTTGCTTACTGGGTAGGGAGCTCTTTTTCTGAACCCTATGACTATGGCATTATTGCAGCAGGCTGCCAGACTAAAAGCGAAACTTTGGGGCAGGCCATACGCTCTATTTTTAAACAAGTGGAAAGTTTAAATAGTTTTTTAGTCAGTGAAGAGGAATTAAAAGCCGCTAAAGAAGCTTTGATCAATTCTTTTATATTTCGTTATAATTCTAGCCATGCGATTGTAACCCAAAAAATGAACTTAGACTATTTTGGCTTTGCTAAAGATTATCTGGAAACCTACACTCAAAAAATAGAAGAGCTTACATCCAGCCAACTTTTAGAAGTTGCTCGTAAATATCTAAAACCAGAAGAGATGACCTTAATGGTGGTTGGGGAAGAGGCAAGTTTTGATGTTCCTTTAAAGGAGTTTGGAACAGTTCAACCTATTGACTTAAAAGTTAATGAATAATTTTTGGTTGGTAAAATCTGAGCCTAAAGAATATGGATGGGAGGATCTTCTTAAAACTAGAAGCGCGACTTGGGATGGGGTGAGGAATTTTCAGGCGAGAAATAATTTAGCCTGCATGAAAAAAGGAGATTTGGTTTATTTTTATCATAGCGGGAAAAATCCAGAAATTGTTGGAATTGCAAAAGTAGTAAAGGAACATTTTCAGGACCCAACTTCTCAAGACCCGAGATGGCTGAGCGTGGAATTAGCCGCTGACAAACCCTTAACATTCCCTGTAACTTTAAAAGAGATTAAAAAAGATAAAAGATTAAAGGAGATGAAACTTGTTAAGCAAAGCAGACTTTCTGTTATGCCGGTCACTGAAGAAGAATTTTACGCGCTCCTCTCTTTAAGCGCTAAAAAAGATGTAAAACTTTAAGTGAGGATAAAAAATGCAGGGAGCTTACTTAGAAAATGATACGATTGCCGCGCTTGCTACGCCCATTGGGGTTGGGGCATTAGCTATTATTCGTATTTCAGGACATAACTCGGTTCCAATCCTATCATCTTTTTTAAAGTTTTCGAATGGTTCATCCCTAGAAACAGTACCTGCACAGAAAGCTGCTTTAGCTTATTTCCAAGTTGAGAAAACGATCTTAGACCAGGTGATGGTTACTTTTTTTCGCGCCCCTCACTCTTATACAGGAGAAAATTTGATAGAGCTTACCTGCCATGGGAGTCTAGCGGCATTAAGAGAAATTTTAAATGTTTTATCAAAAAATGGCGCAAGGCTGGCAGAACCCGGAGAATTTACCCAGAGGGCTTTTTTAAATAACAAAATGGATTTAACTCAGGCAGAAGCTGTGGCTGATCTGATCCACTCCCAAACCGAACTTTCTCAACGTCTTGCTTTAGCTCATCTTCAAGGTTCTTTTTCCAAAGAGATTTCTAAAATTAGAAATAAACTCCTAGAACTTTTGGCTCAGATTGAAGTGGGGCTAGATCATTCTGACGATCCCACCGCAGGAGTTTTATTTTCCTTACAAGAAATAAAGATTATTTTAGAGGAAGAATCTAAAAAAATAAAAAGATTGGCTGATAGTTTTAAATTTGGCCGTTTATTAAGGGAAGGGGTTCATATTTCTATTGTTGGCAAGCCCAATGTGGGCAAATCTTCTCTTTTAAATTGTTTGCTTAAAAGCGAGCGTTCAATTGTCACTCACATTCCAGGCACAACCAGAGATACGATTGAAGAAGGTTTTGACCTATTTGGAATGGCTGCGCTTTTAGTGGATACAGCCGGCATTCGCCAAGGAGTTGTAGATCCTGTAGAACAGATCGGGATTGAGCGCACTTTAAAATCTTTAGAAAAGTCTGATGCTGTCATTGTGGTTTGTGATGGAAGCGAGAAATTTAGTTTGGAAGATAAAAAAATATGGGAGTTGGTTAAAAATAAAGAAAAGGTGATCTTGGCTATTAATAAGAATGATTTAGAAACTAAAATTAATAAGGAGGAAATAAATAATTTTTTTCCAAAACTTTCATTTATTTTTATATCTAGTTTGAAAAATCAAGGAATTGAAAATTTAATGCAGGAGTTAGCTTCACAGCTTTTGCCAAAAGGAGAAATAAAAGAAGAAATTTGTTCAGGAATGGCGGTTAGTTCCCTGCGTCAGAAGAATGCGCTTTGCCAAGCCCATGAAAATTTAAATCGAGCCAGCGCTTTGTGTCGTGAAAGTTCCATGGAAGAATGTTTAGCCATGGAGCTTAAAGGCGCATTGGATGCTTTAGGGATGATTGTTGGGGAAGTGGTTACGGAAGATTTATTAAAAGAGATTTTTTCAAAATTTTGCATAGGTAAATAATGAACATTAAAAACCATCACGAACATAGAGACAGCAGCCATTCAAAAAAAGCTTTGAAGCTGGCTATTGGCGCCACAGCTGGAATTTTAGTGATTGAAGTGATTGGCGGGATTTGGACTAACTCTTTAGCCTTACTATCTGACGCTGCTCATGTTTTTATGGATCTTTTAAGTTTTATCTTATCTTACACCGCCATCCTTTTAGCAGAAAGGCCAATTTCTGACACTCGCACTTTTGGCTGGCACAGATTGGAGGTTTTCGCAGCCATTGTGAATGGGTTAACAGTTTTTTTAATTGCTTTTACGATTTTTTGGCATGCGCTAAGAAGGTTAGTCCAGCCAGAAGAGATTTTAAGCATGGAGATGTTAGGGATCGCTCTTTTTGGGCTTTTAGTTAATCTATTTGTGATTTGGAAATTACACCCTCATTTAGGGGAGGATGTCAATGTGCGCAGCGCTTTTTTGCATGCTGTAGGAGACGCATTAGCAAGCTGCGCGGTTGTTTTAAGCGGCGGAATCATTTTAGCGACCAAGAATAATGTGGTTGATCCAATTGCAGCCATCTTTGTTTCCGTAATTATTGTGTTCAGCGCTTTTCGTATTTTTAAGGATTCGGTTCATATTCTTTTGGAAGGCGTGCCCAAAGGTTTGGATAGAGGGATTATCATTGAGGAGATGGAATCGCTTTGCGGCAAGAAAAGCGTAAGGGATTTACATATTTGGAACATCTGTTCTCACATTTGCGCGCTTTCCATGCATGTAACGCTTCCCCATGAAAAGATGCAGGAACAGAAATTTATTTTACAGAAAATAGATACCATTCTTCAGAAAAAGTTTAATATAATTCATTCTACGGTCCAAATTGAGTCAGAGAAATGGCATGAGGAGGTAAAACCTTAAATGAAGAAAAAAAATAAAAAGATAAAAAAGAAAACCGCAGCAAAAAAATCAAAACTAAAAGTAAAAACCGCAAAGAAAAAAAGTTTAAAAAAACAAAAGTCAAAAACTTTAAAATCTAAAAAACGGATAAAAAAAGTAAAAAAAGGTTCTAAACCTGCCAGGAGAACAAAAGCCGCGCCTCAACCTTTGCAAACAGGATATCGTCCTGCAGCTAATGAAACAAAATTAGGGGATGTAGAGGATTATTTTTCTCATATTGGGGTGGTTGCTTTAATTTTAGAAGCAGCTTTAGTTGTAGGCGATACCATACATATTCACGGACATACTACGGATTTAACCCAAAAAGTGGAATCCATGCAGATTAATCATGTGCCTGTGCAAAGCGCGAGAAGAGGAGATTCTCTAGGCATTAAGGTGAATGATAAGTGCCGTAAAGGGGACAAGGTTTATTTAGTCGCTTAAATTTTAGATCTTAATTTTAGAGCAGCAAATAAATCGGGTTTCATTTCTATAGCCAAGTTTTGGGTTTAAATGAAATCTCTTATTAATAGACAAGTTTTTGCCTGGGCATTTTACGATTTTGCAAACTCTGCTTTTGCAACAACCATTCTTGCCGTAATTTTTAATGTTTATTTTGTAAAAGTAATCTGCTCAGGCGGCGTTTTAGTTGGCAAGTTCTTAATCCCTTCCGAAGCTTTTTGGGCTTATAGTTTTTCTTTTTCTACTCTCATTATTTTTTTTCTTTCTCCAATTCTTGGAGCCCGAGCTGATCTTTCCAATACGAAAAAGAAGTCTCTGATTTTATTTTCTCTTTTAGGCGCGATTTCCACTGGATTTTTAAGCTGTTTTAAAGAAGGAGATTATTGGGCCGCGGCGCTTTTTTTTATTCTGGCAAACAGCGGGTTTGCGCTTGCCAATGTTTTTTATAATGCGTTTCTTAAAAGTCTTTCAACTCCAAATACAGTAGGAAGGGTTTCAGCCATTGGCTGGGCTTTTGGTTATATTGGCGGAGGGCTTCTTCTTTTTATCAACCTTTTGATGATTCAGCAGCCTGAATGGTTTTTTATTCCTTTGGAAAATCATTTTCCTACGCGAGCAGCCATTTTTTCAGTATCACTTTGGTGGATATTATTTTCCCTTCCTATTTTTTTCTGGCTGGATGAACCCAAGAGCCCGCAATTAGAAAAGGAAAGTTCATTTTTTATTGGATTTCAAAACGTCCTGCAAACTCTAAAAGATTTAAAAAAGCATAAAGAAATTTTTAAATTTTTTCTTGCTTACTTAATTTATAATGATGGCATTGAAACCATTATTATCATGGCCTCTATTTTTGGAGCCCAGGAACTTAAGATGAGCCAAAGCGAACTGATCCTTTGCTTTCTTTTGATTCAAGGGGTAGCATTTTTAGGCTCTCTATTATTTGGGAGCATGGCAGACACTTGGGGTCATAAAATTTCAATTTGGTGTACTCTTATTATTTTTTGCGCGGTAACGGTGTGGGCAGCTTTAATTTTAAAATCAAAATTTGAATTTTGGATTTTGGGAGCAGTGATTGGACTGATTTTAGGCGGCAGCCAATCCGCAAGCCGTTCTTTTTTGTCCTTGCTTACCCCAAAAGAACAAAGCGCTCAATTTTTTGGTTTTTTTGCGCTTACAGGAAAAGTTTCAAATGTGGTTGGCCCTTTGACCTTTGGGCTTTTAGTTCAGTTTTTTTCTTTGCGCATCGCTGTTTTTAGTTTAACTTTTTTCTTTATTGCCGGCATTTTTTTACTTTTTTACGTTAACCCGAATACCCTGAATAATGATAAAATAACAAACCCATGATTTCTTATTCTAAAACCTATGATGTTATTGTAGTAGGCGCAGGCCATGCTGGCTGCGAAGCCTCTTTAGCCTCAGCGCGCATGGGTTTAAAAACATTGCTTCTAACCATGAATCTAGATTCTGTGGGTCAAATGTCTTGCAATCCTTCTATTGGAGGGCTGGGCAAAGGGCAGGTGGTTAGAGAAATAGATGCTTTAGGCGGTGAAATGGCAAAGAATACGGATAAAACCGGCTTGCAGTTTCGGATTTTAAATTCTTCTAAAGGTCCTGCGGTGCAGTCTCCTAGAGCTCAGTGCGATAAAAAGCTTTATCAATTTACAATCAAACATGTGATTGAACAAGAAAAAAATTTGGATTTAAGGCAAGGGGAAGTGTCCGGACTCTTAATAGAACAAACCTTGGATGGTTCCAGGAAAAAAATTTCAGGGATTCTCACTAAGTCTGGAATAGAATTTTATGCAAGCGCGGTGATTCTTACCACAGGAACATTTTTAAGAGGTCTTCTTCATTATGGAATGCATCACCAGCCTGGGGGACGAGCTGGGGAAGGCAGAGCAGAATTTCTCACAGACTCTTTAAAAGAATTAGGGTTTGAAGTTGGCAGAATGAAAACTGGAACTCCCATGCGCCTGAACGCAAAAACAATTGATTTCTCAAAATGCGCGATTCAACCCGGGGACAATCCTCCACTTCCTTTTTCTCACTTTACAGAAAAAATCAGACAAGAACAGCTTCCTTGTTACTTAACTTATAGCAATGAACTAACCCATCAGATTATTCGGGAAAATTTAGACCGTTCCCCGCTTTATACAGGAAAAATTAAATCCATTGGGCCTCGTTACTGCCCAAGTATTGAAGATAAGGTGGTGAAGTTCCCTCATCATAAGCGGCATCAAATTTTTTTAGAGCCAGAAGGATATCATACGGAAGAAATTTATGTTAATGGTTTGTCCACCAGTTTGCCAGAGGATGTGCAATGGCAAATAGTGCGCACAGTCCCAGGCTTAGAATCTGCAGAAATGATGCGCGCAGGATACGCTGTAGAATATGATTTTTGTCCTCCCACTCAATTGTTTCCAACTCTAGAAACAAAGAATGTGGAGTCTCTTTATTTTGCTGGACAAATCTGTGGAACTACTGGTTATGAAGAGGCTGCTGGACAAGGGCTTATGGCAGGGATCAATGCCGCGTTAAAGATAAAAAAAGAGGAGACTTTTGTTTTGAGGAGAGATGAGGCTTATATCGGAGTGATGATTGATGATTTGGTGACTAAAGGGGTAGATGAACCCTATCGTTTGTTTACTTCCAGAGCAGAATACAGGCTGCTTTTAAGAAGCGATAATTCTGATTTAAGGCTCATGGATTTTGGTTATAAGTTTGGTCTTATATCTCAAGAACTCTATGAGAGATTTTCCGAGTATAGAAAAAGAATAGTTCGGAAATCGGAAGGAATCAATAGTTTTAATGATGAAGCTGCCTTAAAAACCGGTTTTCAACCTGATTTGAGGTCACGAGAGTCAGAGACTCAACATTCAAAAGAAATTTTTCCATGGTCAGATGAAAAAGTAGAGCTTCAGGCCGGGATTCAAAAAAAATATGCAGGTTACTTGAATCGGCAAAACCAGATGATCGCAAAATTTGCAAAGATGGAAAGAAAACAGATCCCATCTAATTTTGATTTTGATTCAGTGCCAGGCCTTCTTTTGGAATCCCGTCAAAAATTTAAAAAAGTTTTGCCTAGAACCATAGGCCAGGCCTCGCGCATCCCAGGAGTAACCCCTGCTGATATTGGCATTTTATTGGTTTATCTTGAAAGATTTAGTCGTCAGTTCTCTCACACAAATTCTCTATAATTTTTTTGGATCCTTATTTATTATGTTAGACAGAAATATTTACTTAGAAATAGAATTCAAACTGTATTGCTGCTTAGCTTTGGGCTTGGTGTTATGAACTATAGAATTTTAGGAAAAACGAATTTAAAAGTTTCAGAAATAGGTTTTGGCGCATGGGCCATTGGCGGAGGCATGTGGGGAAAAACAGATGATGAGGTTTCTCTTAAAGCCTTGCGCCGCTCTTTAGATTTAGGAGTAAACTTTATAGATACTGCTGCGGTCTATGGCAAGGGACATTCGGAACAGTTAATCGCAAAAGTCTATAGGGAAAGAAAAGGGAAATTTTTCGTTGCCACTAAAATCCCTCCAAAAAATTGGCAGTGGCCTGCAAAAAAAGGGACCCCTATCAAAGAAGCGTTTCCTGCGGATTGGATTAGAGAACAGACAGAAAAAAGTTTAAGGAATCTAAAAATGGAATGTGTTGATCTTCAGCAATTGCATGTTTGGGCGCCGAATTGGGTAAAAGAAAATGACTGGTATGAAACTCTTCTTAAACTTAAACAGGAAGGAAAAATTCGTTTTATTGGGGTTTCACTCAATGACCATGCGCCGGATGAAGCTTTAGAATTAGTTCAATCTGGAATGGCAGATAGTGTGCAGGTGATTTACAATATTTTTGATCAGTCTCCAGAAGACCGTCTATTTCTTTTATGCAAGGAAAAAAATGTAGGGGTGATCGCAAGAGTGCCTTTGGATGAGGGTTCTTTAACTGGAAAATTTACTAAAGATAAGGTGTTTGAAGAAGGAGACTGGCGCAGAGATTATTTTTCTCCTGACATTTTAAAAGAAACAGTAGAAAGGGTGGAAAAACTTAAATTTTTGGTCAGTGGGGAGATAAAGAGTTTAACAGTTGGGGCTTTAAAATTTTGTCTTTCTCATCCTACAGTTTCTACTGTAATTCCTGGAATTCGTTCCATTCAACAGGCTGAGGAAAATATCTCTAGCTCTGATGGAAATTTACTTTCTAAAGAATTATTGGAAAAATTGAAGACTTTTCGTTGGGTGAGAGATTAAAGTTTAAGAGTTTGGATCAGTCAGCTAGTTTTAAAGAATTGAATTAATTGCAGATTTCTCTGGTTCCTTGACATTCGCTGCATTCTACTTTGCCTCTTCCATTGCAGGTAAAACATTTATCTTTTATTTGGCCTTGCGCATGACAGGTAAAACATTCAGTTCGTTTAAATCCACCGCCGCCGCAAACATAACAGTTGTATTTTACAAACCCGCTGCCTTGGCAGGAATAACAAGCTTCCCTTTTTGATCCAGAGGACCCTTCACCTTGGCAGGTTTTACAAAGAGAGGTTAGTTGCCCTGATCCTTCACAGGTGTTGCAATGGTTATCAAAATATCTTCTGCCATTACAGGAATAACATTCCTTATCATGTTCGCCAGATCCATGGCAATCTTGGCAGGTTATAAATCCGGTTCCAATGCAACTCGTGCATTGAACACATGCGGAAAAAACAATGCCTGTCAATAATAGGATCAGTGTAAACGATTTCATAAAAACTTTCATAAATTCCTCTTTTTTGTATTAAAAAATTTAAAATTTAAGTTGTATTTTTTAAATTTTTAGACTTTCTAGATTTATTGTAACAGAATTAGAAGTGGTTTGTCTTCAACTTTTTGTAAAAAAAATGTAACAATTTTGTATTGTTTCATAGGATAACAATGATTAAAATAGCGGGTCTCCATACTGCAGTCCCACCCCTTTCTCTAACCCAAGAGCAGTCTTTGAAATTTATTCTAAAGAATTTTAAAACAAGCCCAGCCTGCAGAAAACTTTATAAAAAAGTTCTTACTCATAAAGGGATTGCTAAGCGCCATTTTGTTTTTGATAAGATTGAAGATGTTCTAGAAAAAGATCCTGATAAAATTAACCACAGATTTGAAGAAAAGGCTTTAAAATTATCTGCGCAATCTATTTTAGGGGCTTTAGTAAAAGCTAAAATTAAACCAGAAGAGCTTGATTTTTTAGCTGTGAGCACATGCACCGGCTATCTCTGCCCGGGATTGTCAGCTCAATTAATTGGGAAATGCGATTTAAGAAAGGATGTAAGAACTCTAGATGTAGTAGGCATGGGCTGCGGCAGCGCGCTCCCTGCCATGGAACAGTGCCACAATTTTTTGCATGCCTATCCAAAAGCTGTTGCGGCATTTGTTTCCACGGAAATTTGTTCTTCAGCTATTTTTGTAGATGACTCTGCGGATTTGGTCATTTCTAATGGAATTTTTGCAGATGGTTCTGCATCTTTAGTTTTAAAAAATATGGAAGAGCCGGGAGTTGCTGAACTTTGCATGTTTCACTCTTTAACTTACCCTGAATGGAAAGAGACTTTACGATTTAAAACTGAAATGGGGCGTTTACGCAATGTTCTGGGAAAAGATGTTCCGCAACAGGCAGGACAATCAGTAGAGGCAGTTGTAAAACAATGTTTATTAAAGATGGGTTTGAAAAAGTCTGATGTAGCGCATTGGATTCTTCACTCAGGAGGTTCTAAGGTACTAGACCAAATTCAAAAAGTTCTTAGGTTGACCGACAAAGAGGTATTCCCTTCCAGGGAGATTTTAAAAAATTTTGGAAATATTTCTTCTCCCACGGTTCTTTATGTTTTGAACGAAATTTTAAATTCCAGCCTTCCCCCAAAACCAAATGATTTTGGTTTAATGGTCGCTTTTGGAGCTGGATTTTCTGTGCATGGATGTGTCATCCGGTTTTAGAGCATTATGGCAACCGTTTAGCGCAAGATCGTCCTAAAGGACACCACTCGCTTCGCTCGTCCCTCCTCTTAAAAGATTCTTTTGTAGGAAGGGACAGTCCCTTTGGGACGAGTGCTGCTTCGCTGCGAGAGTGCTTCGCCTCCAGTCATTCCCGCTTGTATCGGGAATGACTACCGGAACTGGAACGACAACCCTCCGCTAAACGGTTACATATTATGACGCTTTTATATACTAAATAGGAGCAGGGTGATGGTTGACTTTAGCCAGCGCTTGGACAAGCTAGAACTGATGGATACTTCTGTATGTACAGATCAGGAAATGATAGGAGCTCTTAGATTTTTAAAGATCACCAACCGCTATTTTGGCGGATGCGCCCTGATCCTTAAAATTTTGAATGTGTTTAGCGCTTCTTGGAGAACTACTGAAACAATTAAGATTTTAGATGTTGGCTGCGGACTAGCAGACATCCCACTTGCTATTGCGCAATGGGCAAAATCTAAAAATATTAAAGTTGAAATTACCGGCTTAGAACTTGTTCCACAAATTGCTGCTTTTGCTAGAGAGAACACTCGAGAATTTCCCAATATACTAATTGAAGAGCGCAATATTTTAGATTTGGATGAATCCAAAAATTCCTATGATTATGTGATTGCTTCACTTGTTCTTCACCATATTTTTTCTGAGCATTGTTCCGCGGTTCTAGATAAGTTTAACCGTCTTAGCAATCGAGGCATCATTATTAGCGACTTAGAGCGCTCTTGGCCCGCATATGCGGGCATTACTATTTTAAGTTACTTGATTGGGAATCGAATCGTTCGGAACGATGGTCCATTATCCGTGCAGAGATCTTTTACTGTAAGGGAGCTCAAAGATTTAGCCCATTCTCTGGGTTTGCACTATTTAAAAGCGCAAAAAGAATCATTTTTTAGACTTAGCCTTGCTGGGGAAAAAAAATGAATTTAACTGCAATTGTAGTTGGAGCAGGCCCTGCGGGATTGAGCGCTTCTATAGGTTTGGCTAGAGCAGGATTTTCTGTGCGCGTCTTGGAACAAAGAAAAGAATGGCAGAAGAGAGTGTGCGGCTCATTTTTAAGCGCGGAAGCTTCCCAACACTTACAGTGGTTGGGTCTTTTAAAGAGCGCTCGTGAAAAAGGCTGTTTTGTTCCTGAGGCATTTCTTTATCAGAACGATAAGCTAAAAGCTACGGTTCCTTGCCAGGTTAAAAATTTTTCTGGGCTAGCCATTCCCAGAAAAGAACTTGAAGAATTACTAATTTTAGAGGCAAAAAAAATAAATGTTGAGATTGAATGGGGAATGTGCGTTAATAAAATTCAAAAAATAAGCGACTCTTACTGGAAAGTAGAGGCTGTCTCGACTTCGGAGAAAAAGAAATTTGTTTTGGAAAGCGAGGTAGTGGTTGCGGCAGAGGGACGATTTTCTCTTTTTAAAAAGGAAGTTCATGAAACAACAGGTTGGTTTGGTTGGAATGCTGAATTTAAAACATTAAACCCCATCCCGGGAGAACTTTCCTTACATTTTTTTCCAGGAGGATATTTTGGAACTTTAACTTTTAAAAACGGTAGTAGCAATGTAAGCGGATTAATTCACAGCAATTTTAAAAAAGATTTTAAAGGAGAGTGGAACGAATTTTTAACTCATTTAATTGAATGTCAGTCTGCTTTAAAAAATAAATTGAGAGGCGCTCTTGAGAACTCTACTTGGAAAGGAGTGGGTCCTCTTCCTTTTGGGCAAGCTGTGGATTTAAGTCCCGGGATTTTTGCGGTGGGGGATGCCGCAGGCGTTTGTGATCCGTTTATGGGTGAAGGAATTGCCCGGGCTTTAAGTTCTGGCTCGATGCTGTATCATGCGTTTGAAAAGTATAAAGAATCAATGCTGGCTTGGAAAGAATATGTGCGGCGCTGGAAAAAAAGATATTGGGTTCGTCAAAAAATTGGCAGCCCTTTAAGAGCAGTGATCAGGAATCAAACTCTTACCACTGCCATGCTCACTTTAATCCGCAGACCGAACAAAATACAAAAGCAATTGATTTCTTTGCTTCATTCATAGGGGGATGATTCTGAAGCTTTTCATTTTTATTATCTTGTCCGCACTACTTTTAACCTAAAACTTTTACGATTTTATTGGGAGAGGTTGCACCCTTAACAATATGCAGTCGTCCTGGATTTTGGTTCAGAGCTTTGGCTAGAAACTCTAGAGCTGCTTTGTTTGCCAGCCCCCTTTCTCTAGGCGCTCTTACCCATACCTCATAGGCATCCTCTGTTTTTTTTACCAGAGAACTCTTTTTCGAGTCTGGATGAACTTTAAGTTTAATTAGCATTATCTAATTTGGGAGCTTGCGTTTTATTTTGAAAGTTTATCTTAATTTTAGAGGAGTTTTACTAGACACTAACTGAGGAGTCTGGTCGCGATTTTTAAGGTTTGCTGCATCTTGAACTTTCGGTTTTAGATAATCGTAAAGCGATTGCGCTGTCACTTGACCCGAACGATCTATTGCCTCGCCATTCAGACCTTTCAAAAAATAATAAGTGAAGGCTCCATGTCCCTGATCCTCTATTGTTCCGGAAATTTCGTTTCCTGCTGAAGCAGAAAAAATCGTCATCTTATTAGCTGCAGGAATTTCCACATCAACTTTTGTAACCAAAGGTCGGGCCCCTTGCGCTAGAACTGATCTCCCTCCTGCACCGGAAAAACAGGAATCAATGGCAACAATAATTTCCTTTGTTTTCAAAGAGTTAAGAATTGAGTAGAGTTTCTTGATCGGATAACCGGTTATACCAAGAAAGTCCGGATTCCCATCATAAAGAACAAGATAAGCTTGTCCAGACTTAAGGTCTGGCGCTCCATGACCGGAATAATAGAAAAAAACCCGGCTTGGTTCTTTAACATTTCTAGGCAGCCATTCTTCTAAGTAAGCCTCAACATTAGCTTTTGTTGCTTGATGATTGGTAAGTAGTTTTATTTGACGAGGAGGAACCCCTAAAGCAATTAGATGATTTTTAATTGCTTCTGCATCCCGTTCAGCGAACTGTGCATCGGGGAGCTGATTAGAATATTTTTCAACCCCAATCACCAATGCAAAATCATTTGGATTTTCTTGAGCTTTATAGATAGGAACATCAACCTCGGATTTTAATAAGACGGGCTGTTCAATTAGATTATTTTGGGGCAAAGAGGCAGAAGCTGTTGAATCAGGAGCCAAACTATTTTCGCCAAGGATTTGGGAAGACTGCTTTTTACTAACCCTATCAAGTAATTCCGCTAAGGTTTTGTAGCCATTCAGTTCTGCATACTGAATATCAGTTGCGCTGACAGCTGCTCCCTTAGCAAGCAGTATATTAACAATATCGCTGTGGCCGTAGAAAGCCGCATAAAAAAGCGCGGTAACACCGCTGTGTTTTAAATTAACATCTGCGCCATGATCTAACAAAATTCTTACGGCATCAGTATGCCCGTAGCGCACAGCAATCATCAAAGGGGTAACCAAATCACCAAAATCCCAAAAAGTAGCCTTCTTTTTATTCACATCCGCTCCTTGATCCAGTAAAACTTTCACAGTTTCCGCATCCCCTCTATAAGCTGCCCACATCAATGCTTTATCATCTATTGCGGATCCCTTCTCAATTAACGCTACAACTTTTTGTGTTTGCCCCTTTTTAACCGCGCGTACCAAAGGTGTGGCGCATCCTGCCAGCGACAGGATCAACACAAAAACACACATCGGGTTCAAACTGTTTAAAAACTTTTTCATATTGTGATTACCTCTTGCGAATTGTAAAGGCGCTGGCAGATTCACACCAGTCTATGTTGGATTCACTCAATTTTTCTAAGAGAAGATTATATTTTTCATTCAACAGCGATTCAGGAATGGGTTGTTTAGTTGCCAGCGCTCGAAGCGTCTCTGCAGAAAACTCCGCTCCTTCTGGAAGTTCCGCCACAAGACGAACGCCGTTCTTTTTATGTGATTCATCTGGATAAATGAAAATGTCATTTGCTTTGATAAAGTTCTCTTTAATTAGCGAATTGGGGAAAGCAGTCACTTGATTCCAATCTTTGTCCACACTCATCAAATAAATATAGGAATCGCGAGTCGCGCCGATGATGACTTGCGCAGATTCTTCTTCCTTAAATTCTGTGCGGCTAAGGCTCAAACTTACTTGAAATCCTTTATCAATATTTTCTTTTGGAGGAGTGACGCAATCCTGCAACACCACTCTATATCGGCATGCTTTACAATCTTTAGCATCCACCACATTTTCTTCCATAATTTTTTCTTCGGTAATTCTGCCATACCGGGTTAAAAGCAAGACATTTTCAATCAGTTGGTTCTCTTTTTTGAATGCTGCTTCACTGAAATTTGAGAATTCTTCAGCAGTCTCCTCGTCTAGAATTGCCGTCATCGCTTTTTGCCGAGCTTTAACAATGGCTCTTGCGCGCGCCTGATTTTTAGTTTCGTTAACGCCAAACCTTACCACTCCTGGAGATTCCACCCAAACGCAGTTTCTCAGTCCCTTTTTTGATAGGATTACGGCATCATCTTTAGATTCTTCAGCCTTTTCCACCGGGCGATTCAAAAGCAAGGTTTCATCGTCCGCTTTCATTGAAACGCTTGCAGCCTGATGAATTTCCGCTGAATCTGTTTTTACAAGTTTCGAAAAAAATAGCATCTCGTTAGCTCCCATCTTTTGAATGCTTCCCAACAATAAGTAAGAGGCTCCGGTCATTTCACCAATTTCTCGAGTTGATTGTGAATTGACTGCTCCGGTTAAATTCAATTTCCATTCTCGATAGATTTTATCAAGATCCTTTCTCTCCACCACTTTTATTTTTTTGCTGGCCACTAACTCTTTGGAGATTCCATCGGCAATCAGTTGTCCGAGCTGAGTTACTTTTCCTTCAGTATTTTCAAAAGGCATGACCGCCACAGATAAATCAGAAGGCGGGAGTTTTTTACAAAGTTGGTCCGACAATGATTTAACTACTGAGACGATCTGTTTATTAGGAGCGCAATATAAGAAATAAGGATTGAGGGAGAAAAAGATAAAGCAGATGAGGGTAAAAATAATCATAAATTATTATAGCCCTGAAAACACAATGAATCAAGGGCTTATATTTTTATATGCATTTTTTAAGGATATGGAATTTCAGTTGTCAAGTTCCTGCAGGTTTTTGGGAATTTTGTATGCCTGAATATGTTTGTATTTTGTGCAGGCTGGGGCTAACTTGTGATTGGCGTAATAGAGCAGCCCCTCTGCCATATCCACGCAAAGGGCAGTGATGCAACTGCTTGCGGCTTTTAGTGGCAGAGCCTCCTTGTAAGTGCCATCTTTAAGGCTTACGGCTGCAATACTTGCTATTCTGAATGGCATAAATGCGAATATATTGGTATCCACAACTTTGGGTTGCACATGCAAGCGGGTGTCAGGGGCATAATGCACAATCTCAATCCACCTGCTGAGACCTGTAAATTCAAGATCAGATGCTCCTACCTTATACCAAGCGCTGCTCCGTCCTGCTTGTTGAGCCGCAGAGGTCAACTGGTATCGGGCGCTGGGACTGAAAACATAGTGAGAATAATGGCTTCCGGATTTTCCGCCCACTTTTGTATTGGCTAATGACTGCATGCTTTGAGCGCTGAACTCCTGCATGGAAGCAGCAGCTTGAAATCCTATTTTCATTAATCCTGCTGAGAGTTTTTGATTGCGCTGGGCATAATCCTTTGGGGCGCCGAAGTTATTGATCCGCCACTTTAGTTTGCCTGACATTAAATCATGTGCTCGGATTTCCAGCGCGCCATGAATAATAACAAGATCTTTCCATCTTTCGATCTGTTTTGCATAGGTGTAGTTTTTCTTTTTTAGATTAGTCTTGTAAGCAATTTTGCCTGTGACGGTATCCAGACCGATGAGACTGTTTTTCAAGGCCAGGGCCACTCGATCTTCACTAACTGCTAACCCGATGGGAGGAGCTTGAACACGGTCCCACTTGGCCATCATTCCATCGCGCCCTTGATACCGCCATTTTTCCTCGCCGCTTTTTCGGTCATAGGCAAGTATAAGAACTTTGGATCGTTCTCTTTTGGGAATTCGGTAACCAGCTACAACCATGGTTTCCGTAAAGGCAACAGTGTCGGGAATCATCTTTTTGAATGTTTTAGACCATGCTAAGCCTTTGTCAGCATTGAGAAAACAAATGCCATTATCCAGCGCTAGAGCGGCAAATTGGTCGGTTGCATGCCATTCAAGGTTTGGGGACGATTCCTTTTCTAGAGTGGCTTCCAGAATCTGGTTAAATGCTACGCTTCTGGTTTCCCGGTTAACTGACAATACTTTTCCGCCGGCTGCAATCCAGATAGACTTTGGAGTTATCTGCATGACTGTGGACGGAATTACAATGGGCAAACGAAAGGCTCCTAATTCCGCTTGCCAAACGAGCGTCCCATCATTTAAGGAAATAACTTTGAGTGTTACATTTTGTTCTTTGGATTGATCCCACCAACTCTTTTCTGATTCAAGAAGGATTAGTTGATTCTGTTCCTGATCTACGGCTGCGGATAAACTGACGCCAGGGTGAGTATTTGACCAGACCTCGCCACCGCTGCGGTCCATCGCTTTGAGGTTCAATGAATTTTCATCCTGCTTTACCACGATAGGATGCGGATTGCCCGCGATGATTTGGTTTCCTTTTTCAGGCTCATTCCAGACCACGTTTCCATTCCGACCATCCAATAACCATAGTTTGATCTCCTCCTCATTTTTCTCTGATTTTCGTTCCTTCTTTTTTGGACCAGAAGTAACGGCTAAAAAACCATTAGGGAGAGCTTCTATTTTGTAAATCATTTGGTTAAAATCATGGGCCCAGATCGGAGCTGCTTTAGACTCAGTCGCATCCTCGTTATTGCCGGCGTCTTCGGCGCGCGCCGAAGTTTGTTGGCTGATCACACAAAAACAAAATAAGAAAGAAATGATGATGAATGCTGCAAGACGCTTCATTCTAAAATACCTCCTGACATGTAATTTTGGCCGCAACCTATTGTCCAATATAGGTGAGAAATAATTCAACCATTGGAAATACACTAGTAACTAATGACTTTTCTGTCAACACAGCGAATCAAAAAATTTAAGATGTTTTTATTCACTGAAGATTTTGTCTCGGTTCTCATTTCCTAATGCATAAGCTCGGTTAAATATGTCAGAAAAGATCATTAGATATAGATTTGCTTCAATGGGATTCTATCCAGCGGATAATACGATTCACTAGATATTGACACTGTTTTTCTCTTAAATCTACATTTTTTGGAAAGCCGTACCATTTCTGTATACAGCTTCGGCAACAGGTAGCGGTGGCGTGCTGCGCTTTAAAGACTGGGTGACCTTTGAATGGTGTCTGCTTACCATCATTTTTAGGATTGCTCGGCGCAATCCGCAAGCGAATAAAATCTTTTGCATGGCTAATAATTTTTTCCATTTTGACTTGGTTGATGTACGCATGATCGGTTGCATCCAACTGAAATCTGGCACGGAATTTTGATTGAGATAGTTTTAGGTCTATGATTTGAGTCGCGTTCATGGATGGAATTTTTACAGCACCCCTAAAATCAATTTTTCTTTTTTTGAACGGGGACTCCGCTTGATTTGCGCTTCGCGGATCAGTGCTTCTGATCTGGTCATGTGGTTTTCTTGATACAAAAGCTGTACAGGAAGATGCGTTCGAGTATAGACCGCTCCTTTTCCTTTAGAATGTTGCACGAGTCTCTTTTCTATATCTTTAGCGATTCCTGTGTAAAGCGTTCCATCCCCGCATCGGAGAATATAGACTGACCATTCTTTCTTTCTGCCTTTTTTCATTCCTTGCAGCATCTTTAGGTATCTTGGGTTCACGGGTGTCAGCCTAGGATTTTATTTTATGAGATTTCATACTTCAAATTTTTTTTATGAAGGACACTATTAAGCGGTTAGAAAATCGAATTGCAAAGGAACCGCGTTCACCACAAGGTTAAAACTTCTTTCCGCGGATTCGCCCACAATATCCACGGTTCCTTTCCTAAAGGACACCACTCGCTTCGCTCCAGTGCTGCTTCTCTGCGAGCCCCCAAAGGGGACTGCTTCGCTGAGTCCTAAAGGAGGAGAGTGCTTCGCCTCCTCTGAGACTTCGTCTCCTCCAGCCACGGCGTTAAACCACTCCTGAAACATCCGGTTTGGGAACGCCCAAATCTCTACACGGTCCGCACCCTGAACTTTATGCTTTTCAATGGTTTTGCGCAAGGTTTCCGCTTCGTGGTAAGTTTCTTTAAGGGTTATAATACGGGCATTCCGATACCGGCGGGTAAGTTTATCGAGCTTATGAGAAGTTACGGTGCCGCATTCCACCCATAATTGCACTTCCCCAGACTCGTTCAGAGCTAATAAATCCGGTCTAAATTCCTGCCCTGCAATCGCTGGGTGTTTCAAACTTACATCCATTAATGGTTTTGACTTGAAAAACAGAACGAATGCCGCAAGCTTTAGCGCCAAATGCTGAGGGGTTTCATTCTCTTGAGATGCCAGAATAACCTTGCGGAAATCAGAATCTATTTGTACGTTACAACGAATTTGCATGTAATTTAATGATCCATATTTTTTTGGGCTTTAATATTAAAAATCTTAGATAATTGTAACATTTCTCTCATCTTATTGCCCATTAGGGGCAGTTTTCTAAAATCCTTATAATTCCATCCTTTTCTCATTTTTCCGTCAATAAAATTCATTTCCCAATCTTACCTGATCTGACCCACTTTGACCCATTCTGACCTGAGCATAGACACCTTTTGGTCACCAAAATAGACACCTCCTCACTGCCAGTTTGATAGGCAGTCATTATTAGACACATCAACAGAACATGTCTGCGCGATCTTTGCGTGATTCTTGCGCGATTATTTCTGATGTGATATTCATATATAACAATAGTTTGGGGGTATTCTAACAAATATTTATAGTGATTATTGTTAATAATTAAGTATTTTAAATACAATAAATTTTATGTAACACATAGTTTACATAAATTATTACTTTGATATAATGAGGGGAGCATGAATACTAAAAACGGATTTGCAGATATTCAGTTAGAGGACATACTAACTCCATATAATCCATGGTGGAAAGAAGGAACAGTAAAAACAAAAATCTTCAAGCGGCCTGTTTTTCAGAAAATTTATAAAGATCTTCTTTCTTTGAAACAAATTATTTCTATTACTGGTCCGCGAAGAGTTGGAAAAACCACAATACTAAAACAAATCATACAATCTCTAATTCAAGAGAAGCATACCGAACCCTCTCAAATCATTTATTTTTCTTTTGATGACCCTTTGCTGGTAGACCCCCATATTCATGAACGATTCTTTGACGATTTAATAAAATGGGCTGATGTTAAACACAGAAACAAAATAGTTTACTTTTTCTTCGATGAAATCCAACGATTTGAACGATGGGAACTTTACCTTAAAAAATATTACGATTTGGAGTTTCCCGTTCGTTTTGTTATATCCGGATCGGCTTCATCTCCCATATTTCGAAAAAGCCGGGAAAGTCTTTTGGGAAGAATTAAAGATAATCACTTGATGCCTTTTTCTTTCAAGGAATTCGTTTATTTTAATAAAGCGAATGACCCGGAATTGCTTGACGTTGTAAATAAAGCGCACAACATTGGGTATAAATTGCAAAGAGAAATGGTTATAGATTGGTTAAAAGGAAAATCGGACGATAGCCCTTTACATATCTCCAATCATGTATTTGAAGAACTCGAACGCTTATTAAATGATTATTTTGTCGAGGGTGGATTCCCAGAGGCTTGGGAAATAAAAGATATCGTTGCCAAACAAGAATATCTCTTTGACAATCAGGTCCAAAAGGTTATTTTTGAAGATTTGGTGATCGCCACCGAATTTAGGAAACCAGAGAAAATAAAAAATTACTACCTATCATTAATTGAACAACCCGGCCAAGAAATAAATGTAGAAAAATCTTCCCAAAAAATTGGTATTAGCAGGGCGATGCTGGAAAAATATCTGCCGCTGTTAGAGATGACCGACCTCGTTAAAACCTTACCGCGTTTTAGCAAGAGGCCTCTTAAATATCGCAGAGGAAGCGTAAAATGTTATCTTGTCGATCTCGCTTTGCGCAATGCAATTTTAAAGTTAACTGACTCCATCTTATCCGATTCCACTATCATGGGTCTTTACGCCGAAAATCTTGTATTTAATGCCTTGCGCCAATTTGAGGGAGCTATTGAGTTAAGTTATTTCAAGGACGCAAAACGCGAGATAGATTTTATTGTCCATTTAGGCGGTAAAAGATATTTACCTATCGAGGTTAAGTATAGAGACAATATTGATGATATCGCGCCTATTAAATACTTTCTTGAAAAATACAATCAGAATTTTGGGATTGTTGTGACAAAAAAGTTCATTCAAAATCAAGAAGATAACCGTGTTTTATTTATTCCGTTAGCTGTATTCCTTCTTTTCTTCTAATATAACAAGGCCTCTTAACGAAAATGGGGAAATTGTCAATTCCAATCGATTTTCTCTTATGTCTACCATAATTTTTTATTTGAATATGATAGAATTTATCACACTAGGATTTTAGATTAATAATTAGAATTTTGTTTGTCGACGGTAAAATCCATTTCGCTGGGGTAGCTCAGTTGGTAGAGCACTTCCTTGGTAAGGAAGAGGTCGTCGGTTCAATCCCGATCCCCAGCTCCAGATTTTTTAGTTGCTTTTTTTAGACGATATAGATGATTTAATGTCCTGCAAAAAAACGTAAGAGAAGTCCTTCACCGTAAACCACAAGTGTAATAAAAATTAAAATTTCTAGTATGGTTGGAGTCACAGCTTTGATCCACTGAAAAGGGGTGAAATGTTCATCCACCTCTTTTCTAATAAAGGCATAAGCAACCACAGATTGAGCAGAGCCTATGTGAGTCCAACAACCGCCCAAAGCATATCCTGCAATTTGCGCCATGGAAAATAGATATAAGATTCCTGTTTCCAAACCATGAAGACCGCGGCTGGTAAAGTCTGCGACTACATTGTTATCTAAAATTGCGGATAAAAAAGTCGCGCCGATGAATTGCGCAAAAGCGACATGAGAGGCGCCTAAGAGTTCAATCCCTTTACGCAGAAGTTCTGCGATCTGATTAAAAAATCCGGTTTTCTGCAGCAGTGTAATGGAAAGAAAAAGTGGAAAAAGAAATAGATATTCCACATATTCGTGTTTGGCTTCTTTAAGAGAAAGGTTTCTCATTTTTGAGATATTAAAAATTCCTAAGAAGGCTACAAAAAATCCTGCAAAGGAAGCTAAAAATAACGGAACATGGTGATTCATCCCGTGCCAAACTAAAAATCCAATAAAAGGGATAAAAGAAATGCCGCCAATTATCTGAGATTTTATTCTTTGTTTATGAATCGTTTCAAAAATAGATTTTATCTTTTGGTAAGAGGAATCCATCTTGTCGTTTTCTCCTCTGATTAGATGGATATAATGCTGGTCTAATGCTTCTTGGAGTTCTTCAGTAATAAAATGACCTAACATTTTTTTGCGTAATTCTTCTGGAACTCCCTCTCTTACCATGGCGCTTCCAAGGGGTTCTCCATTGTGCAGACGTTCCGTAACTCCTTTTAAGTGAACTCCTAAATCTTTTTCATAACTGTCAATGAATTCTACAGGAATTAAAACCTCACCATGCTTTTCAGCTTGCAAAAATCGAACATCTGCGGTGTGTGTATCTAAAATATCTAAGTCATTGATTTGAATGCTCACCTTTCCTAACTTTCTTTTAATGTTCCATGCCACAATACAGTAACTCCCCACAGCTATAGGGAGACAGTAACGCAGGAAAAACGCATTATCCAAATAGGGATGCAAGTTTGCCTTCATGATCAAGTTTGGCGGTTCCCCATAAGCTAGCCACATGCCGCACACTGTTGTAATAATAGTGGCTATCATAACAGCATAAAGAATGGCTTCATCTTTTGCTTTAGCTAGGAATAAGATAATCACAAGGGTGCGAATCATTAACCCAATCATTGAAACCCCATCTAAAATTCCAGAGGCAAATGAAACTAACCCTGTAAGAATTAAGATGGTGAGAAGTGCATTCCCTTTAGTTTTTTCCAGCACTTTAAAACTAACAGTTTCTAGCAGCCTGGTCTGGGCAATAACAGAAACAAAAAAAGTTAAGCCTAAGATAAATAACATGGTATCTGCATGCACCAGTTGGTCTAAGCCATGCAAAGTTAATAGATAATGGTGGAGAAATTCCCATAATTCTCCTAAACCATCTGTTTGCATTGAAGTGCGTAAAAAGGAGTTTGGCCACCATTTCCAAAAAAATGTGGATCCAATCACTAAAACTGCCCCATAGGTAAGAGCATTTTTGTCTAAACGATAGCGAATAGAACCAAAAACAAATAAGGAAAGTATAGTAACCAAGACTTCTAGGGCAATGAACCAAATAGGGATTGAAATAAAGGCGCCTATTATAAAGACAATGACAGACACTATAACAGACAGCCCTAAAAAATTTTTACTTGAGATTTCAACTATTTGGTTAGAATTTGCAGCTGCGCTTTCTGTTTGTTCCATAATTATTTTTTCCTTTTAATTTAAAACCTAGATTAAAAAATAGAACTTTTTTTGTCACGTTTCTTGTTTTCTAATAAAAGTTTTAGGTTTAATTATTTTATTAAGTTTAACAACATTTCCAACCACAATCATTGCCGGGGAAGAAAGAGAATCTTTAAATTTTTCTACTTTGGGAACAATATCCTGTAAAGTTCCAGTTAAAGTGAATTGATTGGGCAGGGTTCCTGAACTAATTAAAGCGATGTGTGAATTTTTTGGCCAGCCAAAGTGAATTAAACGTTGCACAATCGCCTTTAAACGGGCAAATCCCATTAAAATCACTAAACTTTTTTTGGAAGAGTAATGGCACCATTCAGAATCCTCATTGTTTTTTGATTTTTCTTCTCCATCTTTTTGGTGACCGGTAGCGATGGTTACAAAGGAAGCATAACGCCGATGAGTAAGAGGAATTCCAGCATAAGCTGGAACCGCGATAATAGAACTTATCCCAGGAACCACTTCAAAAGAAATTTTATTTTTAGAAAGAAGTTCTGCTTCTTCCCCGCCTCGGCCAAAAAGGTAAGGGTCCCCTCCTTTTAAACGGCAAACCACTTTTCCCATTTTTGCATGGCGCAGTAAAAGTTGGTTAATCTCTTTTTGTTCATAGGCATGTCTGTGCCGTCTTTTCCCCACAAAAATTCGTTCTGCATTTTTTGGGCAGTGCTCTAAAAGCTCTAAATTAATTAAGGCGTCATAAATAACCACATCCGTTTTTTCTAAACAATGTTTGCCTTTAAGCGTAAGCAGTTCCGGGTCACCCGGCCCCCCGCCAATGAGATAGACCATGCCTTCTTCTCTGTCATTCCTTCTGTAAGTTTTTATCATAAGTTCTTTAAGTCCGGGTTAAGGTACGATTACCCCAAAAAAGTTATTTTGATATATGATATATTTTTTGTAAACTTTTAGGAAAATAATCCTTGAATGAATTTTACTATGCCGCAAGCTAAGAAAAATCTATAAATACTACATTGAAACTATCTAAGCCAAACATTGGTAAAGGAGATTACGGTTCTACGGAATTTATTGGCACAGCAGTAGCTTATAAAAGTTCATGGCAGGCAGAAGCCTGCGGAACTGTGGATGAACTGAACGCAATGATTGGGGAAGCCTATACACGCATTCAGCAGGCAAAAGTAAAATCGGATCTTTTGCGGATTGCCAAAGATCTTTTTATTTTAGGCACTGATATCGCGAATACAAGAATGAGTAAAAAGGATCTTCCCAGAATTACTACCCGCCATATTCACCACATAGAAGAGCTGATCATTAAATACGAAAAGTCTTTAAAAAGAATTCATCATTTTATTGTTCCAATTGGTCCGCCTAGTTTTACCATACTTCAGCAGGCAAGAGCAGTTTGTAGAAGAGCGGAAAGGCAGCTGGTTAAATTCATGAAGAGCGATAAGACAGATATAAAAAATAATCCTTTGACCCTTGCCTATTTAAATCGTTTAGGGGATCTTTTTTTTGAGATGGCCAGGTTTATTTTAAAGGAATCAGACTTTCCTGAAATTTATTGGAGCAGAGACGTTTCTTAGTCTAGAATATCAGCTAATTTTTTTGGGTTAAAGTAGCATTGATTCTTTACTGGGAAAGATTTAAAATTTAAAAAAGGAGCAAAACATTTTAAAATGAATGTAAGCATTGTTGGAGCTGGTTCCGCGTATGGCATCTTTCTTGTAAAATGGGCTCTGCAGTTAAAGCACCATCCTGAAACAAACCGAGAAAATATACCTATTCCTGTCATTGAAAATATCTCTTACTCAAATACAAGTGAAAGGAATAGGGATCTGGTCTTAGAGGTGCTAGTCAATGATTTAGCCCACATGCCTTCTTTTGCCAAAACACCTGAAGAAACCATTCTTAAAAGCGTGCGCGGTTATACTAATTGGCGAGAGATGATCCTTAAAGAATCCCCAGAGCTTGTAGTGATCTGTTCTCCGATCTCCACTCATTTATCTTATTTAAGAGAATTGCTTACAGATTTTAAAGTAAAAAATATTCTTTGCGAGCCCCCTTTAGGACATCTGCATGAAGTGGAATCTCTGCAAAATTTAATTCCTTTGGCAAAAGAAAAACAGGTTAAAATCGGCGTGAACCAGCAATATAGAATTCTTTATGAAAGACTTCAAAAAGTTCCTTTAAACCCAAATTCTCCGCAGAAATCTGGAAGTTTTGGAGAGATGCTTACTCATTTAAGCGGTTTAAAAATTACTTTTATTACGCATGGAACCAGAATCTGGAGGAAATTACAGGGAGTGGGGGAACAGGAAATTTTAGAGGATTTAGGCCCGCATATTTATGAGCTAATACCAGAAAGCATCCGCAATAAAAAATTAACCGTTAAAGAGGTAAAAAAAGAGGGGGACAATCTTTTTTTAAATTTTGTGGAATATGAACTTCTTTTAGACCAAATTCCAGTTCGGATCACTTTAGGATATCACAGAAAACTTAAGAGTTTAAAATTAATTTTTAGCAAAGAAAAAAAAGATTATGAGTTTAACATATCAGGAACAACCAATCCCCAAACTGGAGAATATACCCGTTGGATCGAAGGAAAAAATTACGCCTATTTTTTTAAGCATTTATTAAATACCGACCTTGTTAAAACATCTTTTATCTCCTCGCTTGCAGGCAGTCCGATTGTCTCCCTTGAAGAGGGAATCAAGAGCTTACAGTTTATTCAAGCCCTGCGCTCCCACTAACCTTTTAAAAGGATGTAAATGAGGTGGTAGAAGTCTGCCAGCAAGCAGGTCTTTCTAGAAAAGTGGCTCGTTTAAAACCTATTGGGGTGGTGAAGGGTTAGGAGCAGTGGAAATTTCCGAAGATTTAGAGTCATCCATAATTTCTAAAGCAGTTTGACGATTAAATTGGTCTAGTTGTTGGTCAATTCTATTTAGTTTATAAGCTTGTAAAGTTTCAGTTAAAAGAACCATTCCATAAATGGTAGTGCCAACACAAATATAAGAAAGCATGCGCCATGAGCGTGGAGTCATTCCCGTGGAAAGAAAATGATTTTTTTGAGAGGCCATAACACATTTATTTTATCATTTTCTAACCCGACTAATTTATTTAGTTCATGCTGAATTCAATAATCTTATTGAATATTTGGGCGGCTATAATATTTGGGTTTAATCTGTAAAAGGGAAAATTAAGAATGTTAAAGAGGAAAAAATCAAAAAACTATTTTAAGAGTGCGAAACAATTTTTAGTTGGAGGGGTTAATTCCCCTGTAAGAGCTTTTAAATCTGTGGGTGGAGTTCCTCTTTTTATTAAAGAGGGCAAAGGGGATTTAATTTGGGATGAAGATGAAAATTGTTATATTGATTTTGTCTCTTCCTGGGGACCTTTAATTCTAGGCCACGCGCACCCGCAAGTTTTACAGAGGGTAAAAAAAAGAATGGCTCATGGTTTTTCTTTTGGCGCTTCTACCCAAATTGAAATCAAGATGGCGCAAACATTAGTCCATGCTATCCCTTCAATAGAAAAGGTGAGATTCGTTTCTTCAGGCACAGAAGCTGTCATGTCTGCGCTTCGTTTAGCGCGAGCCTATACCAACAGAGATAAAATTCTAAAATTTTCAGGATGTTACCACGGTCATTCCGATGGTTTATTAGTTAAAGCTGGTTCTGGAGCTCTTACCCTTGGCATTCCAGATTCTTTAGGCGTTCCAGAATCTTACTCTAAACAAACGCTTGTGCTTCCTTATAATGATTTAGATTCAGTGCGTGATCTATTTGTAAAACAAGGCAATGAGATCGCAGCAGTCATTGTAGAACCCATTGCAGCCAATATGGGGGTGGTATTGCCTAAACAGGGGTTTCTGCAAGGATTAAGAGAAATCACTGCTCAATCAAAAGCCCTATTAATTTTTGATGAAGTGATTACTGGTTTTAGGATCGCTTATGGCGGCGCTCAAACTTATTTTAATGTTCAGCCGGATATCACTTGCTTTGGTAAAATTATTGGAGGCGGTTTTCCTGTAGGGGCTTTTGCAGGGAAAAAAGAAATACTCTCCTTAGTTGCGCCGGATGGGCCGGTTTATCAAGCAGGAACTCTTTCCGGCAATCCTGTAGCTATGGAAGCGGGTCTTGCCACTTTAGAGATTTTAAAGAAAATGAACCCCTACGCCAACTTCAATAAAAAGAGCGAGGAATTTGTTCATTCCATAAAAAAAGAGGTTGAATGGCTGAATTTTGTAAGCATCAATGCGATTGGCTCAATCTTCACCATCTTTTTTACTCCTAGGCCGGTTACAGATTATGATTCAGCAAAAACTTCCAATACAAAAGCTTACGCAAAATTTTTTCAATTTTTGTTAGAGGAAGGAATCTATTTTCCACCCTCTCAATTTGAAGCTGTTTTTCTTTCTTTAGCGCATAAAGAATTGAATTTAAGCAAAGCTAAAAAAGCGATTGTTAATGCGATTTTTAAAACCGAAAGGATTTTTCATGCCTAAAATTTATCCATTCAAAGCATTTAGGTACTCTGGAACTTCCAAAGAAGTAGCGCAGTTGGTTTGTCCGCCTTATGATGTGATTGGGTCGTCCTTAGAAAAAAATTTAAGAAAAATAAAGAATAACGCCATACAAGTGGAACTTCCTCAAGGGACTGATCTGGATAAATACGAAAATGCAAAAAAAATTTGGCAGGATTGGGTTAAAAAAATGGTTGTTCAACAGGATCAGGAATCTTCTTTCTATGTTTACGAACAAATTTTTAAAAAAGATGGGGAGTCAGCCTCCCGTAAAGGATTTTTTTGTGAGTTAGAAGTAGAAAAACCAGGAGAAGGTTCTGTCTTAAGACATGAACTAACTCTTTCTAAACCTAAAGAGGATCGGCTCAATTTATTAAAAGCGCTGCAAATGAATACCAGCTCTATTTTTGGCATGTTTAAAGATCCAAATCAGAAGGTTGGCAAGATCCTTACTGATTTTTCCAAAAAAGATCCTTTAGTTGAATTTAAGGATAAAGACCATGTGCTGCATAAAATTTGGGCTTTAAGAGATATAAAGCTGCAGAATGTTTTTCAGGAAGCCTTGCAAAAATCCCCTGTTTTAATTGCAGACGGTCATCACCGTTATGAAACAGCTTGGAACTATTCCCAAATTAAAAAAGAGCTTGTTGGCTCAAAAAGAACTCTTTTTTATCTTTGTCCCATGGAGGATAAAGGGCTGTTAATTTATCCCACGCATCGCATTTTAATGCCACAAGGCCAAGGAGGGAAAGTTCTTTTTAAGCAGCTTTTAGAACAACTTAATTCTCTTAAAGAATTTTTCTGGTTAAAACCCGCGCTAAAAAAGCCAGCCAAAGATTATTCTTTTATTTTAAGTTATGGCAGGGAAAAATTTGCAGTGGGGATTCATTCTTTGAGCGCTTTAAAAAATTTGTTCCCTGATAAAAGCGAGCCTTATCTTAAACTTCCTTTGGTTCATTTGCACAGCGTTTTTTTACCTGAAAAAAAGAAAGAAGATTTTATTTATACGCACGATAAAAAAGAGGCTTTGCAAATTGCTAAAAAATTGGATTCAGTCGCTTTATTGGTGCCTCCCAGCTTCATCCAAGAACTTTATCAGATCGTGAGCCAAGGCGAGCTGATGCCGCAGAAATCTACCTATTTTTATCCCAAATTGCTTACAGGTTTAGTTTTTAGAAGCTTATAAAGTCTTTTGTTAAATTTTAAAAAGATTCAAATCTATCCTTCTTTAAAACAGTTTATTAACTGGTCAAAAAAATATTCTCAAGTTCCTATCCTTGTTTCATTCAGTTTAGAACAGGCGGATCCATATCTTGCTTTTCTTTCTCTTTGCAAGAATTTTTCCAGAACTTTTTTTTTAGATAGTTTTAATGTTTCAACCTCTGGATCGTATTCCTATTTTCCTTTGGCTAAGGCTAGAGAATCTTGGGTTAGTTTTGGCAAAAAAAATTCTTTAAAGGTTTGGAAATCTTTGCAAAACTATATTCACTTTAACCCTGGCCCTCATTTACCAAAACAGTTTCCAGCTTTCTATGGAGGGGTCGTTGGTCTTATCTCTTACGACTTGGGCAGAGCATTTGAAAGCGGTTGGGCTAGCGATTCCCCTAAGGATGAACTAAAGCTCCCTTGGATTGATTTTAGTCTCTATGAGAAGATTGCCTGTTATGACCATAAAAAAAAGAGAATCTATTTTATGAGCTGCCTCAATCTAAAAAATAGATCTGTTTTTCCAGCCAATTTATATAGTAAAGAAAAAGAAAAACTGCTTGAATTTTTAAAAATTTTTAGGAAAAAACAAAGTTCTTTTCCAGATTTACCCCTTAAAAAAGATTTAAAAATTTCCAAAAAAAAATTGCCGATTGAAGACAAAAAAAAATATTTTACAGATTCTGTTTTTAAACTAAAAAAATATATCCGCGCAGGAGACATTTATCAGGCCAATCTTTCTCAACGGATTAAAACTCCCTTTAGAGGAGACCTTGGTTTTTTTTACGCGCGTTTAAGGAAAATTAATCCCTCGCCCTATGCCTGTTTTTTTCGTTTGCCAAATTTGCAACTTGCCAGCTGTTCACCAGAGCTGCTCTTAAAAAAAAGAGCCAATCAGGTGGAAACAAGGCCTATTGCAGGCACACGCCCCAGGGGAGCAAATTCCAAGAAAGACAAGCTTTTAGCAGGGGAACTGATATTAAGCCCAAAAGAGCGCGCAGAACATATTATGCTTTTAGATTTGGAACGGAATGATCTGGGCAGGGTGTGTGAGTCTGGCAGCGTAAGAGTTAAAGAAAAGATGGTCATAGAAAAATATTCGCATGTTATGCACATTGTTTCTCATGTGCAAGGAAATTTAAGCAAGTCTCAAGATATTTTTAGCGCAATTCAAGCAGTTTTTCCAGGAGGAACCATCACAGGCTGCCCTAAAATACGCTGCATGCAGATTTTAGATGAAGTGGAACCTCTAGCTAGATCTCTATTTTTTGGTTCTTGCGGCTGGATAGGGGTTCAAGGAGATGGTGAAATAAATCTTTTAATTAGAACCGCAATAAAAAGCAAAGGGATGCTGAACATACAGGTAGGCTCTGGAATTGTGGCAGACAGCGATCCTGAACTTGAATTTCAGGAATCTCTGCACAAAGCCCGAGCCTTATTAGAAGCTTTATGATAATTTGAATTTGCCTTGACTTTTGAGAACAATTCTGTTATAAAATGAAACTCGTGCGCCTTGTTTGCTATGAAAAATATCGCTCATAAATTGACAAAATCTTTTAAACAAAAGTTAACCCTGATGGTGGTGCCTCATAGCACCCTTCCTCAAGTTCGATTACAAATCTCCTTATCTTTTTTCTTGTTTTTAGGCTCTTTGTGGATCGGTTTTACTTTTTGGGCTGCTTTGGCAGTTTTTGGAAATATTGATTATTGGAAAACAAAAGCAAGCTATGAAATTCTAAAACTAAAAGTTCAATTTTTTGCGTCTGAACTTAAAAAGAGCAGAGAATTGGTGGATCAGGTTCGGGAAGCAGATGCCCAGCTAAGGCAGCTTTTAAAAATGGGAAATCGTCAGGCTATTATAGAAGAGCGTTCAAGTTCTTCCGGCAAGGGCGGTCCAGAAGCTTTTGAGCGCTCTATCTTATTAAAAAGTTTAAAGAAACATTTGTGGGAAATATCAGAATCTGAAATTTATCAAGAGTCTAGCGCTGTGCAGAAAGAAGCTAAATCTAGGCTAGAATCTTTTAAAGAAATTTCTGAACAGATTGCCTATGAGAGAGGTTTTTTTAGAGCAACTCCTAGGGGATGGCCTGCTGCCGGCAGATTAACTTCAAAATTTGGAGAAAGAGTATCCCCGTTTCATGGTCAAATGCAGTTTCATACAGGGGTGGATATCGCCAATGATAAGGGCACTCCGGTTTTAGCCACAGGAGATGGAATCGTCAGTTATGCTGGCTGGGAATCTGGGTATGGTCAGTTAATTGTGATTGATCATGGTTTTGGTTATACCACTCACTATGGTCATAATTCTAAGATATTAGTTAGAGAAAAAGAAAGGGTTAAAAGAGGACAGAACATCGCCACAATGGGTTCTTCTGGATCTAGCACAGGGAATCACAGCCATTATGAAGTTTGGCACAACGGCGAATGTTTGAATCCTTGGAATTATATGATGGGGAAGTCACAAAAATTTAGAAGGATAGTAAGAAAATAAAAGGAGGTTTTAACATTTGTTTAGAAAAAATAAATTTTTAAAAAACTTAAAAAATATTTCTAAAATGGAAACCATTCTTGGCTCTGAAACCTTTCTTAAAGGCGTTTTAAATTCTGAAGGCGCTATTCGTGTGGATGGCAAACTTGAGGGGGATATAGGTGAGGCAACTTATTTAATTGTGGGTGAAGGAGGAGAAATTTGCGGCAATGTTCAGGCTTCCCAAGTAGTGATTGGCGGGAAGGTGACGGGAAACATTGAAGCTCACTCTTCCTTAGAGTTGCTTGAAACCGCTCGGGTCTTAGGGGACATTAAAACCGCTTCTCTTTCTATTGCAGATGGCTCTTTTTTTGAAGGGAATTGCTCCATGTTAAAAGAAAAAAATGTGATTGAGATGGAACTTTCTTCCAATTCTCTTACAACTTTAAGGAGCTAGGGGTTAACCAGAATAATGCAACATTCGAGTTTAGATAGAGGCATTCATCCATGATGCATTGGTTTAGGAAACATAAGAATACAATCCTAATCATTATGATCGTTGGTTTTGTGATTAGCACTTTTGTTGGGTTCGGATTTTATCTTCGTTCCGGAACATCCTTAACCGACACGATAGCTGAGGTGAATAGAGAAAAAATTCCCCTTCGTCGTTTTTCTACATTTTATAATCAAGTGATTAATTCCAAAAGAGATCGGAATGAAGATTTGAGTCCTCAAGTTCTAAATCAGATTAAACAGGATGTGGTGCAGAGCCTTGTGCAGGAAAGCGTATTTTATCAGGAAGCAAAACGTTATGACATCTATGTTACGGACATGGAATTAGCGCAAACTTTGGCTTCTGTTCCTTCTTTTCAAAGAGATGGAAAGTTTGATCCTAAAACATACGCAGAGGCTTTAAACTATGGCTTTAAGACAACCCCTAAAGAATTTGAGGAATCTCAAAGAAGACAAATTGCCATTGGCCGTTTGCGGGCATTTATTTTGCAGGGCATAAAAGTTACGGATAGAGAACTAGAGCAGGAGTTTACTTACCTAAGCCAGACCCTTCCTGAAAAAGATAGAGATAAAACATTGGAAGATTTTAAGAAAAACCCAGAGGCTCTTAGAGAGAAAATCCGTCAAGAAAAGAGCGCTCATATTTTAAACCGTTGGTATCAGCAGTTGGGAAGTAATGCTAAATTAAAAATGCATCTAGAGTCTTTGGAGAATAGAGTCGCTCAATAGTTCCGCAAGATGCATTATTTTTAGTTTGTTCTGCCACCCTTTTTTTCTAATCCCATATTCTAAATGCAGAAGACAAGAAGAAGCCTGAGTGATCACAATCTCAGCTCCTGTTTTCTCAATATTAAGAAGTTTTCTTTCTAGAATATCTTCCGCGAGAGAGGGGTGTTTAAGGCAGTAACTGCCCGCGCCTCCGCAGCACCAGTTAGATTCATCCATTTCCACAAACGCTAATCCTTTCAAGTTCTGTAAGATTTTTCTAGGGGCATCGGTACTTTTGTGAGCGTTCCCCATTTGGCAGGGATCATGGTAAGTAACCTTACCCATGGTTTTAGTTTGTCCTATTTGAGGTATGGCTTCGTTTTCCAAAATGAATTCGGAAATATTTTTTATTTTATTGGAAAATTGAACGGCTTGTGGATCTTGGTTTAAGAGTTCCCCATAGCTTTTCATAAACCCGCAGCAGGAATCATCATCTACAATTATTTGATTTGGGTTTAGTCTGGAAAATTCTTTAATATTTTTTTTAGCTAGCTCTTTAGCAATCTTTAAGTTCCCTGCGCTGGCTGCTATTAATCCGCAGCAAGAATGGTTTGGCGACTCAATCCCGAGATTGCTTAAATTCAATACTTTTAAACATGCGGTGGAAACTTTTGGGTAGAGGTAATGAATGCCGCATCCAGAAAAGTAAGCGTTTTTCATTTTTTTTGAAAGAGAAGGTTCTTGTTTTCTTTGTTTTAAGACATTTTTTTTTCCTCCAAAGATTAGAGGAGTTTTTAAGATAATATCTTCCCCTGCCTCTAGTTCCGGAATAAATCTTAGGAGTTTTAATTGCTTTAAGATTTTTGAAATTCCTAATCTTTTACATAAAAAAAGAAACCAACATATTAAAGAGAACAGTTTTCTTTGTGAAAGAAAAAGGGATAGGAGAAATTGTTGCAAAGGGTAAAAATTATTTTTGTCTTGGGCGCAGGCTCTTGCAGAAGACATTAATTTTGCCACAGGAACTTCCGAGAAGCAAACATTGGTGCAGGCGTGGCAGGTAAGACAGGTAGAAAAAATCTCCGAAGCATTTTCTGGATTTTTAATTTTGCCTTCTAGAAGTTCGCGGAAAGCTTGATTCCTACCCCTTGGGGAAAGAGTTTCTTTTCCGCTGACCATATAGGTAGGGCATACGGTTTCACAAAATCCGCAGCGATTACATTGTACGACCGCATTATACTCTTTTTCCAGCTCTTTAAATTTAGGATCTAAGTAGGGGGAGCTCATAAAAGATTCCTTTTGGATCAAAACTATTTTTAATTTTTTTATGGATTTCTAACATGTTTTCAGGAATGTTATTTTCTACACTTTCGCGCTTTTGAGCATTGGGTTGAGCTTGGATCGGATAGTTTAGAGGGAAAGTTTTTAGGATCACTGAAAGGATCACCCCTAAGCTGCCTCTTGAGCCAAGCAGCAATTTGCCCGCGTCATATCCAGCCACATTTTTCATTACTTTTGCCCCAAATTGAACCACATGGCCGTCAGCAAGCGCGAGTTTTATGCCTAAAATTTGATCTCGCAAAAGCGGAGTTTGATCTAAGTTAAGAGCTAGTGTTCCGCCTATACTTTTTTCAAGAGAGGAAAATAATATTTTTTGTCTTTTTTCACAGAGGAACTTTTGCAAGTCTTCTACTTTTATGCCGGCTTCTACCGTGACGGTAAAATTCTCTACATCATGTTCTAGAATTTTATTTAGATTTTTTGTGCAAAAAAGAACATCCGGGGTTAGGCTGTGCTTTTTTAGAGAATTCCCTAGCCCTTGGATTAAAACCTTTTTTTGATCTAGCCAAATGTTTTTTAGAAACGAGCAAGCCTCTTCTTCATCTTTTGGGACTATGGAAGTTGGAGAAGTTTGAGTAATTGGGTTCGTCTCTTTTTTGGAAGGCATGAAAAGGTCATTTTCCGAACTTTTTTTTTGATTTTTTTGTTCTCTGAAAAGAACTTCTTTCGCATCTTTGGTCGGGATCAGTTTGTCTGGGTTGCAGAGGTTGTCCGGGTCAAACGCCTGTTTTATCCTGCGAAAAAGCTCCAAAGTTTCTTGCGTAAATAGCCAGCGCATCGCCTCTTTTTTATCCATGCCGATCCCATGTTCCCCAGAGATGGTTCCGCCTAAATCTATGCAAACTTTAAGCATGTCACTTCCTGCTTTTTTTACTTTTTTAGTTTCTTCTAAATTGCGTTCATCAAAAAGAATTTGCGGATGGAGATTCCCGTCCCCAGCATGAAAGATAAGAGAAACATTTAAATTATTTTCTTCCGCAATTTTTCTTATTCTGTGATGGGCTTCAGGGAGCTTGTTTCTGGGCACAGCTCCATCTTCCACCAATACATTGGGACTAAGCCGGGCCATGGCTGGATAGGAACCCCTTCTTCCTTCCCACAGTTTTTCTCTTTCTAATTTATTTTGCGCCAAGCGAAACTCTTGGCAGAGATTTTTTTTACAGAGTTCTCTTATTTTTTTTACATCCTCAAGGATTTCTTCTTCGCCATCTACTTCTATCAATAAAACCGCTTCCGCATCTGTGGGATAGCCCGCGTGAATAAAAGCTTCTACAGCTTGCACGGTTATTTTATCCATGGCTTCCAGAGTTGCAGGAATAATTCCGCTAGAGATAATATCTGTAACAGTTTGGATGGCTGCTTCTAAAGAGGGAAAAGAAACCAGCATGGTCTCTACTTTTGCAGGAAGGGTAAGCAGATTTAAGGTGGCTTGGGTTACAATGCCTAAAGTGCCTTCAGAGCCAACCATGAGACCAACCAGATCATAACCTTTTTGAAGGATATTGAGTTCAGTGATCTCGCCATTCGGCAATACTATTTCTAGTCCACGCACATGGTGAGAGGTGACCCCATATTTTAAACAGTGAGGCCCGCCGGCATTAGTTCCAATGTTCCCGCCAATGGTGCAGGCTTTTTGGCTGGCAGGGTCAGGCGCGTAATAGAGCCCATAGGGTTCTAAAGCTTTTTTTAAAAAAAGATTAGGTAACCCGGGTTCAACCACAGCGCATTTTTTTTCTGGATCTATGGAGATAATTTTATTCATGCGGGTGGGCGCAATCACAACCGCTTGCTGAAGAGGAATGGTTCCGCCGCAAAGATTGGTGCCAGCTCCTCTGGCAACAAAAGGAATTTTATTTTTATAACAGATTTTTACAAGCGCTGAAATCTGTTCTTTATTTTCCGGAAAAAGTACAGCGGTAGGACAAGCTCGATCTAAGGCAGCGTCGTAGGAATAAAGTCTAAGCGCGATCTCTTTATAAAGAACATTATTTTCCCCAACAATTCTTTGAAAATCCTTTAGGTTAGAGTTTTGTTTGCTCATTAAATCTTTTATCTAGTTTTTCTCCTCCCTGTGGGTAGGATTTTAATTTTTCTTCCACAAGCCGCAGGCGGTCTTCTGGATGAGGGTGGGTGCTTAAAAGGAATCTTAATTCTTTGGATTTTCCAGATTGAAGAGAGCGATCTTTAAGCATTTGAAGGACTTGTGAAAAAGATTGAGGGTCATAGCCGGCTTTTGCCGCAAATTCTAAACCGAACCGGTCAGACTCTAACTCATCCTCTCTGGACAAACCTTTCCAAAGGGTTTGAATAGCCAGTCCTGAAATTTGTTTCATCCAGGTTGCTTGGTTTGCCGCTGCTTTTATATGGGACGGGATCACAGCCTCCACCATTTTTGATTTTTGAATTTCTTTAATCACATGTTTTTGAGTCACATGCGCAACCTCATGGCCTAAAATCGCGGCTAGTTGGGATTCATCTTTTAATAAAGAGAGCAGACCTTTGGTAATAAAAATGTAGCCGCCCGGGGCAGCAAAAGCATTTAACACAGGGCTATTTAAAATAGCAAAATGATATTCAAGTTCTTTCCGCGAAGAGTTTTTTACAATAGTCATTCCAACCAAATTTACATATTGCGCTAGAGATTCATTTTCATAAAGACCAAATTGGGCAATGACATTGGCTGCCACCTCCCTCCCTAGAGCGATTTCTTCTTCTAAACTGAGTGGACGAGCTGCTTCTTTTAATTCTTTTGATACTGGCGCTTGGGTCACAGGGTTGGGAATTGTTTCCGATAGGGGTGGCGCGATTTTTGTTTGAGCTTCAGGCTCTTTTACAGTTATTTTTAGATTACCTTCCGTTATAAATTGATTGAGAGTTTGTTCTGGAATTTTTCTTTTTTCTATTTGAGCTAAAGCTTCAAAATTGCGCGCGTTTTGATCCACATCGCTTATTTCCTCCACGCCTCTAATAGCAGCGACTGTAGTTTGTTTTGGAGAAACTTTTTTTGATTTTTTTCCAAGCTGTTTAACCCAATCTTGGGGGTTAGCGGCGAGCCCAAGAGAATAAGAGAGCGTGAAACATACGGTTAAAATAATTTTATTGATTTTGTAATTTTTCATTTTGTTTACTCCTTTGAAAAAAGATTAAAGCTTTGGCTGGTTCCGATGTTTTCAAAAATATCCGCAGCGCAACTCCGAACCCAGGTTTTGCCCTCTTTGCCAATGGGGATACGGCTCATATTTAAACTAAAAATATAGGGAGCGTTCCAAAGAAATTTTCCATGCATCACCCAAGTTTTGTTATCTGTAGAAATTTCAAGCCAGGCCCTTTCTATAGAATTGCCCTCAATTAAAGCGTGAACGATTTTTTTTAATTTTTCTTTGGCTAGAGATTTTTGATCCTCTATTTTAATAATTTCTATTTTTGGCGCAAGTTGTTGGCTCACATCCTGGACTAATTTTAAAGCGATTGCAGGCTCAAAAATGGTGATAGGGGAGGCAACCCCTGTTTTAAGATTTTGCGGTGGGGAGCCTTGAGTATTAGTTACCAGCCAGGAATTAATCTCTTTGTTCCCCCAACCTGCGGCAAGAATAGGAGAATTTTTTGCGGAATTAAATTCTTTAGTAGGAGACCAAAGCGCAATATAGTTTTTGCCTCCTTTTTGGATCTGTTCTTGTTTTATTTCTACCCAGAACCAGCGGGATTCCCCAACCCCCTCTAAAGCGTTTTCACTGTCTGGCTCTATTGGAAGTTCTTTAGAATTTATTAAGGAATAGGATTCCTTTTTATTCCAAGAAAATGTGGAAGAAATTGCCATGAAGATTTCACCTGGAATGATCTCTTTTTCCCAAGGTTGTTTGCCTTTAGCCCCGCCTGTTTTTGCTCTGCCTAATTTTGCGCCTAGGAAAGCGCGTTTAAAATTAATTTCTTGAGGGACAAAGATTTCTTGGATCCAGCAGGTATTGCCGCCCACATACCAGTTGCCATCCCACCCGCTATTTGCAAACAAAACAAAATCATTAGGATTAGGAAGTTCTGAAAGAAAAAAAATCTTTTCTTTTTCTTGCGCGGAAAGAAGTTTAGAATAAATGAGAAAAAAAGTTAGAAGAAAAAAGAGCCTAAGAGTTCGGCTCATGTTAAAAAATATTATTTATTTAAGAGAGCAACGATCCTTTCCATATCTTCTAAGGAGAAAAACCAAATTCTTAAAGAACCTTTAATGGAAGTCCCTTTGCCAGTGGACAATATTTGCACTTTTGTTCCTAGTGTTTGCTGCAGCCTATCTTCTATATGACGGATTTCTGGATCTTTTCTTTTAGTACCTTTTAGTTTGCCTGTTGCGTATGCTTCTTTCCAGTCCGATACAATCTTTTCTACGTCCCGCACCGTTAAATGTTCATCTAAAATTCTTTGAGAAAGTTCTTTTTGCACAGATTCATCGCTGACTGAAACTAGAGTTCTGGCATGGCCGGCAGATATGCTGCCAGAGGCTACTGCATCCTGCAGGGATTGAGGCAGTTGCAACAATCGTAAGGTGTTGGCAATGACCACGCGTCCTTTGCCAATGGTTTTAGCCAGTTCTTCCTGAGTAAGATTAAATTCATCCAGTAACCTTTTAAAAGCAAAGGCTTCTTCAATTGGGTTTAAATCTTCTCGCTGCAGGTTTTCAACTAAAGCGATCTGAAATTGTTCTTTATCAGAAACGTTTTTGATGACAATAGGAACTTCTCTCAAGCCTGCTATTTTGGCAGCTCTCCAACGCCTTTCACCCGCAATTAGTTCATATTCCTGATCCCCATTATTTAACGATAAAGGGGTGCACGCAACCACTAAAGGCTGAATTAATCCTTGCTCTTCTATAGATTGGGCAAGTTCTTTTAAGCTGTCTGGGTTAAAGTGGGTTCTGGGTTGATAGCGGCTGGGTTTAATTTTTGAAATGGGAACAATTTTAGAGTTGTGGTCATCCTGTATCTCATGGATTTGGATTTGTTCCTGTTTGATTGGTTTAGGAATTAATGATTCCAGCCCTCTGCCTAATCCTCTTGTTTGCATATTAATACTCCCGGTCTATTGGACCACTAAATCTTTTTCAACTTCTTGAGCTGATTTTTTAATGGAAAGATCTTCTACATTGATTCCGTTTTTTTCTAGAAATTCTTTGGAAATTTGGAAATAGGATTGCGCTCCTTTAGAAGAAGGGTCATGAAGAATAACAGGCTTGCCAAAACTGGGAGATTCCGCTAAACGCACATTTCTGGGGACTAGAGTTTTATAAGCTTTTTCATTAAAAACTCTTTGAACTTCAGCGACCACATCTTTTGAAAGTTTTACTCTTGCATCGTACATGGTTAAAATCACGCCCTCTATCTCTAGCGCAGGGTTTAAATATTGTTTTACGCGGTTGATGGTATCCATGAGTTGGGAAATCCCTTCCAAGGCATAATATTCACATTGCAGAGGGATCAGCACAGAGTTTGCAGCGCAAAGCGCGTTTAAAGTCATGAGTCCTAAAGAAGGGGGACAATCAAGAAAAATATATTGATAGATTGGATCTAGCTCAGCCAGCAGAGTTTTTAATTTATGTTCTCTGCCATCTTGTTGGATCAGCTCTAGTTCCGCGCCAATAAGATCAATATTGGAAGGAATAATATCTAACCATTCAATGATCCCTGGGCGCACCACATCTTGTATTGTTTTCTCACCCATAAGAGCATTGTAGATGCTTCCATTGGCAGCGTTTTTATCCACGCCAAGACCAGAAGTGGCATTCGCTTGCGGATCTAAATCTATGAGCAGAGTTTCATGTCCGTAATGAGCAACCCCAGCTGCAAGATTGACAGCTGTAGTGGTTTTTCCAACACCGCCTTTTTGGTTTGCCACAGCAATGACTTTTGCCATAAAAAAGCATTCTATCAAAGTTTTTTTTTAAAACCAAATTTTAGTTGCCCTTGCAGCTTAACAGCGCCATTTTGTAAAATAAAATTTATGGATAACATTCGAGTTCGATTCGCGCCATCCCCGACTGGCTTTTTGCATATTGGCGGGGCAAGGACCGCTCTTTTTAATTGGCTTTTTGCGCGCAAAATGAAAGGCACATTTATTCTTCGCATTGAAGATACGGATGAAGTGCGTTCTACGGAAGAATCCGTGAATGCGATTTTGCGTGGAATGGAATGGTTGGGATTAGATTGGGATGAAGGTCCGGATTTTTTTAAAGACCCTACTAATAAAGTTCAAAGTACAGCAAGGGCAAAGGGCGATGTTGGACCTTACTTCCAAATGTCACGGCTAGATCTCTATAAAAAATATGCGGATCAATTAATGGAGAGTGGGAATGCTTACCATTGTTATTGCGCGCCTGAAGAACTCGAGGCCATGCGAACTCGCGCGATGCTGGCAAAACGGCCTCCAAAATATGATGGCAGATGCCGAACCCTATCTCAAGAAAAAAAAGATGAGTTTGAAAAATCTGGGAAAAAACCAGTAGTACGGTTTAAAACACCTTCTCAAGGCATCACGGAATTTGAAGATATTGTGCGCGGCCATGTTACTTTTGAGAACGCGCTTTTAGATGATTTTGTGCTTTTAAAAGCATCTGGGATTCCTACTTATCAGTTTGCTGTAGTGATAGACGACTATTTGATGAAAGTGACTCATGTGGTTCGCGGGGATGATCACTTATCTAACACTCCCAGACAGATTTTAATTTTTCATGGCTTAGGTTGGAGCGATTTTGTTAAGAATTTAAAATTCGCTCATCTTTCCATGATTTTGGGTCCTGACGGGTCGCGGCTTTCTAAACGGCATGGAGCCACTTCAGTGGAAGAGTACAAAAATCAGGGATATTTGCCGGAAGCAGTTATAAATTATCTTTCGCTTCTTGGCTGGTCCACTGAAGACAGCCAACAATTATTTGAAAAAGAAGATCTCATTCAAAAGTTTGCGCTGGAACGCTGTGGAAAAAGCGCTGCGATTTTCGACCCGCAAAAACTCCTTTGGATGAATGGTGAATATATTCGTAAATCAAATGTGGATGATCTTACAAAAAAAGCTCTTCCATTTATAAAAGAAGCAGGCCTCATAAAAGATGAAAACTTTTCTAAAGAAGAATTTGAGTTTGTTAAAGCATGCGTTAGGCTTGAGCAGGAAAAAATAAAACTGCTTTCAGATGTGCCAAAATTAATTGATTTTTTAGTGATGGATGATTTTGAATACGATGTAAAAGCCGTGGAAAAAGTTTTGAAAGTGCCGGGCGCCATTGGGCTTCTTTTAGGGATAAAAGATAAGATCGCAGCGCTCCCTGAATTTACCGCAGCTTCCATTGAAAAACTTTGCCGGGATCTGGCAACGGAAAAAAATATTAAAACCGGAGCTGTGTTTCACCCGCTGCGGGTTGCAACCTCTGGCCGCACCCAGGGCCCGAGCTTGTTTCATTACATGGAAGTCTTAGGAAAAGAAAAAGTTTTGCGTCGCCTTGAAAAAACCTGCGCCACTTTCGCGGTGCATTGATCAGCATGGCTAGAAAGTTTTCTGCTTTTTACAGTTTTTGTGCTTCCTTTACGATATAATTCAGAACTTGCAGAGCTCGTAGGAATTTTTTTGGGAGATGGGTGTTTAACTAATGTATCTCGAACAGAAAGATTTTTAATATCTTTAGATTCTCGTTCTCCGGATCAAATTAATTATGTATCTTCTTTAATTAATAAGGTTTTTGAAATAATCCCAAAGATTGAAAAGCAAAAAGGTAAAAATTGTATTCGTGTCTTATTTTATAGAAAAGGTGTGGCTAAGGCAATCGGTTTTCCTATCGGAAATAAAATAAAAAATAACTTGGGAATTCCTGATTGGATAAAACAAAATAACTCGTTTTTAAAATTTTGTTTAAGGGATCTTTTTGAAACAGATGGCAGCTGCTATGAGCAACCACATAACTATACATTTGTATTAGATTTCACAAATAGATGTAAAAATCTTCTGCAAGATGTTTATGAAGGACTTATCACCTTAGGTTACAACCCGCAAAAACATAGCGATTATGTACGATTAGCTAGAAAAGCAGAAGCTAAAAAATTCATACGCGAAATCAATTTTAGAGATTTTAATTGCCGGGTAGTATAATGGTAATACAGACGACTCTGAATCGTCTATTCTAGGTTCGAGTCCTAGCCCGGCAGCCATCTTTGTGAACAAGAAATCCAAAAAACTCTGCAAAGCCATCAACACCAAAGGCAAGAAGTGCATTGTTCCCGCAGTATCAGGCAGCGACTACTGTTTTCGGCATAAGAAGAAATAGCAAACCATGAAATTTTATGGCATCACGGACAGCTTGACAAGCAATCAAATGCCTTCTATAATATATAGGAGTCCTATATATTATGAAAATCACTTATCCTTTTTCTTTGGAGGCTCAGATCGCAGTCGGGTTCGAACGGCTTCAGACTCTTTATCGCAGTTTATTGCAACAGCAGGCTACGGAACTGAATCTTACAGCGCTCCAGATACAAATCCTTTCCACCCTGCACACCTACCCCCAAGGCATTTCCATCAATTCATTGTCACATCATTTGAGGTTGACCCATGCCACACTGAGCGATGCGGTCAGCGTATTAGTTCGAAAAAAGTTAGTAAATAAGCGTCTTTTCCCGCAAGATAGAAGGGCGGTAGTTTTGCAATTAACTCCTAAAGGAGTACAAAAATCTGGAGCGGCATCCCACTGGATCCAAATCATATCTGAGAGCATGTCTTCCATGAGTTTAGATCAGAAATCAAACCTGTTAAGAGCACTTCTTCAGATAATTGATCAACTCAAAAGTTTCGGCATGATCGAAGTTGCGCGCATGTGCATTCGTTGCAGCCACTTTCGTGCTAATGTGCATCCAGGATCGGATGCCCCGCATCACTGTTCATTTATGGACAAGCCTCTTAGAGAAAATAATCTGAAAACGGATTGCCCTTTATTTGCTGAAAAGATATTGGGAAATAGCTAAAGAGATGGAGGAGAAAACGATTATGAACGGAATCGCTGATTTTATGAGCAAAGACCATGACAGATTAGACGGCCTTTTCAAGGAGTTCCAAAGCAAGAAAATTACAGAGCCTGAGAATGTCAAAAAGTCATTCTTTGATTTTAAGTCCGGGCTGGAAAGGCATATTGTTTGGGAGGAAGAGATTCTATTCCCAATCTTTGAAGAAAGGACCGGTATGCAAGGCGGGCCGACAGCCGTTATGAGAATGGAGCATATTCAAATCAAAAAATTGCTGAGCAGTATTTATGATCAGATCTTAAAAAGAAATTTTGAGACGGAATCTCTGGAATCTCAACTTTTTGGCATCCTATCTTCCCATAACGTAAAAGAAGAAAACGTTTTATATCCTTGGATAGATCAAACTTTGTCCTTGGAAGAAATTAAAGTAACGTTTCAGAAGTTAAACTAACCTAGACTTTCGACTCTAAAAGAATTTCGCGGGCGCAGGAGCCAAGATATTTATACTGCTGTCTTTGATTACAGCGATCAACATGGTCTGGGATGGTTCAAAAGGTTTGATCATGCGGCCTATTTGGGAAAGGAATTGAAAAAGGCGGAGGTTTGTTTAGCTATGGATTGCGACTATTACCAAGAATAGCATGAAGCCGCACAGAGATAAACTGCTTCCGGAAGTAAGAACGATCACAGGCATAATCTCAGCAAAGAAATCAAAAGGGAGATCGCGCAGTAAAAATTCTATGCCGAAGGGAATGCGCATTCCAAATTCAACCGTGCTCTTCCTGCTCCTTCTTGTAATCAGCATTACCGCGTGCGCGCCAAAATCTCGGATATCCCCTCTTGCTGCAAGAACGGATATCCGAGAAGGTTTGGATTTTCATTCCATCAGATCTAAAATTAAATCTGACTTAAAAACGCTAGATAAAACTTTGGATGATTCCCAAACAAAAGAGAAACTTTTAGATATTATAAAATCTTTAAAAGATGATTACCGAGCCTTGGGGCGATCCATCCCGCCTAAGAGCAATATGGAACTACTCCAACAGTACTGTGAAGTGATGCTTGGAATTTTGTCAGATTTTGAAGACCAGTTTCGCAGAAAGTACAAGAAAGCTGAACAAGACGCTTTTGTCCGTTTAAAAAGAATGGACCGAGAACTTCTAAATGAGTTTGAACCCGGCATTTTTGAGAAAATCTCACGCCTGCTTAAAAAAATGAGGACCCCCTAGTCAATAAAAAAATTAAACCATTGGACTTATTCTGTTGTTCACAAAATCAAGGGAAAGATCCCGACATCTATTTTTGCGGTTTAGACAATTTTATTTGCATTGCTTTTTCGCCAAGGGATGCGATATCCGGAAATAATTGGGGGTTTTGATCTCTAAGATTGCGCCGCGCTGATACAGCAACATTTTTTTTAAGATAAGCATACTCTTCTTGAATTGAAACCCAATCGTCATGGTCAGTGTCAGCATCTCCTCTTAGCCCTTTTAAAAAGAAATAAGTAAAAAGTCCGTGTTTCTGATCTTCATGGCTTCCAGTAATTTCTGAGCCTGATGCCGCAGTAAACACTACTAGATTCCCTGCCGGCGATACTCCTCCAGTTTCAATTTTTGTTATAAGGGGCCTTGCTCCTTGAGCCAGAACAGATCTTCCGCCAGCGCCAGAAAAGCAGCTATCCAACGCAATCACTATTTCTTTAGCTGGCAGCTCATTCATTTTTTCATAAAGCCGTTTTAAAGGGTAAGCGGTAATCTCAAGAGCTCTTGGATCTCCATCGTAAGGAAGTAAATATGCCTCTTCGCTTTTTGGATCAGGAGAGCCGTGACCTGAAAAATAAAGAAAAATTTTAGATTCGTTTGTTGCGACTAAAGGCAGCCAAAGTTCAATTTCTTTGGAAAAATCTGAGCGCGTGGCCCGGTCATTCCCTAAAAATTTAATATTTTGCTCAGGAAAACCCAAGAAATCCCTTAAATAAAGCAGCATGGTGCGCGCATCTTTTTCTGCATGATCTGCAGGGGTTTGAATGTCTCGGTATTTTTCAATTCCAATCACAATCGCAAAATTTTCTTCATGTTGAGGCAGACCCCCTCTTGGAACCACATCAATATCTTCAGACAATTTAAGATGATCAGAGACAATCCCTTGCGCAAGCTCTGCCTCTTTTTTCTTAAGTTCTTCTTCCCTTCGATTTAATTCTTCTTCACGCTTTTTTAGTTCAGCCAGCAAAATAGAATTCTTCAGTTCAGCCGATTGTTGCATCGTCTCTATCTCCATCTGATTTACATCTCTTTCAGCTTTTGTTTGCTCCTCTAAAAGTTTTGTCTCTTCCTCTTTGTTTTTTAGTTCTTGCGCTGCTCTCTCTTTCTCAATTCTTTCTTGCTCAGCTTTGCGGATTTCTTCCTGAAGGTAGGTTGAAGAAGAAGTTTGGTCGGGCATCATTCTCACCCACTGTTGGGCTTGTTTAGCTTTTCTACTCTCTGGATACCTGCGGATGAAGTCTTCCCATGCCTCACGCGTGTTCAGTTTTCTAGCGTAACGAAAAGCGGTCATTTCATCAATGACATTTGCAGTTGTCTCCACAAAACCGGCAGGCGCGCAACCGGTTAAAAAAAGGAGAATAATTCCTAAATTAAAATTAGACAAAAGCAGTCCTCCCTTTAACTCGAAACTTTCATTTTTATAAGCGCGATGTTCGGTTTAAAAATGTATGGAAATCCCTACCCCTGCTCTTTGTGTTTTAATGCTGTCATATTCATCGCGGACAATTCTGCCGGCAACCAAAGGATCGCTTTTATCCGGCTGAAATGTTAAATCATTCACTTGAGAATATTTTCCTTCCACAAAGGCAGAAACGCGTCTGGTAATAAAAAATTCTGCTCCAGCAAATGCGTTAAGACCAATCTTTGTATCCATTGCAGTTACTTGCCCAAGTTCTTTGCCCGCGCTATTTTTAACTGTAAAGGAGTAAAGGGAATAGAATATTCCAGGACCTCCTCCAGCATAAACGCGAACAAATTTAAGGGGTAGTCCCACAATGATATTGAATGCAGGAACAATTTGAGTGACTCGGGTGCGGTACTTTGTAAATGAAGTGAAAGTTCCAGGTTTGCCTTCTACAACATAGGATACGTTTTGTTTTGTCTGCTCGCTAATAATCGCCGGATAAAAATCCATTGCGCCTGAAATGCCAAAAGACAAAGGGGCTTGTTTAAACCAGTAGCCCAAAGCAAAACCTCCCCAAATATTGTTTTGCTGTTTCATTTCCTTAAGATCAACGGAAAAATCATTTCCGCTTAAACCCACCCAACTAGCTTTATTGCCGCTTATTGTTACATTCGTATTGCTGACAGAAGTAAAACCTACCACCATGTTAAAAAACCCATTTGGAACATCGGTGCGGCGATCCTCCGCTTGAATCCATTGCGCAAACCCAAGACTGGTCATTATGATTGCTATAAATATCCATCTTATTCTTTGAATTCTCATCTGAAGCACCCCCTCTATTTATTTAAAGGTTTCTAGAATTATTTTATTCGCTTTTATAGGTTTTCACCAAATCCTTGGAAAGTTTTTCTGAAAGATTTTGTACAGCTTTTTGGGTCATGGATTGAATGGTTGCTAAATCGCCGATTTTTCCGCCAAACGCATGTTTTTCAGCAGTTTTCGACTTTCCAATAGCTCTGCCAGAGCCTAACACCTCGCCAGTTTGAATATCCACGATTTTTACCTCTGCTTCAACTTCCACAAAACGCACTGTTTTTTCAGCAAACTTTACGCTGCGCCATTCATCCCTAACGGAAACCGAAACTACTGAACCCAAAAGATAGGCTTGAGCGCCTAAATGTTTTCCTAATTGAAGCGCGGTTTCAGGATTGACTATGCCCATTTGCTGGTACTTTATTTCTTTAAGCAGAGTGTCAACCCGCTCTCTTTCAATAATTCTAAAAACTTTTTTTTTGACTAATTCTGATGACACAGCTTGCGCTAATCCTTCTTCTATGCCTGCATACTTTGGATTTTCAGCTTTGTAGGTAAACGGTATCACAGCTACAAGTATCCTATTATTTTTGCTTGCTGCCATGATTTGAGAACTGGAGAAAACGTTGAAGTACAATGTCCCTGCCAATAGCAACGCTAAATTTTTAATTTTCATTAGGTTTCTCCTATTTTAAATAACATAATGTTACATGAAATAATATAGCATATAAAGTAGAATTTATATGGCAATGATTTTAGATAAAGATGTGATCGTGATTGGCGGCGGAGCGGCCGGTTTAATGTGCGCTATTGAAGCGGGCAAGAGGGGCCGTTCAACTCTAGTTTTGGAAAGGTCAGAAAAAATTGGCAAGAAAATTCTTATTTCAGGGGGAGGCAGGTGTAACTTCACAAATCGGGATGCCTCCCCGCGCAATTTTATATCAGAGAACCCCCACTTTTGCAAGTCCGCATTGGCGCGCTTTACCCCGCAAGATTTTATCTCTCTGGTTGAAAAACACGGCATCGCTTATCATGAAAAAAAGCTGGGGCAACTATTCTGCGATCAAAATTCCGATAAAATTATCCATTTGCTCGAGGAAGAATGCAAAGTTGCTAAAGTGGAAATTCGAGTGAACTGCAGTGTCTCCAAAATTGAGAGAAATAATCATTTTAAGATTCACACAGATTATGGCGTTTTAAAATCACAGTCTCTTGTGATCGCAACTGGAGGACTATCAATTCCTAAAATGGGAGCAACCCCATTCGGATACGAAATAGCAAAACATTTTGGTCTTAGCGTAGTTCCCATGAGGCCGGCTTTGGTCCCATTTACATGGAACGCCCAAGATTCTAAAATTTATAATGAATTAGCCGGTGTTTCTTTAGATGCAATTGTCCGCTGCGGCAATCAGGAATTTCAGGAAAATATACTTTTTACGCACAAAGGATTGAGCGGCCCAGCCATCCTGCAAATTTCCACCTATTGGCAAAATGGGCACCCCATCTTTATTGATCTTTTGCCCGGGAAAGATGTGATGGACGAATGTGTGGAAGCGCGCAGTCGCGGGATTGATCTTGTTAGGGCGCTGTCTAAACACCTGCCGCGCCGTTTTGTTCAGAACTGGTGCAAACAAAACGTTCCTGCCAAACCGTTTAGCCATTGCACCGGCAAAGATCTAAAAGAAATTTCCGACCACCTGCACCGCTGGCAGGTGAATCCCAATGGAACAGAAGGGTATGAGAAGGCAGAAGTGACCAGAGGAGGAGTGGATACAAAAGAATTTTCATCCCAAACAATGGAATGCAAAAAAGTACCGGCGCTATATTTTGTGGGAGAAGTGATGGATGTTACAGGTCATTTGGGAGGATACAATTTTCAATGGGCATGGGCTTCGGGATTTACCGCAGGCCAGGTAGTTTAACTATCTTAAGATACAACAAACAGTTCTACGATTTATTTTTTGAAGTTATTAGGGTTAATTTTCATTTTTTTTAGAACCTGCTTGAAGACGCGGATGGGAAGCCCAATCACATTATCCAGATCCCCTTTTATATGTTTTATTAGCCGATCATTCATTTTTTGAATCGCATAAGAACCGGATTTATCCAAATTTTTTTGAGCGTGGCGGGAAATAGTTTTTGAATCCATTTGATGAAAAAGAATTTTTGTTTTAGCGCAAGCGGTTTTCATTTTTGATTCCGGATTTTTTATTAGGCAAAGACCGGTCATTACAGTTTGCCAGCGATTGGATAAGCTCTCCAGCATGCAGCGCGCATGAGCGGTATTTTTTGGTTTTCCCAATATTTTTTTGTTACAAATCACTAAGGTGTCCGCCCCAAGAATTACGCAATTTTTGTTTTTAAATTTTTTCGCTATTGCCATGGCTTTTTTAACTGCCAGGTTTTGCACAAGTTTTTGCGCCTGTTTATAATGGATGGTGTCTGCATCTGTTTCTTGAACGCGGGCAGGATAAATTGAGAAACGGAAACCGGCTTTACTCAGAAGTTTCCTTCTTTGAGGGGAGGCAGAAGCTAAAATTAATATCAAAGCTCGTTTCCTATAAGAAGTTCCCTGTAAATAGTGTTGGATAATAGCCAGCCTTTTTGGGACGATACAATGCGCTGGGTTTCTTTATTATCCCGCGCAATTTGAAGAATTCCTTCTGTAATAAGTTTTTTTAGAACAGGGCCAAACTTAGAATTCATTTCTTCTGTAAAAAAGAGCCCTTCCTTCATTCTTAAACCCAGCATCATTTTTTCCCGTAACCGATCTGTGGATCCAAGACTTTCAACATTTATGATGGGCGATTTACCAGATTCTAAAGTTTCAATGTAATTCCAAAACCGGTCTGTGTTTTGAGTGCGTTGAGTTCCATCATAGCCGGCCGCAGAAACTCCAATGCCAATACAGGGATCATTTTTCCAATATTTGAGATTGTGACGGCATTGATAGTCTGGCAATGAATAACTGAATATTTCATAATGTTCATACCCCGCAAGAGCGGTTTGTTCCGAAGTCCATTCATACATATCTGCTTGCAGCTCTTGATCCGCCTGCACACCGTCAAAATAAAAAGCGGATTTATTTTCAATATCTAGAGGGTACATGGAAAGATGTTCTGGGCGCAAATCCAACACTTTTTTAAGAGTCTGTTTCCAATTTTCCATGGTTTGACCGGGTAACCCAAAGATCAGATCCACATTTAAATTACTTAACTTTGAGTTTCGGCACAGGGAATAGGCTTTTAAAAAATTGATCCAAGAATGAGTTCTGCCAATTTTTTTAAGAAGAGCTTCATCAGAAGTTTGTAATCCTAAGCTGAGTCGGGTCACTCCTTCTTCACAGTAAGATTGAACTAATTCAGAGCTGATGTTTTCCGGATTGCACTCAATGGTAATTTCCATGTTGTCTTGAAGGATAAAGCGGGATTTAATATTTTTCATAATCCCATTCCAATTTTCTGGAGATAAAATTGAGGGGGTGCCACCGCCAAAATAAATGGTGTCAATGGCGCGATTCTGATAGAAAAGCATTTCTTTATTTAGAGCCTCAAGGTATCGGGCGATTTGTTTAAGAAGACCTGGAAAAACAGCAAAAGCGCAGTACCTGCACTTTACTTGGCAAAAAGGGATATGGATATATAACCCTGAGGGGTCAGGTTTTGCGATTAAATCCATCGCATTTAGATACAGGTTGAGGAGGATATTTTCGGAATCGGGAATTTGTTTTTGAGAGGGAACACAATATAAAAACACTCCCTCTTTCATTTTTGATTAGCTTTGTGTTTTCGCAGAAACCGCACAACCCATTTTTAAAGATTTTTTCAATCATTTTAGTTCTATTGCGGCTAGTACTTCCGCAATACAAGAGGTGATTTTAGCATTGGTTGTCACAATGCTGCATCCTGAAAGACGGGCGCTTTCCATTAGGGTCTGTTTACTGTGGCCGCAAAATCCAATGATTGGAATTAATTCTGTTTCAGCTGAGTTTTTAAGTTTTTTGATGATTTCTATCGGATTCAAATCTTTTGCGCAGAGATCAATGATGATAGCGCATATTCCAGTTTTATTTTTTATTTCTTCAAAACTGTAATTAATCTCTACAGTATAACCCAGCTGTTTTAAGGGGGCTGTAATTTTTAGCGAGAAGAAAAGATTCGTTTCAACTAAAATGATTTTTTTCTGTTTTTCCATTTAAATTATATAAGATTATAATATAAGATATATTGTACTTTTTTAAAATGATTAGAAAAAAATTGATCTATTAGTTTTATGTTTTCTTTAAAATCTTCCTGCGAGCGTTTTTTTGCATTATCTCAAAATCATACTAACCTGCGCACAGAAATTGTTGGCGGTCTAACAACTTTTATGACCATGTCCTACATTATTTTTGTGAACCCAGCGCTTTTGTCAAAAGCCGGCATTCCTTTTGAAGCAACTGTCACAGCCACTGCATGGTCCGCTGGACTTATAACATTACTGATGGGTCTGTGGACGAATTATCCGATTGCTTTGGCTTCTGGAATGGGATTAAACGCAGCTCTAACTTATAATATTGTGCTGGGAATGAATGTGCCATGGCAAACAGCAATGGGCGTGATTGTTGTAGAAGGTTTGCTTGTAACCGGGTTAGTTTTGACAAATATACGCGAAAAGGTGATGGATGCAATTCCTTTTTCACTTAAACGAGCCATTGGCAGCGGCATTGGACTGTTTATTGCTTTTATTGGCCTTAAAGACGCTGGTTTTGTGGTTTCTCATTCTGCAACTTTTGTAACCATAGGAAATTTTAAGGAACCAGCAGTTTGGCTCTCAGTGTTAGGTTTACTGATTTCCGTGGCGCTTCTTTTAAAAAAAGTTCGCGGCGCTTTGCTTTTTGGAATGATTGTAACAGCTGGAACAGCTTTTATTTTTCAATTATTGAATAAACCTTCTCACTTTATTTCTTTGCCCTCATTTCCATCCACCTTTTTTCAGTGTGATATTCGTTCAGCTTTAACTTGGAGTTTAGCTCCTATAATTTTTTCCTTTTTTATGATGGATTTTTTTGACACCATGGGGACTACCATTGCTCTGGCTGAACAAGGGGGATTTCTAACTCAAGAAGGGAAAGTTCCAAGGCTCCAACGCGTGCTCCTAGTAGATTCTTTTGGAGCGGTCTTAGGCGGTCTTTTTTCTGCAAGTTCTGTTACAGCTTATATAGAATCAGCCAGCGGCATTGCAGAAGGAGCGCGCACAGGTCTATCCAGCATTGTGGTGGCTATCTGTTTTTTTATAGCCCCATTTTTTACCCCTCTTGTTCAGATGATTGGAGGCGGCGTGCCAACTGAGATGGGGTACTTAAATCCAGTGACTGCGCCTGCCTTGATCTTGGTTGGTTTTCTGATGATGCAGTTAATTGCAGATATTCGATGGAGCGAGCTTGAAGAGGGTTTTCCAGCTTTTGTAACTTTGGTAGGCATGCCGCTTACTTTTTCCATTTCTCATGGCATTGGTTTTGGCTTCATTTCCTTTACGCTGATTAAAATTTTTCAGAACAAGGCAAAAGAGGTCTCGTTCTTTATGTATGCAAGCTCAATTCTATTTATGATTAGTTTTGTTTTGGGTTAAAGATGAATGATTTTTAAGAAGTTTTGTTATAGGCTATTGCATTATTATCTTAAGAAATTCTAAAATAATATGTTCATTGGCAGTAAAGAAAGCCGACAGCTTTAACCAGAATGTCAGCGTCAAAAATATGTAACTATATGACATTAAAAGTGAGGAGAATATGAGTACAAAACAGAATGTTGAAAAATTAATTGCGGATATTAATCAGAAGGCGGGGAAAAAAATGAGCATAGCTAATTTATTCGGCAGCAATGTCTTTAATGATAGTGTCATGAAAAAAATGTTGCCCAAACAAATTCATGCGGAACTTAAAAAAGTACAGGCAGGGGAGGCTAAACTAACTCTGGAAGTAGCCAATGTGGTTGCGGAAGCGATGAAGGATTGGGCTATTTCTAAAGGGGCTAGTCATTATACCCATTGGTTTCAGCCTTTAACTGGAAAGACTGCTGAGAAACATGATTCTTTTCTTTCTCCTCAACCGGATGGCTCTGCCATTGCTGAATTTTCTGGAAAACAGCTTATTCAAGGTGAACCGGATGCATCCTCTTTTCCTTCAGGCGGATTACGTACTACTTTTGAAGCTCGCGGTTATACGGCATGGGACTGCACCTCTCCTGCTTTCCTTAAAGAAGATGCGGCAGGCGATGTTACTTTATGTATCCCCACAGCATTTTGTTCCTATAATGGGGAGGCTTTAGATAAAAAAACCCCATTGCTGCGTTCCATGGAAGCTGTCTCTAAGCAGGCTTTGCGGGTTCTGGCAGCTTTGGGAAATAAAACTTCAAAAAGAGTTACCTCCACGGTTGGTCCTGAACAGGAATATTTTTTAATTGATAAAACTTTTTTTGATCAAAGGATTGATCTGATTGTTACTGGGCGCACTCTTTTTGGCGCTCCATCCCCAAAAGGACAAGAATTAGAAGATCAATATTTTGGAGCTATTAAAGATAGAATTTCTAAGTTTATGAAGGAGCTGGATATTGAGCTTTGGAAAATAGGTATCTCTTCTAAAACTAAACACAATGAAGTGGCTCCAGCTCAATATGAAATGGCTCCTATATTTTCTACTACCAATATCGCTGCGGACCACAACCAACTGGTAATGGAAACCATGCAGAAAGTCGCATTGAGAAATGGTCTAGTCTGTCTGCTTTTTGAAAAGCCGTTTGCAGGGGTAAATGGATCTGGCAAACATAATAACTGGTCACTTGCTACGGACGACGGCATTAATTTACTTGAGCCAGGACACACACCGCATGAAAATGAAATCTTTTTAACATTTCTTTCCGCAGTTTTAATGGCTGTAGATACACATGCGGATAAGCTACGCGCAGGCGCTGCAAATCCAGGCAATGATTTGCGTTTAGGCGCTAATGAAGCTCCGCCGGCTATTATCTCTGTTTTCCTTGGCACGTTCTTGACTCAGTTGTTAGATAACATGGCAAAAGGTAAAGCCACCCGTGCTAAAGGCCAACAGTTTTTAAATATTGGCGTAGATTCTTTGCCCTCGCTGCCTTTAGATAATACGGATCGTAACCGCACCTCTCCTTTTGCTTTTACCGGCAATAAATTTGAATTCCGCATGGTTCCTTCTTCCGCTTCCATTGCTGGTCCTAACACAGTTTTGAACACCATTGTGGCTGAATCTTTAGATGAAATTGCAACCCGTCTGGAAAAAGCAAAAGATGTGAATAAGGAAGTTGCCGCTATTGTGAAAGGAACCTGGCAGAAACATAGCCGTGTGGTTTTTAATGGCAATAATTATGCGGAATCATGGCTTAAAGAAGCAACTAAACGCGGATTGCCCAATATTCGTTCTTCAGCAGAAGCATATGCAGCTATGGCAAATAAGAACGCAATAGAGCTTTTTGAAAAATATAATGTGCTTTCAAGAAAAGAGCTGCATTCCCGTTATGAAATTTATCTTGAACAATATGCCAAACATATTAATATCGAGGCTAGAGCAGCGATCCAAATGTCGAAAACTCAGTATATTCCTCAAGTGATCGCTTATACTAACGAGTTAGCTGATACCATTAATAAGCTAAAATCTGCTGGCGCAGACAGTTCAGTGCAAGCTAATCTTTTGGAAAAAATTTCTGCGCTGCTTAGCTCTGCGAGTAAAAAGCTTGCGGTTTTAGAAGCTAATACAGATAAGGCTTCTAATATTGGGAACATGGAGAAAAAAGCAGCAGCTTATCGAGATACCGTGTTTACAGCTCAGGCGGAATTGCGGCAAGATATTGACGCGTTGGAACAACTGCTTCCAAAAGATTTGTGGCCAGTGCCCACATACGCGGACATGTTGTTTAACTTCTAGAATTAGACTTTATTCTTCAGTTATAAAAAGGGCAGTTCCTTTAAGAAAAGAGGAGCTGCCCTTTTTTATGGCGCTCTTTTTTATCTTGCCTGTCCCCCAGGGGAGTTGAGGGAGTTCTTTAGAGCCAAGTGAATAGTTCCGGGTAACTTTATGAAAAATTTTTTAGACGCGGTCATTTTAGGAATAGTGGAGGGATTAACGGAATTTATTCCGGTTTCTTCCACAGGCCATTTAATTGTGGTGGGCAATCTTTTGGATTTTAAAGGATCGCTTGCTGATACTTTTGAAGTTTTTATTCAGTTAGGAGCCATTTGCGCGGTTTTATTTATTTATAGAAAAATATTTTTTGGTTTGTTTCAATTTGAGAAAAAGGAGGGTTTTTCAGGAAGAAAAGGCATGGTTCTTTTAATGCTTACAACCATTCCTGCTTTAATTTTAGGAGCTGCGGCTCATGGCGCAATTAAAAAATATCTTTTTAATCCCCAAACTGTGAGCATTGGTTTGGGGTTAGGCGGGATAGCTATTTTGGCAGTGGAACGGTATTTGCCTCAATCCAAAAAATTAGGACTGGACGCTTTAACTTATAGAGACGCAATTTTAATTGGATTTTTTCAGTGTTTATCTCTATGGCCTGGGATGTCTAGATCTGCTTGCACGATTTTAGGCGCCATGTTGCTGCAAGTGGAAAGAAAAACAGCAGTGGAATATTCTTTTCTTGCCGCTGTGCCTGTTATGTTTGCCGCCACATTTTATGATCTATATAAAAGTTATTCTTTATTTTCTTCAGAGCTTCTTCTTATCTTTGCAGTTGGTTTTATAGTCTCATTTATTTCTGCATGGATCTCTTTAAAATTTTTCTTGAAGTTAATTTCGTCCCACACCCTCATTCCATTTGGATGGTATAGAATCTTAATTGCTCCTTTAATTCAAATCTTGAGCCGGCAGTAAAAAATTGGTCAAACTTTTTGGTCTTTATTTTTTTGGCAGACGGTCTAGGATGGATAAGAGAGCTTGTAAAATAGCTGTAGGGTTTGGGGGGCATCCTGGGATATTGACATCCACAGGGATAATGGTATTTAAAGGGCCGCTTACCGCATAGCTATTAACATAGACACCACAGTTGATAGCGCAATCTCCAGTGGCAATGACAATGCGGGGTTCAGGAGTTGCTTCGTATGTTTTTATTAAAGCTGGTTCCATTTGTCTTGTGATTGGGCCAGTCACCAACAAAACATCCGCGTGTCTGGGCGAGGCAACAAAATGAATTCCAAATCGCTCAATGTCATAGATAGGGTTGGATAAGGCGCTGATCTCTAACTCGCAGCCATTGCAAGAGCCAGCGTCAATTTGGCGGACATGAAGAGATCTCCCACCGAAAAGTTGTTTAATCTTATTTTTTAATTCGTTACCAACAACGCTAAACTCCTTTTTACTTTTAGCTTGGATTGGAATAGTGGCGCACCCTGTTTTTAAATTTATTTTTATGATGTCAAACATTTAACGGTCATTCCCTGAATAAGATAAATTAAAACTTTTATTGATTAATGGAAAATCCGGAACAATATTTCCTTGCACTGCCCAAGGTAAAATCCGCCAGTTTGAGAATGAGGGGGACTTAATTTTTAAACGATCAATTTTTCCATCCCGGTCAATCCTTAACCAATGAAATATTTCTCCACGGGCTGATTCTGCCCAGCCAAGAGCTGAACCTTCCGGAAGAGACTGAATATTGACAGATAAAGGTTCATCAGTCAAATGATCTAGAGCCTGAAAAATAATAGAGATCGCCTCTTTAAATTCAGCCATTTTTACAAACATCCTTGCCGCTACATCCCCTTCTTTTCTAAAGGCTGCCTCAAATTTTAAATTTGGATAATCCGCATAAGGGAAGTCTTGTCTTAAATCTATTTTTACGTTTGAAGCTCTGGCCACAGGCCCAACTCCCGCAAGATCTCTCACAACTTTTTCAAGGACTACTCCGGTTCCTTCAATTCTGTCCATAAGAGAGTCTGTTTCAAAATAAAGATGTTCAACTGGATTATATTGATTCAGCAGTAAATTAAGGAAAGAGCGAAGTTCATTTTTCATTTCAGCTGTTAGGTCGCATGCAACCCCTCCGGGAATGACGATTCCGCGAAGAAGACGATGTCCTGTAAAACAATCATTTTTTTGTAAAATAAGTTCACGCAGCCTTAACATTTGCGCTGCGCCAAAAGAAAAACCAACATCCGTTGCAATCCCAGCGATATCTCCCAGATGGTTATATAAGCGTTCCATTTCACTGAAAATGACTCGCAGGACTTGAGCTTTTTTTGGGATTGTGACTTTTGCTATTTTTTCCACAGCTTGACAAAATGCCAGGCTGTGCGCAAAAGAAGCATCTCCTGAGATTCTTTCCGCTAGGCATACTGCTTCCAAAACAGTTTTTCCTTCTGCCAATTTTTCAATTCCTTTGTGCGCAAACCCAAGTTGAATCTCTAAATGGATCACAGGCTCTCCAGCCACGCTAAACCGAAAATGGCCTGGCTCAATAATTCCCGCATGCACAGGACCCACAGGAATTTCAAAGACTCCTTCCCCTGTCACTTGCAAAAAGTTAGAAGGCTTTTTTTCAACTCTTTTTATTTTTTGGTTTGGATCAAAATCTTTTCGTAGAGGAAATGTTTCAGAAGGCCAATCTTCATGCAGAAGGAGGTTTTTAAGGTTTGGATGGCCTTGAGGTATCATGCCAAAGAACTCTGAAATTTCTTGTTCAAAAGCAGCTGCAGCAGTTACTGGAACAGCGATGGAGGGGAATTTAGGGGTATGATCTGGAACCTTTGACCGCAGCAGGATAAGGAGACTTTCTTTGTCAATAGAAAAGAGGTATTGAAGGCCAAAACTCTTACTGTTTTTGCGGTCATCTGTTGCCCCAATGAAGACTAATCTTGCTCCTTCCATTTCTAAAAGCCGCTTTATAATAAAGGGGATTTCATCCAGAGGAAAAAGAGCAGAAATCTCATTCTCATTTCCGGAAAGAGAGTTAGCTGGAAGTTTTAGCAGTGAGCAGATCCTGTCAATAAAATATTTTTTAGAATCAGACATGTGAACTTCCCTGTATGATTTGCGCCATTTGCCAAAGCCAAGCATTTAAAGAATTTGGCATCCAGCATCCTAAAACTACCAAGATGACAATGATAAAAGCAGCGCAAGCGTTCCATGAAAAATGTGACAAGGGATGCGAATCATTTTTAGGTTGAAGATTTGACCCAAAAGAGATATGAACCAGATGATTTAAAAGGCCGGCAAAAATCAAGCCAAGGAATATGAGAGCTAAAAAACTAAACCAATTTTTTCCGGAAGCAAATCCTGCAGAAAGAATCATAAGTTCACTTGTAAAAATGCTGAAAGGGGGTAAACCAGCCAGCGCCAGTATTGAAATAAAAAAAGAGATCCCTGTTTCAGGCATGGTTGTAATAGTTCCTGTAATCTTTTTGATTTTTCTTGTCCCATAGGTTTGTAAAATACGGCCTGCGCTTAAAAAAGCAAGAGATTTTCCAAAAGCATGAGACAAAATGTGCAAGAACATTCCATAAATTGCAAAAGGAGTTCCTATTCCAAGTCCAAAGGTTAAAAGTCCCATATGTTCTATGCTGGAGTAGGCGAGCATGCGTTTATAATCTCGCGCAGCAATAATAAAAGGAGCTGCAATTCCCAGCGAAGCGCACCCAAATAAAAGTAAAATGGTTCCCGGAATTTCTGTTCCAACGCATCGCACGGTAATGGCATAGAATCTTGTAAGAGCATAAAACGCGCTGGTTAAAAGCACTCCTGAGAGCATGGCGCTAATAGGGCTGGGAGCCTGGCTATGAGCATCCGGCAGCCAAGTGTGTAGCGGGGCTAAACCCGCTTTTGTTCCATAACCTAAAATAATAAATATAAAGCCAAGTTTTACAATACGGGGATCGAGTTGAGGAGCTATTTCAATAAAAGTAGTCCATTCAAGGCTATATCCCAATCCACTTTTAACCGCTGAATAATAAAATAGAATAGTTCCAAATAAGGCAAAGGCAATGCCAATGGAACACAAAATCACATACTTCCAAGCCGCTTCTATGGAATGGCGATGGCGATGAAAGCCAACTAAAAATGCGGTAGAAAGAGTGGTTGCCTCTACCATAATCCAGAGAATCCCCAAATTATTTGCAATAGAGACTAAAAGCATGGTGGAAACAAAAACATGAAAAAGAGCATAATAAGTTCTGTATGAGTTTACTTTTAAGTTTTCTAATTTTTGTTCATGATTCATAAAATCTTTTGATAAGATAGAAACTAAAAGAGAGATTACAGATATAATCATGGCCAGGTATGATCCTACAGCATCTATAAAAAGAGCGGAACTCTTCAATGTTGTTGGAGCATGGGTTAAAAAATGGAGGCAGACAAAACCAGATAAAAAGCAAGTAATCCAGGATCCAACCACACTTACTCGTTGAATAAAGTTCGGGCTTCTGCCTAAGGCGCATAAAAGAGCAGTTAAAAAAGGTGAAATTAAAATAAACCAGACTTTCATATTCTATCCTTTTAAACGGTTTAAATGTTCTGTATTGATTGAAGAAAAAGTATTTTGAATCCGGAAAATAAGCATTCCCATAATAACCACTGCGATTAATAAATCAAACACTAATCCTAATTCAACGATCATGGGCATGCTAAAAGAGGTAGAAAGCGCTGCCACAAAAAGCCCGTTTTCTACGACTAAAAGCCCAAGCACTTGAATCATTGCTTTTTTTCTACTCACCATCAGCCATAGTCCCAAAAGAATCAGAGTTAATGCCAGAGAAAATCCTTTAGCTGCAAAGGGGTCATTCATTATGACCCGGTCAACTAGGGAGTAGGAGACAAGAGCTAGTCCCACGCCAATAAACATGGAGATAGGATAACTTACAAAAGGATCCAGCTCTCTTTTAATACGGACTTCCTCCATTACTTTATCTAGGAACCATGGTATTAAAAGTCCTTTCACAATCATTACAACCATTGCGATTATCGCTACATGGTAGTGTCTAAGGCTCAAGCCTAATAAGAAAGCTGTGAAACCTAGACAAAGGGATTGAGCGGCATATGTGCGAATGCACAGGCGCAAAGTTCTCAGGGACAACATGCCAAAAGCGCTGACTAAAGAAAGAGCGGAAAAAAATGTAATTGCCTGGGTTAAATAAAAAGAATGAGTGTTCATAGCCCTAATTTTAAAATGCTCTGAGATAAAAGAGCTAGAAGCGCTAAAACAAATGCTGTTCCTAAAAAGTCTGGAACTCTAAATAATCTTAATTTAGCGGTTGAAGTTTCTATAAAAGCTAGAAGCAGACAGAACAATCCTATTTTAAGAATAAAAAAAATCATAGAATTCCCAAGCGAGATTAAGCTAGTCTCTTGGGCAATTCCCCATGGAAAAAAGATATTGGCCAAGAGCGTGAAAAACAATAGTAGCTTTGTCATAGATGCCCACTCGATCAAAGCTAGTGATTTGCCGGAATATTCTAAAATCATCGCTTCATGAATCATGGTAAGCTCAAGATGTGTGGCGGGGTTATCTACAGGAAGTCTGCCGCATTCTGCTAGGGTAATTAGAAAAAGAGACACAAATGCAAGGACAGTTCCAGGCCAATAAGTCATCCATCCTTTTTGAAGTATCGTTCGAATAATCTCTTCTGCTTGGGTAGTTCCCGCTGTAACAGCCATAGTGAATAGAACTAAAATTAAAGCAGGCTCAGCGGTAGAGCTAATCATCACTTCACGGCTGGAGCCCATTCCGCCAAAAGCGCTGCCCGCGTCAAGTCCTGCCAAAGCCATAAAGAATCTTGGCAAAGCTAAAAGATAGACCAGGGCAATTAGATCGCCTGTAAACTTGAGTGAATGATTGATGCTAATGGTTGGGACTAATAAACAGGAGATCAGAATAGAACTAAAACAGATTAAAGGCACAGCCCGAAATATCCAGGAGGTTGTTTCAGAGATTACTTCTTCTTTACGGAAATTTTTTAACAAATCCCAATAAGGTTGAAAAATGGTTGCTCCCTGACGATTTTGTAAGAGCGCTTTAGTTTTTTTTATTAAGCCGATGGCTAGAGGCGCCAAAATTAACAATATCGCTGCTTGAAATAGAGCGATCATAAAATTAATTTTATTCACTAAGTTTCTCTCCATAGAAAAAGCGTGATCAGGAAGATGACGGTTGCCAGAAGATATCCAAGATAAAGGTTTAGGCTTCCTGATTGTATGCGGCGCAGGGTGCGTGAAACTTTGAGCATTACCTTTAAAGGCGGGTGATAGAGAGTTTCTTTTATAATGTGAGTAATTTCATTAGAGTAATGAATGGAATTTAAAAAATAAGGAGAAAGGGTGGTTTCTTGGCGAACCTCACGCATGGGTCTGTAGAAGAAAGCAAAAAGTATTCTAAAAGGTTTGGAGAAAGCAGTTGAGGTGTATTCCATTCTGGGATCAAGATGATCTAAGCCGCATCCCCATGTGGGCGCTTTTCTGACTTTGTTTGATTTATTCAAAATAGAAGAGAGGAACATTGCCAGAAGAATTCCGATCATAAGGCTGGCTAAAATTCCCATTGGAAAAATAGAACCGTAATTTCCAGACAAAGAATTAAACAAGTTTATATTGCTGGATAAAAGAGGATTTTCATTGGGCAGCAAAAATTCAATGGTAGGTTTTAAGTACCAGCGCAGATGATTTGGAAAAATTCCAAAGATTAGGCAGCCCAAAGAAAGACATACCATAGGAGCTATTTCTAAAATAGAGGGATCGCGGCATTGTTTGATTTTTTCACTTCTTGGCTGAGCTAGAAATGTTATGCCAAAAGCTTTAACAAAACAGGCAACCGCAAGAGCTCCAGTTAAAGCTAAAGCAGCTGTGGCAATTAAACAAACAATTCTAGCGCTGGTAAAGTTTAGATTAAATCCTGAAAGCAAAACTTGGAAAGTAAGCCATTCACTGACAAAACCATTTAAAGGAGGCAGAGCAGATACAGCCATTGAGCCGATCAGAAAACAAAAAGCTGTGATTGGCATTTTTTTAATAATGCCGCCCATTTCCTCCATGTTTTTAGTATGAGCTGCTTTAATCACAGAGCCGCTAGATAAAAATAAAAGTCCTTTGAATAACGCATGATTTAAAGTGTGGTAAAGTCCAGCTGTAAGGGCAAGAGCTGCAAGATGATCTTGAGAAAAAGAATGGAAAAGCAGGCTAGCTCCCACACCCATTAAAATAATTCCAATATTTTCAACGCTGCTATAGGCAAGCAGCCGTTTAAGATTATTTTCCATTAAAGCATGAAGTATTCCAACTAGACTAGAGATTGAAGCGATCATTAAAATGATTGCTCCCCACCACCATGGCCCTCCTTTTAAGAAAGAGAATAGAATAAGCAGAAACCCATAGATTGCGGTTTTGATCATCACTCCGGACATGAGGGAAGAGACATGGCTTGGAGCGGCAGGGTGCGCGTAAGGAAGCCAAAGATGCAGTGGAACTAGACCCGCTTTAGTGCCAAATCCTAGGAGAACTAAAATAAAGAGGATATTTTTTAAATGATTGGGCAGTTGGAAAGCAGCAATTCTAAAATGTTGGAATTCCCATGATCCTGTTGTTTGATATAGGAGAAAAAATATAAGGAATATAAAAGCAGCGCCTAAATGAGACATGACAAGATAAATATAGGCAGCTTTTCTGGACTCTTTTATTTTATGTTCTAAAATAACCAAGAAAAATGAGGCCAGAGTCATCCCTTCCCAGCAAAAAAGAAAAGTGAAAACATTTTGAGCTATAGGCACCAAACTCATTCCTAGAATAAAGAGATTAAAGAAAAATCCCAGACCAGCAGCGTTTTCATCATACTCTTTAGCGTAAGTTATGGCATAGATACTGGCCAATAAACTTAATCCGGAAATAATGGCTATAAAAGGGGAGGAAAGCGGCGTGAAATAGAAATGAAACCCTGAAAGCAAACCTAGACTGGGCAGAACGATCTCCATGGAGTTTTCATTTTTTAAAAATAGAATAGAATTAAAAAAAAGAATCCCGCTGCTTAAAGCGGCAAAAGAAAGGGATGAAATTCTTGCTAGAGACGGTCGTTTTTTAAAAATTAAGCTGGAGAGAGCTCCAGCAATAAAAAGAAAAATGCAAATCGTTAACGGGTTTGTTCTCATTGATTTTATTTGGGTATAAAGAATTTTTTAATATATTACTATTATATATTATTCTCATATATTCATATATTATCTAAAAAAATATTCCTTATGTTTTTCCAAGTTTGACCAAAATATTTTCGCTTTCCTTAAGATTTTTTCTTAAAATTTCCGCAATGGGTCGTAAAACGTTAAATATATCCATATCTTTCACGGAATAATAAACAGTTACTTTTTCTTGACGAGAAATTAAAATTCCTGCCTGGCGCAGCACTGCTAAATGTTTAGATAAGCCAGATTGTTCTATATTGAGGTCATTCACCATTTGTCCAACTGAAGATTCCCCTTTTTTCAGATATTCAAGGATTCTAAGACGGGAAGGGTGAGCCAGAGACTTTAAGAAATCAGCCTTGATCTTGAAAATGAGTTCACCAGCAGGGAATTTGTTTTTATGGTGTGTCATGAATGATTATAAAAGAGTACCATCTTCTCAAAAATCAGTCAATTTTTTATTTTAGAGAGTTATTCTAGCGAAATGATGCTGTGTTCGTTTGGCTCTTCTTGATCGCGCTTTTGGTAAACCTGTAAAACTTGAGAGTCAATCCTGGAGTAATCTTCAATGGATTCTAATCCTTTTTGGACCATGGGGTCTTTTTTAAAATTCTTCCATACCATGCCATCATAAAGATAATTTGCTAAAGATAAAAATATCATGGTCTGGTCTAAAGCTAAATAACCTGAAGAGACAAACCCAATTTTCCAATTCAGCGAGTCTCTAAAGCCAAAATTAAGTTTTTTCCCCATTTCCATATAAGGTGAAGAAGCGCCTAGTTTATCTAGCTCCTTTACATTACCCATGACTTTATTGGGATAATAATTAATAGCGAGCAAAGATGCGTGCGGGGTTACGATCTCATCTTTGATCGCTCCCCAACCTAAATATTCACCCGTGGGAGCCTGGCTTGCTGACCATCCCCATACTTTTGCCTGAATTTTTCTTGCATGGAGGATTTGAGCATAAGCAAAATTCGCAGCAGATTTTCCAAGAACCGTCGTTCTTTCATCTAGAAAGAGTCCAGAAACAAATTGCATAAAAAGCCCTCCACCCTGCCATCCGGGAACAAAATAATTTTGTCCATATTTTGTTTCAATATTTCTATTTAAAGATTGCCATTGGATGTATGGAATTTCTCCTTTCGCTATCCCTATAAAACTGCCCAATCTTGTATCTGCTCCTAAAAAACTATAATACCAGTCTCCCCAGGGTTGTTTAATATCAAAATCCATTTTATCTAATCGGTAGCCGCCTCTATAAAAATGATTTTTTTCTTCATAAAGAATAGACCAATTCATTGGGGATAAAATCTCATCCACTGCAGGGGCTAATTCAGGATAGATATTTTTAACCAGGATCAAACTCGCTGAGAGATTTCCTAAATGGTCTATTGTGGAAAATTGCTGTTCAGTTGTTTTTAAATTGTAGGCATTGACCCATGTCACTGGAAAATTTCTCCATTTTTCCATTAGTTTTAAACTGTGCAAACACTTCTTTAATTTTAGATTTGCATCTTCCTTTGGAATTAATCCTGTTTGAGAGGCAATGGCGCAAGAAGCCATGTAAAAACCAATATTGGTTAGGGAGGTGCTTGGTTTTTTTTCATGGGAATCATAAGGAAAGCCTGTAAGATCATTTACAAAATAATCTATATAGCTCCATGTATTTTTGTACAGGATTTGAAGGATCATTTGATCGCTGATGGGAACTTCGACTCGCGCTTCTAAAACAGCGCAGAAAAGATAGAGGAATATAAAACTGGAAATAAATTTATTTTTCATTTTCAATTTATTCTATCTAAAAGTTAGCCCTAATTCTAATTGGCAAAAGAAAATGTTTTAATTGACATGGGATTGGCAGTATGTTAGTATCATAAAGTCAGTCCTTGAAAAGAAGGATAAGACTTTTTCTAAATAAAAGAAAAACCGCGAAAACTTTTTTTCCGCGGTTTTTTATCTAGGAGTTTAAATATGGGAAAAAAACTTTATGTTGGCAGTCTGCCGTTTGACACTACAGAGGATCAAATCCACAAAATTTTTTCTGCTCATGGGCAAGTGGTTAGCGCCAAATTGATCACAGATAAATTTACAGGACAATCTAAAGGGTTTGGCTTTGTAGAAATGGGAACCGATGAAGAAGCGCAAACTGCAATTCAGCAACTTCACGGAACATCTCTAGGAACCAGAAAAATCATTGTGAATGAGGCTCGGCCTATGGAAGAAAGAGGACCAGGAAGGGGTTTTGGAGGAGGAGGCAGGGGTGGAAGAGGCGGCGGCGGAGGAGGCAGAGGCGGGTTTTCAAAGCGTTGGTAAAATAATAGAAAATTAAACCCGAATTTTACATTCTTACCTTTTGTTAAGGACTATTTTTTTAAGTTTTCCATCGGTTGTGGATCCAGAGCCATCTTTGAGGTTGTTCTCTAATCCAATCTTCAACCACTTTATTCATTCGACAGGTTGCTTCAAAAATATCCGCTTCGCTTTGGCTTAAATCAGAAAAATCCATTGCAGGACTGATATGGATTTTTATTTTAGATTTTTCTTTCCAGCTGCGGACAAGGTGTACTGGAATCGCATAGCGTAAGCTTAAGATCGCTGGCAGGGAAGTTGTGGATGCCAGACGGCCAAAAAAAGGAATTTGAAGACCCCCTTCTTTAACCCGATGGTCAATTAAAATTGCAAGCAGATTTCCTTCTTTTAACCAGCGGATCCCCTCGCGCACCCCATTTCTTGAGAGAATCACTTTTACTCCATCCGCGCTTCTAATCTTAGTAACCAGATCATTTACATAAGGATTCTTTACTCTTCTAGCGATCACTGCGGTTTTAAATCCGGAAAAAGGCCAAAATTTAGCTCCCCATTCCCATGCCCCATAGTGAGCAGTGAGGATGAGAGCGCCTTTGCCTTGAGAGTATGAATTTTTTAAGTGAGTCAGCCCTTGAGCTTCAACAAAAGAATAGAAATCTTCTTTTGAAATTTCAGCCATCTTCACAAAATCTGCAGCGCCTTCACCTAAATTTTCCCAACATTGTTTAATGATTGTTTTAACTTTTTTTTCTGGAATTCCAGGAAACGAGGCGATTAGGTTTTGTTTGGCGATCTCAAATCTAGAAGGCAAAATCAGATAAAGGATTCTGCCCAAATTTTTTCCTAAAATTAAAGAGATTTTACGAGGGAAAAAAGAAAGAGTTTTAACCAGCGCCCATACAAAACTAACTTCTATGCAATATTTAATTTTGAGGGTGAAGGCAATGTCCTTCATGGCTTAACCCGAACTTTTTTATTGAGTGGAATAAATGCGGGAATGCTTATGTTTAAGAATCCAGCTTAACTCTATTTTTTCTTTTTGGGGCTTGGTTCGCTCAGCCAGTTTATAGTATCTATCCGGCAGACTCAAGAGATAGTCTTGAGATTCTATAGCAGCAACTGACAAACCTTTAAGATGTTTTACATTCCAGCTTTCAATTAAATGTTGAATAATGGAGGCATAATCAGTAATGGTATAGACCCCGATACTTTGCGCGATCAGAGAGTACTGGTTGAATAAGTTTTTATTTTTGTTGTCACTCATTAGTTTTGCCGGCATGGCTACTCTTTTTTTCATGAGTTTGGCAAAGGCAATCACTGCTCCATTGGGATCTATCTCAAAAATTTTTTTCATAAATAAAGTGTATGCTTTTTCATGTCTTGCTTCATCGCCGGCAATTAAACCGCAAATGGCGTGCAGATTTTCATCCCCTGCTTTAGCTGCCAGACTCGCCACGTTTCTGTGAGAAATTTTTGTGGCTCTTTCTTGGAAAGAGGTATAGACAAATCCTAAATAGGGATCATTTTCTGTTTGAGGATCAAATCCATTCCTTATTAAGTACTGAATGGTTGTTTCCACAGCATGCATGTCCACTCGGCCGCAAAGGTAAAGATATTTGTTCAGTAAATCTCCGTGCCTGTTTTCTTCAGCTGACCAACCTCGAATCCATTGAGCCCATCCATGGCTGTCCGCGCCGCTATAATCCTTTACTCCTGCTAGATTATTTAACCAGGTTTGATAACTGGGCAGGGCCTCTTCTGTAATCATATTCCCAACCAGGGCAGTTAAAAGCTCATCCGACAGACCTTTAGCCAAATCAAGAAAGTTCTGTATTTTTTCTTTCCAGTTTTCTTCTGCTAAATCAGGCAGGAAGGAGCTGGGCTGCCAGTTTGTATGGATTGGTTTCAGTAAATCATGGACACGGTCTTGAACAAAGCTATCCATGCTTTGAACAATTTCAAACTGGTTTGCTTGCTTGTGAAGTTGCTGTGTCTGGTTCATAAAGTCCCTTTACTATACTATTTTATAAAATAAAAACCCCATGCAATTCAAATGCATGGGGTTTATTTAAGGTTTTTTAGTTCATTACCTTAAGGGCTTAACGTTAGAAGCTTTGGGACCTTTATTTGAATCCACGGTCTCAAATTCTACTTGCTGGTTTTCAGATAAGCTTTTGAACCCATCCCCAATGATTCCGGAGTGATGTACGAATACATCCTTTGATCCGTCTTCTGGTGTAATGAATCCATACCCTTTCTGATCGTTAAACCACTTTACTGTTCCTTTCATCATGTTACATACCTCTTTATTTTTTATTCGTAAGTTTTAATTTTGAAGTGAATAGATATAGGCCTAAAAACAAAAAATCGCGTTTCTCGGATTGAGAAACACGAAACTAAAGTCTTAAAACAACTACAACTCTTGTTACTTCAATCTTACGTTTTTATTATAGCATATATTTTAATAAAAAATACAAATATTTTTATAAAAAGTTATGTTAATCCAATTACGGGGCGCTATCGTGTTCGTCTTGAATATCTCCCACGATTCTTTCAATAATATCTTCTAAGGTAACAATCCCTTTTGTTTGCCCACGATCATCTTGCACTATTGCCATGTGCAGATGACGTTTTTGAAAGAGTTTAAGCAGATCTTTAGCTAAGGTGGATTCAGACACAAATAGAGCGGGTCGGACCAAGTCTTGTAAAACAATGATTTTTCCTAGAGTAAAGGCATAGATTAAATCTTTCATGTGCAGGACCCCTACAATATGATCCAAATTTTCTCGATAAACCGGCAGTCTGGTAAAAGCTTCTCCAGCTACAGCATCCATTAAATGATCCGTATTGATTGTGATGTTGATGCCAGAAATTTTTTCTTTAGGGATCATTAAATCTTTAACTTTCACTTCCGCAAAATCAAATACTTTAGGAATCATCTGTTGTTCTGTTTGGTCAAAGATGCCCTGACTCCCTCCCTCGCTGATCAGGAAGCGGATCTCTTCTTCAGATACAAACATTTCTTTTGGAATTTCTTTTTGTCTTAAAAATCGCAAGATAAAGCGGGTAGAGCTGGTAAGAATATGAACAAACGGTCTAGCTATTTTGGATAATAATAAAATAGGGCGAGCTATGAATAATGCCATCCCTTCCCTGTGGGTTAAAGCGAGTGATTTAGGCACCAGCTCTCCAAATACTAAGGATAAATAGGTAATGGTCATTGCAATCAGCATGATGGCAATGGGTTCTGCCCAAAGACCAAACATCCCTAGTTTTTCAAGTTCGGGTTTTAAAAACTGAATAGCGGTAACTCCGCCAAGGGTTGCTGCCAACACTCCAACCACTGTGACGCCAATTTGAACTGTGGCTAGAAAATCTTCTGGTTCCTTTAACCATTTGGAAATAATGGAGGCAGCCTGTTTTCCATCTTTTGCCATTCGATGGAGGGTGCTTCTGCGGGAAGAGACTACGGCAATTTCTGAACCAGCAAAGAAGCCATTCAGTAAAATTAAGATGAGTATTAATACTACTTCTACGCCAATGGCTTCAAACAACATTTTATAATTTTACCATATATTTAAATACAAGCGGCGGAAAATTTTTCCATTTTAGAGCGATAGGGAATTCTTTAGGACCCGCTGATAAACTGGGCGTACCATGCCCGAGTTCAATATTACCGGGAATCCCGGTAATATTGACAATAACCCTATTTCCCGGTATAATCAATCTCCATGAAGGTCCATTTACCCAATAGCGCGTTTCTAGGAAATATTGATCCCTTTTTAAGAGAATTTAATCCATCCAACCCTGATAGATTGGAAATGACCTCTAACAAAAAATGGATTTCTATTCATCCAATGGTTTTATCTATGATTGCGGCTCTTGGACTTACAGTAAAACCTTCCAGAATTACACTTCAGAAATTTGAGGCAACTTCAAAACATTACCTGCATCGAATGAAATTATTTAATTTCTTAAGGTTCGAATCTGGCATAGAAATTAGAGAGCATGAACCTGCCGGGCGTTTTATCCCTTTAACTCAAATAAAGGATTCGCAAACTTTAACCAATTTTATTAAGGATATGATCCCCCTACTTCATGTTGAACCAAAACATGCCGAATCCATCCGATATATCATAGCCGAGTTGGCAAGAAATGTGCTGGAACATTCACTCTCCCCGCATGGGGCTATTCTGTCGGCTCAATACTACAAAAAGAGTAATACGATAAGAATTGGAATTGCAGATACTGGGGTTGGCATTCAGAAAACCATTAATGAATCTTATAACGCAAAAAGTGACCTAGAAGCAATACGTTTGGCGCTCATGCCGGGCGTTACTGGAACCACAAGAATGGAGGGAGGAACTGAACTAAATGCCGGAGCCGGGCTTTTTTTTATAAAAGCTATTGCTCAAGTCAATCGTGATTTTTTTGTTATCTATACCGGGAAAGGAATGTATAAGCTTTTAAAAAAATCCACTGCCTCAGAGCGTATTTCATTGCATGCCGATCCATTTGAAGATCGCCATTCTAAAGCAGGGAATTTCCCTTTTTGGCAAGGGACTCTGGTTGGAATTGATATCTCTTTAAATACAACTAAGGAATTTTCGATTCTTTTGGATTCGATTAGAGAATCCTATGCTAAAGCGATCAGAGAAAGAAAAAAAGCAAGGTATAGGAAAGCAAAATTTATATGATTCATGTTCAGCTATTTAAAACAGTGGGATCCTTTGCCGAAAATAAGGATTTGGCTAGAAAAATAAGAATGGAGACAATAGTTCCAGCTTTAGATAAGGGAAAGGTTGTCATTTTGGACTTTAAAAAGATCGAGTCGGCAACCCAATCATTCATCCATGCTCTTATCAGCGACCTTATAAGAAAATATGGAAATGAGGTTCTAGAAAAAATTAGTTTTAAGAATTGTAATGAAACAATAAAAAAAATAATAACTATTGTGATTGATTATATGCAAGAAAGCGAGTAAAGAAAACTTTCTTAAAAAAACAGACCCCTACCCAACCTAGATAAAATTTGAGATAATAGAACGTCATTATTACAATGAGCCCGTAGCTCAGTTGGTAGAGCACTCGACTTTTAATCGAGTTGTCGAGGGTTCGAATCCCTCCGGGCTCATTTTAGTTCCATGGTCTTATCTAAAAAAATAAAAGAAATTTTAAAGATTTTAAAAAGCAATTATCCGGAAGCAGATTGCGCTCTTAATTATTCCAATCCTTTACAACTCCTTATTTCTACCATTCTTTCAGCTCAATGCACAGACAAGAGAGTAAATCAAGTCACTAAAACTCTTTTTAAAAAATATAAATCCATTAAAGATTTTTCTAATTTAGATAGGACAATTTTGGAAAAAGAGATTAGATCAACAGGTTTTTTTAGGCAAAAAGCAAAATGGATACAGGAGAGTTGTAAAAAAATCGAGCAGGATTTTCATGGTCAGGTTCCTAAAACCATGGAGCTATTGACCAGCCTCCCGGGTGTGGCTAGAAAAACCGCAAATGTGGTGATGGGAACAGCTTTTAATATTGCCTCTGGGATTGTGGTGGACACGCATGTAAAAAGAATTTCAAAAAGGCTTGGGCTTACTAAGAAGCAGGATCCTGTAAAAATAGAAGAAGACTTAATGAAAATAATCCCTCAAGAAAATTGGATTTGGTTTTCTCATGCTTTAATTACCCATGGAAGGGCTTTATGCAAAGCGATCCGCCCTCTTTGCAGCCAATGTCCTCTCAATAATATTTGTCCATCTTCTTTAGTTTAAAAAAGAGTCCTGTTTGAAAAAAAATTGTTTTAGTCAGATGAGTAAAATGGTTTTTAAAGAGTAAAATAAATTTTATAATAGGCTCATAATATGAGTAATTTTTTTAAGAATAAAGTTGTAATCATAACAGGCGCTTCTAGCGGCATAGGGCTCGCCACAGCCAGACTTCTTTATCAAAATGGAGCCAAATGCGTTTTAGCCGCGCGTAGGAAGGGATTGCTTGAGAAAATAGCTAAAGAATTGAATGGCTCTCTTCCTATAGAAACAGATGTCACTAAAAAAGATTCTTTGGAAAATCTGGTAAAAGAGACTTTAAAAGTTTTTGGCAGAATTGATATTCTTATCAACAATGCAGGTATCCTGATTTATAAACCAATTGAGCAATGTTCAGAAGAAGAATTAAGAGAGGTAATGGAAGTTAACTATTTTGGGGCTGTAGGGTGCGTGAATGCTATTTTACCCATTATGAAAAAACAGGGAAGCGGCGCCATAGCGAATGTAGCCTCTATTGCCGGGAAATTGGGATTTCCTAGTTTAGGGTATTACGCGGCAAGTAAGTTTGCGCTGGTTGGTTATTCCCAAGCTTTAAGGCAAGAGATAAAACAGTATGGAATTTTTGTTTCCGCGATTTATCCGGGAACTGTCTATACCCCAATGACAGAAGAGATTATTGAAGGGGCAAAGAAAAAAGGCAAAAATGTTTTGCCTATCTCAGCTGAAAAGGTTGCGGAAAAAATTCTTGTTGCGATTGAGAAAAAAAAGAGCGAAGTTTTTGTTCCAAGAGCAACTCATTTTCTTTATTTCCTCCATTTCTTTTTTCCAAAATTTACAGAATGGCTTGCTTGGAAATTTAGAGCCAGCGATCCCAATGATTTTAAGGCATAGCTAATCTCGGTTCTCATTTCCTAATGCAAAAGTCGGGTTTAAAGTCTGTAGTGTGCAATGTTTGAAGAATTCAGGTTAATTTTGGATTTATCTTTTAACTGTAAAGCGAACGTGGACTCTTAAATTTGGTTCTTGAAAGTCTTCAGGCAGGGGAGGAAATGGATCGCTTTCTTTCACTGCTCTCACAGCAGCCTGATCAAAAATTGAATTCTTGGAACTTTCTTCTAATTCAACGTCAGTCAAACTCCCATCTCGAGTAATGGTAAAAACAACTTGGCTATAAATTCTTCGGTTAAAGCCGCTCGTAATATTCCAATGAATGTCCAGACTTTTTTTAATTGCAAACACATACCAGCTGTAGGGAAAATTTCCTCCTTCACCGCTTCCTAAAGCGCTATTGTCTGGGCCAAAACCAAGTCCCACTCCTGAACCAGAAGGAGCTGTGGGTATGATCCCCGCATCACTTAATTTCTCTTGTTTAAGAGATTTTGCTTGCGGAATGGGAGGTGGAGGAAGGGATGGGATTTCATTCACAATCTCTTTTTCTTTTTTTTCCTCTTCTTTTGGTTTAATTAGCAAATCTTCTTTAGGGTCAATGCGTTTAGAGAGATCAGCTTGGGTTTTAGCTTCTTCTCTTTTAATTGGAGCTTGTGTTTTTAAAGAGGAGCTTCCGCTGCCAATAAAATCCACGCTAAAATAATTTTTTTCAGCTTGTTTGGAAAAGTTCGCAATTAAAATCCAGCTTACCACAAAAAAGTGTAAAGCTGAAGAATAAGTTAAATAAGGTTTAAGAGGATTTTTTTGAGAGGTTTCTAAAGGTTCCAGCACTTTAAAGTTAATCTTGGCTTTCTATTTCCTTATTAACAGCCACACCTAATTTATTAGCTCCAGCCAGTTTTGCTTGGTCCATGGCAAGAATAATGGTTTCAAAAGGTACTGAAGCATCCGCTTCAATTAATACTGAAGGGTTGGTTTCTTGTGAGAGTTTTGCCCGCAGGAGTTTGCCGAAATCTTCTTTATGCGCAATTTCACCATCAATGTAGAAATTTTTTCTAGCGCTTATTTGAATTTTAGTGGGTTCACTCTCCAGAGCTATTCCTGTAACGGTTTTTGGCAAATTAATTTTAATCTGAGAGTTCACTAAAAAAGGAGTTACCACCATAAAGATAATAAGCAAGACTAAAGAAACATCAATCAATGGAATCATGTTAATCTCTGCCATCAGGGGAAATTTTTCTCTGCTTATTCCAAGTTTTGTTTGCATTTTATGCGTTTAAAGATAGATCTTTTTCTTTTAAACGAGTGGGTATCTTATTATTTAGAGTCGTATGGCTTAAAAGTTGTATTAAGCCATCCACGCAAATTTCCATATTCTCAGTGGTTCTGCGGATTTTTGTGGAAAAAAAGTTATAAGCTACAAGAGAAGGAATCGCTACCATAAGACCTAAAGCAGTGGCGATAAGAGCTTCTGAAATTCCTCCGGCAACTACTTGCGGTCCTGCTCCACCGCTCATGGCCAGGGAACGAAAGGCTCGAATAATTCCAATCACAGTTCCTAGGAGACCAATAAACGGGGAAGCTGCTGCAATGGTTCCTAAAAAAGGAACAAAACGCTCTAATTCCCCAACTTCTACTCTGACTGCGCGATCCGCAACCAAAGCTATATTTGTTTTTCTGTTGCCGGCAACCATTAAGGCGGAACGGGTAATGGTTGCCATGGGTTCGCCTAAAATAGAGGTTTTTTCCCGCAGCTCTTTGCTGCTTGCAAGGACTGATTCAATTTTAGAGAAAAAATCTTTTACGTTCACTTTTCTTTTTTTAAAATGAATCCATCGTTCTAAAATAATAGCCAAAGAAATAATGGAGCAGCCTACGAGAACGCTTAAAATCGGCCAGCCAAGTAGGAACATCTCTTTAAAAGAAAAAGTTTGGTTTATCATTTATGGTCCCCAAGAGGGAGTAAAAGAATCTCCCGCCATCTCCAACAATTTTTTTTGCATGGAACCGTCTAAACTAGAAATATAGATTTCTCGTTTTTGATTTCTGTTTGAAGAGAATGCAAGGTACTGCCCATCCGGAGAAAAAGATGGGTTCTCATTGCTGCCTTGATTGTTTGTGATCTGCGCAATTTCTCCGGAGATAAGGTCGTGAATAACAATCTCATGGATTCCTTTATTGGTTCCGCGAGAATAAGCGATTTTATCCCCTTGCGGAGACCAGATTGGGGAATCACAATATCCTGAGTCGGACAATCTTTTTAGGTTAGAACCATCTGTATCTATCACATAAATTTGAGGCCAACCCGGACGGTCAGAAACAAAAATAATTCTTTTACCGTCTGGAGAAAAAGATGCGGAGGTATCTGCAAATTTTCCATGAGTGAGCCTCTGCAGAATTTCTCCTTTACGGTCTAAGAGATAAAGATTAGGATACCCTTCATGGGAAAGAGTAGCAACTAAAACTTTTCCGTCCGGAGAAAAAGATGCGGAACTATTCAAACCTTTGCGTGAAGAAAAAACCTGGTTTGTGCCATTTTCTAAAGAATAGATATAAAGATCCGGATTATGCCTTTTGTAACTGGTATAAATAATTTCTTTTCCTTCCGGAGACCAGCGCGGAAGTATGGCAAGGCTGTTGTCTGTAGTAATGCGTTTTAAATTGGTCCCATCAAAATCTACAAGATAAACCTCTTTTACGCCTGTACTATTATTAGAAAAAGATAATTTGGTAGTGGAGAGTCCTTTTTGGCCGGTAAAGCGGTAAAGTAAATCCGCTACAAATTCATGCGCCATTCGGTTGGTATTTTCCGCATTGGAACTGTACATTTTTTGAAAAATAGATTTTTGCGTTTCAATTTCATAAACCGAAGCGATCATTTGAATCTTGTCAGCTTCTTTATTTAGAACATTCGCTGTAATCAGGATATCAGCGCCATTTTTGCTCCAGGATTCAAAATCTATTTTTCCTTCAGCAGGCATGGGTCCTTCTTCAATTAAATTAAAGACCCGGCTAAATAAGAGATCTGAGCGAGTAACATTTTTAAGCTCTTCCGCAGCTTCCATCTCTCTTTCAGAATTGTTTTTTGCGCGGAAATCCGGAAGCGCTATTATTAATTTTTCGCCCCGTTGGATTTGCAGATAGAGTTCTGTTCCAAACAGACCACTAGACTGACAGGCAAGAAGAAAAAACGCTAAGTACCCAGCCTTCATTCTCTTGCTTTCTTTTTAGAGCTGTTTGATTTTCTTTTAGGTTGAGCAGCGATGGATTCTTGAGAAGAGAGTTTTGTTAGAATCTGTTGACCTGTTTTAGCTTCTTCTGATTTAGGAAATTCTTTAATTAAGGCTTGCAGTGTGGCTTTCTGATTGATGATATCACCTGACCCAGCTAAAGCATAAGATCTTTTTAGCAAGGCTTGGGCGCGTAATTCTAAAGAGGTGGAAAGGACTTTGTCAAACTCAACCCGAGCTTCCTTAAATTTCTTTTTAGTTAAGTAACAGTCCGCAAGAAAAAATTGAGCTTGATCGCTTAGGTCATGATCCGGATAGCGCTCCAAAAAATTTTTAAATCCTTCTAAACTTAAATCGATTTTTCCCGCAAGGTAATCTCTGTAAGCGATTTTATATTCATCGCTGGGTAAAGGAAGCGAAGTTTGGTTAGTTGCAGCAGAAAGCAGTTGGCCGATCCCTTCCATTTTATTCCTTAACCCCATTTGTGTGTCATCTAGTTTTTGAGAAACTACCAACATTTTCCTTTGGCTGGAGGAAAGTTCTTCCCTCAGGGCAGTGAGCGTTTGGTCAAACTCTTCTATTTTTACAAGCAGATCCGCTTGCCCTTTTTGCATGGAGTTTAAGGTCTCCTGCAAGCGGTCAATGTCCATGGTAGTGGCGACACATCCTGTTAAGGCAAAGGCTTGCAGCAGGATTAGATAAAATAAAAAATTAGATTTTAGATGAATAAGTTTAAGGACCTATCTTTCAGTTTGGTTTTTTTCTGGATCTTTAGAACCATTCGCTACTTTAGGAGCAAGAAGTTTGCTTTCTGCTCTGCGATTTTTTAGCCAACACTCTTCAGATGATTCCAGACAAATAGGTTTTTCTTTTCCATAGGAGAGTGTTCCAACCTTCTTAGGGTCCAGGCCTAAAGAAAGGTAATATCTTCTTACAGATTGCGCTCTTTTTTGGGCTAAAGCTAAATTGTATGCAATGGTTCCTCGTTCATCACAATGACCCTCAATCAGGATCTCTGTATTTTTCAGTTTCTTTATATATTCCGCGTTAGAAGAAAGGCTTTGACGCGCCTGTTCTGAAAGGTCGGAAGAGTCATAATCAAAATAAATCGCATCCAAATTTTTTGAAGTTTCAAAATCTTTGCCGTGCACGTCCAGTTCCTCTGTTTCTACAACTTCCTGGATTTTTTGTGCTGGTTCTGGAATTTTTTTAACTGTTTGTTTTTTAGGACAGGCTGTAAGGGATAAAGATAAGAGAGAAATGAAGAGCGCTGAAATCCACTTTGACTGTAAAAATCTTTCCATCAGTTTACCTCCTGTAAAATCGTTGTTAAAAGCATACTATAATCTTTTATCCATTTCAACTTTCTAATCTTTAAAAACTAAGAGCGGTTTTTAGCGCTTGATAATATTTTTTTAAATCAATATGGATTAATTCAGTAACTTTTTTAAGAACTGTCCTGTATAAGAAAGAGGGTTTTCACAGATACTTTTTGGAGACCCTTCTGCCACCACACTGCCGCCTAAGTCCCCGCCTTCAGGTCCCATATCCACAATCCAATCAGCGGTTTTAATCACTTCTAAATTATGTTCTATCACTAACACGCTATTTCCAATCTCCACTAATTTGTGCAGCACATTCAATAGTTTTTCCACATCCGCAAAGTGAAGACCTGTGGTAGGTTCATCTAAAAGATACAAGGTTTTCCCTGTGGCTCGTTTGCTAAGTTCTGTGGCTAGCTTTACTCTTTGCGCTTCTCCTCCGGAAAGAGTGGTGGCGCTTTGGCCTAGTTTAATATAACCCAAACCCACCTCTTGTAAAGTTTGCAAGGTGCGCGCTATTTGCGGAATGGCCTGAAAGAAAATTAAAGCTTCTTCTACAGGTAAATTTAAAACTTCCGCAATATTTTTTCCTTTGAATTTAATCTGCAAGGTTTCTTGATTAAATCTTTTGCCTTCACAGACCTCGCATTTTACATAGATATCCGGCAAAAATTGCATGGAGATTTTAAGAGTGCCGTCCCCTTGACAGTTTTCGCAGCGTCCTCCTTTTACATTAAAGGAGAAACGTCCCGGTTTATACCCTTTCCTGCGCGATTCTTGCAGCTGCGCAAAAACTTCTCGGATTGGTGCCCAGGCTCCAGTATAAGTTGCGGGGTTTGAGCGAGGCGTTCTTCCGATTGGGGATTGGTCAACCACAATCACTTTATCTAAATGTTCAAAACCTTCAATCTTGCGCGCTTTTCCCGGAAGATCTTTTGAGTGATGTAATTTTAAAGCAAGAGATTTATAGATAATTTCATGCACTAACGTGGATTTGCCTGAACCGGAAACTCCTGTAACGCAGACAAAAACTCCCAAAGGAATTTCTAAATCAATATTTTTTAAATTAAATTGAGAGGCTCCAAAAATCTTTATCGCTTTTTTGTTTTGCTCGCGAGCTTTTCTTAAAGGTATTTTTAGGTTCCCGTTTAAATAACTGGCTGTCAAAGATTTTTTTTCTTTTAGAATTTCAGGCAATGTTCCTTGAGCAATCACCTCTCCTCCAAATTCCCCGGCTCCTGGGCCAAGATCTATAATCCAATCAGCGGATCTAATAGTCTCTTCATCATGTTCCACAACCACTAATGTATTTCCTAAATTTTTTAAACGGATTAAAGTATCCAATAAGCGTTTATTGTCCCGTTGGTGAAGTCCAATGGAGGGCTCGTCTAAAACATAGAGCACCCCCATAAGCCCGGAGCCAATTTGAGTGGCTAAATGGATTCTTTGCGCTTCCCCTCCCGCAAGGGTTTGGCTTTCTCTGCTTAAGGTTAGATAATCAAGTCCTACATTTTCTAAAAATTCGAGTCTAGCTACAATTTCTTTTAAAATCGTTTTAGCGATTTTTTCTTGAATGTTCCCAAGTTTTAAGCAATCAAAAAAAATTTTTGCTTTTTTTACAGAAAGCTGGCTAATCTCTTGAATGTTTTTCTGACCGATTTTAACAGAAAGAGACTCGTTTTTTAGTCTCGCGCCTTTGCACTTTGGGCAAGTGCGCCTGCGCATGTAAAGGTTCATGATTTCTTCTTTTACAAATTCAGATTCAGATTCCGTATATCTGCGTTCCAGATTGCCGATCACCCCTTCAAATTCTTTTTCCTCTCGACCCCACAATGACTTTATCTGAGTGTTAGCCCCTCCATAGAGCAATATTTTTTTATGGTTTTCTGAAAGGTTTTTCCAAGGGCTCCCCATGCCGATCCTATATTGGTCGCATACTTGTTTTAAAATGTCATCGTAATATTCTCTCCATCCTTGTTTCCAGCGATGGGTTCTGGTGGTGACTGGGCTATTCCATGCAATGATCGCTCCCTCCAAGATGCTTTTATCTTTTTCCGGCACAACTAAATCTGGATCTACTTCCACTTTTGATCCAATGCCGTCGCATTCAGGGCAGGCCCCATAGGGAGAATTAAAAGAAAACATTCTTGGTTCAATTTCAGGCAAGGAAATCCCGCATTCCGTGCAAGCATAGCGCTCGCTAAAAAGAAGCGGTTCTTTTTTCCCTTGTTCTATTATTTCCACTACTCCATTTCCTTCTTTTAGCGCGGTTTCAATGGAGTCTGCTATTCGTTCTCTGATTTCAGGCTGAATCTCAACCCGATCCACCACTAACTCAATGGTATGTTTTTTATAACGATCTAAAGGGATTTTTTCTTCCAACAGAACATTTTTGCCGTTCACACGCGCTCGAGAATAGCCGGATCTCTTTAATTTTTGGAAAAGTTCTCCATAGGTGCCAATCCTGCCTCTGATCAATGGACTTAAAATTTCAATTTTAGTTCCAGCTTTTAGTTCCATGATAACAGAGATGATTTGGCTTGCAGATTGGGGTTGGATCAGTTTTTTGCATTGGGGGCAATAAGGGGTGCCAACCCTTGCAAATAAGAGTCTTAAGTAATCATAAATTTCTGTTACCGTCCCTACCGTAGATCGAGGATTGTGGGATGGATTTCTTTGTTCAATCGCAATGGCAGGAGAAAGCCCTTCAATTAGATCTACGTCCGGTTTATCCATCATCTCTAAGAATTGTCTGGCATAAGCAGACAGGGATTCCACATAACGCCTTTGACCTTCTGCGTAAAGCGTATCAAAAGCAAGGGAAGATTTTCCTGAACCGGAAAGGCCCGTGATCACCACCAGCTTGTTGCGAGGTATTTTTAAGGAAATGTTTTTAAGGTTATGTTCTCTGGCCCCTTTAATAAAGATAAAATCTTGCGGCATGGTTTTTTTAGAAAGTTAGTGGGGAATTTGTAAGTTAACCCTGCAGGTGTCAGAAAAAAATGGCAGACGAGACTTGATTTTTGTTAGAGCTTCTTCTGCGGCTTCTTCGCCCAATGGGATGATCTGTTTGGCTTTGTGAAAGTCAATCCAGGAAAAATTTTTTAAATTCGGCCGGATCACAATATGGGAGAGGTCTGGCTTGCCTGAAGCAATTTGATATTCCATGGTATAAAGCATTTTAGAAAAAATATTAAATATTCCCGGGGTGGTAGAAGGGAACATGCCTAATCTGCGTAAAGAAACTTTTTTTTCTGAAGCTTTCCCTGTTAAATTAACAGAAATCAGAATGTCCGCGCCCATAGAGGCAACCGTAGAGCTGGGAACAGGGTTGACTAACCCGCCGTCCACATAAAAATGATCTCCTATTTTATAGGGACAAAAAATGAGCGGCAGGGAAAGACTAGCCCGAACCGCTTGCCAAACCTTGCCTTCCCTAAAGACCACGCCATCTCCGGTCATGATATTGGTGGCGGTGCAGGAAAATGGAATTTTTAAATCTTTAAATTCTTTTTGTCCAAGCACGCTTTTTAAAAATTTAGTTATGGTATGACCCACCATCATGCCGCCATGGAAACCAGGGAGATTGAGATCGCTTAATACGTTTCTCCTAATCCATATTTTTGTAATGGTATGGGCGATTTGTTCAATTTCTTCCGGGCTTTTTCCAGACGCGAAAAAAGAGCCAAGCAAAGCTCCCATGGATGTGCCGGAGACAAAATCAATCGGGATATTTTCTCTTTCAAATACTTTTAAGATGCCTATCAAGGAGTATCCATAGGCGGCTCCAGAACCCATGGCGAATCCAACCTGAATTTTTCCAATGGATCTGGCGATTCGGTTTAAAACTTTCTGGGTTTCATCGAATTCCGGGTCAGTTAAATAGGGGCGGTTGCCTTTTTTAAAATTTAAGGTTGTCTTTTCTTCCCAAGGAACAACAAAATGTATCGGAAAAAACAAGGAAGAATATTTCTCTCCCAACACAATTTTTTTAAAGGTTTGTTGTTTTTCATCGCTCAAGGAGTAGAGCAATTTAATGTTTGTGGGTTCACCCCCTGAGACGTAATACACGGAATCGCTTTCTTCCAAAAACGCCCGGGCAAGTTCAGTTTTAAGTTCAGGCACTAAACTTAATGTTGTAGCTTTGCCATGAATATTCACAATCACGGTGTTATACATTTGCCGCAGGGTTTCTAAAAATTCCGGGACAAAATGAAAAAAAGATTCCGTAAGAAAAGTTTCGTTTAATTGCAAAATTTCTAAACCAGAAGGATGAACTAAAATCATTTTCTCTAAATTTTTAGGCTCTTGCAATTTTTCTAAAGTTCTGGGAAGAGCCAGATTTTGAGGATTTAAGCCTATAGATCGGATCAGTTCTTCTGCCAGAGGGCCGACCTCAACCAATAGAATTTTTCTTTTGGTTTGTTCAGTTAAGGCTAGGCATAGGTTTACTATAAAGACAATCTCATCCTCTTTGTTTAAGTCTGAAAAAAAACCCAAAACTTCAGGCGCGTGAGAATGCCGAATAAAAGGATGGGAAACAGCTAAGAGCCTGCGGCTTAAAAGTTGGGAAAGATAAAACGAGGCAGTGGGATTATTTTTTAAAAAAGTTTCAAAATCTTTTTTGTAAAGGACTAGGAAATGCGCGTTGGAATCTAGTTTTACCGTTACTGAACGAGAGGCTCCGGTTAAAAGAGCGGTTTCGCCAAAGGTATCTCCTCGCCCAAGAAAGTTCAGGATTTTTTCTTTTCCATTCTCCTCCTGGCCAAGGATCCTGACCCTGCCGGATTGAATGATGTAGAGAGCGTCTCCCGGGTCCCCTTCTTTATAGAGGAGGGTTCCTTTAGGCAGTGTAACCTGTTTTAATTTGGCAGCTACTTTTTTTAAGGAGTCCCCTTCCAGATCGGAAAAAATAGAGACTTGCCTTAAAAAACTGCACCAATCCTCAAGAAATTCCAGGGATTTTTCCATCCGAAATTTTAAAAATACCTCTTTTCCTTAAGTTTGTCAAACAGAGCTTTAAACTTGTATAATGACAACAGTTTTTTAGAAGATCAAATGAATCTCCAAAAAAATAAATATTCTCTTTTAAGAAAAGTATCCCTGCTTAAAGGAATTTCCTTTAAAACTTTAAATAAAATTTCGCAGTTCGCGCAGTTCAATAGTTTTAAAAAAGGAGAGGAAATTTTTTCTAAGGATTCTTCCGGCGAGTGCCTGTATGTGCTGGTGAATGGCAGGGTGAAAATTTATACCTCTATTGGCGCTCATTCTAAAACTTTTGCGCTTCTAGACCCAGGAGACTTTTTTGGAGAGATGGCGCTTTTGGGAGAGCCCATCCGCTCTGCCAGCGCAAAGGCTATTTTAGCCTCTGAACTTTTGATTTTGGAAAGAAAAGATTTTCAGAAGTTTTTACAAGAAGACAATTTTTTAAGTTTAAAAGTTTTACGAACTCTTTGCAGCCGTTTAAGACAAGCGGACCGGGAAATAGAAAAACTCTCTTTTCAAAATGTGGTGGGACGAACCATCCTGACCCTTTTTGATTTGGAAGCGCGCTATGGAAAACCCTGTTCCAACGGGGTTTTAATTGATGCGCAAATTAGCCAAACAGAGTTAGCGGATTTAATTGGGACCGCTCGTGAGATGGTGAGCAGAGTCTTATCCCGTTTTAAGAGAATGAATTGGATTAGCATGGAGCCTGCTTCAGGAAAAATTATGATTTTAAACAAGGACAAATTAAAAAGCTGCATTTATGAATGATTTAAGTTCGATTCAAGCAGTGCGAGGGATGCATGATATTGCAGGAGATCGCATGGAACAGCTAGTGCGCATGGAATCTTTTGCCAGGGATCTTTTTTTTCTTTATGCGTATCAGGAAATACGCACTCCGCACTTAGAATCTTTAGTTTTATTTGAACGCGCTTTGGGCCAGACCACAGACATTGTGGAAAAAGAGATGTTTGTTCTTAAAGATAGGGGAGAGCGTTTATTGGTTTTAAGGCCGGAAGGGACTGCTGGAATTGTGCGTTCTTATATAGAGAATGATTTGGACAAGAAATCTGTTATTGCAAAATTTTTTTATATGGGATCCATGTACCGGGCAGAAAGACCTCAAGCTGGAAGACTAAGAGAATTTAACCAGATCGGCTCAGAATATTTTGGCAATAACGCGCCTTCAGCGGATGCGGAAACCATAGAACTTGCTTGTAAATTATTGGAAACCATTGGAATTCAAAATGTTCAGGTACAATTAAATAGCATCGGCTGCTCTGAATGCCGTCCTAATTACCAGAGAGTTCTTTTAGATTTTTTAATGAAGTTTAAAGATCAGCTTTGTTCAGACTGCATTAAACGAATGGACAGAAACCCTTTAAGAGCTTTGGATTGTAAAATAGACAGGGACAAACTGGAAGCTGCTCCCAGCTCTTTAGACACTCTTTGTCTTGCCTGTAAGGACCACCATTTGGAGCTTGAAGCTTTTTTAAAAATGATTAGTTTAGAATATAAGATAGTTCCACACCTTGTGCGTGGATTAGATTATTACAACCGCACTGTGTTTGAGATTTATAGTCCAGGAAAAGATGGTTCTCAAGATGCTTTAGCTGCCGGCGGCAGGTACGATACTCTTACCCAGCAGCTGGGGGGAGCTTTAGTGCCAGCAGTTGGTTTTGCCATGGGAGTGGAACGGGTTTTAAATTTGTTGGAACAAACAAAAGCTAGTCAATCTGAAACTAAAAAAAGAGAAGGTGTTTTTTTGATCGCTTTAGGAAAAGAAACTTTTGCAAAATCTTTTCAGACCTTAAATTTTTTAAGATCTAAAGGTTTTAAAACAAACTCTCTTTTGAACCATCAAAGTTTAAAATCACAAATGCGTTTTGCGGATGGACTTGGGGCAAGATTTTGTTTAATCATCGGAGAAGATGAAATAAAAAATGATCAAGTCACTTTAAAAGATTTGGAGCAAAAATCTCAAACCTTGATCCCCAGTTCAATGCTTTTACAAGAGCTAGCTAAAATTCAATAATGAAAAAGAAAATTTATTTTGACAACAATGCCACGACTCCTTTGGATCCAAAGGTAGCAGATGCCATGCTTCCCTACTTAAGCGCAGGCACGGAACTTTATGGAAATCCTTCCAGTGTCCACACTTTAGGACAAGCCACTCGCAAAGCAGTGGAAGAAGCAAGAGCGCAAGTGGCGCAACTGATAGGATCGAGCCTGGAAGAAATTATTTTCACTTCCTGCGGCTCTGAGTCCGACACAACCGCAATTAAAGGAATCGCATTTTCCGCTAAGGAACGTAAAAAAGGAAATCATATTATTACGACAGCGATTGAACATGATACTGTGCTTTTTTGCTGTGAATATTTACAAAAGCAAGGATGGGACGTGACTTTTTTGCCTGTAAGTTCTAGCGGAATCTTAGATCCAGACTCTGTGAAAAAAGCGATCCGTTCTGAAACTATTTTAGTGAGCGTAATGCATGCGAATAATGAAATAGGAACGATCCAGCCCATTGCTGAAATAGGTAAAATTTGCAAAGAAAGGGAAATTCCTTTTCATACAGACGCGATTCAAACTGTGGGGAAACTTCCAATTACAGTAAATGAGTTGAACGTGGATTTACTTTCTTTATCCGCGCATAAACTTTATGGGCCTAAAGGCGTGGGAGCGCTTTTTATTCGGCGAGGGACCAGGTTTCATCCTCTTTTTCATGGGCATCATGAAAGAAACCGCAGGGCAGGCACAGAAAATGTTCCAGCCATTGTGGGATTGGGAGTTGCAGCCGAGCTAGCTCAAAAAAATTTAGGGCAAGAGGCTAAGAAAGTAGCCTTTTTAAGAGATCGTTTAGAAAAAGGGATTTTAGAAAAAGTACCCTATATTCGGCGCAATGGAGATCCTAGACATAGAATTCCAGGCACTTCTAATTTTAGTTTTGAATTCGTGGAAGGAGAGGGGTGTGTGGTGATGTTAGATATTGAAGGAATTGCGGTCTCAACAGGCTCTGCTTGCGCTTCTGGCTCTACCAAAGCCTCTCATGTCTTAAGAGCCATTGGTCTTCCTGCGAATGTGGCTCAAGGCACGGTTAGATTTTCTTTAGGTCAATTTAACACGTTGGATGAGGTGGATAAAGCATTAGAAATAATTCCAAGAGTCATATCTAAACTGCGTTCCCTTTCACCTCTCTGGTCAGACAAAATGGCTGGATTGCCTACAACAGTAACTCCTCCTCTTTCTCTTAAAAAATAATTTTTTAAAAGGACAATAAAATGGCTTATGATTTTAATCCAAACATTCCACGCATAAAAAAATGGAACATCTTTTTTTATGTTTTAATTTTTCTTTTGGTTAGTTTTGGCGGAAAAATTTTGCACTTAGTTACAGACTATTATTGGTTTGTGGAAATTGGTTTTAGCTCAATTTTTAAGAAAACTTTGATCGCTCAGGTTAGCTTATGGATTCTTGGATTTTTCATTTCCGCAAGCTTCATTTATTTTAATCTCTCTTTAGCGCGGAGAATCTGCCGCAAACCTTTTGTGATTATTGGGCCGGATGCTTCGGTGATTTCTCCTTTTCCATTGCCTATTCTTTCAGAAATAAAGCAGGTTTTGCTTCCCTTCCTCTTGCTCCTCACTTTGCTCATCTCATTTTTTCTTGGGAACTGGGCATCCAATTCATGGGAAGAGGTTTTAAAGTTCTTTAATGGAGTTCCTTTTTTTCAAAAAGATCCTCTTTTTAACCAGGATATTGGATTTTACATATTTAATTTGCCTTTTTATAAATTTCTCTATCGTTTTTTCTTTGTGATTATTCTTTCCTCTCTTTTAATCAGCATAGGAATATATTTTTTAAGCAGCAGAATTTATATGTCTGGAAATAGAATGCAAGTCGCGGAAGATTCAAAAACCCATTGCGCGATTTTGGCTGGGTTCCTTGTGCTTCTTTTCGCTTTTAGTTTTCAACTAAAGATATATGATCTACTTTCATTGCAGCGCGGGCTTGCCCCTGGAGCTGGATATGCTGACCTCAATGCTTATTTGCCGGGATTAAAACTTTTAAGAATTGTGGCTTTTATTTCAGCTCTTCTTTTATGGATTTCCCCTTGGTTTCATAAAAGTAGGATGATACTCTCTTCTCTTATTTTTTTAGTGGGTGGAACGTTTTTGGTTAAAATCTATGCAAGCACCATACAAAAGTTTGAAGTTTCTCCAAATGAAATTGTAAAGGAAACCCCATTCATTCAGCTGGCCATTGAGAACACTAGAAATGCTTATGGTTTAAATCAGATTCAGGAATTGGAATTTGATCCGGAGGCGAATTTAACCCTTGAAATTTTAAAAAAGAATGATCTAACCATTAATAATATTCGTCTTTGGGACCACCGTCCTTTGCTCACTTCTTATGGACAGCTTCAGGAAATTCGCACTTATTATGATTTTTTAGACGCGGATAATGACCGTTACAATATTGGCGGAGAATATCGGCAAGTGATGCTTTCTGTGCGTGAGCTTGTGCCTGAGAGCTTGCCCTCCAGAATCTGGATCAATGAGCATTTAACTTACACTCATGGTTATGGGGTTTGCGTAGGGCCGGTGAACCGTATTTCTCCGGAAGGGCTGCCTGAATTTTTTATTAAAGATATTCCTCCCAGCTCCACCATCGCCTTAAAAATCACCCGCCCAGAAATCTATTTTGGGGAATCTCGGGCCAATTATTCCATTGTAAAAACAAATGCAAAAGAATTTGATTATCCTGCCGGGGATCAAAATGTCTATACCACTTATGCTGGCACAGGAGGAGTGGCTGTAAAAAGTTTTTGGAGAAGGCTTCTTTTTGCAGCTAGGTTTGGAGAACTTAAAATTTTATTTTCCGGAGATATTACCAAAGAGAGCAGGTTTCTTTATTATCGTTCCATTAAAGAAAGGCTGAATAAAGCTTTTCCTTTTTTGCGTTTTGATCAGGATCCTTATATTGTGGTGAATGAAGAAGGCAAACTTTTTTGGATCATGGATGGCTATACAGTGACAGACCACTATCCTTATTCAGAAAAAGTGGGAGGCATTAACTACATTAGAAATTCTCTTAAGGTAACCATAGACGCATATAATGGAACCATTGCCGCTTATATTGCGGATGCAAAAGAGCCTTTGATTCAAACTTACGCAAAAATTTTTCCAGATGTTTTTAAACCCATGGAAAGCATGCCTAAAGATTTAAGAAGCCATATTAGGTATCCTCAAGCTTTAATGAATATTCAGGCAAGAATGTACTCTACCTATCACATGACGGATCCTCAAGTTTTTTATAATAAAGAAGATCTTTGGAAAATTCCTGTGCGCACTCAAGGAGGCCGTTCTGAACCAATGGAGCCTTACTACACCATCATGAAACTTACAGGGATTGGAGGGAAAGAAGAATTTATTCTGATGGTTCCATTTACGCCGTCTAAAAAAGAAAATATGATCGCATGGATGGCTGCGCGCTGCGATGAACCTAATTATGGAAAACTTTTAGTATATAATTTTCCTAAGCAAAAACTTGTTTATGGCCCGCAACAGATTGAATCTAGGATAGATCAGGACGCGGAAATTTCTAAACAACTCACCCTTTGGGACCAGGGGGGGAGCCGGGTATTGCGCGGGAGTCTCTTGGTGATCCCTGTAGAAAAATCTCTTTTTTATGTGCAGCCGCTTTATTTGGAAGCGAGCGGCGGAGGATTGCCGGAACTAAAGAGAATTATTGTGGCTTATGAAAATTCTATTGCCATGGAGGAGAATTTTGAATTAGCCCTGATGAAAATTTTTGGAGGAAGAGTGAGCGCGGTTTCCAAAGAGGAAAAATCACTTTCTCCCATACAAGAAAAATTGGAAGATAAAGTTTTAATTAGAAAGACAAGGGAAAATTTTGAGTTAGCCCAAGAAGCATTAAAAAGAGGAGATTGGGCAGGATACGGGGAAAAAATAAAAATAGTTCAGCAACTTCTAAAAGAACTTTCTAAATAGTTTATGCTTAGAAAGTCATTTCTGTTACGAAAGCGCTTTTTTTAGCATAAACTTAAGTAGAGAAAAATAAACTCATGAAAAAAATTGGTTTCATATTTTTAATGCTATTTTTTAGCTCTGCTTTTCTACTGTATGTTTCAAAGAGCAGCCAGGCTACTAAACAGATTGTGCTTGAAAAAGAAATCCTTGAAGCTCCGGAAATTGTAGAACCAGTTCAAAAGATAAAAAATGTGAAAGGCATCCATCTCACTTCTTGGGTGGCTGGCTCAAAAAAAGCTAGAAAACGAATTGGAGCTTTATTAAAAGAGACTGAATTGAACTCCATTGTGATTGCCATTAAAGAGTTTCAAGGAGAGGTTTATATTCCCGGAGTTTATTTGGCGGAGAAAAATAAATTGTTTGTGAATGCGATTCCGGACATTAAAGAATATTTAGAGCAATTGAAAAAAGACGGGGTTTATACGATCGCTCGGATTGTGGTTTTTAAGGATGATGGGATGGCAAGAAAAATGGCTGAGCTAGCTGTAAAAAAACCAGATGGGACTCTTTGGACCGACCGTCAAAATAGAGCTTGGTTGGATCCTTATAACAAGCAAGTTTGGGATTATAATTTAACAATCGCTAGCCGCGCGGTCGAGTTAGGTTTTGAGGAGATACAATTTGATTATATACGCTATCCTTCGGATGGCAATATCCGTCTTTGCCGCTACTCTTATGCCAAGCACGACTCCACCTCTGCAGCCAAAAATCTAAATGCTTTTTTACAGGAAGCAGCTAGACGTTTAAAGCCAATGGGCGCTGAACTTTCCATTGATATTTTTGGTTTAACCCCTTCTGTGGAACATGATATGGGGATTGGACAAAAGATATTGCAGATGACAGAGTGGGTGGATGTAATTTCTCCCATGATTTATCCTTCTCATTACGCAAAAGGTGAATATGGCATTGCGAATCCTAATAGTCAGCCTTATAGAGTGGTGCATAGAACTATATCAGACGCAAAAAAGCGTTTAGAAAAAAGCAGCGCGCGTTTGCGCCCCTATTTGCAGGATTTTTCTTTAGGAGTTCGTTATGGAGAGGAAGAGGTTAAAGCTCAAATTAAAGCTTGTGAAGATTTGGGCATCCATGAGTGGCTGCTTTGGAGTCCAAATTGCAGATATACGAGAGGAGCTTTAAAATCTAAATCTAGTGCGAATTAAACCTGAAATTTGTATGAGCGCTGAATGGATGATCTTAATGCATTAAATGTTTCTTAAATTTTATGGAACCTGAGACAAAAAAAATAAGAGTGGTTGTGGCAATGTCTGGAGGAGTGGATTCTTCCACAGCTTGCGCGCTTTTACATTCTCAAGGCTATGAAGTGATTGGCATCACTTTAAAACTTTGGACTCCTAGACATTGGGTGGAGGGGGAAAAAGTTGGGAGCTGTTGCTCTCCTCAGGATATTGGAGAAGCAAAAATCGTGTGCCGTCAATTAGGAGTGCCGCATTATACTTATAACATGGAAGAGCGTTTTAAAGAAAAGGTTGTGGATCAGTTTGTGGATTCCTATTTAAATGGAAGAACTCCAAATCCCTGCGTAAGCTGCAACAGTTTTATTAAATTTGATCCGCTTCTAAAATATGCGGGAGCTTTAGGAGCAGAATATTTAGCCACTGGCCATTATGCGCGGATTATAAGAGAAAATCATTTTTATTTAACTAAAGCAAAAGATCAGTTTAAAGACCAATCTTATTTTCTTTATATGCTGAATCAAGCTCAGTTATCGCGGGTACTTTTTCCTTTAGGGGATTATCAAAAAGAAGAGGTTAGAGAGATTGCGCGGAAATATAATTTAGTGAATGCGGAAAAAAAAGAAAGCCAAGACATCTGTTTTTTAGAAGGCAGAGATTATAGGGAATTTATTAAAGAGCAAACCAGCCAGTCCCTTAAAAAAGGCGCGATCCAAACTCAAGATGGGAAAATTTTAGGAGAGCATCTTGGTCTTCCTTTTTATACCATTGGACAAAGAGAAAAGTTAGGTGTGGCTACCGGAGAAAGACTTTATGTGATTGATAAAGATTCTAAAACCAACACCTTGATTGTAGGTAAGGAATCCGAAAACCTTAAAAATGAATGCGCGATTCATTCTATGAACTGGTGTTCGGATCAAATTCCAAATGAATCCGTGCGCGCTCTTGTTAAAGTGAGGTACCGTCATAAGGGAGCTTTAGCCACAATTAATCTTCTTTCCGCTCAGGAAGCAAAAATTGTTTTTGATGAGGATGTGAGCTCCATAACCCCAGGTCAATCCGCTGTTTTTTATGACGACGAGACTGTGCTTGGCGGAGGAATTATCGCTTGAGTTTAAAAGAAGAGATTCAGCTTTTTTTAAGAGGTGTGAAAGAGGTTAAAACAGAAAAAGAGTTAGTTCAAAAACTCTCCTCTGAAAAAAAATTAAGGATTAAGCTGGGAGTAGATCCCACTTCTCCGGATTTGCATTTAGGGCATACTGTGGTTCTGAACAAATTAAGAATTTTTCAGAAATTTGGACATAAGGTCATCTTTATTATTGGAGATTTTACCGCTTTGATTGGAGACCCTTCTGGCAGAAATGAGACCCGTCCTAAAATTTCTAGGGAACAGGTTGAGGCTAACACCCAAACCTATTTGGATCAAGTTTTCAAAATTCTTGATCCAAACTTGACCGAGGTTCACAAAAATTCCACATGGCTTGCTCCTATTTTTGACATGAGCAAACTTTTGGATGAAGGATCTGCGTTTTCAATCTTATTTCAAGGCTATACCGTGCAGCAGCTTTTGCAGCGCGAGGATTTTAATCAAAGGTTAAAAATAGGCAGCCCCATCACTTTTCTAGAGATGATGTATCCCTTATTTCAAGGATATGATTCTGTTGCGGTTCGCGCGGATGTGGAACTTGGCGGCACAGACCAGCTTTTTAATCTTTTAATGGGCAGGGAATTGCAAAGGAATTTTAATCAGGAGCCGCAAATTGTAATGACTCTTCCTTTGCTGATTGGCACGGACGGCATAAAAAAAATGTCTAAGTCTTACGGGAATGCGATTGCATTAAATGATCCAGCGAATGAGATGTTTGGGAAAATCATGTCCATATCAGATGAGCTGATGTGGCAGTATTATGAACTTTTAACCGCGAAAGATTTGGCAGAAGTAAAAAAATTGCATCCTAAACAAGCGAAATTAAATTTAAGCGTTGAGATTACTAATCTTTATCATCCAGGCAAAGCAGAGGCTGCAAGGGAAGAATTTGAAAAACTATTTTCCAATCGAACTCTGCCAGAAAGTTTTGAGGAATTTGGAGTCACAAAATCTAACATTTTGATTTCCCATCTTCTTTTTGAATCCGGGCTTTCTCCCTCTAAAAAAGAATCTAAAAGGTTAATTGAAAACGGAGGAGTTCGGATAGATAATACCCAAGTTTTAGAGGATAAAGAGATAGAAATCGCAAAGCCATTTATATTACAAGTAGGCAAAAGAAAATTTAAAAAAATTGTTCGTGTCTAAGAAATTGTTTTTTCCTATTTTTTTCTTTTTTTCCTCCACTCTTTTTGCCACCCCTTTATTCGTTTCAGAAAAAAATTCCAGCGAAACACTTTCTTCCACTTCTTCTACTAGTGGGAATTCCTCCCCACAATTTACCATTGTTTATCCGCGCCAAGGATCAAAAATAGCGAATGTAAAAAAATCTTTTGTTTTTGGTTCTGTTAAACCTGAAACTAGCACGGTTTTAATTAATGGCTCTACTGTGAATGTTTATCCCACAGGCTCTTATTGCGCGGTGATTCCTTTTTTTCCCGGAGAATTTAAAATTAGAGGGGTTGCGAAAAAAGGAGACCATCAAGCAGAGGTAGAACGCGCTGTTTTTGTCTCTTCTCCAATCATGGTTTTACCTGCCTCTCCACTAACTGTTTCAACAGAATCTATTGAACCGCAAGTGAATTTAAAACTTTATAGAGAGGAGCCTTTACGTTTGCGGTTGCAAGGATCCCCGGGAGCTAAAGTGGAATTTCGTTTAAAGCCTTTAGGCAAGAAAAAAAGCAAGGATGATTCTTGGAAAAAAATGGAGGAAACAGCCCATTCAGTTCCAGGATTTTATGAAGCGCTGATCTCCTTACCACAAGATTCAAAACTAGATGAATTTAAAGTTGAATACCGGTTAGAAGATAAGAAAGGAAAAATAAAAAAAGTAGAAGCTCCGGGGAAAGTTACTGTTTTAGAAAAAGGGACTTTTAGTTGGATGGAGGTGAGTAGTGAGGAAGCGATTTTACGCACAGGGGCTAGTCGTAAAGGGGACTTAATGGGATATGAACTTTTTTTGCCAAAAGGGGTGAAATTAAAAACTACAAAAGCGATTGGCAAAGAAATTAAGGCAGAGTTAAGCCCAACCAGCGCTTATTGGACCCATGAGGATTTGCTTAAAAACACGGCTCCAGCGAATTCCCCCTTTGTATTAGATTCCGTAAAAGTAAAAGATGGGGAGGGATTTGTTTCTTTAGAATTTTTTTTAAATGAAAAAGTTCCATATAAAGTGAGTCTTTCCAGAGACTTAAAAAATTTTTCTTTAGAATTTTTTTACACCATTTCCAATTTAGACCGCATCCGATATGAAGCAAAGGCTTTCTTGAAATTAGAACAGGTAAGATGGAGCCAAACCCAGGAGGAAACTTTAAAAATCGAATGTCCGCTTAAAGAAAAAGTTTGGGGGTATGATCTTAACTATGAAGGCAATAAACTGATCTTAAAAATTTTCTTTGCTCCGCCCATTAATAAAAAATTCCCTTTAAAAGAGATGAATATTGTTTTAGATCCAGGCCATTCTTTAAAAGTTGCGGATGGAGCGATTGGGCCTCAAGGCATTGTTGAAGGAGAGTTCACAATTAAAATGGCTCAGGTTCTAAAGCAAATTTTAGAAAAAGAAGGAGCTAATGTTTTTTTAACCAGGGGGTTAGAAGAATCTCCCTCGCTTACAGAACGCGTTACCAGCGCTTATCGCAAAGATGCGGATTTATTGATCTCTTTGCATGCCAATGCTTTAGCGGATGGCTCAAATCCCTTTGAGCGTAGGGGTTTTAGCTTATTTTATTTTCAGCCTCAGAGTTTTGAGTTTGCAAAGTCAGTTCACGCCGCTTTTCAAAAAATGGTTCCCTTGCCAGACGATGGTTTTTATTATGGAAATCTTGCTGTTTTAAGGGCAACCCGCATGCCCGGGATTCTAGTGGAATCTGGTTACCTTATTTTACCTGAAGAAGAAGCCTTGCTATTAGATGTTAGATTCCAAACCTTGTTAGCTGAAGCGATTAAGACAGGCATTTTACAATTCCTTAAAACCTGGTAATGTCGCATTTAACCCGACTAGAAAATGTAGAGGAAGCAAGAGAGTTATGAAAAGGGAGCAATCTTAATGCAAACAGAAACTAAAATTGCTATTTTTAAAGGAAATAAAATCAGAAGGGCATTATATCAAAACGAGTGGTGGTTTTCGGTAGTAGATATTACGGAGGCTCTTACCGGAAGCGTTGATGCCGGCGCGTATTGGAGAAAGCTGAAGCAGCGGTTAAAAGAGGAGGGGGGTGAGGTCGTGACATTTTGTCACGGACTAAAATTAGAAGCATCCGACGGTAAAAAATATGAAACTGATTGCGCCAATACGGAAGGCATATTTCGCATCATCCAATCAATTCCCTCTCCCAAAGCGGAACCATTTAAGCGTTGGCTGGCGAAAGTGGGATACGAGCGAGTGCAGGAAATAGAAAATCCTGAACTTGCGACGAAAAGGACTCGCCTGATTTACAAATTTAAAGGTTATAGTGATGATTGGATTGAAAAGCGCATGCGCGGTATTGCCATCCGGGAAGAATTAACCGATGAATGGAAAAAGCGCGGCGCGAAAGAAGATAAAGATTATGAAATTTTAACTGCTCAGATATCCAAAGCCGCCTTTGGCGTTACGCCCAGCGAGTACAAGGAACTCAAAGGGTTGAAGCGAGAAAACTTGCGCGATCATATGGACGACTTTGAGTTGATTTTTACCATGTTGGGTGAGCGCGCGACTACGGAGATTCACCGTAACGAAAATTCACAAGGCACAAAAAAGCTTAAGTCCGATGCTCAAGCCGGCGGCGGCATTGCCGGCAATGCCCGTAAAGCTCTGGAAAAACGACTTAAAAGGCCGATTGTTTCTCATCATAATTATTTAAAAGAAAAAGAATCGCAGATAAAATTGAGCGATAAGATCGTTAAGAATATTGATGAAATTTAATGTATATGGACGATGACTATATTCCCCTTTCGGCGCTGCAACATTTTTTATTCTGTGAGCGGCAATGTGCGCTCATCCATGTCGAACAGGCGTGGGAAGAAAATGTGTTCACGGCTGAAGGCAGGATTATGCACGAGCATGCGCATGAAGAGGAGTTTGGAACTCGCGCCGGTATGCGAATCGAGCGGGGGTTGCCGTTGCGTTCACAAACGCTTGGATTAAATGGAAAAGCGGACGTGTTTGAGTTTCATAAAAAAGAAGATGGCAGGTGGTACCCGTTTCCTGTAGAGTATAAACACGGCGAACCCAAGATCATTCGCGCCCCGCACGGGCGCGTGGGTTCACTAAAATTGTGCAATTTCACATTTGACATAATGTAGTAAAAATACTACATTATTATAAATGATACCATTCAATCAAACGGTTCTTTTGTGGCGGTTGCATAGGGGATTGGCTCAAAGCGCTTTGGCCATTAAAGCTGGCATTCCTAGATCTAACCTTTCAGATATAGAAAGAGGGAAAAAAGAGGTTTCCTTAAGAACTGTCCGGGCATTAGCGCAGAGTCTGGATTTAAAACCCGGGGTTCTAGTGGATGGAATAGGCCCTATGGAGGTAGAAACAATTCCCTCCATGACTCGCGCCACCCTAGAACGGATAGCCGATGCCGCAGCTTCTAATAAACATCTTTCAAGCGCGCAAGAGCAAAAAATTGTAGAACAGCTTAAGGAAATTTTAAGCTCACGTTTAGAGGTTTATGGCCAGGGGCTGAGAAAGGGTAAAAAAAGGAAGCAAAAATTTTCTAGATCGTGGATTTCGCTTTCCTATCTTCCCTCTGCAGTCTTAAATAGTTTAATTGAACGAGTTATAGAGAAAAAGGCTTTAAAATGGAAAAAAGACAGATAGAGCGTTTTTTTCAAATTTTATCTCGATTTGTTCCGGGAAAGTGTAAAGTAATTCTTACCGGGGCCGCAGCCGGATCCCTCTTAGGTTCGGTTCGGCTAAGTCGGGATATAGATTTTGCACTTGAGTTCTTAGGGAATAAGGATGACTGGGAAAAGTTAGAAGAGGCCATTCATAAAACAGAGCAGTTAACTGGAGTCCCCGCGCAATATGCTCAAGATATTAGTCGCTGGGGGATGGTTTCTCTCTTAGATTATAAAAAACATACCACCCTGTACCGTGGTTTTAATCTTTTGGAGGTTAGAATTCTTGAGCCAGCCTATTGGTCTTTAGGAAAAATATCGAGGTTTCTTGATCCAGACATTCAAGATATGATTTCTGTTTTTAAGAAGCAGAAAATTTCGCAAGACAAACTTGTAACCATTTGGGGCCGTGCCTTAAAAAGCAGTCCACCATCTTCCCATCTATTTCAGTTTAAAAGACAAGCAGAAGAGTTTTTGCGAGTATGGGGAAAATCCATTTGGGGGCAACAATTCAATTTTGATAAAACAGTCCAACTTTTTTATAAAGAAGCTGGTATTTTGTAGTTTCTTAAAACTTGGTAGCCCAGTATATTTTTATGGAGACGGTTTAGGAATCTGCTAATGAATGATTTCGTTGTTCCAGAGCTTTTTCAAGAATAGTTCCCATGGTAAAACAGATGTTTTTCCAATCGCCCGCGGGCGTGGATCTAGGGTAACTGCAATAGCATGTTTGGTTGTATATTCCTCTTGAAATGCCTTCAATCCTTTCAAATGATGGCTCTCGGCTTGAGAAACTCCTTTTACTTCTAAAGCTACTTCATGGTCCCCTAAAATAAAATCAACTTCTAATTGAGATGCCGTTCTCCACGTTGTGATCGGGTAATTTAATCCCGAATAATGGCTATGCGCGCGCAATTCTTGAAATATAAAATGTTCGAATGCCCTCCCAAAGCTCTCACTGCGGTTTACAATAGGTCCTCTCTTTAATAAAAAATTAGCAATCCCAACATCAAAGTAATAAAACTTAGGTGCCAGAATAACTCTCCGTTTTGGTCTCTTCTGATAGGGTGTTAGCAAAGCGCCAATGAGCGTATCTTGAAGAATTTGGAAATATTCCTTTACCGTGACAGCGCTAACTCCACATTCGCTAGCCACATTTTTATAGTTCACCATTTCTCCATTGCTAAACGCTGCGGCTTCCAGGAAACGACTAAAGGAAGGGATATTGCGCGTAAGCGCTTCCTGAGCAACCTCTTCTTTCAGATAATCACCTATATAGGCAGCAATAAGATCTTGAGGATGTGAAGATAAGTAATGGCGTGGAAGGAGACCATGATTGAGAGCCCGTAGCAGATTAAAATCTGGAATTTCATGAGAAGTCAGTGGATATAGTTCGTACCTGAGGGCCCGACCCCCCAATAAGTTGGCGCCACTCCTCTTTAATTTTCTTGCGCTCGAACCGCTTAAAATAAACTGTTTTTTATGATTTACAATGAGCCAATGGATTTCATCTAAGAGGGCTGGAACTTTTTGGACTTCATCTATAACAATGGGTCCTTTAAATTCATTAGAAGCAAGTAACTCTTCGCGTAAAAAGGATGGGTTTCTATTAAGGCGAGCATACTCATTAGATAGAAGAAGATCATAATAAATTGCGCTTGGGAATAATTCCTTTAATAAGGTGCTTTTACCACTTTGGCGCG